>Ga0179593_1265949_pt1 | contig 12408 bp, 9 predicted proteins | sample CZODoug2_1_08_16_FD_185931 | JGI IMG/M metagenome (GOLD analysis project Ga0179593, IMG submission 185931) | Vadose zone soil fungal communities from Angelo Coast Range Reserve, California, USA - CZODoug2_1_08_16fungal (PacBio error correction) | ecosystem: Environmental > Terrestrial > Soil >...
GCCGGAGGGCCGGGGGGGGCCATGCAGACCAGAAAGGGGAGTGGACAACCAAGACAGGGGAAGAAAGATGGCCACACCGGCAAACCCAAAACGATCCCGACGAAGCGGCCACAAAACCTGGGCGCCACGAACACCCACGGGAGGGGACAAGCCCCCGGCCCTTCCAACGCAACAAAAGTGGAAAAAACGGACACAAAAAAACAGGGCAGGGGGCGGGGACAAAAAAAAGGGGAAACAAAATTCCAAGGAAAACTCAGCCGCCCAACGGACAACGCGGGGGGGATGGAAGACCAGGAGAAGGGGAGAGTTGGAAAAAACAGAACACAAGGTGCGCACAGGCGGGCGGCGGGGGCACTCGTACAGGGAGTGAAGGGGGTTCTGAACGAGCGAGGCGTGGGGGGGAAAGACCAACACAAAAAAAACATCACCCCCTCTGGACAAACAAGACCGGGGGTCCATGGTGAAAAGAGAAAACGGGAAAGAAGCAACACGGAAACCTGGTGAAAAACAAAGGACTGGAAGATCCACACGGTGAAGGAAGGGGAAGAGTGGGTAAACCATGGAACCAAAAAAAGTAGGGGGGTAGAGGGGGCAAAACACGGAAAAAAAGGCGGAAACCATTGCGAACTAAAACGACCTGGCGAAAACCGAGCGAATACTCCCTGCAACACGGCCAAAAACACTCACAAATAAAATACGGTCAAAAAAAAATGAAATCAAAAAAGGGCATAATGCGAAATGGATCACCATTCAAAAAAAAAAAGGGGGGGTGGACCATTGAACAAATAAAAAAGGAACCATGACAAAAGGGGCCTTTGTCGTCCGGCGACGGTTGGACAATCTTCTGAAACGAAGGGGGAAACTGCCACACATGAAACCGGGGGATCAGAAGGGAAAAAACCGGGGGAAGAATTAAACGCGTAGATGGGGAAAAGGGGAGGTCGGTCAAAACGGGAAACGGAAAAGAAAACCAGCGGCAAAACAAAGGAGCAAAACACGGGGACGTTGGGGCGGGCAAAAAACGAAGTGGTGCAAACAACTCTTTCAAAACGGACAAAAGTGGACACAAGTCAATCGGAAATTTAAGGGAAACCACAGGGAAAAAGCAAAAGATGGGCAGCGAGGCATACTGGCCTGTGAATCAGTCACTTTGTGACTGAAACCGGGGTGTCAGTGCATACTGTCGGCCTTCTCGGTTATGTTCTTCGGGCGGTCCGCTTCGGTGGCTTCAAAACCACGATACAGGGGAGGTGCGGCTCAGTAAAACAACAAAAGTGACACCCAGGGCGGTGTTGCCTGGGATCGCAGAAAACTCTGAAAAAACCACACCAAGAAAGTTCAACAGATTAAGGACTAGTTTATCCCGAAAAAACACAGTTTTGTGTCAAAAAAAATGGATGAAAAAACACTAACTCGGACAAGCATACTAGAACAGTGCAAAGTCAACAAGGGAAAAAGGGGTTGGCCGTGACACGAGCAAAAAAAAGAAAAGCATACCTTAAAAGGCGTTTGTCATGATTGGGCTTGGGTGTGTTCTCAAAATGACACTCCCAAAATGCAGACACAGCACGGAACCGGAGTGGTAAGCCAGGGGGGGGGGGGGTGGGGGAAAACGGGTGGTATAAACGAAACAAAAATAAGGGGTGACCACGTGGGGACAAAGTCACCCCCAAATCCCGTGTGTACACACAACACCCCCTAAACCGTCACACGGCAATTAACCAAGAGACAAACATCCAACTAGGGGCCCACAGATTGGTGGGGTCACCCAGAAAAAAAAAAATAGTGAAAAACCCAGGAGGAAAATACTATCAGGAGGGGACAGAGAGGGTAAACGGGACCTTGGTCGTAGGCTGGATATGACAAACACAAAGCAAAACTCAAACAAAATGGTCGCTGTACCCCACAGCAAAGTGCCCAGGGACCATAAAAAAAAAAAAAAAAAACGTGGGCCCCCACCCAAGCAAAGGTCGGGGCACCCGGGGGGTGGAAAGACACGCAAACGCGGGGGGACGTTGGGGTACAAAACAAAACAACCGCGCGAACAACCACTTACCCCAAAACACACGCAAGGCGAATCCCCAAACGGACTTGCGCCACCCAACAGACCGCACAAAAATCCTGAACCAAGGGGAGGCAAGCAAAAGGAGGTGTCAACAAAGATTTTCAAGGCCAGAGAACGTGGGCTAGGACGCACCCAAAAAAACAGAACGGGCCTGTTGGGGGGGGGTCGAGGTGCCTCGGCCCCAGTTGCAAGTGGGATGCTGAAAAAAGGAAAAAAAGGCCAGGGGGGAAAAAAGGCAGGAGGAAACTAACGAAAGGCGAAAAATCGCCATGTATGTCGTTCGCAGAAACCTGTCACTGAAGCGAGAGGGTAAGTTCCAAAAAGGAACCACAGGGAAAAGGCCATAAACGCAAAGGAGCACAAACGGGTGGGGGGGGTCTGACGTTCTCCAGAAAACGGCTGAATTCCCAACCAACAACGATACAAAACACTAAAGCCAACGCCACAACGACCAAACACCTTGCGCCCAAAAACCCACAAAGGGCAAAACTAACCACCTCATTTTTCCCGATCCTTAAATGCCCATGCCCTGGCCGGCCTTTACACATCCCAGGACGTAGTTTAAAAAAAAAAACAAAATGCCACCAACATGGCAATATTGGGGCTCACCAAAAAGGGAAGTACTCACCAAAAGAAAAACCACTAATCCCTACTAAATCAAAAAAAAACGTTAAGAAAATCCCAAACATTTTTTCCACAAAAACACCACCACTTTAAACAAAGGGGCCTCCCCACCCTGCAAAAATTTTTCCACAAAAATTTCCACCAATCGACCAAAGCCACAGCTCCCCATAATCTTTTCATCCGCAGTCTCACTCAAAAAGCGAAATTCACGCCCTGAGGACCGGAAGAAGAAAGTCTAGCAAGGGGCGGCACAAAACATAGGCTTTTTGCGGGGGTCACACCTCGTCCGCAAATAAAAAGCAGGGACGGCGGCCGGGCGACCAATCGAAACAGGGGGGTGATCGAAAAAACCCAGCAAAACTTTGCCTAAAAGGGCGGGGAAAAAGCGCAAAAGGTAAGAAAAAAAAAAAAAAACAAAGGCAGCAAGACTTGGGGGAGCGGGAAATCAAAAGAAACCCGAGGTGGAAAACCCAGTGTAAGAAAAAAAGAGTCCGAGGGACTGTCTGGGATTGATCTGGGAAAACCAGGTACCAAAAAAAAAAAAAAAGGATTCAAAAACAAAAAAACGGAATAACAACACATCGCTATTAGGGGACAAAGGAGGCTCTACAGGGACATTCTCAACAAAAACAAAGAATCCTTCTTAACAAACAATAGATGCCAAGAGAAAAGGGGCAAAAAAAAGTGTTCCAATAGAAGGAACCGAGCTTAGGAAAACAAAGCAGGTCCTGCTCAATGGGGACAAAGGGCCACGAAGAGCAAGCTAGAAAAATCAGTGTGGTACACGGATCACTCTAAAAAAAAGGGCAACCCCAAGTGTACAAGGGTACACAGGTGGAATAAAGGGGACAAACCACCAGCATGAAAAACGTTCCGTACCAGTAGGACAAGGAAAGAAAGAAAAAACTGTCGGGTGTGGCCAAAGTGCACAAAACCATGTGTAAAAACACGGGACAAAATAACCAAAGAGTCCAAAACAAAGAAAAAAAAAAAATTTGGGGCCAAACAAACAATCTAAGGGAACAACCCCAAACCATTTCCCAGGGAAAAAAGGGGTGTAGCACAAAACAAAAAAATGGGGGGGGTACAGGTCGCCCACGGACAGAACTAGTGCGGGAGGTCAAAACGCAAGTAAAACATCACATAAAGAAGAAACCCAGAGGGTTTCGTTTTTTGTTTGGGTAAAGCTGCTTTGTTTTTTGGGCTGGTTGGTGTCTAGGGTGTGGTCGCAAATGACCTATTTACAAAAAGGTTCTTCGTGAAAAGACTGTTCGTTGGGACTGTTGTACTTGAGCCAGGGAAATTTTGCGGGTGCTGTGCCCTCGACCCAAAGGGGGGAAGGGCTAACAACTTACGTAATGCGATGCAGAGAAGCCGGCAAAGCCCGCGAGAAAAAGAAACGGAAAAAGTAGGATAGAACCTGTCACCCGTAAAAACAATCAACTTCAAAAAAAAACCCGAAACAACTGGGCAACGGAAAATCACTATTGCCAAAAAGGGGGGGGGGGAATGGTACAGAAAAAAAAAAATGCGGCCCAAAACTAAATATTCCACACCAAAACATATTAAAAATTACCACGGAGATGGTCCACTGGAACAAATAAATGACACAGGGGTGCGTTTCACCACGACCAGTTCACTCCAAACACCCTCGACAAACTCTTCAAAAACCTTGACCTGCCAGCAAAAAAAACCTGACTACGAATTGAACACAAAAAACCGGAATCTGAACATCCAGACAGGGGAGGAACAACGCAAGGCACCACAGACGGGAATCCACCAGCGGACTGCACACCATCACCATGGGGGGAAGAGGAGGGAGGAAAACCTACTTGTCACATAGACTGGCAAGGGTGGGAAATGAGCTAACCAGGAAAAAAATAATAAAAAAAACAGTGGGGACGGGAAATCCTGCCTCGGCCCTAAGATCAGGTCACTGGAACGGCAAAGAGGAAACAGGAAAGTGGGGGGTACTAAATAAAAAACCGTGGGGTCCTCAGACTCATTGGGGGGAAAAAGAGCAAAAAAAAAATCCACGTCGGAAAAAAAAAAAACAGAAAAAAAAAAAAAAGAAAGCTCAAAAAAGTCTAAAAACGGGGACATGCGCATCGAAATAATTGTAAAAAAAGGACGCTGTCGGACAAGTCGAAACCCACGGGGAGGCTCTCGGGACCGCAGGTGCTCGGAAGACACACGCAAGCAGCATTTAGGTCACTTTCCCCTTTCAGAAAAATGCCTGAAAGAGCGGGGTTGCCGGTAAGGTTTGTCAAGGAAAAGATGTGGCCATAAACGGGCGGTGGCTGAAGCAAGACCCTCGCTGAATGGGGGGGGTCGAATAAAAGTAAGCTACCACAACTGAAGGGAAAGATCAAAATGAACATAGAAAAGGTACAAAAGCAAAAAAGGACAACGTTGTAATTGAAGGGGGGGCTAAGAAAAAAAAAAAGGCGGAAAGTTGAACCTTAAAAAAAAAAAAGTCCGCCACCAACCTGAAAAATGCAGCATGGAGGGAAAGAAAGGACCGCAAGTAACCCTGAGAAGGGGGAAAAAACCCTGAAAACCCCAAAAAAAAAAATTCCAAACCCTAAAGGCCTTTCAGCCCTCACAAGAAACAACAACTCAAGACCACATAAACTACCCCCCCCTTGTGTCCCTCGAACCAGGTTCTTGGGATGTCCGCCTCAAACCGTTCAAAGAAGTCTGGAAGTTCTCATTTCACACATAAACTGTGACCATGGGTGTTGGAAAAAAACAAAGAGAAAAAACGCAAACCTGGGGGAAGGGTGCCGGGGGGCGGTGAGCCTAAAAAAAGACTTTGAGTTGGGTCGGTCGAAAGAAAAAGGGCCGGGGTCAACCCAAGGTCATGAAATACGGGAACGTAGGGGGGGCCGAAAACAACGGGTCGCTCGAAAAACAAAAAAAAACACCCACAAACGAGGAGGATGCTGAAAGGGGACCATACAGGGGCACAACAAAACTCCCTTTGGGAAAAAAAGAACCAGAGTCGGGGGAGGGGGAAGGGGAGGTCCTGGCAAAAAAAAAAACATCACGAAACTTGCAATGATCCCCACCACCAGAGGCAACTGCCACAAAATCGAGGTAAAAACGTCGTGCGAACCGGGGAAAAAAAGAGCCCAAAGGGGAAGGAAACCGGCCAGGAAAGAACTAAAACGGGCGGTCAACATCTGAGACCTTTGGTGACTGTTTCGGGGCACAGGGGGGGGGGGGAAGGGTCGGGTTTTGATACAGGTTCTTAAACTGACATTCGAAACAGGCGGGGATAACGTGTGCAAAACCTCAAAATGCAAAAAAAAAGCCAACACAAAGTCAAAAACAGACAGGGGAATGGGGTGGGTCACAAAGCATTTGTGAGGAAACTCCAAACGGCCGGGCAAAGGGGAATCGGAATGATAGAGTGCTGCGCCGTGGAACACCAGAGAACCGTGAGAAAAAAAAGGGGGGGAAGAGTCGAAGGACCAAGTCACCACAAATGGGAGGGGGAAGTCATGGGGAAAAAAATCAGCTAAAAATCAAAAAAATACAAAGAAAGCACAAAAAAACACCTAAATCACCTGGCAAGAGAAGAGTACGTGGAAACGGGGAAAACAAGGGACAGGGTCCGGGGATCTAAAATGTGGGGGGTTAATGTGAAAAGTAAAAAGGTAATCCCCAATCAGATCGAAAAAAAAGGTAGAACGGTCCTCTCTTGTGGCAGCAAAAACAAGTGGGATGACCGAAACTTTCCCGAGTAAAGGGGGGGAGGTCAGGGGCAAACGGGGGATGCTCTACCCACATAATAAATCACAAGGTGGATGAACGCATGTACAGGCCAACAACTGGTGCAAGAAAGGGTTGGGACATAGGGTAAAATTAACTGCCGGGGAGAGCGGGATGTAAAAAATGAGAAGTACGGTACGGGGGACAACTGGGCTCTCTCAATACTGGTGTCCCGTTTTACGCATCACCACACTCACAACAGACAAAAGGGTTCATGGAAAGTGTATTTTCTTCAGGCACCCTGTCGGGGGGGTCGGCTTGCAAATTGGGGGGCAAGGGATGTCAATAAGTAGGGAAAAGGTCCACTTGGATGTGCAGCAGATGGGAAGAAGAGGACGGCTTAGTCAAACCTGGCTACGCCAGGGATGGAAGGGCAAAAAAAAAAGTGTGACCTCACACGTGGGGGAAACCAAGCTATTGAAAACGAAAAGTCTAGCTCCCACTCCGGCCCGAAAAATGAAAAGATCGGAAGGGGTCACAGAAGGTTTGAAAAATGGTTTGCAGAAAAGTGTATGAAAAAGTCTCCAAAATCGTGGGTTGGTATCAGGCAACAATCTTGGACAGTTTGTCAAAGGGTCCACCCTACTGGCCCTTGATCTTAAGGACAGGTGTGGGACCACAAGAAAGGGGGAGTGCAACTCTCTTACACAAGATGACCAACACCTCTCCCTCATACCTCAGGACCCTCCAGACTGTCCCATCTCGCGCAACCCCCCCGCCCCCCCAGATGACAACATCCAATCCCACACGGAAGAGGGGCACGTGTGCTTGGTGAACCGGGTGGGGTTGAGGACGGGGTGAGTGTAAAAAAACAGAAAAACGACACGACTTGCTTGGTGTGGCTTAGCCTCCAGTGGGAAAAACGTACAACACAGGGGTAAAAAAGCCGTGGCGACTGGGGTGTTAGATAAGGGGGGGGGGGAGGGTAGGGGAAAAAAGAAGAAAATCAATCACGTGAGTTCCCCCAAGAAAGACGGCAAGGATAGAAAAAGGTACCAAACATTGGACCAGCATTAAAAATCAGAAAGTGGAATAGAAGGAAAAAAAAGGACATAAAAAAGGGGAAGAAAAGGGGCGTCCCAAGGGGTAGAGGAGCATGTGAAAAATCGATCGACGGGTCGAAACACAGGAAGAATCATAAACAACAGGGGGGAGGCAGGGGAGGTCACCACGCTGGGGCGAAAAAAAAGAAAAAACAACACGGCAGGACTGGAAATTTCCCGTTGCCCGTGGGCGGTTTGAAGAAGACACGACAACTGTGAGGGGGTATTCGAAAAAAGCGCCTAGAAGAGGACCCGTCTGACTAACAACAGACCATAACAAGTTGAAACAGTAGAAAAGGACCTGGGGTGGGACAAAAAAATTGAAAGGTTAGGGAAAAAAAAACAAGGAAAAAGTTCAATGGCCAGACACTAACAAAAGAACGCACGGAGACGGGAACAGCCTAAAAGGGACTCGCAAAAAAAGGGGAGGCCAAAAAAAGCGACTACTACAGGGACAGAAAGAGACATTACCAAAAACTTGTCCCCTCTGAATGGACACAAAAGCCCACGTTAAACCGAGTTCCCGAACCTACTGCTGTTCAGAAAGGTGACACCCCCATGGGGGGCCGGGCTTCCGTAAAAAACACCGACCACAGAACGACAAATATTGCCCTCCCGCCCGGGGGTCCGGATCAATCGTTCTTCACAAGGATCCCAGCGGGAATGAGAGCACCTACTGCGCCTCACCCTGGCCAGTTAAAAAACTGGGGGCGCGGTCACTCCTACACTGCGGTGGCAAACCCTAGAAAGCTGCAACACAAGTTGACAAGGAAGAGGAAAAGGGCAGTGCAAGGGGGGGGGGGGGGAAGAAAAGAAAAAGGACAAAGGAACACAGTTAGACCAAAGCGTAGAAGCTAAGGGGACGGGGCAGGGGGGGGGGGGAAGCATCAAAAAAAATGGAAAGAACTAAAGAAGGTGAGTACCCAGTAATGGTTGAAAGGGAAACTTGGGAGACTGAAAACAAAGAGAGGTGAAAATGGGGGGGGGATAAGGGTACCACCTCGGGGGGCAGAGAGGGGGAGGGATATAAAACGAACAAGCGGTGAACCGCCACTCATGAAGGGTCGGGAGTTTCTACCAGATTATTTTACAGGGTCCAATACGCGTAAAACACTAAGTTGCAGATTAAGTTAGTATTTCAAAAACCGACACTTTAAAGAGAAGAAGGGGGTGGGGGTGCAATGGGGCACACAGCAAATACTAACCAGGGTCGGCACGGAACGTGCACAAGCAGCCTTATAAAAAAAGCAAATACAAAAAAAGGGGAGAAGAAAATCAAGATGAAAATACTGTGGGCAAAAGAAGTTGGTTTGAGAGACAAAAATCAAGGGAACAGGAAGGGGGAAAGTAGGTGCACGGATGCAGGAAAGAAGCGGGCAGTAACAGGTCAAGGTAAAAAATACACAAAAAGAGTTCGGAAAAAAAAAAGGGGGGACAAGGGTAAGTAAAAGGGGGGGAGAAAGACGGACACAGCTCAAGTTTCCCTTGCACGTAATCGTCGCTAAACGTCTACCTATCAGGGGAACGAACCACTGGCAATTAAAACGGGGAATTACAACAGAGGCAATGTTCGGGGCAATGAACCTAAAGCAGGTGAACATATCGTACAGATTGGGAGAACGAGCAACAGCAAAACATGAGAGTGGGGGGGCTTTTCACAACGGGGGGAAAAGAAAAGAGAGTTGTAAAAGAATCTTACAATTCACTCCTTGAGGCCGGACAAGTCATGTAGAACTAGAAAAAGGAAAAGGGGGAAAAGAATACAAAACACCAAAAACGCACGCGACGATGGATCAACAAACCAGAACACTAGCTACAAATAGGCGGGGGAGGGGGGGGTAAAGGGGAGGGTCAGGGGGGAATACTTGCGTAGGCAGAAAATCGCGAGACAAGGCGTCTCGGGAAAAAAAAAATAGGAAAAAAGGAAAACTAGAAGGCGCATCTCGAAGATACAATAACAACTAACATAACTCAAACGGATGGCATCATGAAAGTTGGAGGAAGAAAGAATTGAAGTCTTTGGATGGAGTAAACAAACTCAGTTGTTGCGGTTCATATTCTTACTACTACATCTCAAAAAAAATCCTAAAAAGGCCCGGTAGTGTGGCATGCGCGGGGGGTCCGGGGTAAGGGTAACTTCACTAAGCACGAGAGACTCAAAAATTCGAAAAGACTTAAAAAAAATCGCAGAGCGTCACACCTGACCCTGTCCTGACAACAGACTGGTCACATGCTTACAGACACAGCACGGGCGTACCCGACCCTGCCACGCCTAAGAGTCCCCGAACAGCCAACGCTGCTTACCTCCACAGAAGAAACCCTTAACCATACCTCAGCTCTCCAAAGCCTGGCCCGTTACAATCCGACCTGGGGGGCCACCACACAACAGTAGCCCGACAGATGGATGCGCCTCACCGCTAACACGGACATGTAGGGGTGAAAAAGCTGATGGGTGTGAAAGGGACTCCTACCGGGGAAGAAAACCTAGGAAGGCCTACGTTTACCTCCCTTGTCTAACCAAACGAAACGGGGGGCGAAACGTGGGCAACCGGCCCCGTGTCACGCAAAAAGATCGAAACCCGCGATCAACAGGGCCGGTAAAACTGGCCCACTGCCCCATACTTTATCACACATGGAGAGCGTAACAGGAGAAAAAAGAAAAACAAACAAAAACCCAGGGGGCTTCTAAAAAAGGGGACCAAATCCTGAGACAAGGCAACTCTGGCCCGGCGCGCTGCTAAGCGACTCAGAAAAAATAAAATCTGGTCATAAACTGGTGACCAAACGGCAAACTACCCGCAAGTTGAGGCGTGTCATCCGAGGGAAGGGGGGGGGAGCACTCAAGTCTAGCAAAGACTACAGGAAAGGCCGACCCGGGGACAGTCTGGCTTACACAAGGGACACACTAGGGAGGGGGGAATTCATTGTGCCGTGGAAAGACAGCAAGAATAAAAAGACAAAAAAATTAACCTGGGACAAACATCATAAAGAGATCTCAAAGACAGGAGATTCTAGCCAAAATTTCCAACCCAAGCGGGGAATTCACCGAAAATGGAAAAAAAACGACATACAGGACCTCCTCGACCCTCCAACAACCTACAGGGAAGCCGCACACACCATCTCCCAAACACCCACAACCTAAAACACTCTGCAAACGCCCACAAACACCGTGAGCAAGGAGGGTGAATCACCCTAACCGCCAGTCTCGACCTTGAGAGACGCCAACACATGCGTGTCCTAGGCCGTGAGAGAGTGCCGTTACCTTACAGGAAACGACCTTAGCGCACACAAACACAAGCGACCACGAAACCGTAGGCTCCACGGGTAGAAAGAGGGCCGGGGTATCACAGAGGGACACACTGCAGGTCACCAAGTCCAATCCTAGCACCCTACACTAAACCAGGGCGTCTCGAAAACCTAGGAAGGGTAACACGAGAACTAATGTGAGAAACCGGGGACCACCCTGTCAACGTTAACTTGCCTTGTTGAGAGTCACTGTATTCGCAAACTCGGGGGGGGGGTACCGGCGAGATTAAGTCCACGGGGAGAAAGCTGAGGTGGAAAACTAGGGTCCTGGAAATGACCACAAGAACGCTTGACAGGTGGCCTCAGTATACCAACAACATTGGCCATATTCACCACCCAAATCCCCTAGAGACTCGTCACATCAAGTTGCTGTGTGAGCCTCCTATCATCCAACCTTGGTTGAGACGCTAAAAAAGTCCTACCTTCCATGGACATCCCTAAAAAGATAACGTTCTTCCCGAAAAACAACAAGATCACAATGTAGAGCACTCTAACGCTACAAATCCTAAAATCAATGTCTGGGCGCGGGTAGCTAGTCGACCTTGGGAATAAAAAAAAAAACAACGAGAAAATTACACAATTGACCCAGTAGTTGCGTTGAGGAAAAAAAATAAATAGGCCGGCAAGGGCATGTGGGACAAGAAATAACAAAACAGCCTGGAAGAAAGAGGAGGCAATTAGAAACCGTCGAGGGCCCCAAAAAGGGCTTGGTTCACACACAGGTGCACACGCCCCCACGGCCCCGTAAACCGGGGTTGGAACAACCACACAACACGTTGCGCCTCTCCTCTCGCCATCCAGGACCCAATAAACACCGAAACCACCGCCTACGCCCTCGCCGCACCATGTCATACCCTCCACGAACTATTACACGAGCCCGGCTCTACCGCCCCTTCACCCCCCTTCCCACCCCCCCTATTCAGTCTACTCCGAAAGAAAAATCTCTCCATATTCACGCGGCCCCAGGCCCTCGAGAAAAAAAAACTAGCAACAACTAGAGTCGCATTTCTCAGTAAAAGGCGTTCCGTGTTTTCGCTCTCCAGGTCGCGTAATCGCGGCGCCTTCTAGCGGGTCCCCCCCCAACACCTTCCTCCGAGGGTCAGCTAGTCTCCCTCCCGGCCATCCCTCACAAGCCCTCCCCCAAACCGGGTCACCGACGGCACTGTAGACGAAGAGAAACACGTTAGGATCCAACTCAAAAAAGCAATGATATCCCTGATGCTGGAGGGACCACTGCACATCCCCTGGAACAGGGGATAACACCCTGCCGGGTGGCAAAACAGAAAAAGACAATCACTGGAACACTGAGGCTGAAACGTCAATGTGAACTTACCGTCAAAGCTGAACGGGGGAGGGGGGGGGGGAAATAAATGATTTGCTGAACACCGGGACGCTGGGGACAAAAATCGGTTGATGAACTTACCACCCTTAAACTTATTTCAAAAGACTCCTAAATCGTCGGCCATCGCCGATGGGGACCTTAACTGATCTGACCCCGGGACGAGGCTACTTCCGGCGGGGGAACTGCGCGAAATAACTAAAGAAGGGAAAATTGCTCTTGGGAAAAGGGGGGTCAGCTCAGGTCTTAACAGC
>Ga0179593_1323018_pt1 | contig 12408 bp, 12 predicted proteins | sample CZODoug2_1_08_16_FD_185931 | JGI IMG/M metagenome (GOLD analysis project Ga0179593, IMG submission 185931) | Vadose zone soil fungal communities from Angelo Coast Range Reserve, California, USA - CZODoug2_1_08_16fungal (PacBio error correction) | ecosystem: Environmental > Terrestrial > Soil >...
AAGAGTTTACTAGAAAAGCGTCGGAGCTGTGGAGATCGCGTCGCGGGAATGTTTAAATCGTTGAAAATCCTACTGCAGAGCAAAGGCAGGTCCTCCTACCTCGCATGTGGGAAGAAAAGGGCGACGGGAGGAAGCCGACAGAAGGTATGTCGAAGAGGAAGGAAAGAGGACGAACTGTCAGGCGGAATTTCTCTCTGCAGCTTTTGGCGAAAGCGGACATCTTCAAATGGAGAGGGAACTACTGAGAAAAAAAGAGGGGCTCGGGGGGGCATTAGGACGGGTAAACTCACTATCGAAAAATGCTTTGGGGGACACGAGGTGGGCAGAAGAGGTAAGGGAAGAGCGGGACAAATTACTCAGTCTCTAATGATGTAAAAGTCATGACTTTAAGGAGAACATCCGACTCCATAACTCCTGGCGGCACCGATAGTAGGAGATGGCTTACAAGGTCTAAATCAGTTCGAAAGAGACGGTCCAGGAGAAAGTTACGGGAGAAGGGAAAAATGGGAACCGAACCTGGAGAAAACAAACATAAGGGAAAAGAAATGGAAAAGATTAGATTGAGGACTCTCCTAAAGCGAACGGAACCACTGATAGCGTGACCGGTGTATAGGATAGATTCAGGCGAGAAGGAGAGAAATAGAAGCCTCCAACTAAAATAAAGGTGATTAGGACTCGGTCCGCACCAGACGTCCAGGAAAAGTGAAGGCACCAAAGTGGACAGACGAGGGGGTAAGAAGAGGGAGACGGAGGGCTCCGGAGAAAATAGAAAGGGTTTCCCAAAACAGATGCGCGACCTCTCATCCGAACCAATCACTCGTGCTGTGTGAAGGGTATCGTTAAAAACAAAATAAGTCTACAAAAGAAGAGAGAAGGTTAACGCCGTCGGAGAGGTGGGGAAAGGTCATGTCCGTGGATGAGAGCAAACGCTACGGCGATCATCAAGTAAAGGGGTGGCGCCAAGAGAAAGAAAGTGAAAGTCAGGGTACAGAAGGGGGGAACGGTGAGTCCTAACAAAAGGACTTAGGAGGGGAATAGGATGCTAGGTCATCTGCCGCCAACTTCCCGCGAGCTCTTTGGTCGACGCGGTCAAAGTGAACGCGCAGTCGGTATGAAAAAGCTTCTCAGGGAAAGCTCTAGCAAAGAGAGAGAATCTAATCCGACTTGATGGGGGCCCCTTGAAGAAATAGCGTTGCTTGATGAGGGGAGGCGAAGGAAAAACAGGGGGTTGGTTGCATTCGGAAGAGGTCAGAAGGGGGTTTGCGATGCAGAAGGTAACGTGACTAAAAGCGTTCTTAAACGACCTTCAGTATCCGACGACAATGATCTACTCTCTAGTCGAGGGAAGCGAGGAGCTTAAGTACCTGAAAGAAAGGGGGGGGTCTCCCGACATGAGACCCGGAGAAACCATATTACCGCAGGAAAATCGATAAACCAGGTCAAAGGAAGAAAAGGCACAACTCCTCCAGGGGGAAGGGTGCCGAGGGAACCTTCCTCTCTCAAATCTGGGAAGGGGGTTCTACCTACTGGCAATCGAACGTGTACGAAGGTTAAGGAACAGAGACAAGAAAGACGAAAGAGGGGAATATCTTCAACTTTTCCTGGAAAGCTCTCCGCCTTACTCGTAATTCTTACCGACTGATATATTAAGATATCGTCACGCTGGAAAGCCTGACTACGGAAGCGCTAATAATTGAGATTAAAGAGAGAATGAAAAGGAGTGGAACACCCCCTGAGAAAGTGGTGAAGCCGTCCCATGCAAAAGCAATGGTCTCGTCATCCTGATATCGTGCTCACCTTCATCAGTCAGGCCGCTTCGATATCCGCCAGGAAAAAAACAGGGGACCAACTGGAGGACGACGGGGAAAATCAAAACAAAGGTACGTCCTAAGAAAATTACTAGGCAACAATCTCCTGTCTAAAGGCAAAAAAAAAAGAATCTAGGGAAAGGGAAAGGGGAGGAAACAAGAAAAAACATTAGAAGAAGTGAGGCAAATCGATTCATTAATTATTCCGCAGGGCCCACCGATTCCAGAACGAACACAAACGACAAGGTGAAATCCGCCCAAAGATCTCAACAAAAGCCAGGGATCGCTTGGGGAGGAAGAAAAAGGAAGCGAATCCGGAGACTAGAACGTAACAGGATCTGCGGCAATAAAAATCTGAGACACAACAAAGACGGGAAAGAGGAGGAAGTAAAGGAATATGAGAAAGATGAAAGTTCAGAGACGAAGAAAAGGTCACACTTCGCCTCATTTTATCTCATCGTAGTCTCCACATCAGACAAGGGCGTGAATGCAGGGTTAGAGCTCACCTGGGGAGTTGGTTTGGAGGGAGGAAGAGGGAGTTGTCTCGAAAAGAGTCGGGGGTCAAAGAGCAAAGGGAAATCCTCAATGTCAAGATTTAGTCCTGGCCACTTACCTGCGTGGGGTCGACGTGGCCGTAATTCGAGGGAGATGTGTTGTGGGGTCAACGTTGGCGGGGTCGGAAGACTGTACAAGGGGAGGGTGGATTAAAAGACTAGAAATAACTGCACCGAGCGATATATCGTACAAGCGGACCGCAAAAGATTGAGGGGTCTATCATACTGAAGGAAGAAGAAGACTATCACCTATCCCGTGGAAGGGGAGATAGTCTGGGGGAAAAACTATCAACTATCGGAAAACTTATGCACGGAAGAATCCTCTGACTGCATAAGAGCAAGACGAATTAATAGATAGAACTCTGATTAAAACCGGGGGGGAGATAGGAGGGAAGCAGGACTATAGAGGGGAGGTCAAACTTCCTGAGGACTATTTCTGAGGGGCAATGGTGAAAGCTTGGGAACGTAGAGGGCGATCCGATGGAGCTAGGTCAATAAACCCCACGCCATATTTTGGGAGAGCACTTAGTAAGGCGCTTCAAGATGAAGTGAGGGGGCATTGGGCTTGAGGTGAAAGGGTAGATCGGGTAAAGTTCCAAAGAGGCTTACACTAAAAGGTTGATCATGTTCGGGCTAAAGATGGACGGTCCTTAACGAAGAAAAAAAAAGACCGGTCTATTAAGCGAGTAAAACTGGTGGGTTGGAGAAGAAGAAAGCTAATATAGAAAGAAAACTTGGTGTGTGACCAGTGACCCTCAATACCCCATATTGCTGATTGAAAAGACGGCAACATCAAGGTGAGTCTGCTCATGCAGGAAAAAAAAGAGATTTGGATACGGGGGAAACCAACAATACAAAGAGCCGAAAAAAACGGGTGAGTCTTGGGAAGACGAAGATATGCATCCAGAGCGTCCACGAACGAAAAAGTTCCAAAAAGAGAAGAAGCGAGAAGATGAAAGGCAAAAATAAAGATAAAACATGTAGTAATCGCAATTCGGCCGCCTGTCCGGGTTTTGTAGTGGAGCAACCCTAGTTAGGGGGAAAAGGAGGAGGGAGGGAGAAGTAACCAAAGAGAAAAGGAAGGGAAAAAACAAGATCTAAGCGAGGTAAAAGCGAAAGGGGCTTGTATACTAGAAAAAACAAGCACGCTGCGTTTCTCCGAGATTCTAGGATCTAATTTTGAGAAGGGACAGATAGGAAGGAGAGCCGGGAGGTAAATGTTTGGTGTGGGTTGGGGGGGGAGGCGGGTTGTGCTGGTCTCTGGCACTGTCTGGGTTTTGGGTGGCCCTGCAAAAAATAAATCCTCCAGAAACGTCCAAAAACGGGCTCCGGGTCCTGTCCTGACGATCCCCCAGCAGACATCATCATTCAGCGAAATTTGGCGGAAATCTGATAGCATAAAGAGATTACTAAAAGAAGCATCATAAAAAGGCAGGAACGCTGAAGATGGGGGGGGAACTTGGAAGGGGGAAGATTCTGCATTCAAGGACATAGGCGTGGTCATTGGTGACTCCTTCGGTCGACTTTGAAAAAAAAGAAAGGGGTTGTCAAGACGGGCCGGAAAGAGAAGGGCTCTGAACTGAGAAAAGGAAGATGAAAACCATTTGGGGAAAGAAATCATAGGAAGAGGGGTGCAAGACGCACCTTAACCTGCTGTGCGCGGAGGCGGAAGTCGCCGGGTTGCTCGCGCTACGGAAATGCCGGCAAATTCGAGGACGCGTAAAAAAACTATCTTCAAAAAGAGAGGCGGACAGAACCAGGGGATATAGGTGGAGTTTCCGAGAAAAGAGACAATCTTGCATCCAATCATTCACTCTAGGGGCGGTAAGAGGAGTTCCCAATGAAAAAAAACTCGAACCAGACCATCTCTGCAAAGGGAAACTACTATGTAGGTCCGAATCGGCGGCCCTAGGAGCCGACGCGGCACGCGCGCGTGCGAGTCTTTTGCCGTCCTTAACTTCTTTAAAAAGATGATAATAGAAAAAACGTCGAAAGAAGGGAGAGAGCAAGAAAAAGAAGACAGTAAAGTCCTCTAACAAAGGACTCTCTCAAAAAAAAAGACTGGAGAGGAAAGAAGTGCCTGACAAGAGTCGTGTCGAGGTCGACGTAGCGCTGGCGCTTCAAGACCGCAACGGAAAGGGAAATAAAGGAGGTTCCATAACTACTCCTAAAGAGGAGAAAGAGGGTCTCAAGGGAAACGAAAGGGACAAGAGGTCGACTCAGAGGCGCGCCACAGATGTCGGCTAATTCGCATGGAAGGCGCGCGCCTTTGCGCGCGGCTTGGGGAGAAGAGAAAGGGGCGGAAAGAGAAGAAGAAATACGACTAAGACAAAGATTGGGAGAGGAGAAGGAAAAAGAAACCTTCTATGACCTTAGGGAGTAAGATGGTTTTTGCCCAGGGGGGGGAGGTAAATCTAAGTATACGAATTCCTGATCAGATAAGATGGAGAAACGAACTTGATTTGCCCGAACAGCGCGTGGAGGATGCAGCCGAGAGATCGATGGCCACAGGTCACCGTCTAATATAAGGAGGAGTGACTAACGACAGAAAAAACAACTTAGACAGAATAACTCTTACGATAGAAGAAAGGAAAGACAGGAAAAAGGGAACGTTCTATCATGTGAACTCCACAACTAAGCGCGTGACAGTTGGTCTGCTGAAAAGAAGGAAGACTCTTCGAGGGGAGACTCAAAAAGTCTGAAGAAAGAAGTCGTCTCAGGAATTACATGTCCTAACCGAATCGTCCTGCAGACTGGCTCCAAACAAACTGATCTGGGAAAAAGAAAGGGGAAAGAAGTCTTCCTCTACTGAGGACGAGGGAAAGAAAAACCCTAGTCACGCACCAGACTTCATCGAAGAAGCAGTGCTTTTAGTAAGAAGTCACTGATACCAGATCTCTAGAGAGGGCGGGAGCTTGGGGGGGGGGGGAGTCAGGGAAGAGGTCGAAACGGAAGCGCGGCCTATACGGATTCACCATTAAGGGTTGCTCCACTATACCTGAGCGTCCCAAGGTCCTATAGAACAAAAAGTCTTAAATGATGCTCAAAAGGGAGAGGCAGAACAAGGGAATCGCATTTCTTCGACGCGGTCGCGCGTGGCCGCGCTCCAGTGATTCCCGAAAGGCACAAACAAGAGAGGGGCGAAAAAAGCTCTTCCGCAGCTCGGTATTGGGCCTAAGAAATAGGGAATTCGTGTGGAGAGAAGACTAACCATTGTGGAAAAAAAGATGAGAACCATCATTTGGAGAGCGGGGGACAAGAAGTCCAAAATCAGATCTGGCAGACGTCCAGAGCCCAACCAGGATCGCTAATCGAAAAGGCGCGCTTAGACGTCAAGGACCGGAAAAATAAACTTGGGTAGGAAAGAATGAGACTCTCTACCTCCTATCCGATAAACTCTATCAAAACAGGTCAACAACAACTAAAGAACTTAAAAAGAGGGGGGAGGATGAACGCAGAAGCAATTCCTGCAAGCAACTTGGTTCGTGAATCACGCCTCCGGGACACAAAGAAGCTTTAACACTAAAACAGGAAATCAAGGAAGGAATCTAATCAGGAGGGGGGGAAGAAATGAAAAAAAGGGAAGAAGGACTTTAACTTCGTTCAAAGATTCAAGTTCCCGTCTCGTCACTCTGGCCGTTCGCGGAACGCGCGATAATGGAAATGGAAAAAGACTAGCGGATCAGTAGAAAGAAGAATGTCCAGAAGGGAAAAGAGGGAGATGCAAGAACATCGGCGACAATCGAATGCTCTCAACCTTCTCGTCGCCGTGACAGCGCAATCTTCGGCTTTCAGAACAAAAAGCGGATCTTGACAGATAAAGGAGGATAGGGAACGCCAAAGAAAGAAAGAAAAACAACACAACATCGCCGCTATCAGAAAAAGAACAAGATACAATAAAAAAAGAGGTAAGTTAGAAACAACCAAATTGGGTAGTTTCAATGGGGATCAAGGAGGACCTCGAAGCCGCTTTGTAGCAACCGTAACGCAAAACCAACACTGGATCGGAAAAGTGCTCAAGAGAAGACTTTTCAGAAGAAAAACAAGGATATAACGAGTTGCTGGGATGAACCTCGTCGGCGCAATCACAGAACTCTTCAACAAAACAACGAGGAGGGATCTGTGATTGGGGCACGCGACGAGAACACGGAAATACAGAAAGAAAATCACGTCGCTCTCGTAGTCGACACGCGCGACATGGCGCCTCGGGGACGATTCGAAACTTGTTAACGGGTTTCTTATGTGAGGTTAGAAGAATCAAGTCTAGTGAATTGGAAAGGAGGGGGGGGGGGGAGGGGGAAAAAATCAATCAATGAATCGTGGATTACCGCGATGAGTTGTAACTGAAGTGGCAGATGTGGGGGGGAGACGGGTGGGGGGATGACTAAAAAAAGGGTCTTGTTCTGAAAAAAATACGCGGACTTAATGCCGTCACGCGCCGACGAGAAGGTGCATCGCCGCCGCTGACGATTCACATAAAACCAAAAAAAGGCTGATGGAAGAAGTTGCCCGAGAAATCCGCGCGGAAGCAGAAAAGTATAGCCGGGGTCGAAAAAAGGAAAAAAAAAGAACGTAAACGAGAGGGGAAGTCAAACATGGCGAGTTGTACTCGAAGAGGTCGGCGGCGAGCATCGCGAACGGACGCAGCGCTTGAAAAGGGAAAGGTTAAAAAGAAAGGGAAGAAGTCTTAGAGGACACAAAAAAAAACATCCAGATGCTAGTCCGGCAGGCCCGCGCTGAGGCAATCTGCGCGGTATCATTGGCAGTGCGGATTGACCTGGTGGACGCTGACAGTATTTACTAAAAAAGGTCGGGAAAAAAAGGGAGATTGGGGAGGTCAAGGGGAAAGGGGGGGACCGCCGCGCCATCTCTCATCCGGTCGATCCGTTTGTCGTCAAAAAAAGATAAAAGTCAACGGGAACCTTCAAAAAAACGAGGGAGAAAAAGGAGCGAAAGAAAGGCAAAAAAAGGGGGGAGTATAGAGAATCAACGAGCACCAGGGTTCTACGGAGGCCTCACAGCGTGTACGACGAGGGCGACGAAAAAAAACGAGAGAACTAGCTAACGCGTCGCAAGATACCTCGCGGCCGCGTCTGTAAAAAAGGACCTAGCGTCAGTAAGTCAAAGAAAGTCTGAATAAGGAAGGAGGGGGTGTGAGGAGGGAGCAACTGGATCACAGGTAGACCGCTTGCGTCTCAAGAGAAAAAGACGTCACAGCACTGCTCCAGAGGGAACGAGAGCTAGAGGGGGAGAGCATAAAAATGTAACGCTTCTTCGGATGAAGCTGGTGCGCGGATCCGAGAGTGGGAAAAAAAAAAAGACCGAGATAAGCGGAGGCTCCCGGGTAAGAGGAAAGGCAGAAAAAAAGGGAATCATTTCTCCGTAACTTTCCGGTACTATCTTTCGCGACCAATCACATCTCTTACTATGATGTGGGGAAACTCGATAAGGTATACTTGCCAAGGGAACGACTAATGGACAAGGAAAAAAACGGTCACAAAGAAAGAGACTTGGGGGGGGAGATTAAAGTGTGCTTGCGATGAACATTCTCAACTGAATGTGGGGATGTGAAAGTCCATTAGGGAGGTAGGTCAGACCGGGAAAGGAGGACGGAGTGTGGGTGTCTTCCGGTCGTCTCCTGGACCGTAGACGGTAGACCGGGACTTTACCTTGTTGAAGTCCACGCTCCTAAAGGGGTGCCGCCGAACTTCTCCATGTGGCGCGAAAGTCAGAGTATCGTGCTAACTTCACGAAGCTCGAAATATCTCGGAGGGGAAAAAAGGGAAAAGCATGGCGATCTGTTCCGCGTGTCACCATCGGGATCCGCCCACGTTCCGCTCGGCGAGTCATGGGAGAAGAGCGAAAACTATTTTTGAATCTTAGGAAAAAAAAATGAAGTAAAAGGGAAGACTGGAGAACCGGACACCGCGGCGCGACCCGGCAGCCGTTCGACGAGGTAGAAGTCGCCGACATCGGGTACTCGAAAAAGCTCTAAACGCGCGGGAATTCAAAAAGGGAAGGGAACTCCTGGGGAGTCTTAGAAAAGAGAAGATAGTGCTACAAAATCGGGGGCTCCGGCGCCAGCAGCGACAGTGCCTCGAACGACTCTGATCATCAGAAATCTCACAAACAAGGAGAAAGTCATAGAGCAGAACGGAAAAGGGGAGGGCAGGGAGAAATGATTTCTCGGGATCGACCTGAACGATCATTCCAGACGGTCCGACTCGGCCGGATTTCAAAGCGTCGCCGACCGCGCTCGTTCCGTAGGAACGGCGGGAATAGGCTAAACGCCAAAAAGAAAGGAGGTCGAAAAGGGACTAGAGGACGAAGACTAAACGCTACGCCGCGGTGTACATTGGGTCGACAGCGGACCGCTTAACGCGGGGAAAATCCGAGATTGGGAAGGAAGCTTAAAGGGAAATCGCGAGCGAGGAACGTGCTGGATCAACCTCGATGGTTTTGCCTCGGTTGCGGTCTCTGCCGGAAAGGACGAAAATCTGATGAAAAGGGACCACGAAAAGGGGAATGGGGAAAGGGCGAGTCAGCGATCATGTACGGCGGGCAGCGAGATAGCTTCAATGTCTACAAGTCTATTCCAGAACAGTAGAAACTACGGACGACAAAAAAACCGAAGAAAACCTTAAAAAAAAAAACCCTGAGAAGGGGAAAAAGGAACATCGGATGATTTAACATGACGCACATAGAAACGCCCCCTCGCCGCGTGCCGTTGTTGAAAGCTGCTCTGGTAGGAAAGACTCAATAAATAGGCTCAGTCCTCCAAGAAGAGAGGAGGGTGAGGGGGAGAGGGTTCCCCAGATTCTGACAAAGGACGGCGCCTCGGGGCCGCGCTTTTTCAAAGCCGGCGCGTATAAGGCCAAAAAAGAATAGGGAAGAAAAGGGGCTTGCTCCTTCGGGAGACCAGCATACAAGCGCGCGTGCTGTTCGTGGATCGTACCGCAATCAAAGAAGGAGAGGGTTGAAAGCTCGAGAGGGGGGGACTGGAGTTTCTCGGTCGCGCAGAGGGCCTCCGGCACATCACGGGTTGCTCAAAAAAAGCAAAGACGGGCTTGCGCAAGTGGGGGGAGCTTGAGGAAAAGAAAGAAGGAGGAGGAGGAGTATGCTCTGAAAAAGATACCATCGATCTTTTGTGAACTCTTCGCGCGTGGCCCTGAGGGGATCTGATCCGTATCGCCCAGAAAGCGAAAGAGCTCGGCGTATTTGTGCATCCGTACATCGCGGCTGCTTGGTCGTTGAAACTTGAAGAAAGGGGTGCCAAAGAGAAAGAGACAGAACTGGGTGATCGCGCCGGTAAGGTCACAAACGATGCGATCTTCCTCCGGAGCCGACCAACGGGGCTCAGATAGAAAAAGATAGGGCTCTCTTTAAGGGACAAAACTGAAAAATCACCTGGGAGAAAAAACAAGGAGAACACAGGGTCTTCAACTAACAAAGCCTTACTACGCGATCATCAATCCGCACCTACAAGTACAGATTGCTCAAAACCGGCGGCGAAAGAAAAGGACGGGGAGGGGGTGAGGGGAGAGCACTCTGCGACCTTGCCTGTGAACAAGCTGAAGTGCCCTCGCATCCCGGCCGTTCGGATAGACCTCCGTACTCTAGAGACAAAAAAGGAACGCCGTGGAAGGGGTGGCCTCTAGTTCTCGGCACGCTGGCCGTTCCGCGAGGCGCGCTGCGATAATATCCCTCATCGCTGAAAACAACAAGAAGAAAGGGAGAAGACCAAAAATTGGAAGAGGGTAGCTGCTGAAAAGTTCTCAAAAACGAATTCATCGCGGCCGGCTTACGCCATCTCGCCGGAAGCGCCGTTGGCGCAGATAAAACGCCCAGGGTAGGCTTAGGAGAAGACAAAGACCAACAAACGAAGGACTAAAAACAGTACGCATCGCGACGGCCAGTGACTACAAATCAAAAGGTTCTGCGCGAGGAGTATCAGAAGCCTAGGTTCTCCAAGGAGGGGGAAAAGGAAGGAACCAAAAAACAAAGGAGAAGTCCTAGCGCAACCAGCATGTCGCGCTTCTACGAGAAGAGAATACGAGATTTGGAGACGGGGAAACGCTTTGAGCTAATCAAAGGAGCTCTAGACAGAGAAATCTTATTATTAAAAAAGAGGGAGGGGGGGGGTTTTCCTCACGACCTACTTTCCCGTCTCCAGCATAATCTCTAATGTAGTCCGACACGCGCGAATGTGGTGCTAGATAGAAAGGGTAGGTGTGTGACGGAGGGGAGATGTTGAGGGAAAAAATCAAAAGAGGGCCGGGGCACACGAAGTCAGTGTCGTCCTGGCCGTTACCGCGATGAGTGGAAATGCCGCTTCTGGGGGCTAAGGGAAGACTAAAAAGAGTGAGGGGGAGAGAGAAAGGAAACGAAAAAGACAGATTCCGGAACTACCCGGTGAGGTCGAGCATCGCGACCCATATGCGAGAAAATGCGCGCAAGTGAGGCTGACCCGCTCAGCCGAGCGGAGCAGGTCAACAAGAAAAAAAAAGACCGAGAAAAAGGACTCAGAAAAAGCGGAAAGAAATGAACTCTGAAGGAAAGAAGTTGTATCGAAGTCCGCGGAAGCAACGAAACAACGGGACGCGAGCTGAGGGCCGCGGAACCTTGTCACTTGTTCACGACGGAGTGCGGCCAGGATTAAGAAACACAGCCAAGGATACGCATAAAAAAAGGGCAAGGCAATCTGAGACGGGTGAAGGGGGGAGGGGAGGGAGTGGAAAGAAGGGGGATTCCTGAGCTCCGTGCGGGAACTCGTTCGCGGGATCAAACAGGATAAACGGGATCATGTTCGGGCCAGAAAGGTGAGACGGTCCTTGACGTAACTCGCCGAGCAATCATAAAGAGCATCAAAGGGTTTGTCTCTCATAAAGGATCTAAAAAACACGTTGTGACGTCTCTCAAAAGGATGGCGATGAAGCGGGCAAAACCACACGGTGAAACCGCCGACGCAACAGCGATCTACGGAGGCACAAAAACACACGATGACTGCTAATGACGCGGGGGGATTGGAGCGACGGCGCGCATCAAGAGCGCGGGCCACTCGCGACGCGTCGCCCAAGAAGCTGGAATGATGAACGAGCAGCAGAAGTCCCAATACAAGGTAGCTAAAAGAAAAGGAGGGGAAAGGGGACGAATATTTTGCGATGGGGGTGGTGGGGTGGAAAGCAACCCGTACTGGCCGTAGGCCGCGCTCCGGCAAATGACGTCCACCAAACGCGCGTAAACTCTAACGAAGGAAGGAGGGAAGAATCAAAAAAAAAAGGGAGTGGTACACGTCGGGGAACTTGGTGCCATCATGAACTCCGAGATTACGATCTCCGCCGCAGCCAAAAAGCGGCCAGAAAAAGAGAAGGGGTAAGAAGAGGAACTTAAGGGGGAGGAGGAGGTCGAAACAGAGGAAGCATCAGAAGAACTAATGTGGGCTCATTCAGAATCGCAGCGACTGCGAACATATCCAGCAGCAGCCAACTGTCACATCGATTCGAACGTCGAGCATCGCAATGAGGGGGAAAATCAATGGGGAGGAGGGAGAAGTATTCGGTCTACTTGGTGTTACGTCAACGTGGAACGCGGCTTTACAATAGACGGGGTAGACCGTAGACGGACCGCGTTGAGCCATCGCTCTCGGCTGCCCACGAACCGGATCACGAGGTGATAAACGTCATAAAGAAGGCCGAGGGGTCAAGAAGGCGGGCCGTCATGGGGCCGGCATCAAGAAGGTCCCTATCACCGCTTCGGCAACCACGCGGATCCCGCCACGGATGCGATCTCGGCGAGGTTCTACCGGGGACGAGCAACATCTATGGCGGAGGGGAAAAAGCGAGTAGCGAGTAAGAGGTCGCCCCCAGGTACCCGCGGCGACCTCGCGACAGTTCGACTAGGTCTCGGACATCGGGTACGACGGAGCGACAAAAACGAGCAGGAGACCGAGGGGAAGCCGGCGCGTCGAGGGGGAAAAACTGGAAGAGAAAGAAGTAGGAGAAGTGAGTCGCGCAGCGAAAGAACCAGGGCCTCGAACACGCGTGAGC
>Ga0179593_1450075_pt1 | contig 12408 bp, 12 predicted proteins | sample CZODoug2_1_08_16_FD_185931 | JGI IMG/M metagenome (GOLD analysis project Ga0179593, IMG submission 185931) | Vadose zone soil fungal communities from Angelo Coast Range Reserve, California, USA - CZODoug2_1_08_16fungal (PacBio error correction) | ecosystem: Environmental > Terrestrial > Soil >...
AAAACGCGTGACGTACATTCAAGCGCAAACGAAGGTGAAAAAAACAAAAAAGAAGGGTGGCTCGGAAAAAAGGGAAGGAGGAAGGGGTCGGGAAGTCAGTGGCACCTTGAATAGAGAAACCGAACGGCGCATTGACAGTAAAACGATTCAAGTAACATTATAAGGGGACGATAACCGGTAAGCAGGGAGGTGAGGTATTAACTTGTCCGATCATCAAGGGGGGGATGCTAGGGGGGAAAAAAAAGCTGCCCAAACCCGTCGTGCTCGCACCCTGGATGCATGGAAAGGGACGACCTGCAAAGGTCGTTCCTGTGAAGTGGAGTGTTATAATCGGGGAGCAAAACTCTGCAACTATTAGGGGGAAAAGAAAACTCAGGAAGGACAAAAGGAGAGAGGCTAAAGGAAAGGGCGGATCGCCGAATAAAACTGGACAGGATTCGAGAGGGTCCAACGCATTACTTCGCCTATGCGAAAATACAAAAGAAAGGTGGAACAGTAGCTTAATCCGCCGCAAGGAGTAAAAGGAGTAAAAGAAGGGAGAAAGGGGGGAAGAAGGGGGGAGACCGATGACATATGTCGAGTGTCAATCCGTACAACAGGAACAAAAGAACGTCTGACCAAACAAGATGAAACACGGCCTTTCAAAATTTTTGAAGGGGGGTTGGAGGGGAAACAAAAAAGTAGGGTGTAAGGGCCCGACGAGACAGGCGTACACACCAAAAAATAAAGGTGCCTAACGCTGCTTGAGAAAAAACCAACCTAAAAGCGCATAAGACCGGGCAAGGGGGAAGTTAGGGGAAAAAAAAAGGGGTTGGGGAATGGTCAACTCTTCCGTCAGAGGAGAACACTAGAGTGACACAGACTCGCTCAACAAATGGTAGTAGGCGTGGGCAGAAGTTACGAAGGGTCCTGAGACAGATCACCCCCGATAAAAGACAGAAGTAAGCCGGGTGAGAAGGAAACAAAAAGTGTTCTGCTGAGAGCTGACAGGCGAATAGGGAAACTGATCATACTGGACTGTGCCACGATGAATGAGCGAAGGGGGGCTAAGAGTTTGGGCTGGATCATCTCGGGTGAAAACTAAAGTTTCAGGGAAAATCGGGCATCCGAAGGGGGCCTCTCATGGGTCATGACATGGAACGAGAAGTCTTAAATGCTTCAATGGTCAAAGCGGGAGCCAAATGTCCGGGTGCTTGAAAAAACCAGAGGGGGAGAGGGGGGGAAGTTTAAGAAGGTCGAAGAAGGACGCAGTGGTAATTAGGTGGTGAAGATTGGTTGCATCAGAAACAAACGAAGGCTTGTTACCTGGTAAAAGCAACACTGGAAAAAGTGAGAAGAGCACAGGTCCCCCAGCGCATCGGAGGGGTGAGGGCCAGCAAAGGGCTTAGAGCCGAGGATAGGGAAGACGACTGTCTTACAATGCAAAAAAAGGCCAAGGGAAGCGTGGGGGACACGGAAGGAGAAAAAGAGTGACAGGTGATGGGGGAGAGAAGGAGTCATCAAGGGGGGGGGATTTATGGAAGAGCAGACCGATTTTCAAAAAATTCGTCCCCAAAAAACGCTCGGGTAACAACAAAAACAGCCTTACAGGCCGGTGTGTGAAGAGGGTAAGCACGATCGATCTTTGGTCAGCGGAAGAAGGAAATGGGGAAGATGGAAACGGGAGGGCCAGCCAGCCAGGAGAGGAAGGGCCTCTTGAGGGGAATGAGAAAAAAAATGCACCGGGGACATTTCATAGGTTAAATCTCACTCATCATGGTAGCGGCACAAAATTTACGACCAAGGAAGAAAAATTACAAGAACAGTTTTCGTCACGACACGGGCCACCGTGGGAAAACCTGTAGGTAAAGAAGGGGGACTCTCGGGAGGGGAGAACTGGGAGGGCCGGGGAAAAGAAGACAGCTAGGGTAAATCCGAAGGCAGGCTGGACACTCGTCCTTCGTTTGAGCTGCAGGGTCATGCACGTGAGGCGGGGTGAGAGGTCCGTAAGCCCCGCAAACGGGAAAAGGATGGCAAGCAGGGCAAACTGACCTAGAACAACCTGATAAAAGAGTTTATGGCAGAATCGTGGGGAAAGGGTGGGGAAGCGTAAGTCTCCTGGGGGAATTGAGGGGGAAGGGAGTGACCTCGGGGTCTCAAAAGAAAGAAAAAGGCATTGGATGCTGGACCTCCCACGGCCCTAAAAGGACAAGAACACAGCTCCGCCCGAAACCATGGCTTCATTTAACACCCAGTAAAAAGACGGGGGAACAGACAAGCAGTCACGGACCACAATCAAAATCGGTCTTGGGAAAAAAAAAAAAAAGCGGAGAGCAGGGGGGAAAAGAGAAGGGAGAAAAAAGAAGGTTTCGCCGCGTGGGAAGGTCAAAAAAAAACACACATGGTCGGCTAGTTAGAGAAAGAACCAGGGAACAATCGAGCGAAAAGTGCGACGTCTACTATGTATATTTGGGAACAAAAAGATGAAAACAGTGACAAAGGAAAAGGGGGCAAGGGACGGACGATTTTTGAAACATGGAAGAGGAGCAGAGCAAGGGAAGCGCAGTGTGCCCATAAAAACTCAAGGGTGGAACCAAGCCTTGAACAGAACGGGGCGAAGCCTGGTCAAGGGGGCACTGAAGGGAAGGGGCACGTCGGGGGGGAAAAAAGCAAAGAGGAGAAGGGACGCAAAACCGTGTCAAACTTGGGACTCGGCGGTTTACAGCCAACGTAGGAACATTGCACGAGAGACGATCGTAGTAACGGGGGTTGCGCTTGCTTGGAACTGGTTAATTTAAAAGGGGAAATTCATAGTGAAGAACGTCAGGGGGAGCAAAAAGAATTGAAAGGAGAACCGCACCGGAGTGGGTTCACACAATGGGCCCTAAGACTCGGTTGACAAATTAATTTTCCTGATCTCAACAACTGGAGGGGACATAGAAGATGCCCCTCCAACTCAGGGGTGCAGAGGTACAGAAGAGAAAAGCGCACCGCCAAGGACGTGGAGAAGAACGGCCCAAGCGCCGCGCGAATCGCAATAAAAGGGAGAGTAAACTTAGAAGCGTATCGCGATAAACACAACAACGGGAGGGAATCAAGATATACTGGCTGGGGAGCAAAGCAGAGAGGATTGACAAACGAGAACATGAAAGCAGAGGTAAAACGGAAATCTCCCCTCCGTTCTTTGAGCGGGGAGATATCAAAACCGCTGGCAAATGCGGTGGAGGGCAGCGATCTGGAAAGACAGGTACCCCTTTTTTCAGCACGAACCGGGAACTAATCACCAAGATAGGAAGGCCAATTTGGGTCTAAGAACAGAAGGGGTTGGAAGTGACGAGACGTGAAAGTGATGAGGAGAGAAAAAAGGAAAGGCTTCGAAAGAAGGACAGTTCCCGGTAAGGACACAGTCCCATCTCACTCAAAACGTTCTAGTCAGAAGCGCTTGCCGGCCTACTACTCAACGGGGAGGTAAACGAAGAAAGGCAAGAAAGGTTGCGCCTGGGGAAGAGTGCGTTCCAATCGGGGGAAGAAAACACATACATGAGTCCATTCGACACCGAAGCTCAAACTGAAATGACTTTGATACGTTCGCTCGAAGGGGGTCAAGGGGCACAAACCGCGAGTGGCACCTGTGAAGGGAGGAAAGCGGACAAGGGGTCAAAATCGTCCGTATAGATTATTTTTGGGTCAGAAATAAGATTTCCATTTGGCACAAGATGAAAAGTCCAGAGAAGGGTGTTGACGGGTCCTGTCGGCGAAAGAAGACGAGAGACTGGTTTGCTGGAAACCGTAGACCAACAGGTCTAACCCTGTATAATCGCAGGCATTCGGATCAACCTGCAGAAGTAAATACAAGGACGTGATTTTTCTCAAGAGTGGAAGGGGTGAGGAAAAACTGGGATTTCGAAAAAGGGAAAGCCATGGTCGGGGAAAGGCGGCGCGAGCGGGTCAAACGGTCAAAAGGGAAATTTGCCTGACGAATTAAGTGGGGTCTGTCTGCAAAAAGACCGGGAGGGACAAGAAAGAAATCCTATGAAAAGGGCGAACTGACTGGCCCAAAGTTGGGCAAACGAATTCCTGACAAGAAGCCCCATAAATCCTTCGGAAGAGGGGTTCAGAGGTTCAAGGGGTCACAGGATTACTTGCAAGGAGTAATGGGGCAGTACGGACCTGGACTCAACGGAACACTCCAATTTCTAAAGAATAACAAGAAGGGAACGAGGAGGGGAGAAGTCCTTTCGTGGATGGGAGGACAATGTCAGCTGCGGGCTTCTTGGGAAACCTCCCATCAGTCGCCCGAGAAGGAATGAAACCGGAAAATAAAATGTAACACGGGGGGAATGTTCTTTAACTGTGGGGTAAGGGGTAAGAGGGAAAAGCGGGGAAGCGGGGGTGGAAAGCATAAGAATGAGGATCGATACCGGCACAATAGGAAGAGTAAAGGGGCATTGGTTGAAAAAAAAACTCCTAACCATCTTCACTCCGAAAACTGGATGCGCAAGGAAATTATTAGTTTGGAAAACCGACGGGAAAAAGGAAGACATAATCGTGGTACCGGGAAGGGAGAAAAAGGCCTGAAAAAAGGGGGTGAGGGCGAAAAAACAGTTGCGGAGGATAATTGAAAATCCGGGAAGCTATACAAATCCTCAACATTGCGAATTCGACTTCTCACAAAAAAAAGTCGATCCGTGGCCCCAAGAGAAAAGGTAAAAAATTTAGTGACAAGATCAATGTCGTCGGGTAAGGATAGGGTACGGAGGAGAGGCAGGGAGGGGGAAAAAGAGACCACTAAGATGGCGCGGTGAGGTCGCCTCTCACTTGACCATGGGTCCCTAAAAGAAAAAAAGTGTGGGGGGTCCGCGAAGGAGAAACTCTCTCAAGGGAGAAGGGCGACAGGGTGGGGGGGGAGAATTCTTAAAATAAGATTACGAAGTTTGGGGGAAGGACCGGCATTTTTGAAGAGCACACAGCCGGAATGGCACTACGCTTTCCTAACATTCAAGCGTCATTGTGCATCCACTTAGGGAAAGATGGCGTAAAAGGGGGCGTAACAAGAAATTATAAGCAAAGAGCAGGGGAGCAAAAAAAGTGGCGCGCAGTACAGGCTGAACGTCAACGTGGATCAAACAAAACTGTTGAGCTGCAGAAAAAGCAGAACAAGGTTTTTTTGGCTTACGCCAAAGATGAGGAAAGTTAGGGGCAGGGCGGGGAAGAGGGGTCAGGAAACATTAGACGGAGGGCAAAGATTCGCCGAACGAACACGGTCATGCGCAATAAGTAAGGTGCTACTTGTGGAGGGAAAGGGAAAGAGTGTGCAATGCCCACAAGGTGCGAAGTAGAAAGCGCCTGGGCCAGGGGAGAAGGGGACTAAGAAGCAGGTTGGGGGTTGGACGAAGTTTCTCGCTAGCAGAGAAAATGAACAGGAGCGTGAGCAGCCTGAGTCGGATAGACCCGAAGGTGAAGGTTTTTTTCAAACACAACACCAGAAAACCAAAGGAGGAAAAAAGAAGAAGGCAGGGGACAACGCCCGTCCTTTAGGGGTGGGGCGCCCAAGCGGGAAATTTGTTCAAATGATTTACTGACGGGATTGAGCGACATAGCGGTCGAACAGGGAAGTCACACAACCAACAAAACGGGCCGCATAAAGCGGTTCGGAGGATTCGAGACTGGGCACACCAAAGTGTTGGTCCCAAGGAGCGAAGTAGGCGTTTTCAAGCGGGCGGATATGCAGGAAAGAGGAGACGATCAACGCAAAGGCCGGTGGTAGCAATGCCCGACAGTTGGGGGAAAATTAGTGACACTCCTCGGGACTAGTGGCAACGAGAAAGAAAGGAAAGAACAAACGCTTCAAAAGGGGAGTACAACCCAGAAACGCCCGCAGTAGGCTCAGAAGGTCAAGGTATGAATAACAAAGACGGGGTTGTAATATTCCAAAATAGGGACCTGGAAAAAAGGTTAGAAGGGCAAAAGGCATAAGAAACGTTCTCAAAGGCTTAACCGAGCGGTCGGACGAGGACATTCCCGTATCCCGTTCCGGTCGAAAAGTCTCTTTGACTTCGGACGAAAAATGCAGGACCGTTTCTGTTCAGAATCAAAGGGGTGAAAGGAAAGAAACTTGAAGGCTGCAAAGGCCGCACACAGCGCTCTTCTGTGGGGGAAAAAAGCTTGAGCTTGCGGGGAATAACAGATTGCTAAACACACAACGAGAGAGAGCATCACTCGAGGCAGGCCGACTCTCAAACTCAAAGGTGAAAAAAAGAAGGCGCGGGGAACAGGCACAGGGAAGCGGGAGTTTCTAGGAATTCAGGGGAACTTGCATGCGAAAAGAAAGGCGCAGGGAGCCAAAGCGAGTTAAAGGTTCCAATGAAAAAGGAAGAATGTCATAAACGACGGAAATGTTGAATGGCGGGGAGAAACTGGGAAGACTATCAAACATGGTGGGGCAGTCGTTTTTGCCATATGCCAAACCCAGGAGTTGGCGCAGAAGACCCTTGAGGATGGAGCGGCGAAAAGGGACGGAGTTTTCGTGGAAGAAGTGGAAAATTGGGATTTTCGCTAAACTAGGTGGGCAAAATACGCCGCCAAAAAAACGAGGGGAGTGAGACACTCCCTTGGAGGCTCGCCGCAACCTTGCAGCTAGAGGCGTGTACAACCTATTCTCTCGGCAGGGTAACACAACTGGGAGGGCCAGGAAGACAATCCAGCCCGAAAGAACGTATGCGACCAGAGGACGGGGTGTGTGAAGGGAAACCGGGGACAGATACATATGCTGGAGAACTTCAGAACAATCAGCACAAAAGAAGCACATTGGCGCAAAAAAAGGGGCGAAGTCTGAACCTTCCTTCTATTTAAAAATGGGGGTTTGAGGGGGGTGGGGGGGAACCAACGAAAATTCGGGTTACCCGACAAATACCAGGCGCTCACACAAACACCCACCCCTAATAAAAAACAATGCCCGATCGGGACGGCTTAACCAAACATTCTAACGGGCCGCAGAAGGAAAGGGCAAGTGACAGGGGGAATCGCAAAAGGGGGTTTGACGTAGCACTCGTCACGTGCGAACAGGTAACACGAATTCCTCTGATGCGCGCGCAGCATGAGGGGGTTCGTTCGGAGGGGGGTCGGTTTGACATCCTGTTCAAAAGGGGGGGCCTGGGGAGCGATCACCGAAGAAAAAAAAGAATTCGAGAATCGTTGTCAGCAAAAAGGAACAAAAATTGTTACTGCTTCGCGCTGCCGGGAGGATCTGGCCGCTAATCAAAGGACGGCCAAGATTACGCGAGAAAATTTTTTGCTCGCGGGGATGGAAGGATAAGAGAGGGGTGGAAAAAGAAAAAAGTTTCCGACATGCTGCAGAACTACATTGGTGCCCTCATTACCACTACCATTCTTAGGCAAGCGTCTGGGACAGGACCGAGGGAGAGAGACAAAAATGACCGCGGAAAAAAAAGAGGAATGATGGGGGTAAGAAAGAAAAAAAAAAATTGTCCCGCATGGAGTCTTTGTGCGAGGTGGTCGCTCAGACCAACGAATTCTTGTATCAAAGACGCCAAAACTGTCAAGTGAGGGAAGAGGCACAGGTCACCCCTCGGAAACTGAGGGTGCGTACAAAAAACGGCTTCAAAAGTACGAACGGAATCGAATCAGGGGAAGGTGGGGACATCTTTACACTTTACGCTAAAGTACGTGGGGCCAAAGAAAATATTGTGGGTGAGAAGTTTCGGAAATTAACAATTGTAGGATTTCGGGTAAGGGAAGGTTGAAAAATACCGCAGGAAAAATCGGGGGGGGGGGGAAACCGCCAAAGAGGCCTTCCAGGCCGTTGGGACTGGAGCGGTCACGATTACAGAACTCTTGGTGCCCTATGAAATGTTAATAAGTTCCACCAAGAAAAAAACGGCTCTGCAGGGGACTATTGGGGTCGGCATATCTTAGAACAATGACAAAGGGAACAGATTGGAATGGCCGGGCCCGAGATCAGCAAAATATTGTAGCTTGCCTCCGAGGTCAGAATCAGAGGCTCCTTACAAGGAAGTCGAAATGCCACGTGTGTACAAGGGTGCCCGGACCTATACCTTCAAGCACGATGGAAAGGCGGTGAAAAAAAAGAACCAAGAGGGGGAGAACATAACGAAAGGGAAAGAGGCATCGTCAGGAGTGTAGCTAATGTGTGACAAGCAAGGGGGAAGGTGGTATCGTCCGTAGCACGAATCCGACAAGATATGCACGAGAACAAAATGAACAGATAAACCCACTGATGTAGGTGGGGGGGGTCAGAGGCCTGACGTTTGCAAATGTGCATCAAAGGGGGCGAAGGGATAGTATGGGAAGTGGAGGTGACCCTAGTTTCCCGGCCTGGCCAGAAAACTCCCCGAAAGGGGATGCAATACAAACCCGCACACTTGGACGGACAGCTCCGCGCCGGACGACCAGGGGGAAAGGGTCATGCTTTGATACCTCCCAACATTTAGTAAAAAAATACAGGAAGAACGCAGTCAGGAGAAAAATCAAAGAGGTCCGGAGTGACGAATAGGGGAGGGAGGCCGAATTCCGCCCTGGAAACTACCTCAGTTTTGTCGAACCGAAGACGAAACACCCAGTAATCAGAGGAAAGACTGGGATAGCTAGACAAAAAAGAACAATAAAGCGGGGTGAAGGAAGGAGCCGTCTCGGGGGATGATAATTGGTTGACACAATCTCTTCCTTTGACCGCAAAAATAATATCTTAAGGAGATGTTTGAAAAATGGGAACTCCTCCTCCAAAAAGGAATCGCGGTGGTGAATCAATTCAGAGCGCAAGGCACACGCCTTTACGCCGAAATGGCGAGAAATATTTTGAAAACTTGGGGGTGAGTCAATTGTTGGAAGAGGACAGCAAAAATCTCGTCGCGCAACAGTGAAGGGGAAAAAATGAGGAGTGAAATCAAGGAGAAAAAAGAAGCGAGGCATAAGATCGTAGTAATCGTGGTGGGGGCGCTGCTGGGAAATTGAAATGTACCGTTAAACTTGCAAAACGCTTGACAGGTCAGGTTCGCAAGCATAAAGGGGCAGTCTCTAACCTTCCACCGGTTTGGGCAGCAAGAAAAGGGAACTAACGAGAGGGGAACAAATTATTTGAGGGAGCTCAACACGGGGGGGGATGGTTAAGATAGATGCCAAGAAACAAACTAAAATTCACGTTTTAATGTAGAGGCGGCAGCTCACGGCAGAAAAAAGTAACTCGTCTCGAAGCGATAATCTGGGTCAGCGTCTTTAAGGGGCCAGAAGGGATCTCGATCAAAAAAAAAAAACGGAAAAGGAAAAGAGAAAAGGGCGGGAGAAGAGAAAGACGATGCCAACAGGAGGGGAGATTGAGAACAGGGCACAAAGTGCCTCTATTTGAACGACGGGGGCCTGGAAAAGAAAATTCAACCGCTGTGCAAGGCTTTCTTTCATGAATCTGGACATACAGGCGGGGTGAGCAAGAACGTAAAAAAGGGTGGGACAAAGCGGTACGGTAGGGCAATTTGGAGACACAAGGTGCAGGTTTGACTGCCGTGACAATTTCTAAAACGAAAGCTCGATCAAGAGACAGTGGCCTCGTTCCATTAAAAACCATGAAAGCAAGAGAAAAACGAAGTAGAAGGAGGCGCTGGGGGAAAGGGGCCTGAGAAAGCCGTGGCTGGTAAAACGAAGAAGGGAGTACCTGTTTGCCCAACCAATGGGGGGCGTGTCAAAAAATCGGGCGAACCCGACATGCCATTCTCAACCTTAAGGATCGGAAAGGTCAGGAGAAAAAAGAGGTGAACCGGGCACAGGCTAAAGGGGATCAGGGAAAAAAAGCGATTCACAGGGAGTAGATACTCAGGCCATGTAAATCGTAAAAACTTCAGGAGATTATTTTAAAAAGGAATGCAGAGTAATTTCAAAAAATATCCATCGAAATAGCATGCCGGCCATTTAGGGGAACGGGTCGGGCCGAGGTCTACCGAAAGAAGATTCCCAGGGGGGGCGTGGACCTTTCGAAGCACAAAGGTCCCAACCTCGGACTAGTCAACCAGCCCCTTCCGTTGTCACGTACAACTTAAAGAGGTTGGGGCTCTCGTACTGGCGGTCCCTGAAGAAGTTGAGGAAATGTGGGGGCGGGGAAAAAGATGGAATCCATGGTGAACGGCAGCGAAGCTGTCCAGGTAATTAGAAGGCGGGGGCGGTACGGCCAAAACGGGGGTCAGAAAAGAGATTCCCTCACTATGCCTGCAACGACTGGAAAAACTTTGGGGGAAAAAAAAACGATTCCTAAGAGGGCCCCAGAATCCGTAGGAATCAGTGGGTTTTCTAGGGAACCAGTGGGGCAACTGAGAGAAAAGTTGTCGCGGGTCGTGGCTTGGAACCGCTCAAGGATGAAAAAAAAATGCATCTACACAAATGCAAGAGTGGACCTTCGTGTTCGGTCCAATGAAGAAGGATGCTGTTACAAAAGAAATCCCAGTTCGCGCCGATAAGGGATCTTTTAAGGACTACAGGTGTAAACGGGCAAGTGAGTTAAAACTGGGTCCTGGGGTAGGTCTGAAAGAGGAGGGGACCTAAGGAGCACTATCGAGACCGACACAAGAGGAAACGTAAAGGGAAAACATTGGGTGGAGAAGACGACCAGCCAAGAGCAAGAAAGAAGCAAGGAGGGGATGGCCAAGAAAACAAGGTTTCCCTTCATCTCCCATAAAGTCGAACGATGCCGAGTACCAACGTCCTGAAGCTGGGCGGGCAGAACCACGAGCGTTGCAGACTCATGGCGGCAGAGAAAGAACTAAATCCAGAAAAGGGATGAATTCACATGACTGGCATACTCAAGAAGAGTCAGTATGAAAACCTGCTGCGGGACAGTGTGCCCCCACGCTTCACTGGAAAAATTCGTGGGAATAGCAATGAGCTGTGACAGGAGGAGAGGATCAGACCGGGGCGGCCGGCAACCAGAAAGATGCGCGGAAAATGTGCGCTACGGGCACGTGCCAATAGTGGACCTAGGGGTATAAAAAAAGCTAAGGGTTGGGGTGGTCCTCTGAACCAAGAGAAAAAAGAAAATGCGGACAAGGGGGGGGTCAGACCGTCAGTAACCGAGAGAGAGTTTTGCCGCAAAAATTTTGTTGAGAGAGGCAATCATGGCACTCGATTGCTCTTAGGCCTCGGAAAGGGGAAGAAGTTGGAGTTGCCACACTTCGGGGCAAGGGGGAGGTTAAAACATGGGGGAAAACGAGGGAATAAGGAACTCGAAGAGGAAAAAAAACTTTTGGGATCGCCCAGTGCTCGTTTCACTTCCAGTTGATGAAGGGAGGGAACAGATTCGCCGGCGAGCGCGGGGGAAGAAAAATTTGGTGTATGACGACAACAGTAAGGACCGGAGGTTTTATCGGCTTTCAGGAGCAAATTAACGCTGGAACCGGCGAAAAGGAACAGCCTACCAGAACACATTGGGCGACGTCTAACTCTCTTAAATTATGTGATACGGTTCGCACTGGAGAAAGGGGGATCCAACAGTCCCAAAAAATTTGCGGAAGTCAAATAACCGAAGGACCCTCCCGGTCATTGTCTCTGCTCTCAGTGTTTTACGGGGCGAGGCGGCTAGAATAGGTCACGGGTTTCATCATCCTTGGCTCGGGACAGAGGAAGAAAGGGGGGGAGGGGGGTAAGTGTTCCAATCCCACACAACACAACCAACCAAATCGTCTGAAATCTCAGGCCTGCCAGACTCCCTTTGTTTGTGGGAAGGCCCCCGGAAGGGTTGTCTGAAAATTTGCCTAAAAGGGGACAATCGACAGAGAACGGGAGCACGCTTTCCATGAACCACCGTAAAAGGGCGGGGGGTCAAAAAAAAAAAAAAAACGCATACGTCAAACGTTGAGGGGAGGATTCACAAACTGGGAGTTTGTGGCCAGAAGAGGGGGAGGCAGGGAAGGGGCGTGAACAGCGCGATAAGCATGCCGGAGAATTACGGCGACAATAGAAACTGGCAACACACGGTTGGGTCTTCAGAAGTTCAGTGAGGGGACCAACCTCTTTGTGACTATGGCCCTCTAACGTCTTACAACGCTTAAAACTGAAAGGGAAAAATAACGCACGCATAGGAGCCCTGATTCCAGGCTGGCTGAAAGCAAAACCGACGGGGTTTGGAGAGGACAAAAATAGAACGGGCCAACCAAGTGGTGAGGCAAATTTAATCCGAAATTTAGGCCACTGCAGTTGACACCCTCTTACGCAAAAGGCAGGGAACCAAAGGTACCGTTCCTTTCGCGTCGCGTCGGGCGCAAGAATGGGGGCGGTTAGAGAGAAAGGTGAAACAGGGAAGAGAGAAACATGACGGGTGAAGGCCAAGGGCCAAAAGCGCGGGGGGGGGAAACCTGTTTAGACTTGGCGGGGATAAGAGGGGAGCGAAAAAAAAAAAAAAAAAAAAAAAGC
>Ga0179593_1624566_pt1 | contig 12408 bp, 18 predicted proteins | sample CZODoug2_1_08_16_FD_185931 | JGI IMG/M metagenome (GOLD analysis project Ga0179593, IMG submission 185931) | Vadose zone soil fungal communities from Angelo Coast Range Reserve, California, USA - CZODoug2_1_08_16fungal (PacBio error correction) | ecosystem: Environmental > Terrestrial > Soil >...
AGAAAAGAAGGTACGCGAAAAAAAGGCGGGAAGACGTTATTGCCTATAAAATTAAAAAAGGGAATCACTAAGGAGAGAAGTCCACTGATGGGGCAGTGAACCTCTACTGAAGGGGATGAAAAAAATGCCCTACAAAGGAATAAAGCGAGAAGGTTATCCAATGTCAGAGATCCGAAAGGAGGGGGGACCATACTGAAACACGCGGGGGAAAGAAGGAGGGTCGTGCTTTTTCGGTTAAGCAAAGCGGGCGTGAAGGAAAGAAGGACGTAGGGGGGGGTTCTTTTTGGGGGAAAGGGGGGAAAAAGTGAGCCGGGGAGAATTCGCGGCGAAAAACCACCTTGTTTTTTGACATGAACTGCTTGTAATCAAGGCTAATGACCTAGGGGGAGGAAGGAAGATCAGGAGAGGTAATCGCTGAAGGAAGGGTCGCGCGTGGCACGAGGGATAATTTTTTTTTCAGAAGCCGTGAGTCAATAGGCATGCACGAGGGACGGGTTAATGATAGGTCGAAAAGGTTGAACAGAGACTGCAGAGAAAGGAAGGGGCTAGGGGAAATCGTGATTCTGCGGAGGGGGGGAATGAAAGCACGAACGCGGGAGACAAACGGGGAAAGGGGGGAGGGAAGATTGCGGGCCAAAAAAGTGGAGAGGGAGGGGGGATCACTGGGGGGGGGGGAATTTTCCGTATTATTTGAAGTGTGACCGATGGGAAAGGAAAAGATTGAAAGGTGCCTCAGAAAAGGAAAAAAAAAGTGCCTAAAGGGGAAACGTCCGGTGGCACCAGGGGGAAAGTGACCCTCCAGGGGGGGGGGGGGGGGGAAACAGGCGAAGGAAACGTATATGAGGGGCCAAAAAGAAAAAAAAGAATAGCGGGTGTGGCCAGGTAAAAAAGCGGTAGTGGGGAGGAAAGTGTTTGACCTGTTTCAAGAAGGGGGGTGTAGGTAAAAAAAAAAAAAAGTTGTTGTGTCACGATCCAAAAAAGAAAAAACCCGTGCCGAAAAAAAAGCCCCGTCAAGGGAGGGGGGAAACATGTTTTTTGCTGAAAAGGAGAGAACATGCGTGGGGAACCGGCCATTGGCCGATTGAAAGGCAATGACCAAGGGAAGTTCTCGGCCTGAAGGGCGGGAAATATTTCAGAGAAGGAGCGGTGCCGCGAAAGGAAGGGTTCCGAAATGGGATTTTACGGGAGCATTAGGGGGGGGCGCCCCCTTTGGCGGGGAAAAAGTGCGGCGCCTAACTAAGACCGAAAAAAGTCGGAAACAAAAAAAGGTCATAAAGCCTTTGGAGCGATTGTGGGACGGAACTGCATGCGGAGCAGGAAGAAGCCCCCCCCCCCTGGAGGGCGCGGGGGGGGGTTGTGGGGGAAAAAAATAAGAATTCCAGCACAGGAAATTTCTACGGCGGAAAGAAAGGTATCTGAATTGCGGCGGAGGAAAATGAAGCTGGTTTGGGGGGTTTTCAATGAGCCTTCAAGGGAAAGAAGGGTCAGGTAAGAATGAAATGGGACGCGAAGAAAATTTTTTAAAGGCCAAGAAAGGGTGCGGATGAAAAGTTCGTCAAAAGGCAGAGTGAGTCGCGCCCTGGCGGGGGGGAAAAAAAAAAAAAGGAGGCGGGGCAAAGCGTTGTAAGAAGAGGAATCCATACTGTGGACCAGGACGGGTGTTTGGAACAGAGGCACGCGGGGGAAAAAGAGGAAAAATTTAAGGCGGGAAGAAAAGAGGGGGGGAAGGTTTTCAGTAGTTTTGCAAACGGACTGTGGGAGTGGGGTGAGAAACGAGGCGACTTCGCGTATCCAGGGAGACGCGCGGTGCCGGGGGAGGAAGGGAACGGTGGGTTGAAGAACACGACCGTCCTTGGTTGAGAAAATAAGCCAGTGGGAGCCGAAAAAATCAGGGGGGGCGAAGAACGAAATTCCAGTCGAATGATCGGGAAAGAAGACGTTGCGGCAAAAGGAACCAAAAGGAGCTGTGGTTGACTGGATGGGGAGGATTTTGGGAAACAACCGGGAAGCCCTCGGTGGCAAGCAGGAAGGAGGGGCTTCGCCAGCAAAAGGAAGGGTGGGGGAAGCGTGACCAAAAACGGTCGGGGAAGCTGTTGGGAAGGAAAGGTCGACAAATTGACTAAAAGAAGGGGGCGAAAGACAAGCAGTAAGTTTGAGGGAAGGGCCGGGGAAAGGCGGAATCGAAGAAGAGTTCGAAGCACTGGGGGGGGAGATCATTGACAGAAAAAGCTCACAATTGGGGGAATGTCTTGGAAAAAAAAAGCACACGAGTGCTAGAAGGAAACTGGGAAAAGCAGGGTTCCAACTGAAAATTGGGTTGGGTTGCCTGATTCGAAAGGGGATTAGAAAATAGTTGGTGGGAAAAAGGGCGATTTCTGAATACGGGGGGGAGAAAAAAAGGGTTGGAGAACTCAACAACACAAAAAACGAAGGGGGAAGAAAGAGATCATCGATCAGGGAAGCCGTTCAGAAATCAGAGCAGCTCCAACAAATATGTTAAGGGCCTCGCCGCATGAGAAAAAAAATATTAAAAACACGCCGCGGAAAAGGAATTGCCTGTAGGGAAAAAAAACGGGGAAAAACCTACAAGATTTCAAATGTGAAGCTCCAGGGGGGCGCGGCAATGAGGAAAAAACCAAGGGGGGAGGGGTGAAAAGAAGAGCGATTCCGCCGGGAAGGAAGCGCATCCGCGCCAAACTTGAAGGGGGAGTACCGTTACGTCCAATTTTCCCCGGCCCCGGGCCAAGAAAGAAGGAAAAAACCCGCCTTCCCGATCGAAGGGGAGGAAGGGGTCCAAAGAAAAAAACGCTGCGAAAGCCCCTGAACCTCTGCACCTGAGTCTCAAGGGGGAGAAAAGACCTCAAATCCTCCAGTCACAGAGGGGAATTGCCCGCTCCACTTCGGAGGGAAAAAAGTTTAGAAAGCGATAGAGGCCCCATTCCTTAAAGAATCAGGGGAAGGTTTATTCAGCAAATCCGCAGAAAAAAAAAAACGGTCCGGTTTCAAAGGGGAAAGTCGAACACCATTAAGCTCGAAGGAAGAAAAGGATGAGCTTGATTACGCGGGAAATACCAAAGCTTCACCGTTGGGGCAACTCCATCAAACGAAAAAAAAGGATCCTTTCCGCCTCAAAAAAAAAAAAGGGGAACTTCAAAACGGCACGCTCCACCAATACAAAATGACCACCGTAATTCGACTGTCTTGAATCAACGAGAAGGACGAAAGAAAATGTTCCCCGCCAAAAAACCGGGGGGGGGGGGAGTAGGAAACCAATTTAACGGAGGGGGAAGAAGGGACAGTCGCGCTTTCCGAACCCCGTTTTACCTGGAGAAGGGTGGCTTGAAGCGAGGAAAAAAAAAAAAAAAAAAACAAAGCCCAGCTTTCACAGGTCCCGGCTTCAAAGGGGGGAAATCAGCGCAAACCCCTTACACCGCACGTCGAAATGGAGAGCGGCTTCTCGAAAAAGGAAGGGACCTCGCAAAAAAGGCCCTCTACGAAAGGGGCAAAACCAGACGGCTTTACCACTCTCAGGAAAGAAAAAGGGAGGGATTGTGAACAGGAGCCTCGAATCCGAAATGGGAGTAGCAGAAGAAAGAACAAGGTCAGCTTCCACTTTTGGGGAAAAAAGACCGTAAAGGAAAAAGCCGGGAAAACGGGAGGAAGCGGCCCCGCAAAGGGGGGTAGAAATATGTCCCAGAAAAAATCAAGGTCGTAGGTGCATGGGGTTTTTAGGCGGCCCCCTGCAACCGGAAAAAAACAACAATGCCTCTATCACAAGTGGACACACAATTGTAAAAAAGGGTCCGGGGGGAAAAAAAAAAAGGCAAGTGGGTCATTTTTGGGGGGGAAATCGTGGCAACAAAAGGGCGCGGGGGTGGGTACTTACCACCCCGAAGGGGGGGAAAATCAAAAAGGAAACTACCGAGTCCTAGAAAGCACTTTCCACAAAAAAGGAGCTAAATCAGGAGAGATCCGTTCCAAAGGACCCGAGGAGAAAGGCAGGTAAAAATGTTCGGGCACTCATAAAAGACGTAAAAGGGTCCCCGGAGGGTGACTTGAACCTTCAAGGACCATCGTTCGAACTTCAAATGAAATCGAAAAAAAGAAGAACCAAAAAAGTTTGGAAAAGCAATTCAAAAAGGTGGTCCGACGAACAAAAAGTTCATCAAGAAACACGAAGAAGGAAGAAGGGAATCATCCAGTCCTCGTTCAAAGTGAGGAACCTCTCCGCGACTCATGCAAAGGGAAAAAATAGAAAAAATCTCTTCATTACCATGAAGGACTCCGGAGGGAAAAAAAAGAACGAAAGGGAGATCGCCGGCGAAAAAAAGAAACCGACGTCATCGAGAAGAACCGCGATCTCCCACAATCAGAAAGGGGCCTCTGTCCAACAGAAAAATTCTTCCAGGAGGAAAAAAAGCCCACGTCGGGGGAAGGGTACTGAGATTCTGCCCCGGCCTTGAAGAGCTCAAGAAAGGGACGGGGAAATCGCTGCGCCTATAAGTCCCCCCGAAAAACCAAAAAGCACGACTAAGCCTTCTCAAACCAGGGAGTTGTGAGACCCTTCAGATATGGGGAAGAAAGGGCCGCCGGGAAAAGGAGAACCTTTCGCGCGGGGTGTCAGGTAGGGGGCTTTGTAAGACCCGAGTGCAAAAAGCCGGAAGAGCTCGGGAGATTTTGGGGGGTAGGTAGGGGAAATGTGATCGGCATCAGCAAGAGAGCTCCCGAGAAGAAGCTTAAAGAAAAAAAACAGCGTTAGGGGGAGGAGGTCCCCAAATAAAAAAATGCTACATCCTCCGAACCTGCCTCAAAGGAAGGGGGGGGAAAGATCTCAAAGAGAAAAAGCTCCCTATCCTCCAGGGAGAACGAGGGGGAAAAAGGACAATGGTGAAAACGCGAAGCCGCCACCGGCAAAAAAAAAACTCTTCTCAAAAGACTGGGGAAAAAAAAGGCGCCAGGGAACCATAGGAAAAATCTGACAAACACGCCAGACGGTTCTCACCGTTCTACGTCCAAAAAAAAAAGCAACATCCCCCAGAGAGGAAATGAAAAGAAAAGGGACATCTTTTGGTGTGTGAAAGAAAGCCCCAAGACGCGAACGAGACGCCAACGATTCACCAAGCGTTTTGAAAAAGTGACCGCTCCCGGAAAAGCGACGACAAAGGGGGGGAAAAAACCCGCAAAACCCGAAAAAAAGACAACCGCCTTGAAAATACATCGGAAAAAGGAAAGAGAAGAAATCGCCGATAAGCTTCATGGGGGAACCATTTCCATAAAAGGAAGTCCGCAGGGGAAAAAGGCGAGAGAAAGGGAAGAGTTTCCTACAATATAAGAGGTAAAAACCTGCCGCAAAACAATAACTACGGAGGAAAAATCCTCCTGACAAATTCCTGAAATGAATCATCCCGAGCAGCGGAAGAAAACGCCGTGGAAAAGAAAAGGGGGGAAAGAGTCCCCTTGCGTTTTGCCAAGTAGGTGCTGGGGATCTGTGGTTCCCAAGAACGGTAAGGGGCGGGGTCCTTGGGAAAAAGAACCTTTTTTCCCTCCGGGGTTAGACCCCGTAAAAGGAAAAAAAAACAAAACACGTGTAGTGGAGGGGGGTTAAAAAACCGTGTTGGGGGGGGAGGGGGGGGTAGGGGGGGGACTGAAGGAGAACCGCTTCGACTCGATTCAGAAAAAGGGCCCGACAACCACGGGTCCGCCGGGTAATATTGAGAAAAAAAAAAACAACAACAACTGAGGAGGAGGAAAAAGAAAGGGAGGACAGAAAATATTGAACCACCGGAGGGGCTTGTTTCTGAAAGCGAGGAGAAACGGGCCGGTACTTAAGTCCGCCACGGAAAAAAAAAAAAAAAAAAACACGGTTGAAAAGACACTGAGGGGGGGGGGAAAAAGGAAAAGATAAAGACCCGCCACTACAAAAAAGGGGAAAACGGGTTCTAAGAAAAAAAAAGAAAAAGAAAAGAGGGATACGAACGCCACTACGCCCAGAAAAAAGCACGGTACTAACGGAAAAAAGAAAAAAAGGGCGAAATAAGGAAAAGGGGCCGAGCGAGGGCACCTCTGGAAATGAAGGGAAAAGGTTCAGGAAGGATTTTTGGGGGGGGGAAATCGTCCATTGGTTGGGGAAGGGGAATGGGTTTTTCCGCGGGCCGGAGCTTGGCGGACAGAATAGGGAAAAAAAGAAGTAAATGCGGGCAGAAAAACCAGGGGCGCGGACTCCTTTGAGTCTTAAAAGGGGAAGGGGTCCCCCATGCCGGGGGAGAAGGGGCGATGCGCGAAAAGTTGAGGAAAAAAAAAGAGGGTAAAGCCTCTCAGTGCCAGTCGTCGGGAGGGGACGGGGGATTTGGACATGTCACGTCGCCGCCGGAGTTAAGGGGGGAAAGAAAGGGGGGGGGTTGAAATCTTTGGATGGGAGATGGAAAGGCCGCGCGGTGGGGACGCGGTAACATATTAAAGGGGGGGCCTTTGAGGGATTGCCAGGGAGAGGGGGGATGGCTTTCGCTGAAGACAGGGGGTGAGAAAGGAAAGTGGGACGTTTTTGAAAAAGAGGGACGATGGTTCCTCCCGACGGGGGGGCGACGAAGGGCGGTCAGAAGAGGAACTAGTTGTTTGGCAAAGGGGACGCCCCAAGTTGGTATCCGTAAAAGGGAGCGCGAAGCAAAAGAAGGGATCAGGGAGGTTTTGATATTGCGCTAAGGGAAGTGAGTCAAAAAGTAGAGATCATGTATAGAAACGTCTTTGGGGGCCAGCAGGAGACGGTATGTAAGAAAGGACGAACAGCAAAACAAGCAGGCTGGGGGATGTCCTATTAAATGGGAAAACCCTTTCCAGACGAAAGAGAAAGAGCCTGCTTTGCGTCCGACGACTTCCACTCGGGGGAAAAAATAAAGGAAAATTAATAAAGCTCTAAAGGGGGAAGAGCGCCGCAAAAGAAATATAGGGGGAAAGGGGAAGCTAAAAAAAATCCAGCGTTTTGAGAGGACTGCGTGGGGTAGAAACTCGTGCTTTAGGAAACACGGAAAAGAAGCGCGCAAACGATTAAGGGGGGAAGGTCTTAAGCGTGTGCGGATCTTTATACAAAAGGGGTTTTGGGGAAAACCTTCGGAACGGGCTGTAATCCTGGAATAAGGGGAGGGAACGAAGAAGAAAGGGGAACGAGAGGGGGGAGGGGCTTCGATGTGAAGATGGGGAAAAAAATTCTTTGAGGGGGGAAATCGGGAGGAAGGGGTGTCCTTCGCCCTGGAAAAAAGGAGTCCAATGAAAAAAGCCCGGAGGATGGCTCGGGATTTTGATGAGAGTTGGGTAGCCGGCAGATACACGATTAAAAGGCAGAGGGAGTGGAAGGGTATTCGGCAGGGGGACACAACGGAAAAAAGGTGGTCGGCGGGGGAAAAAACTGCGAGTGGATGAGGGGTCCAAAGGTGGTCCCTCCGGGGGGAGAAGGGAATATTTTTTTTGACGGAAAAACGAAGGAACGGGAAGAAAATTCACTGCTGTACTGAGGGGGGGGAAAAAGGGGAAACGGGAGGACATCAAAAAGGGAAAGGGAAGGAAGCAGTCGGGGGGGGGGGAAAGGAAGACGGAGAGGAAGCAAGGAAGAAAGAGGTGTGCCCCAGTGTCCGCGAGGGAAAAAGTTAGTGGAGGGAATTTGGAAAGGGGGGGAAGGGAAGGGTGTTTTGTAATTACAAAAAAAAAGGAACCCGTTGGGGAACGAGAAAAAAGACAAAAGGGAAAAAAAGACCGAGAAAGCCTTCGAGGGGGACAAGGGTTGCTGAAAGGGGGAGCATTTGGAGAAAAGGGCCCGATTTAAGGGACAATGACCATTGGAAGAGTATAGGGAAAAGAGGGAGGAGAAAAAAGCATGCGCGGGGCCAGAGAATGAAAAGGGGAGGGTGACCCCATTTACGGAGAAAGGAAAAGGAAAAAAAGTGGAAGCAAAAGAGGCGCAAAAAAACTCCTAAGGTTCCGGATTTCGAAAAGGGGGTCCATAGAAGTAGCATTGGGGAAAGAAGGACTGGCCCATTCGGGGGGGAAAGGGATGCCCGGGGGAGGGAAACGGCATGGGGGGAGAAAGAATCCTCTTTAAAGTGGGGGGGGGGGCAGAAAGCTGAAAAAAGGCGGGGAGTCTTAATTAAGGAGTTAAGCTGGGAGGTTTTTTTTTTTGGGAGGACCTCTTGAAAGCCAGACGGGAAGAAAAGGGATTGGGGGGGAAAAGTTTTAGCAGCCAAAAGCATTCGGTATTCAAAAGGGATAAGGTGGTTTAAACGCCAGGAAGAGGAAAAGGTTAAAATCCGCCGGGAGGGGGGAAAAAGGGGAGGTGGGGGGGCGATTGAAAAAAAAAAAAATAAAAAAAAAAAGATCAGCGAGACCATCCGGTGGGAAAACCAAAGGTTGGGGGGGGATTTGGTGATCTTGCAGTCCAGAAGGAAAAAACGGCTAAGAAAAAAAAATTTGAGGAGAAAAGAAAGAAGGGTTGCAGTTTCTGTGAGTTTGAAAAAAAGCAGGGTGGGAAGTTTCCTCATCGCGGATCCAGGCAAAGCCGCTTCGGTAGGAGAGAATTAACTGGAAAAAGTATAGAGGGGAAAATGCTGGGAGGGGCGGATTGCAGTGGCTGGGCCCAGCATGGGGCGACGAAAGAAAATTCCAAAAAAAAAACGAGGAGAGACGAACCGTGGGACGGGGGCCGCGGGGTTGACTGAGGGATTTTTATTGGGGAAACGAAAAAGGAAAAAAAAGGCGGAGGGGGGAAAAGCGGAGGGGCGTTGTAAAGGGTTGAACGAAGCGGGGGAACGGTAGAGTGGGGGGAGGAAGATTATTATTAAATTGGCCGGGGGAACGAAAGATAAGGAAAAGGAATTAAGGTTTTGGGAGCAGGCCTGTCCGCGGAACCAACGCACGGAAAATCGGGGGGAAAATCACTAGGAAACAGGAAGAGGCTCAGGGTGAGCTTGCGAAAAAAAAGTTGAATGGAGGGACGGGCAGAAGGGTCCATTTACTGTCAATCAGGGGGGGGGGAAGTGGGGGATAATTTTGGGGGGCACGATTAACGCATAGAAATTTGTAAGCGAAGGAAGTCGTAAGACTGGTAAAAGAGAGCGGGCAAGTTCGCAGCGGAGGAAAAAAAAGAAAGAGAAAACAACAACACGGAATTATTAAGGGGGGAGATTTCATCGAAAAAGGGGGGGATCTGGTAACTAATCAAAAAAGAAAAAATATTTTCTAAGCTCGAAAGGAATAGAGAAAAAAAAACCAACATATTAGGGGAAGTCCCCACGAGAACTGGGCCAGTAGGCACCTTGGAGCAAAGGGGGAGCCGCCGACAAAGACCAAGTCGAAAAAGGAACGAGCTACACCTTTGGCGGGTGGAGAAGCAACCTCGGGGGAAAGAAGAAATTCCTGCCTTGTCCTCGGGAAGGGGTACAGTCCCCAATTGGCACGGTCATAGTCAAAAACAACGGTTAAAAAAATGGGCCCCGATTCAAAAAAAAGGGAGGGGGAAAAAAATTGGGACACTAACGCAAAAAAACGCGAAGTGCCCCTCCGAAACACACTTGGCAAAACAAGGACGTCGAAGACGAAGAAAAATCCTCAGAAAGCCCGCAGCAACGGCACAAGCCGATTCCGAGGAAAAAAAAAGTGGAATTTTCCGAAATGAGGGGGAGAAACTCCTGCTATTCGAGAGGAACGAAAAAAAGCCCCAGGGAAAGGGGGGGTTCCGAAGGGAGAACAGGTGTCACCCTCGCTCAAAAAGGAAGAAGAGCGACGCGCCGCGGAAAGTCTCCAGGTTGGAAAAACCTCCCCACATCCCTCAGCAAACTCCCTGCCAACGGGAAATCTTTGAAAAGGAAAGGGGTGCAGCGCCGGACTTCCGCGCCCTGCAACCACAAGAAAAAAAAAAAAAGATCACAGTTCAAAGGGGAGACGCAGGGGGGGGGGAAACAGGGAAAACTCCTCATCCAGCGAAAAGGGTCCCCGCCATCGCTAACCCTCGAGGCAAAAAAGGTACGCGTTCAGGGGTAGAGGCTTGAAGAGACCCATTTCTTTAAAAGGGGGGGTCCTTTTCCTTAAGAAGGTAACGGAAAAAGAAGCCAACAAAGGCTCAGGGCGCAAAGGAGCCGCTCCCGCCCCCTTAGGTGGGAACCAGGAGGCAGCCACAAAGACGAGCCCGCGCAGAAAAAAGGGCAATTTCCCTGCCCAAAAAAAACGGGGGCCCAAAAAAAAGCGCTACGAATTCATCGGGGAGAAAAAAAACACAGGAAGAAAAAATATGTATGAAGCGCAAGGGAAAAAAAGCCGCAAATGCAGGGAGAAAAAAAAAAACTTTTCACACACGTAAATGGCGGAACCTCGACGCCTTGAACCCGAAGGGGAAAGGAAGACATGAGGAGAAAAAGCCTCCGATAAGGAATCCTAATGGTCCTGAGGTTTTTCAATAGGGCCCGAAAATTCCAGGAAGATCTATCAAGAAACAAACAGTGTAAGAGGGCCTTTTTACCAAAGGCAATTTGGGTGGGGGGTTTTGAATTTGGGAAAGTGAAAAACTGGGAGAGGGGTTGTACTTACAAACCCAGAAAAACAGGTCCAAAAGCACTAAAGCTTCAAAGCGAACTTGCACTCATCCCGTTAAGGTCCTCAAGGACAAAAAGGATTCAAGGGGCTTCACGGCGGGGGCAAATCCGGCAAAAAATTCCCCGCAGGTTCGAGACCGAAAAAAAACCCTCGGTTCGAACAAAAATCCTAACTCGAAGAAAGGGCCCCCTCCTCAAAAGTCAGAAACACTGAAAGTTTTTATCAAAGAGAGGGCTTCATAAAAACCAATACAACGGAGTTCCCCGAGAAAAGACGTTTCTTACCCCGGAAGAAGCCCTCGCCCGCTCAACCAAGAGAAAAGTCGGGGGGAAATGACTCAACGCGAAAGCAAAGGAAAAAATTATCGCCGTCGCAAAAGAAAAAACACAAAACGAATTCAAGGAGGAAACACGCGAAGATCCCCTCTCAATCGCTAGTCCGAAAAAAGGAAATTACAAGCAAGACGCCGAAGCAAACATTTTAGGGAATGCCGCCCCGAGACCACCTGACCGGGAAGACTCGAAACCTCGGGGGAGAAACTCAACCCGGAAAAGGAGAAAGGCAAAAGCCACTACTAGAAGCGAGAAAAAAACCGGGGTGGGATTTGTTTTGAAACGGGAAAAAGATGAAAGGGGTCTGCCGAGAAAAAGAGACTAACTTTCAAAGATTTGCCAAGTCTGGTTAGGGCCGGCGGGGGGGGGAAAAGCCCGAGTTTGGACCAAGCCTGCAAAGGAGAGACGGTAGATTTTCTGAGAAGGGGGAAGGTGTCCATAGCAGCCCTCAGGCAAGGGAGGACTCGTCTAAAGAAAGTACATCGTTCACATGATGCAGGGGAAGGGGCCCCCAAAGACGCGCAAAAAAAGAACCCCTGCCGCAAAGGGAGGGGACGGCAATCTCAAATGAAAAAATGTCCGCCGCAAAGCTAACAGAACTGGGAAGAGAGCTCAGTGGAAAACCCATTACGGCGGAAGAAAAAAGACAAAAACCACTCGTTGGAAAAGAAAGGGGAAAAACAAAACGGCAGTTTTTCAAGGGATCCGTTCAAAGGTGTGAGGAGGGGAAAAAAGACCGTCCAAAAAAAGAACCGACTGGTTAGAAAAAGGGATACGTCCTCCCGAAGCGCCAAAAAAAAAAAAAAACGACGAATTGCAAAACAACGAGAAAGAGTTTTACGCGGCCCAGAACAGGGGGGGAACAGCTGAAAAAAAAAGGCCAACGATTACACGCCATCGTTTCAACTCAAAAGACACCCACCGTTGCGGGTAAACCAAACGCCCGGGAAAAAAACGCTACGCCGGCCTTTGCCCTAGAAAAAAGACGGGGGGGGAAGAAAAAAAATCCGAAAGTTTATCTCTGCCGGACCATGGGGACATTCCTATCCAAAAGGAAGTAAAAGGGGGGGGGGGGGAAAAAAAAAAAAGGCACGGAGAGGAAAAAGAATAAGAAAAACCCTACCGAAAAAAAGATAATCCCGCCGAAAGGGAAAAAAAAAACCCGAAAAAACGTCGGCCAAAAATCCGAAAAACCAGGAAATTTTTCGGTCCGTCAATAAAAAAACGGAGGGTCCCCGCGGCTTGGGCGGCACGGGGAGGGAAACGGTGCTTTTTCTTACCAGGAGGAGGGGCGGGGGGGACCTTTGGTTTGGAAAAGGTGAGGGGCGGGTCTTTAGAAGGAGTCAAAAAAACCTCCGTTGTATGCCCGCCTGGTTAAAAAAAGGGAGGGGGGGGGGCTGGGTCTTTTAGAAAGGGGAAGGGGAGGGGAGGGGAAACCGCCCTTCGCTCGATTTCAAAAAAAATGCAAAGACCAACCACGTCCGCAGAGGAAAGAAAAAAAAAG
>Ga0179593_1644917_pt1 | contig 12408 bp, 15 predicted proteins | sample CZODoug2_1_08_16_FD_185931 | JGI IMG/M metagenome (GOLD analysis project Ga0179593, IMG submission 185931) | Vadose zone soil fungal communities from Angelo Coast Range Reserve, California, USA - CZODoug2_1_08_16fungal (PacBio error correction) | ecosystem: Environmental > Terrestrial > Soil >...
AGGGGGGGAAAATTCAAGCGCCATACGGGAGAGAGAGATAATTGGCGTAGACCTGTTCTACTTTTTCACCCTTTATTTCCGTCTTCTCCGAGTTTGGCAGATGAAGGAGAGAGAAAAAGGGGCCAAGGACGAAGGGGGGGGAGACAAGAAAATTGGTGCAGTTTATCGTTTTTGTGCTCGGGTCATCTGCATCAAGAACCGACACTTGGGAGGGGAAGGGGGAAAGGAAAAGGGACCGTCCGTAAAAGAGGAACAGAAGAATTTCAAGATGTCAAGGGCGCCATCCCTGAGCCCCGGGAATGTGCGAGGCTTTGCTGCGGGTGCGTAGAAAGGGAAGAAGACCTTCGCGAACGAGAGGGGGAGGGAGTTCGAGGCCAACAACCTTGATGGCCTGGCTTCTTCAATCTCCTATGTCGTCTCGTCGAAAGCGAAGGGGAGAGAGAAGGGGGGGGGAGATTACGGGGAAGGGAAAGCCAAACATCTTACCATATTCCTAATTCTATCCTATGACGCATCTGCTCAGAGGAGAGGGGAATTTAGGAAGATAACAACAAACAACGCACAAGAAAGAAAAAGACAACGGCAGGGCCAGGAAAAAAAAGCCCCCCCGGACGGAAGAGAAAAAAAGGAGGGAAAGAAACTTCTTCTGGCCGCAGCGGGTAGGTACGTCGTCAGGCCAGATCTCCATTATCAATTGAATGAAATGGAGGAAGGACAAGTTCAACTTGCTCACTTCCTAACTCTTCTTCCTATGCCTCGTTCTACTACAAGGACGCGCGGTATTCAAAAGAAAGGGAAAAGGGAGAAGGGGGAAAGAGGGAGAGACAGTATCCGAAGCCTGCCTGTAACAGATGAACCATCTCTTCCGTGCATCTCCTGCGCGGCGAGGAAAGAGCGAGGGGAAAGGGGCGTCGGCCAGGGAACGGCCTGATCGTTTTCAATCTTCTTACCCCAGGGCTTTCATCGGTGATGGGCGGGAAAGGGGGAAAAAATTCCTGGGTAGAAGAAGGAAAACTCAAGTTCAGGAAGGACTTCATCAACGTCCTTTATAACACTCCTGAAGGCACTGGAGGGGGGGAGGGGAAGGGTGTAGCAGAAGGGCCGGGTTTTCAAATGCTCTCTTTCTCCTTTCCCCCAATCTGACAGTGGGGGGGGGGGGGAATGGGGAAAGACTTTCGCCTTTTCCCGACCTTCTCTTGCCTAGGGGGAGAGCGAGAGGCGACACGCGAAAAAGGTGGTAACCACCTTCAATACCGATTCAGAGGAGAGGGGAGAAAGGGGGTTTCGGGAAAGGGGACGGCCGAGAGACCCGGTTGGCCGCAGCGGTTGTTTTTCGGTCTTCTTCGCCGCTGAGCCAGTTCTCGAAAAGGGGGGAAAAGAAAAAAAGAGATCATCAAGGGAGAAGGGGGGAGGAAGGCGATTTGCGGGTCGCTGTCGCCTTCTCCGGTTCAAGCACCAGCCGGCAAAAAAGAAGGGGGGGGGGGAAAAAGAAAGATCCGACGAGAGAAGACGGCTTGCGGTCGCGCACATGAAGGTGTATCTCCACTTCTGTACTATCATATGTTCTTTCTTCGCCGACAGTGCGATCGAGCAGGATGTAGAAAGAAAAAGGGGGGGGGGGCGAAAGAGGAAGAGAAGAGAAAAGCGGCACGGCAAGGATCAAAACCGTGATATCGGCGCTTACCCTCTTGTCAATTGACCGTACCGAAAAAGGAAAAAAAATATAGAGAGGGGCAGGGGGGGGAGGGGGAGGTCATATGAAAGCTGGTACGCGCCTATCCCGTTATCCTTTGCCTTTTCCTCTTTCTCCTGCTCGGCCGATGGCGGGGCTGGGAAAGGGAAAAGGGGGGAGGGAGAGAAAAAAAAATCTCTAATAAAAGAAAGGAGGGGAGGAGAAGTGGCGCTCCGGGGCTTACTGTTTCTCTACTCAATCCTCTTCTCTATTCTTCTTTTCGACGTTCGGCGAGAGAAGGGAAAACCTTTCATCTCGGAGGGGGGGAAGGAGGGGGGAGTGACAACCGGCGCCTGGCCATCTCCCTCACTCCTAGGCGGCATCACCGGTAAGGAAGGGACTTTTTTTTGGGCGTGGTTCCAAAGGTTCGATAACTTTTGCTCTCGTTCGCTAAATACTACAACAACCGCTGGAGAAAAAGGGAGAGGGGAAACAGAGCAGGTTGGGGGGGGGGAAAAAAAGAGAGAGAAGCGCGCACTGAGCGGGTCTTTAAGTTTGTTCCCACTTTTTCGCCGCTGCGAAGAAGAGGAGGGGAAAGGGCAAAGCGGGAAAAGAGGGAAACAAGAAAAACCGGAAACTGGTCTATTTTGTTGGCAAGGCGAAGAAGGAGAAGGGGGAAAAAAGGCCGCTTGAAGAGGGGGGGGCGAAGGCCAGCAATCCGATCATTTCCTTCTTCTTGGTTCTCCAGGAGGGGGAGGTCGAAAAAAAAAAGGTGACCCCAGGTCTTCATCGCCTCATCGCTCTGATCCATTCAGTCCATCACGTGAAGCCCTGAAGGGGAATTACCAAGAGAAAGGGCCGGGCCAAGCCCGCGCGGTCGCTTTCTTCTTACTTCTCTCCTGCAATACTGTCGAGATAGAGAAGGAAGAAGGAGGGAAGGGAAGGAGATAATGTAGAAGAAGAAAATTGTAGAAATATACATCTATTTCCTTGTCGGAAGAAGAAGGAGGAAGGTCTTAAGGGAGGAAAAAAGCGGAATCGAAGCACCGAGTTCGTACTTGATGCATTTTTCCCTTTTCCTTGAAGGGAAAGCGTAAAGAAAGGGAAATCCTAGGCGATCTGTCCTAACGAGAGGGGAAAATCCCGAAGGATTTCTCGCCGTCCTTCTTCTTCCTCTAACCTCTGAGCAGCCCGAAATACGGCAGAAAACAGGGATAGAGTCCCCTCCGGCTCGACCTTCTGATCTTGGTCGATGCTTTGCGGGAACGCAAATAAGAAGGGAAAAAGGGGACCCGGCGCTGGAGAAAGAAAGAGACACGAGGAGTGAGCCGCCGGCCATCACGGTGTTGTCCTCGACCGCTGCGTGAAGAAGGAAAGGGGAGGAAGAAAGCGAAATATACGCTTCACCCTCAATCAACTCCTTCTCCATCCCCTGGGCCTCCGGGATGGGGCGCCATTGGAAGATGGGGGGGAGAGGAATCAACCAGCAAAAAAGGGAGAAGGTTCCTTCTCCGTTCCTCGCATGAAAGAAAAGGGGAAGGCTCAACTGAAAAAAGGGGGGGGGAGAGGAGGACCAAAAAGCTAATCTTGGCACTTCATTGTCACAACTGAAACATTTTTTCAAACCTTTCCGGTACCCTGAAGCGTGTTGCGGAGGAGAAAGGGGTTGAAAATGGTAGGAAAGGGGAAAAGCCCATATATTCTGATCTCTATGTCTCTTTCATTGGTGAGGGGACGCTGGGGGGAAAAAAAAAAAGAGAGGACACTAGAGAGAAGGAGGGGGGAAGAGGGTGAAAACCAGCGTCCCCATCACAATGCCAATCGCCATCTCGATCAGAATATATTAACCCCCTGTAGGGGAAGGGGAGGGGAGAAGGGGAAGGGGGGACAGAAGACGGGAGCGACGCAACACGCTTCAGGTCCGGCAAGCTTTCCAAATGTTTTCGTTTGTGAAATGAAATGTGCAAAGACGAGAGGGGGGAGAAAGAAAAAAGGGGGGAGAACATAACCGACACGGGGGAGGGGAGGATGAACGGATACGTCAATCGCCATGGTTTTTCTTTTTGAGAAGCAAGGAAGGGGAAAAAAAAAGAAAAAGGCTAGGCGGGGAAAGAGGGGGGGAGGGGATAATTTCGCTTGGATGCCGTGCCTACCTCTTTCCTTTCTTCACTGCGCGACCTTAGAAGAGGAAGCTTCGGAGGGAAGAACAGGGAAAGGGTAGTCCATCGTCGAAAGCGCCTTGGCTCTCTCCTTTCTACATCGTGTTCGGGAGAGAAAGGGGGGTCAGAGAAAAAAAGATGACGAAGGTCCGAGCCCGATGATCATCTTCTCATCTTCTATGCATCGCCGTTCTGACCGAAGAGGGAGCTATACCGGAGGGGGGGGGAGAGGGAGGAGGAAGGCCCGATGTCTGTTGTCTATCTTCTTCAGATCGCGGGAAAGTATGCCGCGTTTTCTTCAATCGCGGAGGAAAAAAGGGAAAAGAAAAGGGGAAACTCCCTCTTCTTCTATTCCTCTTTTCCGAATAAAGGAAGGGAGGGAGGGAAAACGAAGAAGGGCATCGAGGTCTATTTCGTACCATTTCTCTCTCCATTCTCGAAGCCTTCCTTGTACAGAGGACAGAGAACTCAGCGAAGGAGGGGGGGGGCCTCGTATCTCTCATTATGAAGGAGCAGAAAGAAAGCTGTCAGTGCCCCGAATGATAGTGGTCAAATCTTCTTACCCTTCTTTCTTCCTCTTGGATGGATGAATGGGGGAAGCTTTTTAGAAATACGGAAAACCAAAATTTGCATTATTCCTTCATCAACTTCCTGGAAAAAAAGAAGAAGGAGAGGAAGAAGGGAGCATTATCAAGGGGGGGGGGGGGGGAAAGATAAGTAGCCGGTGGTCAAATTCCGCTCTTTTTCTCCCGTGCCCACCATCTGACCAGGGGGGGAAGGGGGGAAGGGGGGGGGGAAAGAGGAGATGTAAAAAACCTTGATCTGTCCTCAATTTTCAAATCGCGGCTGAAGAAGGAGGGGAGAAAAGGAAACCCTATCAGAGGCGAGAAAGAGAGAGGGGGGGGAAAAAAAAAAAACCTGCTCTGGAATAGAGGCAATTTTCTTTAAGGTCCTGCCTGCGAGACGGTTGGCGCAAAGGGGGGGGGGAGAGGGGAGAGAAGGGGGACTGGAAGAGGAAAAAAGGAGAAGGCAAGGTAAAGCGATCTGCGCTGAATACTTTTATGCCGAAATCGAGGGGAGGGGGGGCAAGAAAAGAGGAAACCACGCGAGGATGACGGCACACTACTTCATCAGGATCGGCCCGGAAGAGGGAGGGAAAAATCTAGAGAGGCGGGAGGTTAGCGCACATGAATCTCTACTCCACTTCTACATCAGATGTCGTGTTCTTGCCGACAGGGAGAGAAAAAAGGAAAGAAAGTAAAGAGGGGCCCCTTCGCAAAAAAAGCACCGGCCCTCTTTGCTAGCATCGAAAAGCGGCACGGCAAGGATCACAGAGAAGAGAGGGAGGAAAAGAGAGATCTCTCAAAAAAAAAAAAAAAAAAAAGGAGGGAGAGAAAAGAGAGATGTGTACCTGGTGCTGTCCGGTCAATATGAAAGCTTGTACTCGCCGATCTCGTGATCCTGCCGTGCCGATGTAGGGAGGGAGAGAAGGGGTCTGATCATCCAGGAGGGGAGAAGGGGGGAGAGAAGAACGCCAAGGGGATCGTCCGAAGTTGCGCTCGAGCTTCAATGTTCCGCGACCGCAAGCCGCTGAGAACTTCTCGGGAGGGGGGGTCTCTTCCTATCCTGAATTCGTCGTTTTCCTTCATAATAGAGGGTCAAATAGATCGTCATCACCTTCTTTCAGCGGAAGGGCAAAACTTCCTCTCCTTCTTTTCGTCCGACGTTTTTTGTCGTGGTTCAACTGTTCAAAAAGACACAAAAAAGGGGGGGAGAAAAAAAGGGGGAAGAAGGAAAGACCTTAAAGAAACTTGCCTCTATTCCAGAGCAGGTTTTGTTTCCAAACGAGAGATCAGCGCATCGGAAGCGGGGAGGGGGAAAAGGGGGGGGGAAAAAGTTTGACAAGGGGGGGGGGGGGAAAGAAAAGGGGTGGGCAAAGCGAGCTGTGCCCACCATCACAAACGGCACTGGAAGAAAAGAAAGGAATGGCCACCCGTCTACGTATCCTTACAAGGGGAAAAATAAGCGGTTTTTCTCCTTCCAGCAATCCGAGAGAAATACAGTCCTTTTATGACGTCCTCTGAACTTGGGAAGGGAATTCGGGAAGTCAGAGAAGAACGCGTCTGATCCATTAATTCCATCACGATGAAGCCTCGGGGACGGGGGGGGGAAACGCGCTTCCTTTCGCGACGTCGCGCAGGTAAGAATGCCAGGGGGGAAAGGGGAAAGCGGGAAAGGCCAGGCTTCGAGAATGTCTCCGCCGACATTGTCGAAATAGACATCGATGCCCTTCGGAGAAGGAGAAGAAAGGGAGGGAGACCGAGGGAAGAGGGAAAAGAGGGTCGGAGGGAGCCAGTTTGCACTTGTCCTTTCCTCCTTCTATGCCGACCCCGAGGGGGGGGAAAAACGGGGGGAGAGATGGGACGAAAAGATCGACCCGACCTATCGCCGCCGCCGAGAAAAAGGAAGGGGAAGGAGGCTTCCGACATCTAAGCAGCCCTAATATTCTGTCATACCGGAGAAAGGAAAGTGGCTAGGGGGGAAAAAGGTTCTCATCTTTTTCCCTATGCTTTGAGGAAAGGAAAAAAGGGGGAAGAAGGGGGGGAGGCTTCGACAAAAGGGGAGAGGAGAAGAGAAAGAAAATCGGCGATGCGCCGTCCTCCATCACTTTTTTTTTCCTCGACGCCGCGCGATATTCGCGAAAAAAAAGGTCCCTGTGTGAGAGGGGGAAAAGAAAGAGAGAAATTCCTCACCCTCAATCAACTCCTCGCCATCCCTGGGATCCGGAGGGAGAAAGGGGAGGGGCTTCCGAAAAAAAAAAAAACTGGAGATTGACGGTATCGTTCATCTCCTTCCCTCCTCCAAGTGTGCGGTTCTTGATGAAGGGGGAAGGGAAGGGGGGGGAGAGGAGGAAAAAAAGATAGTCCTTGGCACATTCCATTTCACAACGAAAACAATTTGTTTTCAACCTTGCGGTACCCTGAAGCAGGGGGGGGAGGAGGGGGGGAGGAAAAGGTGTGAAAAAAAAAGGAGAAGGGGAAGAAAGAAGATTCCGATCCGATTGCTCTTTTCATTTGTGGATGGGGACGCTGGTTTCAAAAAAGAAGAGCGCTAAACAACAAAAGAGGGAGGGGGAAAAAAAAAGAAGGGGGAGAAAAAGGACAGGGGAGATAGTTGAAAACCATCTTCCCCATCCCAATGCCAAGGCGCCATCGAGAGAAAGAAAGAAAGAAATTTTAAAACAAACTGTAGGTTCACGTGCGTCTCCAAAAAAGGAAAGAAAGGGGGGGGGGGTTTTAAGTGTTTTGGGCATATTCTGAATTCTACTCAACACGCTTCAGGTACTCGGCAAGGTTTGAAAAAAGGGGTGGGAGGGGGGGGGGGGACTCACAATGGGGGAGGGGAGTGGTGTGAGAGGTCATCTGCATCAAGAACCGACACTTGTTAGGTAATGCTATGAACGATAAAGGGGGAAGGAAAAGGAGAAAAGAGGGCAAGGAAAAAAAAAGAGGAAACCGAGCCATTTCAAGATTCCAAATGGCTCCATCCCGTATCCTCATTTATTTCTAGTCCGTTTTCTGCGGTTGCGGTAGAGGAGAGGGAGAGGTCAACAGGAAGAGGGGGAGGGCCAACACCGTGATTTCCGGCTTCTTCATCTCCTATTTCTCTCGTCTGAAAGCGAAGGGGAGAAAAAAGACTTACCGGCTGGAAGGTAAGGGATGTTCCCTCAAATCAATCTTACCAATATTCCGAATTCTAGCCGATGAAGAAAGAGGGAGAGGAGAAGAGTATTTCGGAGGAGAAAGAGGGAGGGAAGACCGAAGGGCCCGGCTATACCTTCCTTTTTCTCGCGGCGGACGGAGAGGGAGGGGGGGAAATTAGAAGGGGGGGAAAGGCCGCGTTTCGTTTCCTCTGTCCTGCGGCAAGGACAAGGGAGGATTCAGGGAGGAGGAAGAAAAAAAAGAAACCGGCGCGGTCTTCACAGCCCTGAGATGTCTCGGCGGGAGGAAAAGGGAGGGAGGGGCAGACATCTCGCAGCCTGCCTGGTAACATATTAACCCATCGTCCGGCCGGCAGAGGGGAAGAGAAAAGGCAGTATGACGGAGAGAAGGAAGCAGAACCGGAACCTCTCGTGCGTTCCCTGCCTGATCGTGGTCAGAGGATGAAAGGGAAGAATCAGCGCGAGGAGAAAGGGGAAAAAAGAAAATGAAAAGCCCCTGGGTCGCCTCCTCCGTCAAACTCAAGTTCCGTATTACTTCATCAACGGCCTGAGAACACGCCGAAGGCACGGGAGAGGGGGGAGGGGAAAAAAAAAGGTGTAAGGAGAAAAGGAAAGTGGGCAAAGGCTCTCTTTCTCCGTGCCCACCATCTGACCCAGGGGAAGGGGGGAACGCTTCGCTTTGCCCACCCTTGATCGCACTTCCTCAAGGGGGAAAAAAGAGAAAAAAGGAAGAAAAGAAGAAGGAACCACCGGACCTCGTTTGGAAACAAACCTGCTCTTGAATAGAGGCAAGTTTCTTTAAGGTCCTGCCTGCGAGCCGGTTGGGAGAAAGGGGGGGGGGGAAAAAACCGTTAAAAAAAGGAAAAAAAAAAAAGTAAAACGAACAGCACGGCGAGGCAGTTCGACAGTCTATCCTTCCTCTGAATACTTATGCCGAATCCGAGGGGAGGGGGAGAGAGAAAAAAAGCCCGCAGGGGGAAGGAGGGGAAAAAAAGAAAGTCAATCAGGATCGGCCGTAAATCTCTCCCCTATCAGAGCAGAGAGGGAGGGAGGAGGCCACATGAATCTCGATCTCCACTATCGACGAGCAGAAAGGGGAGGGGGGGGAAAGAACTATCGGGGGGGGAGAGAGGGTTGTTGCTCGATCCTGCATTCCCCTCCTCACCTCCATCGGGCCGAGCAGCGAAAAAGTCGTACAAAGGGGGAAAAAGAAAAGGGAAAAAAGGCCAGCACCAGGGACACATCAGATCAAAGGGCTGGCAGGAGAGAAAAAAAAAGGGAAGAGACGATCTCGGTGATCCTTGCCGTGCCTCTTTCGCTGCCTCGGCCGATTGCGGTGAGGAAAAGGGGAAAGAAGAAGATCGCAAGGGGGGGAAGGAGGGGGGGGGAGGGAAAAAGAAGGATGGGAGGGCGACGTGGCGCCTCGACTTCTGTGCTCTACCTCAACCCTTCTCTAGTCGGCGGTCTAAGCGGAGGAGGGAAGGGAGGGGGCCTTCATAAAAAGGGGGGGAAGATGGTGAGTGAAACGCTCTCCGTCGTCCATCTCCTCAAATCTATCTTCATCACCGGAGTCAGAGAAAGGAAATAGATTAGACCTTCCTCTCCTTTCTTTTTCTTTCCTACTTTGTTGTAGTGGGAAAAGGGAAGACGAAGAAAAAAAAGGGAGACCAACCGTTCTCGCATGCAGGACTTCAATAACTTCCTCTATTCCAGAGCAGGTTTTGTTTCCAAACGAGGAAAGAGAAGAGAAGAGGGGGAAGGAGGGGGACCTCTTCGAAGACGGGAGGGGGGGAAAGGGGGAAAGATCAAGTTTTTCAATCGGAATGGGAACACAATCAACCCCCTTCACCTTTGTACAGTTTGTTTCCCGTCGCAAGAGCCGCAGGGGGGGGAAAAAACTAGGGGAGACCAATTACCACCTGATCATTTGAGAAGGGAAAAGAAAGAAGAGCAGTGCCTTCGTGTTTTCTCCATGCCGTTTTGATGACGTCCTCCTGACTTGGGAAGGTGGGGAAGGAGGGGGGGAGAAAAAAGACTAAGAGAAAGGAAGGTTCCTCACGATGAAGCCATGAGGGGAAACCACCGATCAGAAGGGGAAGGAAAGAGGGGGACCGGGTCCGCTGACTGCTCTCCTTCATACTTCGATGTATCTCTCCGCAGCAGGCAGAGGGGGAAAAAGAAGCATCTTAAAAGGAGAGAAGAAATGGAGAAGAAGAAAAGGGTCGAAAATAGACACTATTCCCTTCTTCTCCTCCGCCTTCCAGTGCTTTTGAATACGCGAAGGAAGGGGGGAGAAAAAGGTCTGGGAAGGGAAAGGGGAGGTGGTCCCTTGCCTCCCTTCGATTCCTAAACGAGGAAGAAAGGGAAAAAAAGGGACAAAGAAAGAAGGAAAGCCGATACCACTACGTTCTCCGCCCGGCCTTCGCTTCCACCGAAAATAGGAAAAGAAAATTCCAAGAAAGGAGGAATAGGAAGAGGCTCGACCTTCTGCATCTTGGTTCAGATGCTTTGCGGGAACCAGACCCAAAAAAGGAGGATCAAGAAAACGATCGCCCGGCGCTGAGCCCCGGCGCTTTCGACGAGAGAAAAGAAAAAAATCACGGGGGGGGAATCGACCGCCGCGCTATATGTCGCGCCGTGTCATCAAGGAAAGGAGAAAAGGAAATCAGAAAAAAAGAAAAGAACTGGGCTCCGGGTTTCTCCCTTGGACATAGTGAAAGAGAAGGGGCTTCGAGAAGAAAAAAAAAAAGGGGGGAGAGGGAAGGTGATCGTTCATCTCATTCCCTCCCAAGTGTTCCGGTTCTTGAGAGAAGGAAAAAGGGGGGAAAAAAAGGGGGAGAGGAGCACAAACGCTAGTCTTGTGCACACTTCCTTTTCCACAACGAAAAAAGGGGGGGGGGGGAAAAGAAAAAATTGGGGGGGAGAGGATAAAGGATCTTCCAACTCGGATCCGTCCGGAAAAAGAAGGGGGGTAAGGGGGAGGGAAAATGATGATCTCTCTTCTTCTTTGGCATTGTGAATGGGGAAGAGGGGGGGGAAAAGAAAACAACAACGGAAGGGGGGGAAAGAAGGAAAGGGGTTAGGGGAAAGATTAGTTGAAAACCAGCTTCCCCCATCACAATTCCAATGCTCCCATCTCGATCAGAAAGTATTGAGGGAAGTTGAAGAGGGGAAGAGTGGGGGGGGGGGGAAGAGTTCCGGGAGCGACGCAACACGCTTCATTTACCTTCAGGTTTGCCAAAGTGGGGAGTGGGGGGGGGGGCACATGGGGGGGGAGGGGAAAGAGTGGGGGGGGAGAGGTCATCTGCATCAATAACCTACACTTGGTATTTAATTCGATGTACGAACCGTCAATAGAAAAGGGGGAGGGGGAGTCAGATTGAAAAAGGAGGAAAGGAGAAAAGGGGGAGAGGGCTTTGCTGCGTTGCGTTATCTTTCGCTGATCCGCTAACACGGGAATGGAGGAAAAAGAGTCTGAGAGGAAAAAAAGGGGGGGGGGATGGCCGTCTGCCATCCTCCTATGTTCTTCTCTTCGAAAGAGAAGGGGCTCAGAGGAAAAAAGTCCTTCGAAGAAGAGGAGGAAGAGGGGGCTGTTCCCGCAAAGTCATCTTACCAATCTTCCTAAGGTCGAGCCGATGACGCATATGATAAAAAAGGGGTCTGAAACAGAGGGGGAGGGATGATAGAATTCGTGACGGCCTAATTCCTTCTATACCGTAGTGTATCGGAGGAGGGGGGAAGAAAGGGATCTGAAAAGGAGGGAAAAAATAAAAAGGGAGGCCCGTTTTCTTCATCTCCTTCTGCAATTACAGTTCGAACTGGCTACACGGACGATAGGGGGAGGGAAAAGCTTTATTCAAAAGAAGGGAGGAGGGGGAAAAGAAGGGCAATCGATTTCTATTTCTACAATGTCGTCGGCTACATTCTCGAAGACTGACGGGGAAAAGAGGGAAAAAAATCTGAGAAGAGAGAGAAGGATGACTGCTCGCCTTCCTCTCCCTACCTCTCTGCGTGCCCAGAAGTGGGAGGAGGAGGAAACAGGGCAGGGCTTCATCTTTATTGACCTTCATGGAGACAAAAATGAAAGAAGAAGGGGGGGGGAGCCTCCGCAAATCAAAGTTCCTGATTTACGTCATCAAGGAAGGGGAAAAAATTGAGGGGAAAAAAAAAAAACGCGGCAACGCATTATCAAGGTGTCATGACTCCGTAGCACGGGGGATGGGAGAAGGAAAAAAAGCGGACCATTTGCCGTTTGGGGGGACTAAAAAGGGGAGATGGCCTCAATTGTCAAATCGCTGCTTCTGCAGCGTCGAAAAATTTGTGAAACCAAAAGGAAAAGAGGGAGAGGAGAGGAGGGAGATCTTAGGCAGGGGAGGGAAAAAGGGGTAATTCCTCGAACTGTTTGCTCAGCTTTTTTTTTTCGTCTTTCGTCGCCGCGAGCAAAGGGAGAAAGAAAAAAAAAAAAAGAGGGGGGAAAAAAAAGAAAAAAAAAAGGAAAGGCGAGGCAGTTCTACTCTTATCATGCCGCTGAATAAGGGGAAGGAAAAAGGGCTGCTGGAAAGAGCTGCCTGTTGCAACAAAAAAAAAGGCGCAAGAAAGAGAGGAAGGGAAAAAAGAGAGCCCTCTCCTCTTCTACCTCCTACTCGAGCAGAGGATTTTGGGAGGGGGGAAAAAAAAAAAAAAAGACTATTCAGAAGGGGGAGGAGGAGGAAGACAGTGCGATCAGCAGGATTATCCCTATTGTTTATATATGTTTTTTCTCGATCCTCGTCCAGTTCAGACAAAGCCGAGGGGGGGAAGGGAAAAAAGAGCTTTCCGGGGGAAAGGGAAAAGGGGAAAGCCAGCACCATGTACAC
>Ga0179593_1371690_pt1 | contig 12407 bp, 18 predicted proteins | sample CZODoug2_1_08_16_FD_185931 | JGI IMG/M metagenome (GOLD analysis project Ga0179593, IMG submission 185931) | Vadose zone soil fungal communities from Angelo Coast Range Reserve, California, USA - CZODoug2_1_08_16fungal (PacBio error correction) | ecosystem: Environmental > Terrestrial > Soil >...
GGGGTGAGCCATCTTATGAAACTATTCGCGAAGGGGGGTGCGAAAAGACGAAGCAATATGGGGGTGGGGGGGGGTTTTTTTTGTGGTGTGGGTTGCGGCGAAAGGTGAAGTACGAGCGGCGTTCCATGTCTAAGAATGCGACGGCGAAAAGGGAACAGGCTGATGGAGGTCGAAAGCGGTCCCCCTTGAGAGTTAGGGGCGTTGGGGGAGAAACGAAGAGAAGGGGGTAGGATACGCAGGGGGATTGAAGGGTGTGTGATCACGGGTTAGGGTTGAGAGGGGCCCTGGCAGGGCGGGGTGGCCCTAAGGTTCGGACGAAGAAAAACATCGGGGAAAAGGCCGGCAAGAAAAAGCGGCAATCAAGGGGGGAAGAAACGAGGAAAACGTACAGGATCGCCGCGGTTGGAACCGAAAGATCAAAAGAGCAGAGAGCGGTCTTGACAAAAAGAGCAAGGCCAAACCGGCCCACAAGAGTCAGCACGCAAAGAATCAAAAAACGGCGAGCGACGGAAAAAACTCAGGTATAATTTACGAGAGGGCCGTCTGCAAAGAAATAAAAGTAAGAAGAACTTTGAAGATGAGGTGGCAGGGGGAAACTAAATCCGGCATCAAGGGGATTCACGCGCTTGTGATTGAGGAAAGACGTGGAAAGAAAACTGATGAAAGAAAGGCAGGGGGACGCCGAAAGAAGGCGGATTAAAGGGGGAGAAACCAATGGCGGGTTGAAAAATTATTTGTCTCGTTAGAAGCATCACTCCGAGGCATCCAGAGAGATGAGGACTATAGAAACAAAAATGAATGGGGTAATGGGCTAAAGGGGAAGGGTTAAAAGGAATATAGAAGCTAATTCAAATATGTTTTTTCTTGAATGCCTATGAGCCGAACGATCAGAAGAGCCATTTTTACAAAGGGGGGGGGGGATTACGTGAGAAGAAAGTACATCGGTCTGACAACCCTACCCTTGTCTGTTGGGATGAAGTGGAAGGGGAGGGGGGGTACTCCTTCCGGAAAAATTCAGAGACTTAAAGTACCGATGAGGGGAAAAGTTGGGGAAAGGGGGCGAGAGTGCATTTGTAGCGCAAGAGTTCATAGAGAAAGCGAAGAAAAAGCAAGGATGTCAAGAAAAAAAAAAAATTGACGCTGGACAAAAAGGGAGAATGAGAGGGAGACGCAGAATGGGGGGGAGAAGTGGTGCGAGATGACTAAGGATAGGAAGGGTGACCCTGAATGCACGGTAGAAGATCTGAGAGAACGGAGTGCTCCGGGGGAAAGGCGCCGTGGGGCTGAGGAGAGGCAGAGCGCGACTGGACAAGAAAAAAAATAAGAAGTTTACAAATTTGAGGGGGAGTGCAGACAGGGAAGACGGTCAGCTCGTCACTTAAAACACTCCGAAGTGCCAGGTACTTGGAGGAGGACGATTGGTCAAATTGATCTTCAAAACCAGACGAACGAAGGAGGGGTTACGGCTTCGCGGCACGGGCCATTAATGCCGAACGGCTTGGGGTAAGACCACACGGAGTCACTGCCCCCGAAATGGAGTGATTCCCAGGAGGGGCGGCGAGTCCATCAGTGAAAAAAAGACAGAGGAAGGGGGGGGGAGGATTGGTCCAGAGACCGCTAGGCAAAAAAACGGAGTTGCAAAGAAAGGAGAACTAAGGCTATACGGAGAACAAGAAGTGCTTTCGTCAATTCAGGGCAACGAGATCAGGGACGGCATTAGCGCGAAATCTACAAATTCAAGTCAAAAAGCCATCAATTGGGCCAAACTCAAGGAGGGAATAGTCACGAGGGAGGAGAGGGATCGGGACTCCGCTTGACCCCCCAGGAAAGGTCTCCGACCAGTCAAAGAAAGCCAGTCCGGGGAAGCCGCAAGACTGGAAGAGTTGAAAGTAAGAAAAGCCGACCTTCTTCCAATCATCTCATACGGGAGGGGGGGTCAGAAAAAATGGGAAAGAAGCTCCGGCAAACTTAGGAGGAACTGAAGCACACAACTGCAAAAACGTGAGACAGATCCGTCGTCGGCGCTCAGAAAACCACAAGGGAAATGAGGAAATATAAAAAGGAAGGTAACAAAAGAGTACCAACCTCGAAAACACTTCATGGAAAAAAGAAATCGTCTAACATACCGGTTGGGGGGGAGAATAGGTGACCAGAATCTGAGCGCAGGAAAGGTGGCACCTTCGCCCAATAAAAAGAAAGCAAGAAAATTGGAAAGGGGCAATCTAAAATATTCGGCGTAATAACTGCACTAAAGCAGGGGAGTCCACGGCCGGGCGGAAATCCAAGATAGGCACCCCTTGATTAATTCAGGAGTACAAAAATTAATAGGAGAAGGAAGTCCCGAAGGTCCGTGAGGGAAAAAAAACGAAGCCAGCGCGTCAAGACATTAAACTTCAAAGGAGGGGGGATCGCAGGGAAAAGGAGAAAAGGGGCGCGAATGAAAGCTTTCTAAGGAGGGCGGCTCGGGGGGAAAGTTGAACTGGTCATATCTCGACGGAAAAAAACTGGGGGGGGAGGAAGCAAGTAAAGGGGGGGAAAAAAAGCGGCTATCCTTGGACTCCTGGAGCTTTCAGGTACTTAAAGATACTTGCACTTATCTTGAAAGCTCTGTTTTCAGAGTTTGGCACGGCGAACGAGGCTTGCTCCAGAAACAATTCATCCCCTCCAGCACGAACAGCAAGGGAAAAAAAACACAACCAAACAAAAAAAAAAAAAAAAAAAAAAAAAAAAACAAACTTACTCAAAAGACGGACGATCCTCCCTAGCGAAAAGGGGACCAAACCGCTACAAGAGCACCAGGGGGGGAAAGGGAGGGGGTTCTGAAAGCAAAAAGCGATGAGGGAAAAAGGGGAAAGCCTCTAAGCGCAAAAGAGATTAAGTCACCAGGGGAAGAAGAGGGATTGGTCGAATCAAGGGTAAGCTTTTCCGGCTCTAAACTCTTTCTCAAACCCAAACAGAAACCCTCCGTTTCAGGAAATCTCAACAAAAAAACGGAGGGGGAGGAGGGGGGGGAGGGAGAGACCGGCGGAAGAGTGGGACAGCGATTCGAGGCGTAACGATATCACTACTCGAAACCGGATTATTGGGGTGAATGGAGCAGGCGGGGGAGAGGACGATGGGGGAAGAAAATCGGACAAACCAGGTCTCTTCTGAGGCGGGAGAAAGGGCGTCCGAAAGGGGAGCTGGGTGAAGGATGGTGGTTGGCTAAAAGAGATAACGGGGAGGAGTAAGATTCTTAATGGAGTCAGTTTGGGGTGAAACTTCGGTGCTTGGGAGGCGGGGAATTTGGGGAAAAACTGGATGTTTCTCATCGGAGTACGAAAAAGCCACAGAGAATAAGGAAAGAGAACGGATCGTCATAAAATGGTTGTAAAAAGGAAAGGGGGACAGAGGGCAAAGGAAGAGGGAGAGGTGGGCACAGAATGATTCTAAAACCACATCTGCATCCTGTCTAAGGGAACATAAGACAATCCCGCTCCTGCGACATCCAGACATAGGCAGCCAGAACAGCCTCGAAATAACGAGAGAAAAGGAAAGAACAATAGAAGGGAAGTTACGAAAAGAGTTGCAGGCGGCGGGACAATAGAATTACTTCTGACGATAATGTATGGGAAGAAGAAGGTGCATGGAGTAAAAGGCGGAAGAAAAAAATTTATGCAAGAATTGAGGAAAAAAAAAAAAAGACGTTGAAAAGGTAGAAAGAGGGGGGGGGGGGGGGGGGGGGGGGGGGGTGTTGGGGGTTTAAATCAGGTTACGCCTGGAAGACGTGCTTTATATGCAGTTTTAGCGCAAGGCGGTGAGGATTATTTGGTAGGAGAGGGGGGTCGGCATCAACCGGGGTCTACGCGAGTGGCTTCCTAGGATACCATACCAAAGAAGGGAATCAAGTTGGGAATTAAAGGAAGGGTTTAAAGGGAAGGGAGTATCCCAGGAAAATTCAAAGAGGGGGGCTGCAAGTAGCCGACTGATAAGTTACGGGAAAAAAAATGTTTTTACGCAAGAATTACGGTGAAAGGGAGAAGGCTTAACATCGTCTGAAACCCAATTGAAAGCAGGATTGGTATTGCATTGTCACAGTAGTGAAAAATGCAAAGGGCGTGAAAAGAGGAATTCTTTGAATGACCAGTATAAAAAGTGATTGGTTCTAGAAGGCAGGGGGCACGGCAGAAGGGGAGAAAGAAAGCGAAAAAGGAGGGCAGAAAAGGGATGTACAAGATGGGCTCTTGAAAACGAGATATGTTTTAGATAGAAAAATGACGGAAGAGAGTTGAAAAGGAGGCGACCAGAAAGGGTGTGGAAGAACTGATCATAGAAAAAATTATAACGCCTGGGCAGGGAAAGGCTCTGGCAAAAAAGGAAAGGAAAAGAGGCAAACTGTAAAAGACCCCCTCCGATTTCCGGAGAGGGGGGTTCAAAGGATGGGGGGGAAAAGCGCCGGGCATCCTGGAAAAAAAGAAGGGAAAAGGGACGGCAGGAGGGGGAAGGTTCACGGGGGGATGCAAAAAACCATCGGAAGAAAAAAATGTCCAGGGCTCTGCGCTCAATCTTAAAGAACGTAATACCCCGGTCGGGAAAATAAACTCCTGAAAAAAAACGAGCGAAGAAGTCAAAGGAACTCGAGGGGGGGAACCAAGATTCCATAAGCAAACCAAAACAGCAGGGGAAAAAAAACTCGAGGGAGAGGGGACCAGTCCAAAGAGGCGTCTAAAAAGACCAAGCGCTTGGGGTTAAAGAAAAAGGAGCACTACTGCGGAGATAAGAAGAAAAAAAAAACCTGACGTGAAAAGAAGGGCTCAAGACGACCTTTCCTTCCGCTCCGCGGGGGAGAAATAAGAGTTCTTACAAGCGCAAATCATGGGGGGTCCAAAAGCAACTGGATCAAAAAAATTTCCGCTTTCACTGGATGAGAGGGGAAGGAAATCCGTAGGAAAATCACAGAGAGGAAACCAGCTTGGCAACGGGCAATTCATGGCAGGAAGCAGCCGGGAATCGATTTCAAGTACTATCCGCGTCACTCCGAAAAGTCATAATAAGAGCAAGCGGGATGGGGTTGGGCAGCAAGGGAAGGGGGCCCTAATCTCCTTCACATTAAGGTAGGAGGAAAAAAACATGCACGGGAAAAAGCATATCGGTCGGAACTCGGAGGAAGCCCAAGGGGGGGAGGATATAGTCGGAAGGAAACCCCTGCACTTCAGTACAAATGGATGGGAAGAAGTTCAGGGGGGGTAGATGATTTCCGAACGAGGGAAGGTAAACCGAAGGATGCGAAAAAGGAAAGCCTCTATCACAGAGAACACCAAGAAGGGGGAGAAAACTTGCAAGCGAAAAAAGAAGGCGTAAGAAATGCATCAGCATAGGTTTTCCACTTCACGGAGGAGAAGATAGTGCATAACTTGATGGAGGACCTTAGTTAAGCATCATTAGAAGAAGGAAATCGACTGCCGGAGAGTGGAACGCCCAAAGAAGGAAGAAAATACCATCGAGGGGGGGTAGTGCCGTGAAAGGTCGAAGCCGGTTAGGCCGGGGAGAGGCTTAGGGGGGGCGGCGGGCGAAACTGGCGAGGGGGCAAATTGGACGAGGGTGGAGAAGAGACTCTTCCTGCTGTTCTGAGATGACAACGGGCCAACAAATCGGCGATCAACAGGTGAAGTGGGAGGGATACGCTTCACAATGGAACAGATTGCCTTTAAAGAATGGAAAAAGGGGTGTTCCGAGTGGGAGCGTACCTACGAGGGCAAGGGGAAAAACGAAACGAACTTCAAGGAAAAAAATAAACGCCCCCGCCATACAAAAAATGATAAAGGACCGCCAGCGGGAATGAGAACATTTATCTCCTGGGCCCCAACAGCCGCAAAGCAACAAGATAACAGGGGGGGGGAAAGGGAGGTCATGAACAAAGGGAAAAACGCCGCTCCTGTCCGGGGGTAACCATAAGATGAGAAGCCGGAGGAACGGCAGTCTCCTCACATCATAAGTTAGATTCGTCGTCGCAGATGGGCTCGCTGGTCCGAGAAAAGCCGCTTTCTAACCAAAAGACCAGCCTGTAATAGATCTAGAAGAAAAAAGATTAGGAAAGATCTATATCCCTTAAGGTCGGGGGTGAACCCATGAATTCTCGCTAACGCGAATACATGGATGAGGACGACGAAAAAAAAAGGGTCATGTGTCGTGGGGCAATGAAGGTGAATTACGCGCAGGGCTCGGAAGTTTAGATGGCTGAAATCCAGGGAGGGGATGGGCGGGGGAGGGCCCTCGTTTCGCTTGTAGTAGTAAGGGGGGGTTGGGGGAGAAAAGGAGATACCGGGAGGATATCAGGGATGGGTTAGTCAGTGGTTGTGGGGTCAGGCGGGGGGGTTGCTTTAGGGGAAAAAGGGAGGTTGGGGTTCGCCCTCAGGAGCTAGCAACATATGACATATCAAAAAAAAGAAAAAGTCATAGATAAGTGGGGAAAAGAAGAAAGAAGTCCAATGATAGCCGAGTGTTGGCCACAAAGGGAGGGAGAAGCCCCATCTGGAAAAGGAAGGGATTTAAGAACCGATAAGCAGAGAAGGCGCCCCATAACGAAGTCAGACCCCAGCAGAACTCGATACCACTTCGAAGTACGACAATACAACCTTATAGTACGCGGAGGGTGAGAGGGAGACGATGGTGAGTTACGTGAAGAAGGCTGTACTGCAGGTGGAAAGTGAGAAAAAAGGACGTAATAAATCAGTGCACATAAGGGGGGGGGAAGCCCCTACTGGAGAAATGATCGGAATGAAAATAAATTGGGAGGAACGACCGGAATAACGTGAATGAGGGAAAGGGGGGAAAAAAAAAGGATGAGATTATTTAGAATTATAAGGGAAAGGCAGATCACTCCTTGGATTACGAGAAGGGAGATATGGGACTATCGACAAAACATTGGGGAAGAAAGAATTCAGTGGAATAAAGTACTTGTGGGGTCCGACCTTCATATATCAACGAAAAAAGATGTGGGAGGGGAAAATGACATCGCCGAGATCTGATCGGGGAGAAGGGGAAGGGGGTGGACTCCTAAGGGGAATTTCTTAAAGCCACGTTCGTAAAAAAAAGAAAAACGATTGAGCTTATTGGGATGTGGACAGGGACCCGTATTCTTGGGCAGAGAGACAGGAAGGAGCAAGGAAGGGTATTGTGGTGGGGTCTACCATTTTAGGGGAGAAAGAAGTGGCAGGGGGAAGACCTGAGTTAAAGGAAGAGGAAGAAAGACGGATTGAAGAAGGAAAAGTATTTCTCTTGAAATCACTATATTTTGTAGAATGGAGGGAGAGAAGGACTTAAAGATCTATTTAAAATGGACGACGCAATTATTTTTAGGAAAAAAAAAAAGAAGGAAGAAATCAGGAGAGAAGGGAGGGTCAAAGGGGGAGGATGGGAGAGAAAAGGAGGATTCTACTTTACACGACGCCAGAGTTAAAAAAGGGGAGAGGAGGGGGGGGGAAAAAAGGGGGCAAGAGGTGATCGCTCGCCCTTGCACAAGGAAAAGACGATGAGAAAAGGGGGAAAAAAGAGGGGAGTTGGAAGGGAGGATCTTGCAAACCTCAGAAAAGAGAGGTGGTCCTCGCGCGCATAGGGAAAAGGGAAAAGTCCTGCGTCAACTGTAAAAGGGGCAATCAAATCCAATCAGAGCAGGCCAGTTCCGAACGAGAGAAAGGATGAAAGCAGAGAGTGAAAGAGTGAAAAAGAATCATCGGTATCTTATTTTCTTGGGTCAGCGCCGCTCGCGTGACCTAGGAAGGAACAAGAAGGGGGCCACGAAAGTAGCCCGAAAAAATGACGACAAAAGAAGGAGTTTCGCAGTCAAAAGAAACGAGGGGGAAGAAGTGACCGTCTCGATCAAATCGGACAAAAGGAGGGACGGGCTTTTAAATCGAATCTGTCAAAGCGTGAGGGAAAAATCCGTGCTTTCTTCGGGAACCGCGAGGAAGCGGGAGAAAACCTCCTCTAACAATCACTGTCGCAAGAATGAGGGAAGAAAGACGAACTGAAAAGCTAGAAACAAATCCGAGGCAAAACACAAAAACTGCACAAGGAAGAAAGAAAGCAGATAGGGTGTCAGACCGATGGCCGTCGCCCGTAAGGTCGGGAGGTAAACAACACTCACTTAGCCAAGCAGATGCGGAGGCGCTGGAGCCCCCCAAAGAGGTGGGTCATTCGCAGATAGAGGCCAGGCTTAAAAACTTCACTTTCAATTAGATCTTTCTCAGGAAAGTTGGGTAGATATCATCGCGAGGAAGGTAAGCAAAGAGGGGATGGGGAAGGGAAAATGAAAGCCCATCACCAAGCCCTCCTTGTGGGGGACAAACTTGACTCACACGCACGTATTCGATATAAAATAAGGAAGCACGACAGGTTCTTCCAAGGGGGCGCATAGGCTGCAGACCCTGGGGACCGGCGTACAAAAATTCCACCGCGAGAAAGAAAGTGACAGAGGAGTCCAGGAGGGGGGGGGGGAAAACGCACCTCCCGCCGACGAAACTCGCGTCCAGTAGAAGAAGTGTTTCTGGGCCGGAGCTCGCCTGGGGGGAGCACGTATCTGATATTGAGGGGGAGGGGAAAGAGAGGGAAGGGGCATTTTGAAAAGGAGCCCTGAAGGAAGGGGAGCCTCCGTCAGGTTTAACAACCCGCGGGCAATAAGGGGGGAAAAGGGCGGCTCACGTCAAAAACATGACGGGAGGCCTTTGAGAGGGAAATCGCTTTAAGAGTGGCATAGAAACGAGGGGGGACAAAGGAGGAACTCCAACAATGAATCCAAACGCCCGGACAAACAAAACGAAGACCATTCCCGCCATGCTGATAAAATCCCCTATCATCCGTTTTTAGCCAAAACAGAAAAGAAAGCTCACCGAAGGAGCGTGGTGCGCACCAGACCAAAGCCAGGAAAAGCTGAACAAGCTCTCCTCGCTTAAGGGGACACACAGAATCAGAGCAAGGCAGATGGGGCGGAGGGAGGAGGGAAGGGGACAGCTAGAGCCGCGCGAATCCTCGTCTACACCAGATCCGGTATGAGAGAAAAAAAAAAACGGAGGAGGAGAAAAAGATGATACCACCGAAGGGTGATGGGGTGGGGGAGCGGGGGGTTCCTCGGAACTCAGGAGAAATGCGACTACTAGCATTGATTTGCGGCCGGGATGGGGGGACGCAGGCGGAGATGAAGGGAGGGAATGGAGAAGGGTCGTAGGGGAGACCTGATCTGGAGGAAAAAAAACGCGGTCCCTCTTGAGCGTTGTGAGGATGTTGGGAAAAAGGGGCTAGGGGCTGCAGAATTTATTGAAAGTTTTTGTTTGTCGTGGCGGGGGTTGCAGGGAGGGGGGGGAGGGGGATTCATTTCTGGCGTGGCGAACTACGGAAAGAAGGCTGGCAAATCTTCCAATAGAACGAAGGCAAGAAGGGTAAGCTGAAAAGGGGCAATCGGCCAAGATCGCCCGAAGGTGGGAACCTAAGGAGGAAAAAAAGCTGAAGGATTACACCATATCAAGTCACAGGCGCCCAGACAGAAAAAGGGAAGAAGAGACGCAAAACTCAAACTTGGAGTAGCTACGTGCAAAAACATCTTATGGGACTCGATTTCGGAGGGAGGAAAGAGAACGGAACGTCGAAGAACTATTGCAGGGACTAAGGTGCAGGGAGAAAGAGGGATAAAGAAAAGGGGAAACAAGGTTTATTTCCTCCAGACTGAAGACTGATCGAATGAGGGCAAGCGTAGAAGGTAAAAGGTATACGTTCTAGAGTCTAGGGGACCCATTCGGGGGAGGAAGGGGATCGGGATAGGGAAGAAGCCGATTAAAATCAGGGAAAGAGGCGGACAGAAGAGTTAGATCTAATTTGGTAATTCACAAATCGCCCGCATATATCCGCGAAGGAAAAAGAGTTTGGGGGACCGATTCAGCCTACGATCGGAGCGGTCTAAGGGGCAGGGGGTGCGAAGAGGACGTGAATAGAGGCAAAAAGTCCATCTGGGAAACCCCCCAACTTAAACACCAGAAACAGGGGAGGGGGATTGGGGGGAGAGGGGAAATTTTGGGGTGGGGGAGTTCGCAAGTGATGATGGAAAGAATGTCAGGCGGAGGAGTACACCTTGGCGAACAGGGTATGGGGGGAGATAGGGGCAGGGAAAATATGGAAAGAAGCTATATCCTTAAGGGCAGAAATGTTGAACGCGTACAAAGGAGGGCGGAGGAAGAAAAAAAGAGGGTGGGGGTATTTATTTCTCAATACGGAAAAGGAGTCGAGTGGAAAAATGAATTCTACAACTATGAGGGGTAGAGAAGAGGAAGATAGAGTGCTCAGGGTCTGGGAAAAAGGGCGCTGGAGGAGATAAAGGAGGCCGCAGGGAAATACTGAAAGACGGTTAAAGAAGAATTGGGGGGTAACTGGGGATGGACCGGAAGGCGCACGGGCATCACTTGGAACTCTTCGACAAATTGCCGGCGAGGAGGGGAAGGGAGGGGGATCTTGCAAAAAAAACAGACTAAAAATGGGAAGGGCAGGGAGAAGAACTAGCCTCCCTTTCTTCGAGACACTAATGAAGCGAGAGGAAGGGAAAGTCCAACTAGAGTGAATTGATTCAAAAAAATCTCGCGAGAGAAGTGAAAAAGAGGGACCGAAACATCGGTGTCCGGGTGGGACAGTCGCCGCGAGTGAGACGCCGAAAAAGGCGACAAGCCCATTATCACGCGGCGGACAGGATCAGACACCCATCGGAGTGGAAAGTAATGGCAACTCAGCTCAAGTTCGGAGTACGAGCGAAATCAAATACTGGGAGAAGAGGGGGGAGAGTAAAATTTGAAATCAGCTTGAGGATGGTAGAGAAAAAGAAGGGAGGGGGAAACCTGCATTCCCCATCAAATCGATCACAGTCATTGAAGCCACCGACGAAGAGAGGGAAGAGGAAGAATGGGGGATGAAACTTTCAAAACCCTTCACCGGAGACTAAAGAGCTATCGGTATGGTGTTTGAAAAAGACATCGAGGGCCACGCATCGCCTCACACTGTACTTGGAGGAAAAAATGGACAGGTACACGAATCATATTCTTCTGAAAAAACGAGCAAAAATCGTGAAGGAGGAGATGTGAAGGAGGGTTAACCCAAATAAATTAGTCGTAGAAAGAAGAAAGTTGGGGGGGAGGAATAAGGAAGATCTCTTATTACACCGGAATGATGCATTGACCAGGAAGAAGGACCAAGACTCCTTGGGGCTAACGGGAGGGGGAAGATAGGAATAGTAAAGACGTGAGAAACATTCATTCAAACCATCTTAGGCCGAGGGCGAAACCAACTAAAGACAAGGGGGTGGAAGCGTCTCCCTTCAACCTCCGAAGTCGTCGACTGAAGGAGAGGGAAAAGCAAACCGGAAGACAACGCGTCCAATACTATTGTTGTGTCTTTCCGGGAAAGAGGGGGAAGGGGGGGGGGAAAGGGGGAGCGCGTGCTCACTCTTATGGAGGCGCAAGGGCATGCTCTTTTGAAATATAGATCAGCTGCAGCTGGGAGGGAAGAGCGAAATCATTGAAACCCTCAGAGCCTTGCTGGCTGGCTTCCATGAGGAAAAAGCGGGTTAGGGGACAGCCTGGGGGGAAGAGGTGGAAAGAGAAAACTCCAAAAAAATGCCTTGAAAAAACGACCCGACAAAAAACAAAAAGGGAAAAACTCCAGAACCCTCCATGCTTATCATCCCGTCCTTTTAGACGCAACAAGAAAACAGATCAACCGAGAGAGGAGGGGGGGAAACAAATAAAGAGCCACAAGAAAGGAGGTCATAACTTCATCTAAACGCGTATTCGAACAAAGAAGAAGGACAGAAAATGGCTCTCTCGGCAGGTGCGCTGGCACAAGAGCGAATCAAACGGCGAACAAACCAGACCGCAGAAAGAAGAGAGAAAACAAGTAGTGATTCTTAAAAGGATCCCGGAGGGGGGATGGTGGGGGGGAAGAAAGAGGAAGGAGAGCAGAGAAAGAGAATCATTGAAAGCAACGAAACGAAGGATGATTTTAGAGAAAGGAGGGGGAGAGAGAGGGCAGCGCATGGAATGGAAGAAGGGATGAAGGAGAAGGAGATGAAGACTGCTAACTCTGGGGGGAAAAAAGTTAGTCTGGAGGGCTTCTGTGTTGGTAAAAAACTTATCGACACAGGAAGGCTCATTTCTATGGAGGAAGGTTTTTGTGTTTAAGTTGCCGGGGGCGTTGCTGGAGGGGTCAGGAAGGTGGGAGTGACTCACGTGGTAGGGAAACAAAACGGGAAAAAGAAGCTGCATATAAAGGCGAGGAAGAGGGGGAAGCGGAGAAAGCCAAGAGTACAATTATCTAATGGTGGCCGAATTCTTCTCCATACCCAGGCAGAGGGAGATCTTGCAAACATAAGATCGGGCCCGAGAAACAAAGATCGA
>Ga0179593_1470588_pt1 | contig 12407 bp, 10 predicted proteins | sample CZODoug2_1_08_16_FD_185931 | JGI IMG/M metagenome (GOLD analysis project Ga0179593, IMG submission 185931) | Vadose zone soil fungal communities from Angelo Coast Range Reserve, California, USA - CZODoug2_1_08_16fungal (PacBio error correction) | ecosystem: Environmental > Terrestrial > Soil >...
GTCTGCACCGTTTTGGGGGGGGAAGTCGAAGGATACAGAAAAATAAGGGTTAGTTTATTCGAAAGAGTGCTGGCCGATCCGCAGGAAGAACAGTCGCGGCGAGCTGCTGCCTTACTGTGGGGTGCAAACAGGGGGGGAACCGAAGGAGTCCCCAAAAAGAAAAAGACAGAGAAAACAAAAAAATCTGCTTTCCAAAGAAAGTACCCCCTTGGCGCGGGTTAGGGGGGGGGTGTGTCTGGAGGGAGGAAGACATGAGGCCACGAGTTAGCCACTTGCAATTAAATCCAACAGACTTGTGGTTTGGTGAAACGGCTCACAAGGGTGAGGACACGTGAAAAACTACAATAGTTCTTAGACGAGGGTTGGCGGGTAAAAAGGAACCAAGGTTGGGGGGCCCTCATGGCCCGCGACGCACAAGAAGTCACCTTTCTCCACAAGGTGAATTGGGACACCAGGATTGTTCCCGCCCGTTGGGAAAAAAGGGAAAACACCTAGAGGAAAAAAAAAAGATTGGGCCGACAAGTAGTGGCCTGGAACCAAAGGTCGCGGAGCTTGAAGGCCTTGAGACTCACTTAAGGTTGGGGACCTTACTGGTCGCACGCAAAGAAGGTACTCGCAAGTCCGCCATGAAAAAGGGAGGAGTCGGATGGGATTCCGGGGAAAAATCAGTGCATTGGCACTGAAAAACCACGAAGAGAGGGTAGATCCGGCGGCCGTACGTTAATGTAAGGCCAGTGGCGGTGCATTCCGAAACGAACGCCAACAAGACAGATGGTGGTGTACTTCATCGAAGCAACGCGGCAGTGTTAATTGTTATGGTTATGGAAGTGGCGGACGGAGCCAAGGAACGGGGGGAATTCAATTGCCTCTCTCATTAAAAGAATGAGGCTTACAGGCTGGAGATGGAAATCCAAACAATGGTAAAAAGACTGGGTGAGCAGAAAAAAATGTAAACCTAGAAAAAGGCGCTGGAATTACTCAGAGTTGGGGTGAAAAAACGGTGTTTATGGCCCGGGCAAGTGGTTAAAGACAACCACTCCCCATCAGGATGGGGATTCGCCTGGAACTTTCTTAAGCAACCTTTTGTCAAAAGGGAAATGCGCAAAAAATACAGGAGTGATTATATGGAACACAGGGGGGAAGGGAGGGGATACTAGTGTTTCTGGGGGGGAAAGGCAACAATCCCACTTGGGATATCAACGTTTGTTAATTAAACACCCTGGTCCTGGATGACGGCGTTACGCGGAGCCAAAGCGCCAATGAAGAAGACAGAGTGACATGGAACCTAAGGGCTCCGGGCCGTTGCCAGGCAAACGCCAGGGGCACCGGAACCGTGGGGGGGACCACCCCCAAAAGAAAGGGGAGAGCGCCCAGAGGAAGGGGGAAGCCATGGGAGTCACAGATGATACATCTCGACTCCCGAAAAGAGGCTGAACAACTGGACCGAAGCGGTTGGTGTGTCCGGTAAAAGTCAGTCCTAACGGACCATGCCTCGGGTGACTGGACCCCCGTGGGTTTTTGTACCCCAAATCGAAACGGAAGTAAGGGGGTTTGAGGGGGGCAGAAAACAAAAAGCAGGTCTGGGGGGGAAGCGGCGGACTCCACTCAGTTAACGCGGCCAAAAGGATCGCTATTGCGGGCGGGAAAATCTGCGACAGTGTCAGGCTTTCCCCCGAAAACATAAATTGAAGGAAACAAACAGAACTCGGCGAAAAAGGGAAGGAAAAAAGAAAATGAGCACGGGCCCCGTTTATATTCCCGAAAATAGAAAACGTTGTCCACCGCCACTGGCGGGCAACCGGGGGTCCGAAAAGTCATTGGGTAGGGTACAAACGCTCAGGCTAAATGGAAACAGACGAATAGAGGGCTGTCTGAGGTTACTGTAAGAGCGCACGGCGGTCTAAAAAACAGGGGGGCTGTGAAGAATAAGGGTACATAAGATAAGGAATTTAGGGAGAAGGTTGTCAACGTCAAACCTGGAATCCCCGCGAAGCGGTCATCCACTTCAAAAACCCGATCTGAGAAAAAACCACACTTATGGGATGAAAAGAGAGAGGTCCTGGGGACGGCTAGGAACTAGAAAGCGGCATCAAGCTGCCCGTTCAAGGGAACATACTAATATCGTTGCGAACGTCTGGAAATAATGGGACTTAGAACCAGGCGGCGGAAAGAGCTGATTCTAACGGAGGCAACCCCAAAACTCCGCTCACTGAGTTTACCAGGAATACCAACTCAGTGGGGTTTGGGTGTTCTCAAAGTCATAGCAAAATTTGGGCCCCAAGAGGAGACACTTAATTGTTTTACTAGATCCCCGCCGCGACATCTTTTAATCCAATCGAAGCGGTCAAGGGGTTTGTGGTTAACCGCGGCACGGCAGTAAGGAAGTGAATCCTTAAACAGGTTGAAAAAATAGGACAAAATCTCCATCAGCGGTTTTGGGCAGCAGAAGAGCAGCGTGGCCCACTCGAACCCGCCACAGCGTGGAGAATCCATAGGCGAAGCCCGCCAAAAAGTCAAATAGGTTTAGATTTTGGGGCAAAAAACCGAAAAAGACGGGGAAAGAAGGCAAAAAGGGCATTTCCAAGGCTTGCGACTTTTTTAAAAAAAACAACGGCACCCTTGTTGGGACGACACGTGGAATTCCAATTGGGCTCAGGGAGAAAAAAGTCCGCCAGCGGGGGGACGGCAAAAAACATGGTGTCCACAATTACTCCCAGGAGCGGTCTGATAAACAACGGGGGGTTCAGAGGGCACGTCAGTAAGAGTGCCCTTGGCCACCGCAGAAAAGAAGCCATGTATTCCCAAATAAAAAGGCGAATGCGCAGAAAACGCAAAGAAAATGGCCCGGCAGATTCCAAAAAGGCTTGACAACGGAAAAGGAAACAGGCGATGGCCATGAACGAATCAACAAAAGAGCAATGCCCGAACGGATACTCGAAGCGGGATTTTTGTGTGCCGGCAAGAAGGGAAAAACAGCAGCTGATCCATGTTAAGTTACACGGCGGAATAAAAAAATGAAAGATTGGGGGTTGTGGGGTTATTGTAACGGAACCACAACCCCCGGTGCAACACGTTTCCGGGAGTCTCAAGTTTCGAAAGGTTTTGGTCATTAGAATGTCTCACCCCGTAAGCCGTTGGCAGAATGTGTGGTGGTCCAATACCGAGGGACGCCCTCTTCGTGAGGAAGATAAATATGAGCCCTTCCCCAAACTGGGCGGGGCGACGACTGCCAGCCACAAAAAACCGGAAGCCTCAAGTGTTGACCCCATCAGGGAGGGACCTAAGCCCCATGGTCCCAGGTTGTGGGAGGGGCAAGTCCCGGCCATGAAAGGCCTCAATCCAGGCTTAAACTTAAACGACAACGCCGCTTTCTCGCCGCGAGGAATGTGAGAGTCACTGCACGAAGGGCCCAACAGCGACTCCGCATGGCCCATGGGCACACGAGGGAGAAAGATTTCCGAGCAAGAGCCGCGATAAGTCAAACACGCCTTCAGCGAACGAGCCTAAGAAAAACCTTTTGCTGTTCCCAGGACGAGAAGTGAGGCCAAAGGGCTTTCAGTTAAGCCCGCAATCGTGGGACTATTGTTTGGGAAGAAACGGCGGCCACCAAGAATGGGTATACGGGCCGACGCGCGTAGAGGCCGGAAAAATCAGAAAGATTTCGGAAAAACTTTTGGCCGGGGAAAAAGCCCAAATCGCTTGAAAAAATACTTCCACGGGGGGGGAAGTACAAAAGGTTTGGAAGGCAGTTCACACAAGTGTCCCCTGGCATCACTACGGGAATCAATAGTGGCCAGAATGGCAAATAAAAAAAAAATTGGAAAGACCAGGTGAAGGCCTTGCACGCCAAATGGGTTGGGATTGCCGCGGCGGAAGGGGGGACGTTTAGGCAAAAAAATTTTGGTACGCCCCGGGAAAGGGCCAAGGAGGCTCGCATAAACAGGTTTGGGTTAAGTCATGGAACAAGGATAGTGCCTCCGAAGAAAAAGGATGATAAAAATTAGAATGCCTAACTTCTACTTCCCAAAACAAAGAAAAATGCAGAAAAATCAACAAAAAAACTAGGGAGTGGAAAAGGGAGATAGATTTCGCGAAACCGGAGGGAGCGGGGTGGGTATAAGGAATTCTGCCAATAAAAGACTTTTTACCGTTGCATCGAAAAGGAGTCGATCCAGGCAGGACTAACACCGGGGAGGAAAAACGGACAAAGCCATCGAGAACGGGAAATTGTGTGGGCGAAGGGGGGGCGACTCAACAAGTTGGAAGCTAATGGGGCCCACCTAAGGAAAGAGAACGGACAAAAAGGGACGGAGGGCAAAGAAGTCCATTTTCGAAGGAAAGTTGTTTGGAAGATTGTCAGTTTCCAACGAGGGGTAACGATTTCTTCCCCGGTGAGGAAAGCCAGAACCTGGGGGTTGAACTTGATCAACAAGGGGGCGGGGAAGTCACCGGAAATTTCCACGAGTGGGGTGGGGAGTGGTTTTTACCCCCCCGGTTAAATCCACACGGTGTTTGGCACACGGGGAAAATCGAAAATCTAAGAGGCCCTACCAAACAATCGCAGTCCAAAGGGGAGGCCCAGGAGGGTGCCGAAGGGTTTAAGAAAAAGCCAAAACGGGGGGCCGTCTATACGAAAATCCTTGCATCCCATTAAGATTGGAAGGGAAACTGCAAAGTTGGGCTCCGGAATCGGGTTCCATGAAAGGAAAGCGGTCGAAGCGCGGCTCTAAAAATGGCGCGCAAAGATGGAATGACCAGTCGAAAATGGCCAGAAAATGAAAGGGGGGTAGCAAAGTTTGGGGCGATTCAACCTAGTGCAAGGGGAGGAGGGGAAATCTAGAGCGAATGAGAAACGCCGGTCGCCCGTGAAAGGAAACATTATTTCGAAAAAAATGGGGGAGCCGGGACTCAAATCCCAAAAGCTGTCTTGGGAAGCCAAAACGACTATTGGCAAAAAGGCTTTCACAAGGTCAGGTGCGGGGACTTCGGGCGCACGAACCAAGGGAGGCCAATGAAAAATTGAAATCGGAAGAGAAAGTGTCCCTAATGAGGAAAAATAGCCCAAACAAATTCAACGGGGGGGAGCCCTCAGGCGAATGGAATGAACCATCGTAAGGAATGACACTCTAATTGGTGGTAAATTCCCGGGGTAATGTGGACCCGGGGCAAGTGAAGTCACGTCCTTCAATCGTAGTCCGGCCCGAAAGTGTAAGGGCGTAATAGGACCTGTTTTTTAGAAGGGGCCGAGAAAGAAAAACAGAATTGAGAGGAAGACGCCATGGAAGTCCCAATGTGGTTGAGTTATTGTCAAATCAGAACTTGTGTGTTGGGCTCAGTTGTTCATAAAAACCTTGGTGAATGTGGATTCCGGCGTGAAAAAAGGTGCCGAGAGTCAAGAGGGAAAAAAGCGATACATGCTTGGTCATCGCCGTTTCACATCAAAAATCGCAGGAAACATAACATCGACATTGTCATCAGAATGTTGGCTGGCCAAAGAGATACTTTGGAGCCATGAGCCACAGAGGAACAAAGCTCGGCGCTCCTCCGACTAAGACGGGAGTCACCAAAAGCCCTTTGGGGTTTCCCAGTAGGGGGAAGCAAAAAAAGCCGGGGACCTAACGGCCAGAATGGGGGGGGGGGGGAGGACCACGTGAAGAAACGTTTTTCCCCCACCAATACAAACAGAAAAGGAGGGGGGGGATGGGGGCCGGAGGGAAAAGGCAGAAAAAAATTTTCCCGGTGGACTCCGCCTAAAGCATGAAGGGTCGTTTATCGTAACCAAATGATCGTAAATTTAATTAGGGGAATGGACTGGAAATCCATTAGGTCCACCCAGCCCCTTAGAGCCCGTACGTAAACCAAAACGAACAGAGCTGTCGATTATTCAAAGCTTACGCGTGAGGTCGTTAAGAGGGTCCGAAATAAATCCCTGTAAAAGACCCCGTCATGAAAAAAGGTTCGAAAGTCTGAAAAGTCACACTCCGGCGGGTGTGGACGTACACTGAATTCACGAGATCTTGTAAATTATGTTTTAGAAGGAAAGGAAATCAACTCTTCACTTGAACAGAGGGTCGCCAAAACCCGCCAGGAAAAGGGTTGTAACCAGAAAGGACTAGTCCGGACTCTAATGGGGAAATGAAGTTGTCCAAACGGACAACGGAGTTCAGGTTCCTAGATTAGCCGGACCGGGAAAGAGAATCTCCAAACAACTTATTGAGGAAAAGGGTAGATAGGTAAACGATACGTCGTCGTACTTCATGAGTTCCCAAAAGGGAAAAGGTCCACTATTAAAAAATCCAGTCTGTTAATAATAAAGATGAAAACTGCAAGATAGCCAGAGGAGAAGCTAGGGAGCGTCATGAAGGAAAAACTACCAGGGACAATCTAGCAGGGGGAAGGAGACCAATAGAACTCATCGTGGGTGTACGAACTTTTCTCAAAGCGGGTGGTCCCAAGGGAGTGGGTTCCTAAAAGGTGGATTCTTTTCGGAGAATGGTCTCAGGTCCAAAGGGGAAGTCCCTTCGGAGAAGGCGGTTGGTTTTTAATGGGGTAATGCGGTGGAACGGGACAGTAATCATTTCACCCTTCACCATCAACAAATTACATCAGTTTGGGGTGTCGGGGTCCACAGCAAGCGTACCGGCCCAGCGGAACCGAACAGATAGGGTAGCACTCCCCTAAGCTTTTCGGGTTGGCAACCGACGGACCCGGGGGAAGTCAAATCCCAGGTTCCTTTCCAGCTTTGGGCATGACGGGGGTTACGAAAAAAAAGGAGGGAGAAAGAAACCCCCTTATTGATAGCCCGGGCAAGTCTCAAAAATGGGGGTCCTCGACATGGGAAAGGGAGGGGAAAACGTCACCTACGGGGGGGCTCCAAATGCGCGAATCGCTATACGCTTTTTGGTCCTATGTAAAAAGGCCTTCTATGGGGTGTTCACAAAAAGCGCCCATAAAACTGTAAAGCTTTTCCGGCGTCTGCTCAAAAGTCGGAGAATCGTTGAAAAACGCCCGGAATCGCAAAGTGATTGGAAAGAAACAAAGTCCGAAATCAAAAACGGCAAAATGGGACATCCTCCGAAACCTAGAAGGCAAGGACGAGCCCTCTAAAGCCGCATTGGGACAGGGTGGCGACTGTGCCATAGAAGCATCTTTCGCCAGTTTAAAAAGTCCAAGAAGTAAATCGAAAAAATTAAATCGGGGTTTGGGGTGCTTCACGGACCTGAAAAGGAAGCATGTTGAAACGAAAATGAACAGTTTTTAAGGGGCTCAATTAAACCTGGGAAGCACAAGTTCCCATCCGTTTTGTCAATTTTTTGGGGAAATGTCATCTACGCCTCTTAGGGGATCGCTGATCCCAGAAAAGTTCCCTGTCGCTCCCTGGAAATGCTGGACGCCCTGTCCAAATCATAAACTGAAAGAGGACCCGTTTTCCAGAATGAGTTACAACCCATCAGTTTAGGTGGGTTGGCCTGGGTCAGCGTAAATCATGAAAGTAAAAAGAAAGAGGGGACTTAAAAGGAAGAACTGCAAAAAAAACGCACCTCGCGTGAAGTTTTGAAGTCCGACAGGCTAGTCCTGAATAGACCCCAGAAAGGAAAGTTCCATGCCTGACGAGTATTTAACTCTTTTGGGCGACGAAAGGAAGCAACCCACCGCAGCCTGGGGAAAGCAGCAAACGCTAAAATTCCTAACAAATTTGCGTGCCGGACAATCGATGGGAAAGGCAAGCGTTGGAGGGGACGCATCGAAAGACGAGTTGAACTACAAAACTGCGGCAAATAGGGGGTACACGTCAACGAGAACAATTGAGAACGATCAGGAAGTATTCGGGAAAAAAAAGGGTGGGACACGGGGAACTCAAAAAAATACGTAACCGGGAGTTCCAAGGTAGTGACCAAAGCCAAGGTTTGCTCCCGTCACAAACAAGGGTTTCTGGCTTACGAAGGAGAGAAGGGGGCACCGACAGGGGAGAAATCGCCAGAAAATTGGTCCCGTCGCACGGAAGTAATTGCTCGCCCCTGTTTGCGGGAAGAGGAGGGGGTGCGATTCCCGCAGAAAGGGGGTTGACCAAGTCCGAACTAACATTTGCGGACGCGCGCGACAAAAAGCCGATAAAAGTGTAAAAGTCCGATGGGGACTGAGGAAGGGCCCGGAAGAGGGGAAAAAATGAAAAGAATTTGTGGGGGGCAATCAGGGGAAACCACACCCCCCACGATGAGGCCTCGGAGTCAACAACCACGGAGGAAGTAAAAGGGAAAGAAGAAGGATTCGCTCAAAAAGCTTTGTGGTCTAGGGTCCGGAGAAAAGGTTGACTGAAAGACATACTTGGTTTTAGAAGGGGTTCGTGGCTAATGAGGGTTACCGGCGTAAAGAAAAGAGGAGACACCTGTAGAGTCGATCCGAACGTAACTTGGGGGGTGCTTGAGGAAAGGCAAAAAAAAAAAATTTGAACCTCGTCCCCACCAGAAGCCGCAGGGCACGCCAAAGGGGGGGGCTTGCAAGAATGGTCAAGGGGAGACGTTTTCAGGGCGACACGGCCAAGGCAAATTTACCTTCCCTTCGGAAAAGAAGCCAATTTGGGGGGGGTAAAAACATGGAGGGGAACAGGTCAAAAACCGTGGAAGATTTCCCAGAGACGGATTGGGGGCAGGGGGTTTTGTGAAAAGTGACCACGCCAAATTTGTAAAAAAAAAGGGGTACGCCAGGCAGGGGGGATCTGCCCCTCGAGACGCAGTACAATCTTAAAGAAAAGACAGGTGTGAAGAACCCGGGTCGGGTGGGTTTTCCTTGCAAGTTTGGAAAAATCTGTCACGACGGAGGAGACGAAAGAGGTGGAATAATAGATTGTTAAAAAGACCTAAAAGGGGTAGGGGGAAACGGAATGTTTTTTTTTGGGGACGGGCCCTTGGCCGCAGCTAAAAAAGATTCTTCCTCGTTGTGTCGTCTCACCCTAATACCGGAGAAGGTCCCCGGGAGGAAAGGAGTGAAACCTCGGGGAGAGCCTCTGACATTTTTTTCAATTAATTGTAATAGGAACCTCTATATCTCAGGAGCGTGTGCACGTCGTTAGGGATTGTCGAAATGGACATCAAAGGGAAATAACTCCAACCACGAGATTTGTACTAAAGCCCTGGGGGAACGTGACTGATTTGTTCCCAGTTGGGGTTTTCCAGGGATTTAGGAGTATCGCATCAAAAGGGAGACTTACCTTTAATCTCTAGCAGGAAAATGAGGAGGAAATATCTTGGGAAAAAAAGAGAAAAAAATTATTCCAAAGGGTGGACCTCTGCTGTAATCAGGATAAAAGAGATTTTTCATCTTAGAAAATGCGTTTGTTGAATGCCCGTCAATTGGGGGCAACAAAAAAAAAAAAACAACGGAAACAGCTATTCGAAAATAAAATGGCTAGAAGGGGAACTGTTTTATTCTAAGGACGGGGCCGGGCCAAAAGACTAGGCTGATGGAGAGGGGGAGGGGACCCTTAAACTCAGTGGGGAAGAGGAAAAGGAACCGAAGAAAAATGGGTGGATTACCGGAAGGGGGGGGAAGAAAGCAATCCATGATTAAAACGAGGGAGAAGGAAACTAGAGGGGGGAAGAAATAGAAAAAGGAAGAGGAGAAGACCAATGGAGGTTGGTCGAGGGGGGGAGGGGCCAACCCCGCCGGAAAATGGAACAGCGGAAAAACCGGGGGTTACACAATCTGGAATCGACCTGAGGGGCCGGTGTAATCCCAAAGGGGAACGAGGCACATGGAGAAACAGAGGAGCAGGAATAACCGCTGGCACGGGCTGACCAAACCGTGTTGGTTTGTAAAAAGGAAGAAAACAAGCCCGAAAATGCGCTTGAAGTAACCGGGTCGTAAGGTTTGCACAAACTGGAAAAAAAGGGGGAGGCGGCGGACCGATTTCGGATGGGACGGGGGGGACGCCGCGGGGCAACCTGGGAAATAGGGGAGAAACGAGCAAAAAAAGAAACTGGAAAATGTGGCGAAAGATTGAGCAGGAGGCGGGTAGGAGGGACCCCTCTATCAAATGGGAAAATACAAAACGAACCTGAGAAGGCAATGAAAAAAGAAGGGCGCCAGGCGGGAACTGGCGAGTAGGAAAAAAAGAAAGCCTTTGACGCGGGAGCAAACTGGGGTTGCGGCGGCGTGTGGAGCAAAAAAAAGCGATAAGGGGTAATCTTGAAAAGCACGAGTCTCTTGATCTGGGTCATGTTGCTGTACCACCGCAACCGAGCGGGTGGGCGTAAGTCTGTTCCCAAACGACGCAAGACTGGTTTCCCCGAACTATCTTCCCCCCGGAAACAAAACGAGAAGGGAAAAGGAAGGGCACGAACAATAAAGCGTGCACGGAGAGCGGATGAACCGTAAACAAAATCTCGCTCACCAACACAAATGGAGAATTCAACTGATCTCGTTTAAATTACAGAAAACGTAATCAGAGGTGACAAGTCTCTCCTACGCTTTAAGTCCAGCCTTGGCTCCTGATTCCTGACCCACGTCGGTCACTAATGATTCATCTCTAGAAAACCGAAAAAAGTAGGAATGCAGTGAAACTGGAAACCTCTGCGTGTTGCGACACTGAATTCGCACTGGGGGGGGAAACACTACAGGCAAGTGATGTCTTAAGACCGCACGCCGAAGGAGAATCGGTTTGGGATGCAAAGGGATACTCGGAGGGGTTGTGAGGGCACTATCAGGTGGGAACCTCCTGGGCGGGTCAGGGAACCGCCCAATACTCCAGGTTATCAGTTTAAAAATACTCGGGTCAAGAAGAGCTTCCCTCCAAGTGAGCAAAAGAGAGGGTGAAATATCAAAGAACAACCTCATCTGTGAGGGGTGGGCAAAAAAGGAAAAGAGAACTGGGGAGAGAATCTGGTGCATGTTCCCTTTGCCAGGACTTTGAGGGGGGACTTGGTTTTACAACGAAAACAACAGAGGGCAGAGAGTGGGAGTAAGAGAGACTGCGGTATTGTGAGTAAGATGTGACTTAAAAGGGTTCAAAGATTACGCAAGGCCGCTAGAGGCTTGTTACTCACGTTTGTTGAGGGGGGAAAGAGGGGCTATTGTGAAGGTCCAAGACGTAACAAGAATTCCCGTTCATTTAAAGAGGTCAAGCTCCTTCGGCTACCTTGGCGCAAATCGGTTTGAGACCGCCGGGAAGATTCAACCATTTATGTGGAAGCAAATTAGAAACACCCAGTTCAATTATAGGACCGCATAAGGAAAAACTAGTAGGCTCTCCTAGAAAGATCGGGTAAATTTTTTAGTCTGAATAGAACATGAAGCTGGCCAGGGTTTGTTGAAAAAAAGGGCCGAATTCCCTAGCGCTCTTAATAAAAATTGGTGGTGGGGTGCTTCAAACGGTCCCAGGGCCATAAACTCCGTTTCCACACCTTAAAAAATATGCTCAAGTTATGGGTCCTTTCAACAAGGGGAAGGGAAGGCCGACAACCCAGGTTCGGCAGTTGGGGGAGAAGTGGGACTAACCGTAGGGAGGAAGATTTCTTTTATCGTCTAAGAAAGGGGAAACCTTAGCAAAGTAGACTAGGCCTTCCCAGCAACAATAAACGAATGAAAAGGGTCCAAGCTAGAAACCCCAACGTTTTTAATTTGTTTGGGAGGGTGCCCTGATTGAAGGTCATGAAATCTCAATCATGCTGTTACTTAAGCACGCACAAAAGAAGGCGAGAAATCGAGAGGGGAGGTCATTCCCAAATGCACCCGTAAGGACAAAAGAAAACTGTCCTAAAAAGTTTGACGGCCAGGTCATGGGAGGTATTCAGAGTTGCAAAAAGATCCAAATAGAATCAATTAAAGGAAAGGACAAAAACGGCTTCCGGAACCCTTTGCAGGGGCCAGCCCAGCTATGAAGGGAACATTTCTGGGGTGGAAGGAACACTGTGACGGACTAAAAAAAAGTTTTTGAAAGAAAAAAAGGCGACATTCCCTAAATCAGACGGAGAAGCGAATTGGGCGTGATCAGGAGGAGAGAAAAAGGTTTTGACCAGGGGACAAAAAAACAATAGTAGGGAGAAAATGGTAAAAGGTGACGGTTCCCAAAAAAGTGTGACCCAGGTTGGAACAAACAAAGTGGCTTCAGAGAGAAAAGAGGGGACCAACGTTGCAAAAAACTTAATACTCCCAACAAATTGACGTCGTCAACCGGGGAAAGGCCCCTGGGGGGGGACACAGCCTTGGGGGGCGTGACCGAGGCTTTAATGGTGGGTCTTCGGGGGCTTAAAAAAATGGGGTTTTGTGTAACGCGGTCCGCATAAACCAAGTTGGCGCATCCAATGCACGCCGAAAGGTGTATTCAGTAGGAGGACCAAGCCACACTGAACTAATAAGGTTTGTTCTGCCGAAAGGGTCCGACGGCCCCCACACTTAGGTTGGCAGAGGGA
>Ga0179593_1576264_pt1 | contig 12407 bp, 13 predicted proteins | sample CZODoug2_1_08_16_FD_185931 | JGI IMG/M metagenome (GOLD analysis project Ga0179593, IMG submission 185931) | Vadose zone soil fungal communities from Angelo Coast Range Reserve, California, USA - CZODoug2_1_08_16fungal (PacBio error correction) | ecosystem: Environmental > Terrestrial > Soil >...
TAATCGAAATTGCTGAAGAGGACAAAGAAAAGGTGGTTCACCGGGCACAAGGAAGACGCTAAAAACTGCGCTTGAAAAAAGGTGCACCCGGGGGGGGGAAGTGTGCACAGTCTCCTCGCCTTGCAAAGAGGGGAGATCCAACTTGGAAAGATCACCCCACAAACACGGCCGGCCGAAAAGAAAGGGCAGAAATTCGCATATAAGAGAGGGAAAGACAAAAAGGTCCATAGGGACTGTTCACAATAGGTGTTTCCTTCATACAAGACCGGGGGGACTAGACTCATGGTAGATCAGCAAAGACATGAAGTTGAGGACCCATGCAAAGTGTCCGAAAGTTTAAACGTCGGACCTGAGGAAGTAGGAAAAGAGGAGAGGGAACAAACAGAAACCCCGCACCTTTGGACGGTAGGTAAGACACAAAGGGAGCGAAAGATTGTCTGCAGAAAAAAACACAGACGGAAAGGGGAAAGAAGGCAGTACACTACTTTATCTGACGGGGAGGGAATGAGGGGGAGGCAAACACAAGACTAACGCCGATAAGATACTAAAAAAAAAAACGCTAACACGCCGATGAAGTGGGGAAAAAAAAAGGACCAAATATGTCAGACGTGGACCGGGAAAAACGTCAGTCACTGTCATCTGTAAAAAAAAAAAAAATGGGGAGGGAAGACACCCCATTAGGCAGCAAGGAAAAAGAAAAACGGGGGACACAACTGCTAACGCAGCGGGATTGGAGGCAACTCTGGAGGAAAAACATGTCGTGCAACGGGCACGGGGGTACAGTTCGCCATCTTCACGTAGGTAGTGAAAGAAGGCGGGGGGAAAGACACGCAGATTTCCAACCTTGAAAAACGTAGGAGGGGGGGCCAACTGCTTTGCCAAAGTGAAAGAGAAGAATCGCTTCTCTGTCGGCTCAAGGACGTGGAAAGGGGAGAGACGAAGACACGAACAGTGTGTGCGGGGAGAAGACACTATACTAAAGTTAAAGGGAAAAAAAAAGAAAGGAAGGACTTAACGACTCGGACCCATACAAAAAACGGCGGGAGAGAGGTCATAGGCAGAAAAGGAAAACTGCATATGGACAGCGGACGACTGGGGGGTCAGAGAAGTGACATCTCGGCGGGATCGGAAAATAAACGGGGGGGGAAGGAAAAAAGGGGGACAACCCAGGACCCGGGGAACGAGACGTCTAGGGGGTGATCTTCTCGTTAAAATGGGTATGATGGGCTTGCAGGAGAGCTTTCAAAAATTGGGGAGTTTTGGGAGAGTATCTCCCGTAATAGACAGTAGAGGGGAGAAGATAGTGTGCTGTGTGAAGAAGGATGCGGCGTTCACGAAGGGGACTTAGGAGGGGGAAAGCACTTGGGGACCCCCCAAGAAAAAAGTAGACAACGGGTCCCCTCCGAAGAGGGGGTGAACTGCAACACTGGAAAAAAAAGAGTGAGTGAATAAAAAAAAGTGTGGAAAAGAAAGGTGCAGGGCGAATTGGGGGGGGGCTACGAAAAAAAAAGGGAACCGAGGAGGAACCTGCTGCAGAGTACGTCACAACGCTGCTACTGTTCGGTGAAGCACAAAAAAAAAAGAACGGGGAAGAGGGAGGAGTAGTCCGATGGAGACGACGGAGACAAGACAATAGAGGGAGCTGGCAAAATAGGGGCGAAAGAGCCGGCAATCGGAGAGATAACGCCGAAGAAAGCGGACAAGGAGGAGCCACGGGCGGCCGTTGCCGCAGGGGTGAAAAGGGCGTCAGAGGTATAAAGTGATCAGAATCGTATCCCGCCCTGATGCGTAGGGAAGAAAACTCGATTATAGAAAAAAGAAAAAAGCACCCCGAGGTGCGGTGCACAGGGGAAAGTTCTAAATTCAAGAGGATCTCACAGGAAAAGAACTGAACCGAGTTGGACTGAGGGGAAGATTTAAGGACACGGGGGTTGTCACAACGTCTAAGAACGCATTAGCAAACACGAAAAAAGATGGATCGCCAAACACCACTGCAGTCCTCGCGAAAAGGATGGCTTAGTGAGCAATCCGGAACCGAGTGATCAAGGGCATAAAGGAAGGCGAAAGCAGGCTCGACAGCCTTTCCAGTGTCTCGACCGGCTACTCCTTACCCAATCCAAACTCAATCGCAATCGAAAGGACTAAAGCAATTATCAACTGGAGAGATCGAGGCAACGAAGGATGTTCGAACAACTCATATTAATCACTTCATCCCGGAAGAAGGACGACCGAAGCACAGAAGAATCGAAGTCTAGGCCCGCCTCGAAGCCGCGATCCAATCTCTCGGATCTGCAGGATGGGAAAAAAAGAGGGGAAGGCGGGGATCCTAGCCCTCACGGGCGAAATGAAGGGCCATAGTGAGAAATTGGGTGGGATCGTAAGGCCCCGGTCACTGACTTACCAGGTCTGAGAAAAGGAAAAAAAAGGAAAAACATAATACCGCCAGGCAAGGGCAGAGGATGCGGTCCGCACGAAAAGCAACCTGGCCCGAGCTTCGTCACGTACTGCAGAAGGGAAGGGAGGAGAGACAAAAAAAAAATACACACTTCATGGGCTTGGGAACAACGCCTCTTGGGGAAAGGTGAAAACTCCGCATCCCTCCTCTTGGTAATAGCAAGCAGGATTCCTCGACTTCCATCTTATAAATGCTGGGCTCATACAAGCCCAAACTGAAAAAAAGCCCTCGGGTCTGAGCCGCGAGGCTACAACTGCCCAAACACAGCGCCATCTCTCTCCCTCCAAAAAACAGAGTCAAAGAAGCTTGCGAGGAAGTTTTCGTCACATGAAAGCGTCCATGTCGGTAAAGCTGCGTTGCTCGGGATTGAGAGAAGAGAAAGATCCCGGGGAAGAGGGAAGACGCGGAATTGGGCGCGAGACTGTCCAATCAGAAGAAGGAGGATTTGCGATTGCAAGCAAAAGGGACCGCTCTAAAAGCGTTTTAACCTCAAATTCCGGAAAGAATTTGTTGTAGAACAAGCAAGTTAAGTCGAGAAGCTCAAGCCACAAGTGCCAGGGGGCATGAAGAGTCGGTCTGAACCGACGAAAAATCGTGCTGTGGTGCATCGTTACTGTCGAAAAAAATGTAAAGCATGGGTCAGGGGAGGTGAAGCGTGTGGAGCGGACTATCCGGTAAGACAGAAAAAAGGAAGGAGGTAAAAAAATGAGAGGGTAAAGACCTGCCGATCTTTCGAATGGGGAACGAGCCAGTTGTGGGTCCCGATCCGATCCGAGATCGCGCGGAAACAGGAGTATCGAGTGCTCCTAGAGGTCTTTGGGGAGAAAGTCAGGAAGGAATCAAATGATCATCTCGACCCAGGCAGCGAGCGAGGCTATGGATCGAGCCGCCTTCCTCTACTGGGGAGGGGTACGGATTCTCTCAATTATGTGCCATTGTCTGTTAAAGAATCGGAAAAGGGAGCAAGCTAATCTTGGCCTGCAATACCACAGACCGGAGGGGGTGACTAGCCATCACCTAAACCGGTGGCCAGCTCTTTGAGTTGGGAAAAGGGGGGGGGAGAAAGGATTCGACGTGGCGAAAAAAGCCAGGAGCGAGTCACTCGGTTAGGCCGCCTACTTGCGCTCGTCGAGGAAAAAAAGAAGGGGGGACAAAAAGGAAAGCGGGGTGCGTGATCGCGGGCGCGAAGAGAGAGATCAGGGAAAAAAACCCTGAAGAAAGAGAAGGGGAAGGCAAAAACGGTATCCACCTGGGGAAAGGGGAGAAAAGGAAAAGGCAGGCCCTTGCGCTTGAAATTCCTCGAATATAGACCCCAGCCCCGACTATTCCATTTAAGGTTCCTCTAAATTGGGTAAGAGGAGAGGGGGCCGACCGCGCCAGCGAAGACTTAGCGGGAGCCATCGAAGGAGGAGGATCTACATCAGGGGGAGGAGGCCATTCTATGATTGGGATAAGCGCGGCCGGCGGAGGGAAAAAAGGAAAGGGGGGGAACGGATCAGGCAATCCCGCAGTAAGGGGAGGGAAAAATTGAATAGGGCCCGCAAACAGCGGAGAGTGGAAAATGCAACCCTAACAGCCAGCCGGAAACAAACGTCTCCTGGACTTTCTCGAAGGGGGGGTTGGTTCGATAGAGATCGTTTTGGAGACGCAGAGACTCAGCCCCGGGCGCGAACGCAAAGGAGCGAAAGTGCCCTTCCGAACGTTAGACGGGGAAGAAAGAGTACATCGTCCGCCGCAAAAGGACGGCGAAAGAGGGAGAGGAAGAGGCCAATCCAGAAGCACATCCAATCCCACGCGGGAAGGGAGAAGAAGGGGGAGGAGAAGGGGGGGGGGGGGGGGGGGTTTGGGAGGACGGACGAATTGACGAGGAAAAAGAAGGGAAGGTATTGTTGATGGGCTACAGGAATAACTTATCTTCTGAAGACCCAAGAATATCTTGCTGGATGGGGGGGAGGGGTGAGGATGGGAGAACAGAAAAAAAAAAACCGGAAAGAAAAGACGTGCCGCCAGGGGGGGGAAGTCCGCGGCTGAAAGCCGATTAGTGTTACTCGAAGGATTGACGGGGGGGCTAGAGCCGCAAAAGAGAAGGGGGGAACAAAGTACTGAGGTCGGCCATCGGGTTCATGAAAGAAAAATTTTGAATCATTAAGATACAGTATAGAGAGAAAAAACAACACAGAGGAGGTGAGAATATATAGATGAAGAAAAAGGAAAAGGATGTTCAATGAACCTGAAGAACGCCAAAACCAACTATTCTGCTGCTCCGACAAATTAAAAGTGGTGACTAAACCCATGAACAACTCCTTTCGCTTGAAGACGATAGTCATGGGCAACTTACTTCTTTACTCTGGAAAAAAAGAAAGAGTCAATAAGTGGAGGACTTCAGGGTTAGCGCTGTTCGATCCAATAGAAAAAACATCGGGGACCAAACCCAATACATCAAAAAGTCCTTAAGGAAAAAGATAATGGGAGCAGTTTTCTCATCCGCCTACCAGCCTGATGAAAGGCAATGATCGGCGAAAAAGAGATACCGCCATGGGAAGAAACAGGGAACGCCAGCCTTGGGAAGGAGGTGGAGGGATTAGGGGGAAGGATGTAACGCGAGAGCGAGGCGGGGAAGGGTGCGGAGAGACTTTCATGTCAGAAGAAAAACGGATAGGAAAGTGCCTGGTGAAAGCGAGGCGGGGAATAGAGGGGGGAAAGAAGATCGAGAGATACGCCTGACCTAGCTCTGAAAAAAAGAAGGAAGCGGGACGATAACGGCCAGAAGAGGCGAGCGGTTCGGGGCGCGAAATTATCGCAAGAAGATGGGGAGGGGGATCCCGCGTTTTCATTTGTGGATACGAGCTGGGGCTGACCAACCACCACGGCTTCAAGTCGGGATCACAAAAAACCCCGCGCGATTTCCCTAACGCATCGGAAAGGCGAAACTAATGAAAAATTGGGGAGTCAGATCAGCGAATTCAAATCCAGCTGGGGGGGGGACGGAAGAAAAGACCCAAACGGAACGCTTCGAAATGAAGGAAAGAAAAGGGGGCGGTAGAGAGTCCGGAGGAAGGGAGGAAGCGGACATGAAATAAAGAGGGGCAAAGGAGAAGGGCCGAACGGCTTTGTATTGGGGAAGAAGGATAGAATAGGGAAAAAAGCGAGGGGCCTGCAAGCGGGGGAGGGGAGAAAATAAGCGGAATCAAGCAAACACATTAGGAGGGGAAACATTGAGAGAAGGCATCGAGAAAGAGAAACAAAAAGGGAGCGAGGGGACTCTCCGAAAAAGTTAAAAGGGATGCCGGTGGGGTGTACCCAGGGAAAGACTTCTACAAAACTAGAGAAAAAAGGGGGTCATAGACGCGACTCTCTTTAAAGGGGCAAAAAAAAGGTCAAGAGTTGGGTAGGAAACCGAGGGATAACTGTGAAGTCTTTATCATTTGGCAAAGAAAAGGGGTCGACGGTCAGGCCGACGCGCCTTTCCCCGCCATGGCGACACCAGATAGCTCCGGGAAGCCCGGAGAAATCATTCTGGGCACGCGAGAGTAACACAACTGCGATCTCGGCAAAGAGAAGGGCCCGAAAATTCGAGACCGTCATCGTGGAAGGAGAGGATTCCTGGGAAAAGAATATCCTAATCGTCCTCACCTCTTCAATCTCCTCCGAACTACTCCAAGGAGAGAAGAGGAGAAAACGGCGCCAGCTTGGGTTAGCTTGAAAGGAAAGAGCCGAAAGGCCGGTCCTGCAGAATCCGTGACGAAAGGGGATAAGGACACGCTCCCCGCTTAAAGAAAATGAAAACAGCAGTCTTCAAAGGGGGAGAAAAAAGGGGACGCAAAACAAAAACACCAGCCTCGCAAAAGGTCACAGAAATCCGTCACCTAAAAGGGGAGGGTAGGGCAGCACTTCGTCGAATCAAATTGGCTTTGTGAAAGCAGGAGGGTTCAACACGCAGCAAGTGGTCCGATTGCGGTCAACAAAGCGCATAAAATTCTTAAGAAAAGGGTGGACAGGCATCGCCAACGGGAAAAGGAGGACACAGGAAGGAGGGAAGAGCATACACCCAAAGACGAAGCTTCGTCGAAAGGCGAAGACAGCACCCATATTCTCAAACAAAAACAGGAGGAAAGGAGGCTGGGGTGTCGGAAGACAGGAGAGGGGCTTTTGCGTGCTTGGACGGGGGGGAGAGGTAAAGCCGGTATCAGCATATTGTTGAAGCGGCGGGGGGCGCTTTCAACAAAAAAGAAAGGAAAAAAAGAGCAGTGATGCTGAGTGGGCAAAGAAAATAGGCGCGCGTACCGGAACTTTTTTGGAGAAAGAGATCACAAGTGCAAAGCTCAGAAAGGGGGGGGAAGTTCTTAGAGTGAACCGCCCGCCTCTCGGAGTGCGAGAGCTGGAATTCAGGGGCGTCGCAGACAAAAGGAAAGAGAGGGGTCAGTTCCGTGAGCGGGGGAGAGGGAATAAGCTAAAAAAAGGAGAATATCTGAACGTACACGCTGAGGAATCGAAAGAAAAGGAGCGTACGTGAAGAAAAAAAGAGGCACCAAGGTTCATGGCAAGGGAAGAGGGAGGGCGGAGGGCCGCGGGGGCGATCGAGGAGGGAGGAAGAGGAGTTGTGGGTGGGGAAACGGGGAGACTTGTAGCAAAAAGAGAGACCGCCCCACGAAGTTTGTGAGAAAGGTTGATTTTTGGTTGTTTCTAAGAGAGAGGCGCGCGTCAGTCTACGGATGCGGGGCTTATATCTAAAGGTGGAGAAAGGGGATCGAAAAGGCCGGTCTACTGTACTTCGCAAGGAGAGATTTACCTGAAAAACATTAGAAATTCATTGCTCAGAAAAAAGAAAAACTTCTTCCCGGGTTGCGCTGGGGAGAAGGGGAAAAAGAGTTGGGGGGGGTTTGGTCGAATTATGGAAGCAAGGGGGGAACCAACATTTGCATTACAGGGAGTAAGTGTCCGCGCTAGTAAAACTCAGGTGGAAGAACTTGGAAGAGAGGCGCTTGTGTGAGAAGGGGGAGAAAACAGACGGGATTTTCGGGAGACGGGTAAAAGATCTATCGCTGAGTCACGAAGGAGGATAAGTCTGATCATTACGGTTCAGGAGGGACGAGAATAAATAGGGGCCCGTCTTCCAGGAGGGCGGCGCTGGTTTCTCACTCTTCGAAGCGGCGTAGAATAGGGCATCCTCCGGATCTGGAGCAAAAAAAAACTTCGCAGTCTAATCGGTTAATGGGTCAAGAAAGGCTGTCGCAGGTCGGAGGAAGAAAAAGACAGAATGACGCGAAGATCACTGAAGAGTCGCGAACAGGGCGGGGGGAAAACATTTAGGCCTTCAGGAGTTTAGCAAGAAGGCGCGGGGAACAACTTGAAGCCTGAGGGGAAGGGGGGAGACAGACTTTCCAGCCCATCAGCGGCAGTAATAAAGAATTGAAACGAAGAAAAAGAACCAGAGGGACGATTTTTCCCCCCCAAAACTTGAGGAAGGGCCCGGAAACTAAAAAGACACGGAGGAGGAGCGAACAACGGGAAGTTTTTTTGAAGTGCTCGAGGGAGTGGGGGGGATAACGTCGAGACTATCTTCAGCGAACCGCCGTGCAACCTGGGGGGGAGAGAGAACCGATGACCGACGGAGGGCAAGAGCCGAAAGCGCTCGGGACCCCCCCAGGGGAGAAATCGAAAAAAAAAAGAGACGATCCCTAACCAGAAGGGCAGAGCATGCGGAAGAGTGGACGATCGGCAGAAGAGAAGAATGGGGCGAAAAAAAGTGTGGGATGCTCAACAAAAAATTGCCGAAAAATGGCACAATATCCAACAAAAGGGGGAGGGACTTAGGATGGTGTGTTGTCCTGGAAGGGAGGGGATTACGAAGACACAACGCATGGAAAGGATACTATTGAAAGGGGGGGAATCCAAAAAAAAAAAAGGTCAGGATGCGAGTTTAGGACAGGGAGGGGGGAGCGAAGATAGAGCAAAAAAGAGATAATCGTCCAACAGTCCTGATGGAGAGAAAGGCCAGAGGGAGGAAAGGATCAAACAGTAATTTGAACTTCGGTGATCTCTCAAAAAACGGCTCAAGTGCAAAAATGTTCATGCAAAAGGAACCACGCTGCTCAGAAACTAGGGAACCTAAAAAAGGAAAAAGATTCTGGGCGGGCTAGAACATTCCGCAGAAACTGTCAGAAAAAAGGCAAGGGCGGGATTAAACCGTGGGAAGGAGCGAGGTCTTCAAACATTGGTCGGCTGTGCGATCCATATCACCGAGGGAAAGAGGAAACCCAATCCATCAAGAAAAATAAGCCGGGGGGGGGGGAAGAAAAGGAAAATCATGGGACGATCCAACCCTACCCCTGAGGTCCCGGCAATTAAAGAATCGGAGCACCGACGCCTGCGCACTACCTTGCCCCGCAGAAGGGGATGGGAAAGGGAGGGCGACTAACTCGAGAGAACCGCCGAGTGGGAGCGGAAGAGGAACGTTCAGGAGTTCGGGGGAGTCTAAAACGGAAAGGCGGCCTGGTGACCGATGGGAAAAAGAAGACGAAAAGGAGAGAATATCGGATTGACGCTGACTACAAACGCCGATAAAAAAAAAAGAACTTACCTCGTTTAGGATCACGGGAAAAGAAGGGTCAACTAGAGGCGGGTGGAGGGGGAGGCGAAACGTTGAAAGCCCCGACGGAAGGTTCAGGGGCAAGCCCAGGTTTCAATTTGTGTTATACCGCCGCCTTGGGGAATGGAGGAAAGCGATCCGCGCTTCAAGGTGGAAAAACACAGCCTCCGAGAGGCGAGCCAAAAAAAAAAAAAACTGCTGTTCAAGGGTCTACAGAAAAAAATCGAATCTCGTCAGCGAACTGCGAGGGAGGAACGGCGACAGCCGGATACCAGAGGGGGGAAAAAGCGAAAAAGAGTGGCTCAAATATCCGTCGGAGAGAGAAAGGGACCTCAGCGACGGAAGGGACAATGAAGAAAAAAAAGCGCCAAAACCGCACGCTTGATAATCTTAAAGGTGTGAGAGAAGAAAGAATCGGATTTGAAAAAAAAAAAAAAGTTTCGGCGTAAACGTAGCAGCGGGGGACTTGATCGAAAACTCCCCTATCAACGCCCGAAGAGGGTAGGTCGAACATTTCAGAAACAAGAGAGGAAGAGAGAGAGCGTCCCGGAAAAAACGGAAGGGGTACAGAGACGAATGGTGCACTGTTGTCGGGCACGGGCGAATTAGAACTTGGAAAATCTCGCCACCAAGCCAACCAACCGGCTGGCCGGGAAGGGTGGGGAAAAGGAATGGCGGAGAACCGAAGTTGGGACCTGTGTGTTCAGGAAGCAGTTGGTAATTCATGCTCTAACGCCTTTAAAAAAAAGGACGGAAAAAAAGGAATCAATACTTATCCAGCAAAAAACCGCCGTGCAGGGCCGGGCGCGCAGAAGACATTAAAAAGGAAAGGGGCAAAAAGGAAAACGGCCTTAGAGACCTCAATTCCTCCGACCGTCACTCTTTGCACGTGAAAAAAATAAAATCGATCAAAAAAAAATAAGGGCCCAGAGAAAAAAGAGACGAGCGATAAAAAAAAAGGTCATTTGAGCCTTGCAGACCAGAGGGAAAGCGTCAGCCTAACCTCCGGCAGGCCGTTCAAGAGTCAGCAAAAAAGAGAATGGGGTCTATGCTAGGGGGGGGGGACTCGCTCCAGATCACGGAACTGGAAAGCTCTTACTGAAGAAGCTAGACATGCACCATCGACTCGCAATGCACGATTTCGAATCCGAAAAATCCTGAAATCACCGAACGGGAATCGGAGAAAAAGGGACTTCAAAAAATTCTTTTAGGCAGCAAAAAAAAAACGGCATCACACCCCGCTCGCCGCAGTGATGGTGCCCCACCAAGCGGAAAAATCAGATTTTTCCTTCTGATCATAAGGGTGGAAATACTCGCCAAATAACGACCAGCTTCAAAAGAGGGAACAAACTGAAGGGTCTAAATACACCCCCGCTCAAAAAAAGGCGCCAGCGTAGTCGAGTCGCTGTAAAAAAATTACGATAAAAAAAACGGATTATTGAGGGAAAAGGTGCAAAAAAAGGGGGTGTAGTTACGACAAATCTCTCTAGAAAGAGGAAAGTTAAACGCATTGGTTATGAATCAATTTATCAGTTAATGGATTTGGGGGGGGCTAAAAAAAATCAACCCTTCTTCAGATTGCAAAAAACGCAAGGGCGATTGGTTGGCAAAACTCGCGCAGGTTAAACGCCCTGCCGGGTCAGGGGGGGGGGGCACACTTTTAATTCTAAGAAGGCCGAAAAAAAGCCAGGCAATTGCTTAGTAGTGCGGACCGCGCCTATCGTGAGGTGCGATGCGCTGGGCATGCGGGGAGGGGGGGGAGTCAAAAGAAATTTGGGGGGGGAAAAAAAAAAAGGGTCAGTTCAGAATGCTTGCTCTAAATGAAAAAAAAAATGAAAAATGGCGAAAAGCGCACATCATCGCCGTAGGGAGTAGTCATCTGGAAGGAAAGAGAGGCGGAGAAACAAGAACAACTGAGATCCCGAGGGTTCGGGATCGCTTCGGATTGCAAGGCGTTTCGGATCGGGCGGCAGCTTTTCGGCCTCGGATGGACTTGGTACTTCGAAAAAACCAGCGTCGACACAATCCCTCAATGCAGTAAAGCGCCGTTGCTACGGCGCGCTCTCCGGGATAAGGGAGAAAGAAAAGGGCGGTTCTGCGTCACTGGCGTGAAATTCAGAAGCCTGGACTTTTCGGGGAAATCCCTAAGGGGGAACTTCAAGAGAACACTAAAACTCTTTTTAAATTAGAAAACAGGCCAGCCGCGGTGCCTGGGGGGAGGGGAAAGTTCAGTGGTTGGGGGTTCATATAAGGAGATGAAATGGCAATTGACATTTAGTACCTTCGACGCAGAGGAGGGAACTCCCTCCTGGCATGGCGCGTTCGAATTGAGCTTGGGGACAAAGAGCATCGTGTGGCGTTATCAAGGGCTGGGGAAAGCGCCGCTTCCTGACCGCCCAAAAAAAAAAGAAGGCTTCTAAATTTATGAGCAGAACGAAAAAAGCGGACTACATCAAAAAAAAAGCCAACGCCCGTGGCGCGCTGAGGTATAATTGTAAAAAAGGAAAATAGAAGCCTCATCTAGGGAGACGGGGAGCAAATCCGGAGCAAGAATCGTTACCAAGATTGGGGGTAAAAAGAAAAACCGGGGGCCGCGCCAGCGCAAGCGGCAAAATAAAGCGGCATGAGTCGAGGAGGAGCGGGAACATGCTGAGTGCGGGAGGGAAGCGCGCGGTGACGAGGGGGAAAAGAAGCTTGGGGGTATCTCGGAAGAGACAAGCCCGAAAAGATCAAATTGAAGCGGGAAAAAAAAAAAAAGAAAAGAAGGAAAAAAAGAGGGGCGAGGGGGGCCCCTTGATCCGACCCCGAAACCCGCGGGAGAAATCACTTCGCGTCAAAATCGGTAGAGCGAACGCGTTTTGTATCAGCGGACGGAAATCAAGAGATTCTAAGCCAAGCAAAAAACGAGCGCGGACACCCAGGCCCTTGACCGAGACAAGAAAAAAAAAAAGAGCAGGGAGGGACTTAAAGATGTCATAGTAAACTAGGAAAAAGAAAAAATGGCTGCATAAAGCTGCAGTCACCTCCCATCCCACGCCAAAAGGATGGAGAAGCGTGGCGGAGAGAGTGGGGGACTATCGGAGCAGAGGCATTATGGAAGAAAGGAGTGAGATAGGGAATTGGGGAATAACGAGAAAAGAAGCTATGCCCCCCCTCCCGGCGTGGATTTAAGTGAAAAGACTGGTCAGGTGGATGAGGGGATAGAAAGAAAAAAATGCGAACGAAAAGGAAGATGCCAGTTTATCGCCGGCCGGATCGGGTAAGACGCGCCGAGTGCGGGAAGGGGGGGGCTAGAGCCCGAAAAGAGATCGTACATAAAAAAGAGTGGTTCCGTCAATCGTGTCATTAACAGATTTGAACTTA
>Ga0179593_1726900_pt1 | contig 12407 bp, 18 predicted proteins | sample CZODoug2_1_08_16_FD_185931 | JGI IMG/M metagenome (GOLD analysis project Ga0179593, IMG submission 185931) | Vadose zone soil fungal communities from Angelo Coast Range Reserve, California, USA - CZODoug2_1_08_16fungal (PacBio error correction) | ecosystem: Environmental > Terrestrial > Soil >...
TCGAAGAAGACCAAAGGCTCAACGGGCACCGAAAAGATCAGGGGGAAGGCCCTGCATACGTCCGTGTCGGTTTCGGGAAAACACCAAAAAAAAAAAAAACAGGAGGTTTGGGAGCAGAGCCAAGAGATGCACTGATTTTTCCTGAAAGACAGGGGGTAAAAATGTTGTGAAACAGTGTAGATGACACCGAAAAAAAGGGGTTTTTCGGGGCCCCCATCCGGTAATGCACGAAAAAACCATAACGTCACTCCTAATAAGGGTGCCGAGTAAAGCCAGGGCCATGGCCTGTTCTGACGGGTGATAGGGCTAGTGGGGGTACCAGGGGGAAGTTGCAGTTTAATGGAACAAGTGGGAGGGGGCATCAGTCGCAAAAAAGGAAGGGAAGCACCGGTCCACGGTGGAGGCTGAGGGGGGAAACTATACGGGGGTCGTTTAAGACAGCCCGGCTTCCAGGGGGTCCATGAGTCAAAGAAAAGCGGCCCACTCCCAGAAAAACCAAGAAATTCGGTGGCAAAGCCCATGATCGAGGTCGGGGGAAAAAAGAAATCGTCTAAAGGTAAATCAAGTCTCACTGCAGAAGTGCGGAAGCCCTCAGCGGCAGGACCGTGTGCGACCATATCTGGTTTACACTTGGTGCGGTCTAGGGTGTCTGCAGAAAAAACTTTCTATGAAGGTGACTATTTCCTAATGGGTAAAGAAGGGGGAAGAAGTGTTGACCCGAGTTTAGAGACAAAAGACGTCGTTGGGGCAATACGTTGGCCGCAGTGGGGGGGCCTAGTTGGGGCGGGGGGGTCGTGAGGGGGATAGACACTGGAATCGAGGGGGAAGTTTGTTACCAAACACGGAACCAAAGAACTCTGGAAACGAACACTTCGTTTGGGGTATGATGGAAAGCTAATAGACGGTGTCCGGGAGCCCCGGACACAGTGGAAGATCTAGGGGCAACCGAATTGTCACCCCGGGGAAAAGGGGGCTTCGACAGAGAACCCGGGGGGGAAGCAGCAAGTCCCTCACTGGGTCGACCCATTGAAAATAGGACCGGAACAAGGGACCCGGTGTGGGGGGGGTACGCGAACCGCGCCAACTGGGGGGATGTTGCTGTTAGATCGTTGGGAAAAAAGGACTTCCGGACAGGGAGTGGCACGGGTTGTGGGGGGGTCGCAAACGGGGGAGCCTTCACACAGGGAGGGAAACGATACCGGGGGCGAGGAGCTGCGGGGGTGAACCCTTGTGCGGCAACGAACACATGGTGTTACACCGAGCGAAATCGGAGTACTCCCTCGGTATTCACCTGAGACGGGTCAGGGCGTCTGGGGAAGGGAGTGAGACGGCGGGGGGGGGGATTTCCCCAGAAGAAAGGTAGCGGGGGGGGGGGGCCAGGGTTTTGTTGGTGGGGGAGGGGGGTGGGGGCTCAAGTCGAATGAAGGAAAATGGGTGTAGTCTGGTAGGGAAACGCGCTGTCGTTTGCCAGTTGGGCAGTAGTTTAACGTTCGCCGGAATTCTAATTGGGGGCAAAAGAAAGGCCAGGCTTTAAAAAAAACCTGCGGGGGTGGATGGGGGTACACGGCAAGGTATCAGCAGAAAAGGGGGAAGGGGTCCCTCATGTGAATTGACAGAGAAAAAGAGTGGACATGGGGGGGGAGAAAAGCGCAGCAGGCGTGTTGTCTCTTTGGGTGCCTGCCAGCTGGAAGTGGAAGAGTCTTGGGGGGGCAAGAAAGAACGATGGTGAAAAGTTGGGTCAGGCGGCGGCAAAAAGACTCGGCCAGGGGGGATACCACCGAGGTCGTGTAGACAATCTTTACGAGGATTTGGATCGAGAAACTCGTCGAACATCCAAGCTGAGGTTATCCAGGGACAGGGAACATTAAGGGGGAAAGGGGGGAGGCGGGGAGACACTTGGGACAGGGGGGGGAAGGTACGGGATGGGACTATAAATTGGACGGGACAAAACAGATCTACCTCACCTTGGGAGGTTGAAGGGGAGAGGAGGGGGGAGGTGATAGAAGGGGAGGGGGAGGCGGTTACGAAGTAGGGGAGGCGGGAGGTGGGGGGAGAATGAAGCACCAATAAGGACGGCAGGAAGCCATCTAAGGTGAGCGGGGAGGGGGGGAGGGGAGGGAGGACGACGAGGGGGAGTGGGGGTAGGGGGATAGGGGAGGGAGGATAAGTAGTAAGTGAAAGGAAGGGGGGGGATAGAACATGAGAGGGCTGAGTGGGGGTAGGGGCGTGTGGGGGGAGAGACGGGGGGGGTGAAGAGAGGTAGAAGGAGGGGAAGGGAGGGGAAGAAGAGGCGGGAGTGTAAGGACGAGAGAGACTATGCTGGGAAATTCTGGGGTTCAAGGGAAAAAAAGCGCGAAAGTCGGTGATGGGCTTTGAAGGATTTTAAGGGGTCAAGAAAATCGTTCTAGGATCCTTTGAGGAATAATTGGGCTCATGGTTGAAAAAAAAAAAACACCACATCAAATTCCTGGGGACCAGTCGACAAGATAAAAAGATTAAGCTTAAGGCAGGAACCTTTTTATGGAGGAAAAGCAGGCTGGAGGGGGGGAGGAACAGTCCCGTGCCGTAATCCTTGGGCTTCGGGTGGAAGTAATGCGTAACTACTGTCTTTGTTGGGGGGCTTTGTGTTCAAATGTTCAAGGGTCCATCAAGAACCCGCCGGCTCTAATGGGGCTATACACTGGGGTTGGTCTGGTTCCGAGAGTTTTGGGGGGATGTTGAGATTGTGTCTTTTTGAGGTGTCGGAAAGACTACCCTTGGGGGGCATTGTGTGGGTTGGGTGTCACCCGCGGAGTCTACCCAGCCCCTTGTACCAAAAAGTGAGGTGGGAGTTAAAACGGGGGTGCAGGGATCGAGTACTTTTGGACGGTGAGTAAGGCGAGACGGTTCTCACACAAGCGGAGCCGACGGAGGTAGGGCGTGCGTCTGTGTGGTTCGTGCGGGATATACAGGGATGGTTCCAGGGCACCTGCAAAAAGGGGGGAGCCGGGCAACTGTCCTGGGGTTGTGTGTGGGGGTGGAGGGGGGGTGGGCGGGGGGGGGGAAAACCGTTTAGGGGGAACACAATCGGGCGTGGGCCACTGGGGGGGAAAGTCGCCGGTCATCCAAAAGGGCAGGTTTGTAGAAGCCCACACAGAAAGATCAAAAAGTCGGCGGGGGGTGAAACCACAACTTGGGATTTCCGGGGGGGGATGGCGGGAATCCTCAAGGGGGTCAGGCCCTTTAACAGTTTCCATGGGGAAAAAAATCGAGGGAAGGGCAAAACAAAAAAAAGGGATCAAGAACAACAAGTTCTGCAATTGTGGGCATTTTGACTTTGTAGTTTTAAGATAATCGGATAGGCGCCCGGAGTGGTCCAATGGATCACAAGGGGAAAGGTGGGACGAAATCTAGTTAATTAGTAAACAGTCCCCTGTCCCACCTACTAAACGACACGTCCAAGACTCCAAGATCAATTTCAACCGTGAAAACAAAAAAAACGGGAGACCGCCAACTACACCTCAGCCTGGGAGGGGCAGGCCGCAATCCCAACGCCGTAAGTATAAAGGGACCGGTCAAAAAAACCAAAGGAAGTTTGAGTACATAAAAACTTGACCAAAAGGGAAGTCGTAATGTGTGAGGAGAATAACCGGGGGGCCTTTGCAGTAAGGCCGTCTGCCACTCAAGACTCGGCGGAAAAGGAGGAGTACAGGCAATTTTGACGAGGTTTGAATGCCCGGGGGCAGGAAAGGTTCGGGACGGAAAAAGCCCCCGGGACGTGGAAAGTGTGTAAGCAAAGAAACGTGTTTGTAGACGTAACGTCGGGAGCCAAGGAAGGGCCGGGAACCTGGGGACGAAAAAACTTTAGCCCAACAAAAGAAGTCCCCCAATAGGAAAAAGGGCCTTTTTTTTTCTGGACTTCTTTGCCCCCCCAAAAGGAAGAAAACCTCAACACACCAAGTGGCCAAGCTCCCTGAAGGGGCGAAAGCGGGGAACCGGGGGGGGGGTAGGGAAATGAAAGAACTCTAAAATCCTTAAAGGGAAGAAGAGGAAATGACACACCACCGCCCCAAAAATGTCACGTAACCCTTCCGCCGACGTTTCAAAAAGGAAACAGAATAAAGTCAGGGGGGAGAAAAGGACAATTCAATTTCGGGTCACACACGAAAATTCATAACAACAGAAAACCAACAGGAGAGTAATAGAAGCCCAGGTTAAAAAATACGAACGGTTGAAGACATTTGGAAAAGTGGTGGAACCCAGAGAGAGGGGATGGGGCAAAAGGGTCCTGTCCCCTACGGGAGATTATTGATGGGGCTAAAAAGGGGTCGAAGAAAAAGGGATTAATGAGGGGGGGGGTAAATATTTAAAAGAGGGGGAAAATTTGGCAGCCCCAAGAAAAGAGAAAAATTTTTTTTTGGGGCACATTTTGATAAGAGCAGCCGTTTGACCTTATTGCAAAAAGGGTGTTCCCTGCGAACACGGACCCCGGAACCGAAAATAAAACACTTAAGGTTCCAGGCTTTGGCGCTGAACTGAAAAAAGAGGAGGGGAATGGGTATGTATGAACGCAATAATCTCTTCTTTACTAACAAAAACTTGAGGGGAAGGAAGAAAAAAAAGGAAATAATTGGCAGGGAATCAGAGTCATGTAAACTCAGCTACGGTCAACAGGAGGCCTAATGATGTGCAAAAAAAAGGGGTGGGGGGGATTCTAACGTTTGCCAAAAGGTGGCCAAAGGGGCTTAAAATAAAAGGGGAAAGACACAAAATGGCCTGGAGGGTCTTCAAGAAGGCAAACTGGGAGTTTTAGTGTAAAACTGGGAAAAAAAACCTAGAGGGGTAAAAGGAAGACGCCAAAAAAGGTTGGAGACAGACAATCTAAAAAGATCTAAAGGTTCCAAAGGGGGGGGGAAAAAAGCTCTTGGGTGTTAAGGAAAAGACAGACGGCAAAAAAGGGGATTAAACGTCGTGATGTAAATTTTATGGATCCATTTGGGGGTTAAAAAGCCAAGGTTTCGGAAGTTAGCGCTGGGACAATTGAGGGTAGGGGAACTGGGGGGCAAAAAAGTTAACGTGGGGAAAACATAGGACGGGGAAAAAAGGCCTGGCCCGCTTTACATGGGGAAGCCCGTGGAGGGGAAAGGAATTCGGCTGGGAAGACATTTTGTGTGGAGACAAAGTGGGCTCAGGGGGTGGTAAATGGGGGGGGGAGGGGCTCGATCAAGTCACTAGGGAGGGTCAACCATTTCTCGGGGGGGAGAAGGCTTTTGATTGTCCAAAGGAAGGGGTTCTTAAAAAGAGAGTCTCCAAGCTCTTCCGAGGATGCGAAAGGGGAAAAAGGACAGTTTCCTAGTCAGAGGTAACCGGAAGGGCTTTCGGTAGAAGGTGGCGGAGGGGACTTACCTTCTTGGAGTCTCGTCGGCTCAAGCTCGGTCCGGGGGAGCTTTGGCGATTGACGGGGTGCCCTTGTTGCGTAGCTTGGGCGGCAGTCACTAATAGTGTTGACATTCTGGGGGTCTTTTTTGCCCCCCGTTCCTCGGGACGGAAAGAGTCAAAGCCCAAGTTAGGCCGGGGGGGCGGGATCATAGAAAGGATAGCTGAATTTAGATGTGGGGGGCCAGGAACAAAAAACTGTTTGAAAAAAATGGAGCTTGGGAATAGGCGGGAATGGAGATGAGGGATGCCAAGACGCAGGGACAGAGCCTCATTTGCATAATCGGCTCCAGTTTGGCCTGCTCGAGGCTGACACGGGTCTACCAACCTCCCATTGAACCTCCTGGCCTAAGCGAGCCCCGGGGGATAGGAGGAGTGAAGCGAACTACCTAAACTAATGCTTTCGCATGGGAAGTATGTGTGTTCGGAGGGGGGAGGCACCCGGTGTGGGAGTAGAGCGGGAACCGACGGAGACCAATGGGGGGTGGTAGATTTGACCCATTCTCCAGACAGGAGGGACGGTTTTGGGAGAGTGCCCCGAGACAAAATGGTAACCCCAGTAAAAACCAATGCTGAATCAGCGCGAAAACAAACAAACAAACCAGCAAACCTCCCCCACGAGGGGCCGGATCCCATAGAAAAAAAAAACTCCCCGGGTTTGCCGCTGTCTCGTTACGAGCCAGCCTAGACGCTGCACGAACGCCATGGGCATAGCATTGTCGATTGCATGGGTGGTCACTGGGTAAGGGCGGGGGCCTACCCGCGCTGTCTGGGATTATTTTGGATGGGTATATTTGACCCAAATGTTAAACGGGAGGGGGGGCTCGGGGTGCAGGCTACGGGGCGGGGAAAGCCGAGAAGCTAAATGGGTTTGACCAGAATGCTTCCCAGGGAGAAGTAATACTGGGGGTCAAAAGTACAAGCCAAGGGGGGGAGGGTCGCGAGCCCAATCGGGTCCGCGAGGAAAAGTGATGTCTGTGGGACTTGGTTCTTCAAGAGGGGCAAATACCATCCCAGGGAAGGGGATTTGCGGGGGGAAAATACGAAGCCAAGCGCTTGATTAAACGGGTCTCGCTTTGAGTAAAATTAATCCCAAGGTTTAGAACCATGCGATGGCAAACATAAATTCAAAAGGCCTTCCCAAGGTGGAAAAGACCAAAATGCGTAAAACTTGCCATCGTCCAAAGGAGAAAAACTCTTCATAGAAGAAAAGCCTTCGATTGCTGTGGTGCTGAACCAAACCCTCAGGTAAACGGCCTAGGGCGTTTGCGGTGAGCCTCAGGGGCCCTGGTAAAGTCCGATAAACACGGCCAAAACGATAGAAAGACGCCGTCCACAACACCGGAAAAGAAAAAATGTGTCGGGCATGACAGCGAGTGTGCCATTCGGGGGGGGGGATCCCAAACCTGGCACAATAAAAAAAAAAAAGTCTAAACATTAAAAAAAAACGGCTGAACCTTCCGTCATATCTAACCAAATCTAAGCGAACGGAGGACCCGTATGCTGGACAACGGCGAAAACGCATCGGGGGCAAAACCGAATTCGAAAAGACTCCAATAGAGCCAAGGTAAAAGAGAGACCCTTATACCTTAAAAGACAAACAGAAATCGTGGGGGGGAGCGTCGCAAATAAGAAAACAAAAACACAAAAAAAACAAGCATCGTCTTAAGGGGGTCTCTTGGGAAAAACACACTTCGCTGAGTTAGGGAGAATACCCACCAGTCCCATCAAAGGGAAGACACCCACTCCCGCTTTGAAGCCTTGCTTTCAAGAACCGCTAATGAAATGCTCTCACGAGTACTACCCCCTCGAATTTTTCCAGGGTTGACACCACGGGACTCCGCCCCCGCGCTCAAACGAGGACAACCTAAGCCCCTGCAGCGGATTAGCCTTGGGGGAAGGAGTAAGATTCCTCCGAGCGCTGTAGCTGGGGGTGTGTGGGGGGGGAAGTGGGGGGGAGGTCCAGCGGGGGGAAGTGGAGGGGGTCTAAACGGATACCTGGGAAGACGAGGGGAGGGCGGAAATACAGCGGTGGAACCCAAAAACGGAAGGAGGGTCCAAAGAGGCGGGAAGGGTGTGGATCGCGCTCTTGTACGCCAGCATGTGGGTTGTGCTTCCGTGCCCCTCCCAGATCTCAAGGAGGGCTAGTGCCGTCACAGGACTTATCAGAACAGAATGAGCTTTTAACGCACTTGCTGAAAAAAAGTCAAAGACTAAACCTCTAAGGTCCGCTGGAAGGAAGGGTCTGAACGAGGGAAAACCAACTTTCTGTGTGAGAAACCCCGGATCGTTGAGGGGGCACAGTGCCGTCATCTCGGGGTGAATACCCAAAACCGTTGGGGTTCCAAAGGGCCCTGTGTGCGGGCTATCGTACAAGAGAACGACTGAGGCGGGGTCTCAAAAGGAGGGATCGAAGCAATTGGAGGGACTACCAATCTCGCACCCCTACTGTACAAATTACCAAACTAGATGGTGAAGGTGAACGGGGCCATGGTAACCGGCTTTCGTTAACAAAAAGTTATCCTCGTCAACCAAAAAAATCAAACGCGGAACGCTGGATCGTGGTACAAGCTCAAGCTTTTCTCCTGTAAATTCTCTGGCGAAAAAAAACTTCGCGAGCCCAAAACGTCAACGGTGCCAAAAAACTCTTAAGAAAACCACGGTTCCCGGAACTGGTATAAGAATCATCCATGTGTTTTTTTTGACTGGGATTTGAAACCTTAAGTGCAAGTAGAACGTGAGCAGGAGTTATCCCTTTAAAAATCTAAAGAGTGTCCAAAGTCAGGTGTCAGGAATTTTGGCTTAGAGCTCTTAGTCGGATCTGCCACTGTTGACCTTGTGATCCTGTACTAACACCCCGTACCGGAAGAACGGTAGGGGCCCAACGAGTGTGCTGTTCAAGCCACCTGTGCCCTTCAAGCTCTCCGGAGGGTTCAAAAAAAATTCACTAAATGGAAAAAACCTCCAACCCTTAAAAATGCTCCCCAGCTGGCGATTAATCAGCAGGGGCCCCAGAAGGACATTTACGAAACGGAGGGCCGCCCGCAACGGCCACCCTACCTCCCTAAAACGCCATACGCCAGGGAAGTAAGAACAAAGAGAAGATCACTTATGACAGAAACAGGGAACTAGCATAAACGACGAGGAAAGCCAGGAAGCTTATCACAAAAACACTCGAAAAACGGGGAGGGTAGATAAGAATGCTCAACTTTGCCAAATTATTGCTTGCAAAACTTTTGAAATAGGCCAAAGGATGTGGGTTAAGACGCTGAGTTCCGAAGGAAGGACATCCTGTTCCGTAGCGGGACACAGATTTTAGATAAACCGACCGTGTTCCTCGGGTGAAGACAATAAGAAAAAACCTCCGTGAACAAAGACCAAAAGGGACGATTTTGCCTATCAGAAAAAGGGGTAAATGGGATGTAGAGGGGGTTGGGGGGGGGGCTATGTTTCCAACCGGTATTGAAAACGTTTTCCAGTAACTAGACGAACATACTCGCAAGAAGGAGCGGTAACCCTGGAGACGAAGTTTGCAAGAGGGGGGTGGGAAGTTTGGCAAAGCCTAAAGTTCCCCGACGGGTAAGAAATAAACACCGCGGCACTTGTCCAACCATGTGAAGGTTTGGGAAAATCCTCTTCAGTGACAGATTCACTATATCGAATGCACGGCCAAAAGGAGAAGTACAAAAAACCATGCAGTGTCAAATATCAACAGGAGAATGGGTGTTTAGCCCGGCAAGGGACAAAAAGGGTAGGTGGGCAACGCGTTTTGAGGTTGCCCCAAACTGTCGAGGTCTGGCGCTCAAAGGTTTCAAAAGAGGACGCCTAGAAGGGACCGAGTCGCCCCAGGAAATCTTTCACGACAGCGCTTGCAGACAAGGCCGCGGTGCGGTGTTTGCTGGTGACGTCAAGAGTTTCTCGGAGGGGCGGTGTGCCCGCAAAAAACCCATGTACGCGTCGCCGGACGCTTGGGGGGGGTAAGTCCAGAGATCAGGAGATGCAGGAGCCCATGGTCAGTATCATAGATAAAACCAGCGTTCCGTTTGAAGGAGCGTCTATGAAGACATCCGTTTAAAAAGCCAACAAACTGCAGGGTAAGCCGCGGTTTGGGCAAAGACAGAAACTCTGGGACCGGTGTACGACGAAACAACCGGGGGTTGGCGTTGTGGTTCACTCGAATAGCCGGCCGGTGGTGGTGGCTTTTTCGTTCGTTTGAACTGAGCAAACAGAGCCACCAAAGTTTTAAATGCTACGGGGCATAGGTCGTAAAGCTCAGGTGCTGTGACTGTGTCTCCAGGAAAAGGGGCCCCCATTTCCAGAGGGGTTTTCCTCGTTTTTCCTGGGGTGTATGGATCTTTGGGTGGTGTCTCTTTTCCGGAGGGGTGGTCAATTAAGGCTCGATTTGGAATAAAAACGAGCCAGGGGTGTCGGGGGGGGGGTGGGTGTGGGTGAATTGACCGAGTGGTCCTATGGCTGGAGGTGGGACAGGTACGTTACGTCTCAATAACACTACTAAGGTTCCCACCCGTCTTCGTTGGGTGGTGTGGTTTGTTAGGGCTTTGTTTCGGGCGTGCGTTGGAACAATCCGTCCTAATGGGAAAAAAAAGACATCCCCCAGGCCCCTGGGGTCACGGGGGTGAAAAGGTTTGCGTAAGAGCGAGTAAGAGCCTCTGGCTGGGATGTTTACCGGGGGGGGGGAGTTAACCCACAGGGAGTTTGGGGGAGCAACAAAGCGGTTCAGGGTGTGCGGCAGTATTTGAAAGCGGACTTGTGCATCCGGTTGGGGTTATCGACGTGAGGGCCTGCGAAGGAACTCTCTACAAGGGAGCACATTATGAAATCCAGGTGCCGAGGGTGTCCAAGAGAAGTGCTGTTCGACCCAGTTGGTGGTGGCCAGTCCGGCAAAAAACATCATTTGGGCGGTCCAAGAAGGGGAGTGCTTCTGTGATTTACCGGTTTTTTTGTAAAAAACTGGATGCCGCGAGACTGCAACCGGCCGCCGCGTGCGATTGTCTCACGGCTGGTGGGGTCATGAACCATCGGGACACTGGGAAATAAACTGGGGACGAAGGGACAGGAAGAACGTCTACGTTCCGTACATTCAGCAAAACCACAGGATGGGTACAAGTCCCTACAGCATGGAAAATGGGGGGGGGGTATGTCAAAGAAAAACACGCGCCGTCCGAAGGAGGCCAATCGTAGAATCGGGTCCGACAAAAAAAATCATCCACAAAAAAAAAAAAAAAAAAAAACTGTTGAGGTGTGAATTTCCCCCAGAAGAATCACCGCAACGCAAAACTCCCTACATATTCAGTGCGCTAAAGCTCTTCCTCCCCATTTGCTGGTCCTCCGGTGGGGAGTTCAGTAAGAAATTGACCCTTTTCTTGTGAAAGTCCGACCTCCTTCCTGGGGCTCCAGCATGTCACACAGAGAAGAAGACAGGGGGGTGTCCCCTAGCTTAATAATCAGGGACAGTTTTTTCAGGGGCGGGATGGTCAGGAAAGGGGGAAACACGCCTTGGGAAGGGGCACGTCCGTGCCTTGGGGGGATTGGTGTGGGGGGTCCGGGTGGACAGTTGGAGGGGAACGGAAGAACAGGGGCGGGTCCTGGGTGGCAAAAACCTGGGGGGGGTTCACTAGAGAGGGAAAAAAAGGGGGACAATGGGAGGGGTTTGTGGGACTAAGAGAACCCCCACGCATAAACAGTGATCAAGAGCCATGAGGCCGTGCCCTCCGGAGCGGACCATGTGTAACGGAACTTGGGGGCGGCCCGAGGGTCATAAATGTCCCCGGTCCAGTTTCAAACTTCGTCTCTAGGAGTCCTCTATCACCGAGGTCTCCCCATCGAGAAAGGGGAGTGTTCTTGGCTTGGGGCAAAATTCAAGTTTTCTGGGACTGCCTCGAGTCTATCGTTGTCTCAACTCTAAAAACCTCTTCCACATCACTGAAAATCCGAATGGGGCGAGGTATTTCCCCCGGACAGAAACGGTTTCCCAACGGGCATTCAAATTTCAGGGACCTAATCCTCATACCTAATTCGTGTACTCCCTAGAGTCCAGTGATAGCCTGGGGTGTCCCAGAGGGAACGGGTGAGCCGTCCCTTGCCCTGGGGGTGTTTCGTGCCCTTAAGTTCCCCGAGTTCCTTTAATATTCCTCGGAACTCGTAAAATCAGGAAAAAGTCCTTTTACGGTTTTAAAGGAGGCGGGGGGTAAGCCCTTTGGGGGGTTCAGTAAACCTGGAAAAAACTGATGGAATGGTAGACCGAGTTGACGCCCGCAGCTGAATTCTGCCAGAATTAATTTCACGGCCAATGCCTTGGGGGAAAATACCAGCCCCTTTAAGAAATACCCCCACTAGGACACTCGACTGCAACTTCGAAAAAAAAAACAGTGGCAACAAAAAGGTAGTCCCCGAATACGACGCAAATAGCAGGCCAACAAAAGCGCGGGGGGGCATCACAATCCGCCCCCTGACGGCCAACTGCAACCAAACACCAGTGTGACCGTCAACCCTCCAAGTGAAGAAAAAACGCCCGGAGAACAATCCTCACCCCGGAGGGGGTGAAAAATCACCGGGAAAGAGACAGATCCCAGGTCGGTAAAAACTCCTGACCAACGGTGTCACACAAAAGGGGGAGCCTGTCGTCAATCCATATTGCCACTTGGAAAGAAGGGCCGCTGATTAGGGTTTGTAACGACCATTTGACGTAGGGTTCCGTACCACGGAAAAAAGCTGAAAAGGTCCATTCCTAACAGCGGATGGGCCCTAACGAACGACCCAGCAAAAACAGCAATTTTGACTGTAATTCCCATGTGTTTGTTTCCAAACCGTTGATCAACGGGGTGGGCAACGGAGCCATAGGATACTGTGACCAGAACATTTTCATTGGGGAAAACCCGCCAGGAGAAGCAGATAGGGGGGCAGGGGGGGTGCGGTACCGAACGAGGGACTTCGAAGGTGCATGAACGACCCCGTGCAAGGCCAGGAACATG
>Ga0179593_1321998_pt1 | contig 12405 bp, 11 predicted proteins | sample CZODoug2_1_08_16_FD_185931 | JGI IMG/M metagenome (GOLD analysis project Ga0179593, IMG submission 185931) | Vadose zone soil fungal communities from Angelo Coast Range Reserve, California, USA - CZODoug2_1_08_16fungal (PacBio error correction) | ecosystem: Environmental > Terrestrial > Soil >...
AGGTCAACCCAGGAGTTAGGGGAGGGAAAACCGGACTCGTCCACTTCACGAAAAATAACTGTGAGGGAAAAATACCTGCGCTGGCTCCGTAGGGGGGGGGGAAAAAAAAAAAAAAAAAAGACATCTGCACCCAAGTTACGGCTGCAAGGAAGAATTCAGTAAGAGCGCTGGGCGGAGGGGGGGAAAAAAAATCGGACAGGGCCATTAATAGGAGACGGCACTTCAGAAAAAGAGTAACTCTGACAAGAAGGGAAAAGCCCGTGTTCGACCAAAACCACAGAAAAAGGCAGTAGTGGTAAAAGAAAATGCACAGAATGGCCAACAAATTTAGGTCCGGGAGAAGAAAAAAATGACTAAGAAGCACTGAAAAAAGTTCAGCAGTAGCAAAGCACTGAAAAAAAGACCAATCCGGTAAGGGGAACCGTTCAACCTCAGGATGGAACTTCACTCCGCCAGCCTCTCCGCAAAAGAAGCAACGTGAAACGTAGAGACTCGTCTGAAGGAACCAACCACGGAGGAAAGCAACCAGGGGGTTAAAATAGGAGGCACTCGTAAAGGAAGTGAGGCGGGGTGTGGGTTGTTTTGGGGGGGGGTATGAACAAAGAAGAACGAAGAACGAGGGAGTTTTAAAAGCTGACGCCTTACAAGACACGATGGCTTAAAAAAGGGTGAAAGGGAGAGAAAACGGTTAGGGGAAGAGGCCATCTGCCTGGGGTTCAGCTTCGGGCACTCGAATGGGAACACGCGAACCAGACAGGGAAACAAGGAAAGCAACGTCAAAGGAAAGGAGGATCGGTTCAAAAAAAAACTAAAAAGGAACCCGTTCGAGCCAAAATTCGAGGGAACTTCAAGTACCCGGCCCGAGAAAGAATAAAAGTTGGGAAGAAGCCAGGACAAGAACAAGAGAGGGGAGCCAGACTGGAAGTTCGACACCTGCCATAAATGACATTACAAGCCGCCTGAAGGAGAATGGCCAGTAACGGTAAGCCAAGGAACGTGATTCCTCGAAACGAAACGGTAACCGTCTGGAAACGGTCTTCAAAAACAGGGGCGCTAAAACTGAAGAAAAAAAAGGAAATTAAAAAGCTAATCTTGATCCATTAAAAAAAAATTTACGAGTCATTCTAAACCTTACCTGCGAAAACAGGTCAGTGGAGGTCGGGCCGCCCGAAACGTGCACTGGAAAGGACAAAGGCCGAGAAACATGGAAAACCTATCGGGAACGAGAGAGTCCGAATCAAACGTCCTTTATGTTTACTCTAAACCTCGGCATCTAAGGCCACCGGCAAGAGAAGAGGGAATAAGTGCGAAGGTGGTGTTGACAAAAAATTCATAAGGGGGGCAGAAGAACGCTAAGCGTTGAGTAGAGGCAGACGGCGGTCCTGGCAGGACGCTGGCAGAAAGTGCAGGCCCATGCTTGACTGTCCCGCCCCTAAGAGATTTTAAGCATACGGGAGGGGAGTAAAGAAAATGAAAGAGGGGGGGAAAAGCCAAGAATCAAGAGGAAACGACCATCAGGAAAAAAACAAAAAGTAAGGGAGCCTCGCGGGCTGCGGTCCTCGGAAGCAAAGCATCAAAGGCGCGGAGTATGATCTAAAAAAAGGAAAGAAACGGGGGCAAAGAGTCAACGTGGATATCCCGATCAAGAGGAAAAGGCGGGGGGGACTTCGGCGGGCTTACAACCAGCAAGAAACTTTAAAGGGGAAAGGAAGCACTTGGAACAACTGGCTTACTCGGCAAAGAAATCTCCATTCGGCCGACAAGAACTGTAGGACTCAAAAAACGAGGTAGCCAGGAGGGATCTGATACGAAAAGCGGAGCTGGTCAGGCAGCAGAATTGCTTATCTGAGCCAGGGGAAAATCCAGTTAAGGGGGGGGGAGGGGGAAGGGCATCACTCAAGAGTTCATGAAAGGCAAACTGTGAGAACTATTGAAGGAAGAGAGTCGGCGCGGACGTGAACTTCTCAGGAACCTTCGGTTTTACTTGAAAAAAGCGGCTGGGCAACCTCAAAGCACACAGAGAAAAACTCCAACTATTGAACGAAGGGGAGGAATCTTCAAAGTCAAAAAAGTGAAAGGAACGGTGCCTAAACTGGAAGAATACACCCTACGGGGAGAAACCGGGATAGAAAGGTGGACAAATACGAGAGAGGGCGAGGTCCTACTTTTTCTCTTCTTGAAAAAACGCACGGTCACAAAGAGCGGATGGGATGGTTACCATTCCGGAAGCGGAGAGGGGGGGGAATGGGAGGAGAGTCTAGACAAGAAAGATTTGGAGACACGCCCGCATCATGGCAAGTTAAACCAACTCATGGCCGGGCCTCGACTGGACACGGGAGGGAAACTGAGGACGTTGAGATTCGAGACAAGGGAATCAAAGAAAAAAGCAGTGCGTCATGAAAGACCGGCCTGGTACGCGTTCGAACTTAAAGTGTAGGGAAGAGGGAAAGGCGATAAGTGATTCGCCACTAAGGTCTATTCAAGGGAAGGTCACTAGAAACACCCTTACCAAATTCCCAGCCTGCCAACGGCGTGATCCTGCAAAACACGAGGCCAAGGAAAAAAAAGTTCAAGGGTGTTCTGAATTCGGGAGAGGTCCGCAGCGAAGAGCCTCTGCTACTGAGGAGAAACGCTGGAAGAAGACTCAGGAAGAAAGTGAAAACCAAAAATCTCTGGCCTGGATAAAAGGGGTAGACAACCAGAGGAGAAAGGGCACACTGGTAGTTAGAATGGTTCTACCTCCTTTCTCAGAAAGCAGGGGAGGGGACTATTTGTCGAAAAAGATGACCGGGCTCGGATTATCAAATTCTCCGTGGGGAAAAGGACACCTGACACGCACGAAGCAAAGTAAAAAAGGGACAGGCGCAGAAGGGTGGGGAGGGGAAGAATCCTACGGAAAGAATCACGCCTTCCCGGAGACTCACGGGGAGTTTCACTCGAGGCTTTTCTTTAAGGCAGTAAGAGCCTGGACGATGGAGCGACCTGCGAGGACGGCTACGCGATCTACTATCAAAAAAAAAAAGGTTAGCTAGAGGGCGTTAGAAGCAGCCGCAGCAAAGGGAAGCGAGGAATAGCCGGACGAAAAGGAAAAGTCGGGAAAAAACGTGAGTACTCTAGTCTTTAGAGGGTCGCAATTCGGGGAGGCGTCCCTTCACAGGCGCGAAGGGAAGCGGAGGTGCTCGTCCCAAAAAGAAAAAAGTTCTAGAAAGTAGGTCAACGTCAGCCAGTGAAGCCGGAAAAATCGCACGACGAAGAATGAGAGCCCTCTAACAACTACCATCACGTGGACGGGAGAAAAGGTTACACCCCGAAGGTAGGACAAGCACCGGGGGCGGAAGCGTGCTTCTCCAGTCGATAACAACCTAGTCCGAGCAGAAGGGCCTGCGTGCCCTCGAACGAAAGTCACCAGAATAAGGGAGGCGGCCTGCAGCTAGGGGGAGGGGCCCGCCGGGGGGAATTGGCAGAAGGGTAAGGTGGGGGGTACCCTACCTGGAATAAAGCAGTCGCGGCCCGGAAAAAGAAAGGGGAAGCAACATTGCAGTGCCGTTTACCACGGCAGTTTACAAATTCTCGTGCAGACCGACGAAAGTATCCAAGAAGGGATAGAAGTCGGTAACGCTCAACCCGCCTGGGCCGAAAAAAGTTGTCGCACTAGGAAGGTACATAAAAAAAACGGAGTTGGGGGGAAAAATGTGAAAGACGAGGTCGTGGGAACAAGAGGTGACAGAACGATGTACTCAGGGAGAGGCACAGCCCCCAAAGAGGCTAGGCCCAATGTTACAGTCAAAAAAGGGGCGATGAAAGGTGCGAAACAGGAGCCAGCACCAAGTCGCGGGGGGCGCCGACATCCGAGGAGGGGCCGGCACAAGCCGACGGTGGGCGCCACAGGGTCGCTGGGGAAAGAGGGGAACGGACACACGAAGGGGGGGTTGACTAATGGTTGAGAGGGCGTCAAGTATTTATGCAGGGAAGCACTCGTCAATGGGGGTGCCCCGCGGGTGTCCCGAACACAGCCAGTCAAAAAAAAAAGCGAGCAAAGAAAGAGCCGCACGGACCAAGAAGAGGGCAGCGAAAGAGGAGTAAGCAGGCAGATGGAAAGCCTGGACGGAAGAGATGACAGCTTTCCCTCCACCAAACCGTAGAAACTGGAGGGGAGGGAAAGCGCCGACGAGTGAAATTTCCGCTGACTTCTGAAAAGGGGAAGGGAAGGTGGAGACTATCCCTATTCGTTCTACCGCGTTGCAGAGGACTGAGCGAAAAAAAAGGGTCACCGCGGTTCAGGCCAGACTAGGATTATACGGGAGGAAAAAAAGTTGGCCAAATCGGAAAAAAGTCATTTTTAACGGACAAGTGGGGGGGCAAGCTGATTTTCATAACACTCGAGTGCACGCAGGACCGTGAAAAAAAGGAAGTCAAGCCGCCGTTGGGTAATCACCGAAGGTCTGACGTGGGCAAGTTCACCGTGATCCACTGACTAAGAAGGAACGTAAAGGCCGGTTGGATGGTCAGGGGGGCGGTGGGCCCGAGACACGTTAGTCTAGGCATGACCTGGCCAATTTTCAGCGTGCTGAAAAAAAGGGTTGAGAGCAAATCGGCGCAAGGGGCGGGGACATAAAAAAGGTCCGGAAAAAAGGGGGCCGGGCCCACAGCAGGGTCGGCCAGAAAGCCTCTTTCCTCTGCGATCACCGGGAATCGTAGGGGAGTGAGGGGCAAAGCGCAGACCGTATCCGTGACCCAAACAAAAAAGGGAAGTACTCCCCATCAGCTTGAGCTGGACGAGAGAAGAAAGAGGTTAGATTTGAGTCAAAAAGGAAAACCAAGGCCGATGAGACGGGGGCTGGAGAACGCGGAACCTATATGTACAGGGGCTACCGTCCGGAGGAAGGACGAGACTAAGGGACTAAGGCGGATCAGAAACCGAAACGAATAGGGTTGATTTACATTTGAGGGGGGAAATGGGCCGGACGTACCGCGCCTGGAAATCCCTTGCGAGCCTTGCAGTACAGGACCGTTGTAGTCAGGGACGCGACCCCTAAAAGGGGTCGTGAAAAAGACGGGAAACATACCGTGTGCAATATCGTTTTGAAGGAGGAAATAAAAGGGGGACCGCCTGATCCCGTTGTACCGGGGACCCGGGACGGGAAAGGTCGGGAGTCTTATTTCATGGTGAGGGCCAATTTCGAAATTGTAAGGGGCAACTACGATGGAGGGGGGCATGGACGAGGAAGTAAAAGTCTGACAAATCTGGATTTCAGAAGCGGGCATTAATTGACTGGTACCGTCAAGGGTCTCATACCGGGAAAAAGGTTGCAGTTGTTGTTTTTTAACAGCTCCGGTGCCTGACGTTTGGGAACGTTTGGTACCTGGGTTTCGGTGCCCAGGTAAGAGGGAAGGCAAGCTGACGGCGAAAATGCCGCGTCCAGTAACAAAGGAGATAGAAGAAACCTTGAACCGGGATGTCAGAGGAAGAATCTGAAAGACCTCGCGGAGTCGTTAGGCTGGGAAAAGAACTTACTAGTAACGGGGAACCTAGTGAACTACCATGGGCGTTTGGAAAGAAAGATGGGACGGGGGTGGGGGAAAACTCAGGACGATACTAGTCCGTGGGGATTGCTGGGGGGAGAGAAGTGTTGAGGCGTTTTAAAGTTTCCGGAAAGGGATGTTGGTCACCGGGGAAAAAAGTAAACAGTTTCTGGGCGGTAATGACCGTTGAAGTGCTCTGACGTGTCAAGTGCTCAGGGAGGGCGGTCGGCGACCGGAAACAGAAGCGCCTAGTTAGAATTGTTCAATTTCTTTGGACAACGAAATTGCATTTAAGGGGGCGGGAGGCTGGTGGGGGAAACTGGTCTTGGACTTCCCTGGGGAAAATCGTACAGAAAAACAGGAAGTTGGAAGGAAGTCCAAGGATTTCCTGACCGTTCTAACGAAAATCTCTGTAGGAGGAAAAAAAATGCGGCGCAGCAAAAAAGGAGGGGATTTCCGAGGTTCGGGGTGTTGGTAGGGGTTCCACCAGGAAGGGGTTGATGACTAAAAACGTGGCTGTTTCAAGGTTGACAGTGGAGGTCAATGAAGAAAAACTCCAAGAAGAAAGCTGAAAAAGGTATCGAAGAGAAAAAACAACAAAGAGGTAAAAAGATAGGTTCCCGCTTTCTGACGAACATCACCTTGAAAAGAAAAGGAACGGAGAACAAACGGTTTAGTGGCAATACGAAAGGGACAATGGGGGGGTGGGGGGGACTTCTTCGAAAAAACAACGAACCTGGATCAGAAACAGGTCCGGCGGCGCCGGGAACCTTGCCGCGTGAACACGCTGGAGTCGGTAGAAACACGGTCATCAGGTACTCGGCGATGCAACGTCATTGTCGTCATCTCTCAATCGGGAAAACAGTAATTCAACGCCGGGTAACCACCAACGAACCCAAACCAGAAGGAAACAATTCTTTTGTAAACTACCATGGGAAACAGGATGCCATCCTAGCTTGTCTGGGACCCAGAACACAGGCCGCCGAAGGAACATGAACGAAAATCTGGGGCAGTAAAGAAACGGAACGCCCCGACCAGGGAAAAAGAAAAAAGGACGGAACAATAGAGGACCGGCACAGGAACGCCGACAATACTCGAGAAAAGACCTCAAAAGTGAAAATCGTCCCCTAGTGAGGGAATTTACCACCAAGAAATCGCAAAAAAAAAGCCCTTCGTCACCTCGAGAACTTCCTCGGGGAGTGTATGACACGAAGAAAATCAGGGTCTACTTTCTTTGTAACTGGCTACAAGCCTGACCCTACAAGAGGAGTCAACGGGTTCTTGGAAAAGGGGAAACTTGGACGAGGGAAATAGGCCAGTAAAGGGGGGGGGGAATCAAAGAAAAGGACCTTGGAAAAAGGCGACCATCACTTTAAAACTTCAGAAACGTCCAAACGACGATGAGACTGGGCCACAAAAAAACGGCCAAACCGGTCACAAGTCCTTCGCCCACCTTGAGGTCAAGAAGGGGAAAAACCCGAAAGGAATAGATTTGGAAGACTTTCCACTCTAACCAAGAAGGTCTTGGAGAAAACAGACATTGACCGTGCGAAGGAAAAAACTGACAGCGCTAAGAAGTCCTTCAAAATGACAGTCCCAGTTACGCACGGAAGGGGGAAGTTGAGGACATAGAACACGACGACGGAAAAAATGCTGGGCACGTGGGAAAAAGAAAAGCCGCGGTTGTAGAGCCAGGAATACCAAAAGGGACCCTTACGCACAGTTCTAGAAAGGAAAAGGAAGCAGGTACAAAAAAAGGCAACGTAAAGTCTGGCAAAAGGGTCCGTTTCGTTTTCTATCAAAAAATTCGTCGAACGGGAATCGGAAGACTCCGCCGTCGCCCTTTAAAACGTCGATTGGTAACTACGAGAGGGTCCAGGATCCTCGGGAAGCGTGCAGGTGGAATCGAAAATCGGGGGGGGCCTCTGGGGGGCCACTCCGACAAAGCGGCAGCGAAAATCTTAAGGCGGGAAGGGAATAAAGGTGGGCCGTAGAGGTCGGACGGTAAAAGAACGCCAACACGTGAAATCGGTCAAAGCCATCGGGAAACTTTAATGAAGAAACGCTTGAAAGGGGCCGTGGAAAGGAACGGGATGACAACGAACAAGGGCCTAGGGGGAGCTGGTCAAAAATATATTGAGAAATAAAAGTGACAAGCGCCCGGAATGGAACAGGAATACAGGTCATCGGAGAACGCCAGCCGGACCCCAAAAAGTACGTACAGAGGTCTGGGTCAGGTCTCAAATACTTAAAAAAGCAAATAAAAGGAAGAGTGGGGGATTAGATAAACGGAGGAAACTGCAACTCATCTTCCCGGGGAAAGGGCAACGACGGAGGGTGCATCTTCGGCGGGGAAATTACCCTCAGGACAACTGTACCGTCAACATGAGGGACCGGGTGCGCAACGTACCTTACTCGAAGAAGACATCCTAGATGGAAGGAAAAGAAAGGGTACGGTCGCTAAGCGCAAAGCTTCGCCAGGATGGCCGGTGGGTGTAAAAAAAAAAAAGGAGTAGACGAAGAAGAGAGCTCAGACGTCATCTGGACTTCAATCTTATAGGAAAAAACTCCATGAACGGTGTGCGGTAAGTGCAGAACTAAAAACTTTCTGCAGCGGTCCCTTACTAAAAGAAGGGCGCGGGCAAGATCCGGACGAGGCAGGGGAAGCTAGAGCAGTTGAGAATGTCTTTTTAGTGTTAAACCGGGAGGGGCATAACTCAAGAAGAAAGAGGGAAAATCAAAAGGAAAAGATACGGATAAACCTCATTAAGCAACACGGTGCGGAAGGAGAACCGAAGGTCAGAGACACGAAGGGGTACCACCGTTCTTGCGGGCTCTGCCACTAGAGTGATGCTTCTGAGGGAAGAAGGGGTGGGGGATCGGACGTGTAAAGAGAACTGGCCCAGGGGTCAACCAAAACCGAAGTCTCAGGGGGGTTACTGGTAACGGCCGACGCTGCCCTTGTGGGGAAGGGAAAAGAACTTCAGAGACATCGTGCTGAAGAAGGGGGAAACTCCTCTGCGGGAAGAACATCGACCCCAACTCGGTCGGGTACGCCGAACGCTTGACCCTGGGACCCGGCGGGATGGGGAGCGGGTAGGAGGAAAAGGGAGGAAACGGACCTGGAACCGTTCATTGATGAAGGGAAGAGACTAAGGGACCTTTAGGGGGGGGAAAACCCTGGCTGTTGCTGACAGCTTGCAAAAAGAGACCTGCGCAGCATCTATGCCGTTCGGGTCACCACACGACCTCGGCTGCAAGGGGGCGAAAAGACCAAGGAGAAGGGAGCAACGACGATGGGGTGCTGAGTCGAAAGAGTCAACAGCATTCCTACAGGCACCCTGCTCGCTGGAAGGGGGGGAAAAGACTGTAAGACGACGGAGAAACTGTGCGGGAAGAAAGGACTCTTTCCTAGCCCCTGGCGAGCACAGCGGCAGGACGTGCTGGTGGGGAGATTGGTCCAAATGCTCGTCGGCGGAGGAGGGGGAGGGAAGGGTCTGGGAAGGCATCGACCGGAACCGGCTGAAAAAATCGAAAGGGGAGGAACGGGAAATACGAAGAGCCTGAAAGCTTTTGTGGAGTGGACGCCGCCTACGAAGCGAAGCGCAAGAGGAATAAAGGGATGGACGGGAGAAAAGGGGGGGGTCGAGAAGTGCTCGGAAACTCCTGACGATGGCACAAAGTGCATGCGTACGGACTTCTAAAGCTATCTGAAAAACAACAAAAGGGAGAAGAAAGAGAGGTAGAAGACGTAAAAGCCAGCAGGAGAGGAAAGAGGTCCAGCCGGAGGGACTTAAAGAAAACCCAAACGGACAGTTCAAAACGAATAACGTAGATCCAAAGAGGATGTACGCTGATGGGCAAGGGTCAGTCTTGCTGCGGGAAAACTTCAAAAATCGCTGAATGAGCTTCATCTGAAGGTCCCAAGCGCCCCCTGAGAAGGTATGAGACCTAAGACCGGTAAAGTCTCGATGCCGCCGAAATTCCCGAAGGGAGACGAAAAAATTCAGGCTGAGACTCGAAGCCCCGACCAACACTTACCGCTGTTTGGTCAGAAAAAGGGGGTATCTCCCAGAGGGAACGACACCGGGGGGGGGTCAAGGTACTGCGTAAAAAAAAATTAACACCACTGAAGAGGAGAAAAAAAAATGCTTGAAATCGAAAAGGAAAGAACCGGCTAAGGGGAAGCCTTCATAGCCTGGGGGGGAAGTTTAAAAAAGCCCTGGGTCCTTGGAGAGGTCCTGTGGGGGGAAAAACGACCTGCCGAGCCTTCGGCGAAGAACCGGAAGCACTAGCAGGTAGCAAGGGCAGGCAGGACCCCACCTGACAAGTAACCTATCAGAATTCAGCACTTCAGGGTCTCGAAAGTACGGATCGCCAGGTCGGACTAACGCAGAAAATTGAAAATCAGAAAACCCCGAGTGTCAGAGCGGGAAGTACATGACCGGGGTCGTGAAATGTGGACCCAGAGAGCGGGGGACAAATCACAGCACTATGGTAGAAGGAATTCTGAGGGGAGAAGAAAGAAAACGGCATCGGCGGGGAAAAAGGTTTTACCAATCCACTCCCGAGACGATTGGGGAACGTGAGGGAAATTGCAAAGAAGAGAAAACCTTAAGGCGTAGGCAAACCGTGCCCTCAAAAGTCGCGTTCCGGTCGAACCCGCAGCAAAGGTAAAAGGAAACCCCGGCTTTTCGCTGACCTCTGTGAAGGAAGACCGTTTTGATGACGATGGGGAGAGAGCGGTTGCACCTTTGATGCTTGTCAGAAGGCTGAGGGAAAAAAGTGGCCACATCGTTGAAGCGAACACCGGCCGGAGAAAAATATCATCTTACCAGTGCCGCGCATTTACACGGATTTCCCAGAGCATACTAGCATGTGTCTCTGATAATTTGACCGTAGAGAACCTTACCCTCACACCAGAGAACTGGAGTTGCAACGTCTACTCGACATGCTTTTCAAGCGTTTCCGACTGAATCTTACCAGCTCAGAAGGGGCGTAGACCGAGAATCCCTTAAAATGTAGACCGCTGTGAAGGGACTTATGACATGGCCCCAAGGGGGGGCACGAAACTGGGCAAGATAAGTATAGGTAGAACCAGTTTTCCATCTTCTTCTTGAAAGAGAACCTGGGGGAATAGGGGGTCGCCTCCTAAGTGAAGCCGGACGGGAAAGAGGGACGCAAAGGGGGGGAAAGTAGCCTTCCAAAAGTTGGAGAATAAGAAACGCACGCTGCGGTGATGCTGACTTCCGGTACTGGAGCGAAAAGCCGCAAAGCGAGGAGTGCCGGTTGGGAGGGCAAAGGGGGGGGGGGGGGGGCCCCCTTGATCTTGCTGTAAATGAAAGGGCCTATGGGGAAAAGGGATGGTGCAAGAGGAGTGACGCGAAACATCGAGGAAGGTTCGGGTGACAGAAAGGGATTTCAAAGAAGGAAACGAAAGACGGGTGAGGCAGGAAAGCAGATTTGCACGCCTGACGAAAGACAAAGACAGGAGTCGGAGGGGAAAGTGAAAGGGAACCCGCCTCTAAGGGGGGTTCCCTTTGACAAACCTGGATTCTTAAAGCCTTCAAGACTGGGCCCTGTCACAGCAGGGTTCGGAGAGGGGAAAGGGGAGAGTTAGAGTCAAACTCACAGGAAGAGGGGGTATCTGTCTCGCGGCCCCATAGGTGAAAAGGAGGGTTGACAACGGTCCATGGTCTAAAAAGGAGTTAGTATCGAGAAAACCGAACCGGGAATATGTGGAGAAATAATTTGTGAGGTGAAGTCTGAGAGAAAATCGCCTGGAGAAAGACCGAGCCTTGCGTCAAGGAATGTTAGGAGGGTAAAAGGAAAACACGGAGGGTTGAGTTGACGAAAGGACCGAATGGTTGAAAGTCAGTAGGTGGCTGTGAGGAGAAGGACTGACAGGCGTACCTTTACCGGGGCATAGAAGGGGATTGTCGGTCATGGAAAAGGGAGAAAGTCAGTGGGCCATATGGTCCGAAATAATGGGGGATTTCTTTCCTAAGCGGAAGATGAACAAATTAGGGAAGGACTATGACATTTACGGAACTTTGAACTCGAAGGTGGCGAAAAAAAGGGTTTACCAGTGTTTGGCGTGTGTTGGGGGAAAACTCAGTCAGGAAGGGGGGTGGTGAGAATTATTAGGGGGACCCGGGGAGGGGGATCTTTCCTTAAAAAGGACCGTAAGAGAAAGCGAGGGCCAGTACAGGGAAACCTAGTCCGTGAAAGAAAAAGTTCCGAGCAATCAGAGGGTCCAGCTGAAAAGCTTAAACTACCCAGTAGTCGGGTGAAGAATAAAGACGGAAAACTAGGGGACTGTCAATAGGTGACTACCATGGCGATGGCCGTACTATGTCTTGGGTAAAAAGTCTGCCGACGAGGAAGATAGGCTGATTTGGCGGAGGGGAGGAGATAAGGGGGTAGGTCAGGGAAAGGTTCCGAAAATCGAGGTTGACCGGCCGTTAAAAGGGAAAAAATAAAAGGGCGGTCAGCGGTTGGAAAAACGGCGCTAACCGGGTTTTCAGTGCTCCGGACTGGTCCGTCGAAAGAAGGGGGGAGAGCAGGCGTGGCAGAGCGGTGCCAGGTCAGTTGAACACGACCATTTGTCTGGATGGGGTTCGGCAGGGTGTGGCGGAACACGGGAGGGTGAAGCCTGGGGTCGAGGGAAAGAGTGAAAATGCCAGTGCGTAAGAAAGTAGGCCAAGGAAAAAGGGGGTCAGAAGGACTCCGCAAAGGAACAGGGCAAGGCGCGCCGAAGGACAGCAGACGAGGTCGGTGTTGCTGGGTGACTAAGAATCCCAAAGAAGAGTGCCCTCACCAGGGGGGGAGAGTCCTTGTCACGTGGTTCAGAAGTTATTAACCCTCAAGAAGCCGCGGACT
>Ga0179593_1332885_pt1 | contig 12405 bp, 15 predicted proteins | sample CZODoug2_1_08_16_FD_185931 | JGI IMG/M metagenome (GOLD analysis project Ga0179593, IMG submission 185931) | Vadose zone soil fungal communities from Angelo Coast Range Reserve, California, USA - CZODoug2_1_08_16fungal (PacBio error correction) | ecosystem: Environmental > Terrestrial > Soil >...
AAATTAGGGGGGACTTGGGGAAATGGGGGGGGGGGTCTGAATGGTAGCAGTCTCGTCAAAACAAAAGACTTCGAGACGGATCTTACTCAGAAAGATATTAGGAACAACGCGGGGAAGATCCGTACCCCTGGAAAGTCTGGGATCCTAGAGTTTGGTTTCAAAAAGAGAACCAATAGAATTTGGCATCGGGGCGGTGGGGCGGGAGGCGTCAGAAAGGAAGAGTCAAAAAAAACAGGAAAAAAAGCAAAAAAACGTCCATCGCAGATGCGGTCTTCCCCAAAAGAAGTGGACCACTGAAAAATCGGAAACGGCCTGGGGGGTGTCGTAGAGCTTCAGGCCAAAAAGCCGGTGCAAAGAGAGATGTCAGTTTGACTCAACAAGCAAGTGAGCTTGCGCTAGAGAAAAAACCTGGGGCTCAACGTCAGGGGGGGTTGCTGGGGCGGCCAATGCAGACGTGGCAAAGGGTTTTTGAAGGCAATGGTAGAAGAAGAAAAGTGTATCTTTGGACAGTTCCATTTATTGGAAGGATTCCAGGACGGGCTGCAGACCGCAGGAGTAAAGGCGAGCGGAAGTATGGAAGGCGTGCAAACTTTCCTCCTGAGGGAATGCGCCATGGACGTTCTGAACTAAGACGTAGAAACCATCGGAGCCGAAGGGGAAACCAAGCCTCGACGGAAAGGGGTTCTAATAAACGCAGGGGAGTAGCCGCTTGTATATGTGGAGTACAAAACGGAACATCGTAGGAAGAAGTCGTGGTGTCGAAGGTGATGAGCCAAACGAAAGAAAGACATCCCGCAGAGGCATAGTCTGTCAGGGCGCGTCGTGGGGGATACCAAGAGCAACGGGAATTAAAAGGGGGGGGGGGGGGATTAGAGCGATACAGGCAAGAGAGGTCTGGGGAGTTCTGCAAACTACGAAGCATGCAGGCGGGGATGGTGTAAGGACAAGGCGGTAACTCGGGCACCAAACAAAAAAACTACCAGGGGTCCGAACCGTGGACGGTTAATGGGGGAAGAGACCAAATCGCAGTAGGTGAGGAGTACTAGGTAAAATCGGGAGTCGATCCTTTGGAAGAATAGGGGAAACGGCGGCGTATGATACTAACGTCGGAACAGGATCTACCAAGGAAACTTATAAGAAGTTTGAGGGAAATGGGGATCCGCGGTCGAGTCCGAGGGGAGAGGCTATGGTTAGAGAGGGTGCGGAAGGGCACAGAATCGCCTCGACTTCAGCGTATGTGCAATTACCACAAGCTTGTGGGAACCAGGAAGAGGCTGTAGTCGAGGAAAAAAGGCCAGCTCTTCGTGGGGACACAGTTCGACATGAAGTGGGGTTCACGAAGGTCCAACAAAAATGAGGGAATTGGAAGAGGCAAAAAAGCGGAGGAGCCACGGGCGAGAGGGGTGATTGTCTGCTTACGGTCATGAAAAACACTGATCGGTCAGACCGGCGGACGTGTGGGAAAGGTGTGGCGGGAGATAACCAGTCAGGGGGGGCAGGGAGCAACGTAGATTGAAGCTGGGCGTTCGGATCGTGAAACAGGATCCCAGGTTAAAAAAGTCATGGGAACATAAAAGAAGTAAGAACGTTGTTGGAAAAACTGAATCTTGACGGCCGATAAGGACAAGGGTTCCATGCTGTAGAAAAACACTCGAAACAAAGAGAGGAGAGAGGTTGCCGGTTCATTATCGCGATGGACAAACTGAGCGCCGGGTCCGATCCGAGACCCCTGGGACCCGCAGCAGCAACAGAAAGATCTCGGAGAGGCGAACCAAAGGATGGTGGGATATTGTAAGCCGGGAGGTTTCTTAAAGTTGGAAGTCAGTCGGAGTATGGAGGTTGAGGGGGAAGATACAGACGGCGGGGGGGGGAGAGATAGCCAAACATACGTCCACGTAGATCAGTGGAAGTGAGCCTGAGAGGACCGAGACCGTAAAACAAGGAAATAAATCCGGATAGGTCAGGGGGTGCTGCCCATAGGTCCCGATTGGTTTTTCAACCAAGGGACCTCCGAGGACCAAAAACACTGCAGGAAATACATCCTGCATCATTGGAACAGGGAGGAGATGGACGAGGACAAACCAAACGAAAACGTCACCGGCTGGGGTGGATCCTGTGACAAAAAGTGAGCGGAGGGTCTGGGAAGTGTCTGGAAATACATGACCCGAGGCCGTCAGAGGGTATCGGATGAATCGTCCGCAAAGAACGTGTCAGTCGTGCACAGCCTGGAAAGGGGCCGCTTGTAAGACTGCCAAAAGAGGCTTTGTCAATGGTCTCGAGGGGACCAGATACTAAAGGTGGGGTGAGTATGCACCACGGATGCAAACGGTTCAAACGAAAAGGAGGGAACCTCGGTAGACTTCTGCATCCTTGGAGTCCGCATTATTCGAACTTGTAAACCGACCACCGTAGGTGAGCAAAGAACAGAGTCCATCAGTTCTAAAGAGGGCGTGAGTATTTGGAGAGTCGCGATGGCAGCATTGCACCAATCCATCGGAACGGGAAATGTCCCATGATTTACTCCTAAAAGGGGGCAACCCCAGAGGGGAAATTCAAAATGACTCCGTGTCGGAAAGCCGGCTTATCTGGATAATGACCGCGGGGGATTGCGATTATTTCACCAGGAATTTTGGGAAGGACACAGAAGAAAAATCGAAGGACGTGGTGACCCAATGGGAATTGATGACGAATCACCCAGCCCAAGGGGGAGTCCATTGGGGGGGGGGGGGTGGGGGGGACTATCCGGCAAGAAGGAGATGCTCTGGTACCCCGCAGACCACGCCAGTTTGAATGGGGGAAAAGACGCTGGAGCAACGTCAGGTTGAAACTGTGAAATCACCAGGAACCAGACATCTGGCAGAAGGGCTAAAATTGCTATTACGTGTTGAGATCTCACCATGCTGCCGAAATCTAAGACGTCTAAGTAATCAAGGCGAAAAACGTGAGCCGAGGGGAGACAGAGAAATTGTTGGGGGGGGAAGAAGGAAAGAAATAATAACGCTTTTGAATGATGCGCTGGATGAAGAGCCACAGCCGCATATCATAGCACAGGGAGAGGAGAAAGGAGAAGAGAGGTCGGTAAGGTTGCTATCGGGGGCACCGGGAAGAACTGAGAAGAAAGCCCTCGCAACGGGGCCTTCTTGAGGGTTCGCCTTCGAATACAAAGAAGACTCGGCGGTAAAGCGGCATCACGGCCACTCTAAGAAAGTCGGCCTCCTTTAGGAAGTCATGGGGAAACAGAAAACGGATTAGGACTCTAGAGGGGAGAGCCAGAGCGGACGTGTCGAGTTTGACCGAAGAAATTAAGTTTCTTCATCAAAGTAGACAAAAAAACGTAAGAAAATTGTGAAAGCTGAGCAACTCTCGGACTGGTAAAGTCATTTGGGGGGTGTGACGAATTTATTGGTGATCTCGTGACGATATGGAAAGGAATCGGGGGGTCAGCTCGCAAACAGCGAAGTACGCTGGGATCCAGGGGGGAACGAAAAGGACAATAATGAACTCTTCAGGAAAATAGGCCCAGCATCCATACCTCCGTCACACGGACGATTCAAGGTGGAATATCAAAAGGGGGGATGGGGGAATGGAACTCTTTACAAGTGAATATTCAGGCAGTGGGAAGAGATGAGAGACGGGAGGACTCCAAATACGATAGACGTGGGACCTTAGGAAGGAGGCGAAAGGGATTGGGGAGGAGTACTTCGGTTGTTTGGCGTTACAATCGAAATAAGGCCTGAAGAACAACCGTGCGAAGTAGACGCGGCAGGTGTAGCGGAACAGCCGTGGGGGGAGTCTATAACTTTTTCTCCGACACCAAAAGCTATAAGGAGGGTGCAAGGAGAGGGGCTATGAAAAATGTGGATAGGTTGTCAAAAAGGGGAAATGTGCACTTCTTGAACAGGCCAGCGAACCGAGGGAGGAGCACCGACTAACTAGATTAGAGTACTCGAGCAGTCATTTTGGAAACATATTTGGGGCTTGTAAAAAGAGATCGCGAGGCAGACGACCTGGGCAATAACCAGAAAGGTGCAGGGGTTCGGGGACGGCTTTTCACGAGCAAACTTCGGACCGGCAAGATGCCGGATGATTATATGGGATTGGGGAGCAGGGTTAGACCAGGGAGTAAAGAAGGGAGGTGGAGAAACGAGAACATGATTGCCAGAACAAAAGAAACACCTCTGAGGAGGGTATTGTGGGGACCAAGGGCGGAAGCGAGCAGTACAGACTACGACGAGAAAGCAGGGGAGAGGAAAAGACATGCCCTGAGATGTTTGATGAAGAGACTTGAAGGGCAACCGCCAAATACCGACTTGTGGCAACTTTCAATCACACGACGGAAAAAAAACTCGACCACCATCAGTTGTGTTTCAGACAAGAGATATGAGGGGGAATGTTGATGTTGCTCAGACGGTGGGCGGATATCGCGCCGAGGCGTGGTCCACTCTCGAAGAAAATTCTGCAGTCAAATCTAGAAGGGGAAAAAAAAAGTGTGCAAAACAGCGTTGGCTCGAGAACCGCAAGAGCGGTGCCCATCAAAACCGAGGGGGGCAGCACTGACGGGAGAATGTCGGGGGGGGAAAACGCTTTGGGAGTAGCTGTCCGTAACGAAAGCCCGTTAAGCCTACTTCGCAACCAAGATCTGACAAGAAAACGCCGGGACGAAAACGGCCAACACCTGGAAAAAAAAATAAGCATTTAATGGAAAAAAAAGACGTTTTTCAATGCAGAAAAAACCGTTAGAAAGACCGAAGACGGAGCACGGTGTCTATGAACGGTCGTAATCTCAACGGCATAAGATGGGCCTAAAATGGGGTTAGGTGAACCCGGTCAAGATTAATATTGGCAACTTTAACTAAGAGGATGTTTCCGGCTATACTAACATCCTGAGACTGGGGCAAAATCTGGGGAAGGCCCATACTCCTGTGAATCTACGGCCCTAAGGAGGGAGACAATCCTCAAACGAAACGCACCGCTCCGAAATCTCAACGATCATGACAGGAGAGGGCTCCCAAGCCACGCGCTTGGACCGACAGGCAATTCGTGCTGGGGAGAAACCGGACCGTAGCGTAAAGAAAATTGGACATAGCTGGGAAGAAACTCTTACAGCGAAGAACTACTCTCCTAGAGGCGACGTGGGGGCTCACATGTGAAAAGGGGGGAAAAGGTTCTATTTGCGGGGGGGGGATCTGTTCTAGTGCCGCGGGGGCGGCCAAGGGGGGCCTTTACAAGAAAGCCTGGCAAAAACGAGGTCAGCCTTCGTCTGAATGGAGACAAGTGACATTCTTTTAAATAAGGGGGGCTAGGAACGGGTGTGAAAGGGAAAACGCAGGAAGGTGAGGGTTAGCTGTATCCTCAAACACGCAACGAAGATTACTAATCATGACCAGGGGGATTGTTGAAATTCTGACCTCACCGTCGAGCACTGAAGGGAATATTCGGATTGAGGAGGACGAGGGTTGCACAAATACCTACAGGAAACAGGCCGGGGGTAATCGAATGGGAAGACTAAGATGGCCGCAAATATCGGCATAAAAGTTGTGGCCGTTAAAACAGATTGGTCATAATGACAACTAATTACGACGGTCAGACAAAGGCTACGAAAGGCGAATCGATTAGTGAAAAGGAGGTAGAACAGGAAAACTCGGCACGCAGACATACCGAGCTAAGTGGGCTCCGGATTTGACTCACCAATCAATAAATCATTGAAAATGAACAGAGGCGATAACAAGGGTATGTGCAAATTAAAAGGTTCTGTAGCAGAATAAAATGTACGACGAAAGTTTGGTAGTATCGATAAAGAGAAAGGTTGGGATGAATAAAAACGTACATCGGGGGAGTGACTATGTACAACGAACGTGGGGGCGTCAGGGTCTAAGGAAAAGAAGACTGTTTTTATTATTTAGTTGTTCAGCCCTAGGTTGGATATACCATCTTCTGCGATGACGCTTTTGTTGCGTCTGGTGGATCGGGATTCGAAGGGATCATCCACCTCAAGATACCGCAACGTGCCATGAAGACAAGGTGCAGTTCTCTTTGATAAATCCACAAAGATCTGGGGAATTGAATGAGAGGGGCTCTAAACGGATATCCCCGAAAAACTGTGGGGGCAGAATAATCAAATAAATTGTTTGAGGGAAGCGCCTCGAAAAGAGGGTCGTGAGAAGACGGGCAGAAAGCTGACCGGGAAAAGATCAGAAACCAGAAAGTTAAGATAGACTCAAAACAAGATTTGTAACATGAGATAAAATTGAGGACACGTTGAACATAATTTTCGTCAATGTTCAGAACGGCAACGACACTGGGGCATTACGAGAAGCGAGTAACCAGCAACGTCGCCAAAGAGAGGAGAAACACAAAAGTTGAGCTATCTCCGTACCGGAACAGCTTATCTCTGGGGAAGGACTTTCAATAGCCAAAATTGATAAGGGGTGAGATAGGCGGTCCGAGGGAGAGCCAATTTGGAAGAAATGTAGAAAAAAAACAGCGAAACGAATCAAGGGGGGGAGAAGTCTGGATTATTCCTCAGAAAAATAGCCGAAAGGGAAATCGCAACGGAAGGTTGGGTTTCAGTGACTCCGGCATCAGTTAGGGCCATCTATCCTCAAGGGAAAGATTCGAAGGAAAGTTCGACTTTGCTCTTACAATAATTTGATTCGCTCGTCCCCCTTGGTCTTGTGCAAAAACTCAGAAAATTGCGCAGTTACGTTGATAGCCGTGGGGGGGAAAAAGTGAACGCGTTTTGGGACGCTGTAGTGAACAAGCCACGGAGGAATATCGACGGTCGGCACGGCTGCCGTCCTGGAACCGATCGGGGGAAAAACCAGCGGGGGGGCTAATCTATGCGCCGAGATAATTGAAAGGTGGTTGGGGGGGGTAGGATAGGAGAAAGAATTCTCAAAAAGGGGGAGGACCCGACTGCCGCAAATGAATTTAGAGAAACGGCGAAAGAACACGCAGGGATAGTAGGAAAGCGGAATATGGGTGGGTTACAACACGAGGCCCATCGGCCTAAGCGAAGAGTAAGGGTGGGCGCGAGCTGAGAAAGAACCGTAAACAAAGGCTTGCCGAGGCCGCGGGAGAGTTGGGAGAGTACCAGCTAAGGCACAAGGACGTACTGAGAGGCACCTCATGCAGCATGTAAAGATTAGATGGGACGAGTAACGTAGAAAGAAAGGATATTCGCGGGAGTGGGAAGTTACAGACGCCGCGCAAACCTCTAAATCGACCATTGGGAAGCCGCCATCCGTGGAACGGTGGATCAGTCAGTGACGTCCCCGGGTCGGAAATGATGTACGGGGACTGAGGAAGTAGTTGAAGTGGCTGGATCAAGCGGATGACGAGGGTCTGGGAGCTAGGGGAGAGGAGGGAGTATGCTACTCACGAGCCGCCAAAGATTCGCACGGGATTGGGGCGGTAATGGGAGAAGATATCATAGGAAGGGACTGGGAGGTCGGGGTTCGATCAGGTGCAGGGACTACGCTATCGGACTCAGAGAGGAGAGGGGGGGATTCCAAAAGATTGGAAAAAGTACCTGAGTAGTAGAGGGATTTCGAAGGGGGAAAGGTCTTGAACGGGGTCCCGGCACCTGGAAGGGGTAAAAAACGGAGGCCACAAGGAGGCGGAGGTTGAGATGGAAAAAGGTCAAAGCGCCAATTAGCGGCAAGGATATGTCTGCCGTCCTGGGAAAGTCCCAAGATAGGGTCATCCAGGCTTGTTGGCAGGGGTGTCCGGAGGGACTAGCGCCGCTTTCCATCGGATTGAGGGTAGGATGGCGTGACGGAATCGGATACGACATTTCCAAAAAATCGTGGCCGCCAAACCAAAAGAGGGGCGACCACTCAGAGATCCAGGGTGAATGATCAAAGGTGATCTGGCACGAGATGCAACAAGGTCCCTGCTGCGGAAACACGAGGAAATCGCAAACGGGGCCTGCGCAAGAAGCGTGCTCGAAGGGAACACAACAACACACGGACCCGGCAGGCGAAGTCGGGGACATCAGCAATAACATACGAACATCGCGAGTACCAAATGAGGGTGGCAGGAGTGCGTCCAGGTCGGGGGAAGTGGAACACGGGTCGAGGAGTTGGTGGAGAACGGAAACTACGAAGGGGACGGGTTGCAGTTAATGCAAAACCTTGTCCACTCGTCGTTCAGAAAAGGAGCCTGGGCCAAAAGAAAAAATTCAAAAACCGCGAGGTAGAGGAAAGTGTTCTGGGGACCCCTTGAGCATGAACATAGGGAGCCCAAGACCCTCGAGGAACCTGGCACAGCTTAAAAAAAGATCATTCGGAAGGGAAGGGGAGTGAAAGAGATTCGAGTCAAAAAAACGAACCATTTTTTTATACTTTTCACTCAGCAGTCGATAGTCGGGGGGAAACAAATCCGCATGCAAAGCATGCGGGAGAATAGGTGGCCGTTAGGGGTGTATGAACACTCTTTCTATGAAATGCTAAAAAGATGTAATGGTCCCAGGATGGCCAACAGTCATGACGGGAGCCTCCGCGAAGATTGGAATGAGAATCTCCTGTTGGTAGAGCAAACGAATGCGATTGCACACAGCGCGAACGGAGCCCGCCCCGGAGAAGGAGGCCAAGTTTAGTGCCATTAGAATTTAAAACGCCCACGACAGGGAGTGGACGAGTCCAAGAAACAGCAAGGGTAAGGGCGGGGGAGCCCAAATTAAAATCAGGTGTAATATTGAGAGAGGGGGCGACGAAGTATACATCGGTGAAAATGGAAAGTAGGGACTCACACAGGGAGTCACACAGGGGGCTCTTACCGGACCGCAGTCGGCCGCGAAGGCTGTAAAAGTCAGCAGTCGCTGTTGGTGGATGGGGGGCTTTCAAACACGGCCGTTCGGGTGTTGGCCACAAATAAGACCGCGGAAAAACTTGCAGAGAGAAGTATGTATGACTAAGAAAACCAAAAAGTGAGTCAAGTAAAAGGCACGAGAAGAGGCTGAAAAGATGGTGTGCCACTCCGCAAAAGTTGGAAAGGGGGCACTCGGAGGAAAGAATTCCCTGTTTTCCTGCATCACATAGCTCAGAGCGATGGGCCAAAGGGTCGGGCGGTTTACCAGCTGCAAGAGTAGCAGACGCACAGAAAGCAGGCTGGAAGTGGGGGACCTCAGGCCGCGCAGAGCAGGTTGTAAATGCTGGCCAGGGAAAGGGGCGAGAGGTGTCTTCTATTAGAGGGGGAAAAGGTGACTAGCCACTACCGAACAAAAATAAAAACAAAGGGAGTCTTAGGAAAAGGAGAGAGGGTCGGTATGGAGAGAAAATCAAGCGAAATAGTAAACAACTCCCGCAGTTGTTGTGACGGAGTGTCATTAAAAAAAACAAGAGGGCCAACATCGAAGAAAACGGCCCTAACTTGGGACGGCTACGAGGAGAAGTTTCAAAGCTGGGAACACGAAAAGGCTTGCGCATCTGAAGAAGCTTGGCTGGCACCGGGAACCTCTTATGGCGGAAGGGGAGCCTGACAACCCAGTTATCAAACGGGATTTCAGGGCGGAGGGGAAAATAATAGAACTAGCCAATGGCGTGCAGGATACGTCGAATGGGGGGGGGGGGGGAAGATCTGCCCAGCAAGGAAAGTGTAAGTTGACGGCCGTCGCAAAAAAGAGGTAGGGGGGGACGAATGGGGGGAAAAAAAAAGCGGCACATATGAACGGACGGGTGAAAATGCCTAAATGTAACCCCACTAAGTGCATCGACCTCCTAACTGTCCAGAGAGCGCCGAGGAAATAATTTAAAGAGCAACCGGTGTGGGACATATAATCGTCCTCGCTGAACATGAAAGAGAGAGTGGCCTGGGCATCGGAGAACATAGCGCCATCTGGACCAATCCTCAGGGGGCCACGGGAGAAGATGCGCCCGTGAGGGCGAGAACTCGGTCAGGGGGGGCGGTGGATACAATAGTCTAGCTAATGAACGTAAAAAAGGGATGCCAGAACAGAAACTGGAAAGGGGCTGCGCGGGGTTGAAGCCGAAATAAACGTGTGCAGCTAGAACAAAAAACAGGAGATAGTCTACGGGGTCAGTGGGGATCAGGTCGTGGCGAAAAGGCGAGGTTGAAACAGGAGGGACATGAGTAAGGATTTCATGCAGAAAACTCGTGTGGAGGATCACCTAAGTGCTGATCATAGAAAAGGGGCCATGGTGGGAGGAATGGAGGGGCAATCTATCATCCTCAGGGCCTTGCGACAAAAAAAAGAGAACAAAACCAGCCCTTTGACTTTTGAGTGGTAAGGATCTATCAAGGAAAAACGTCCCGAGGAGAAAAGCCGGGTTGGCAAAAAATGGTAGCGAGGGTCCGGAAGGGGTTAACTAGGAGGTCTAAAACGAAGAACAGTCAAGGGGAAAAAACAAATGACGATGTTCACTTAGGAGTTATGGGCCCGGATTGACGGGAGGAAGGCTAAACCTTTCTACTAGAACTGGGGGGGGGAAACTCATGGTGGCGATGGGTCAAGTACGTATGTGTCCGAGGCGGATGACAACTCATACTCTAAGGAAAGCTGGGGAAAAGGGGTGACCCCAGGGGAGGAAGGAAAAAAGAAATTACCATATGTGTGGAGGAAAAGGCGATGAGGGGTCTGTGTTTTCTGAAAGCAGACGGGGGGCAATGAAATCGCTCAAAGCTGGGAATTGATGGGAACTCATCGAGCAGAGTCATTGAAGTCCACTCGCTCGATATCACGTTGGGTCGCATCAGGGAAATTGAGGTTACGGGCAGGCGGCGGCGAACGCAAGATTTTATCACAAACCGAAGAATGGTGGGGGGACTATTTCTTCGGCGGAAAAAGGGGGGGAATGGATACGGAAACGCCGATCGACGGGACCGGAAAAATCTACTTTGATCTACACGCCACGATCAGACTTCTGAAAGCAAAGCAGGACCACGGACCACAACGGAAACGAAAGGATTGACCGAAACCGGGGGCAAAAGAAAAAAATGCAAGGAGGACTTGAAGGATTCACGTGACAAGCCGTCAACACTGAACGGTTTTCGGACAGACCACGTGTGGACAGTACACAAGGATCGAATGCATGGGGAGTTAATAGGACTGCCAGTGAATGCTCCGACTACAGAACACGGGCCAAAGCGGGGGGATGCAAATAAGCGTGCCGACTATTCCTATGAAAAGGAAAGAGGAAAACTCTCGGGAGTAGCAGAATACTCGGGGGTCTGGGACGGAGAATTTACCGAACGGACGGAGGAGCCGGGTGGTTGCGAAGACGGAGAGTGAGAACCGGCGAATTCGAAAAGGAAAGCAGCCAACCTTTGATTAAAGGAGACGCTGACAGAGGTCTAAACAACAAGATGCGAAAGTGGCCTCCCACAGTAGACATTTGAAAATAGGGCTGGAGGGAAACTGGGATTTTGCCGGGGACGCAGGGGGCGGAAAATGTTCCTTGCACGACCAGCATAAAAGCATTAATCAACGTCCGGTTGGATGAGGGGGTGTTAGAACAGCGACATTCAATAACAGGGCGAAGGGGGGGACCGTATGGGGAGGATGACTAATAGTACGGGACCTGATACTTTAGAAATAGAAATCAGCCACTAAGACTACTAGAACTACCGGAGTGTTCCGGGGCGGGAGCCCAGGAATCACTCGACACATCGAAGTTATGACGATTCAATCGGTTGCCGACTCTACAACAGTACTCCCCTTAGTGGAGCGAAGGAAATAGAACGTGTGGACCCTGGCCGGGAAGATGAAGGGGATTTGGGCGGCGTAGGGAGAGAGAAATCCATGAACACGTCCAGAGGTCATACGACGCATAGGGGGACCTGTTTACACATTAGCAGGAACGGCAGCCTCTCAGTAAGGGAGAGTAGGCGAGCCGTAGGACCAGAAATCAAACTAAGACGGTCACTAGAACTGCGGGGGGATTACTAGCCTATGACCTGCCAAGGGGGGGACTGAGCGCAGCAAGAAACTGGGCTATCAAAAAATGTTTGACGATCAAAGCTCCATGAGGGGGGAGAGAGCCCTTCATCGAGGAGAAGATGGAAAAAGTTGCCCGGACATCCGAAGAAGGAAAACCAAAGGACCGGTTGCAATTGGACCGCAGTTTTACCAAAGACTATGGGGGGGGGCGGAATCCCTCTGCAGATACAGACGTTTTGGGGGAGCGGGGGAGGAATTGGTATATGACGTGAGAAAAGAGAAAGCCTCGACCGGCACGAGGCCAAAGGATAAGGGGTGATGGCAAGTTGAAATGAACAAAGAGTCTAGGGGCTGAGATTGTTGTCGGGTCGGAGTCTGTGGGGTCCAGAAATCTCGGGCAGGAGATCTTGTGCATGGAGGTAGCTCTTAATCGAGAACAGGGAGGGTGGGGGACGTGCGAGACGGGCTGAAGGTCCTACACATTCCAAGAGGCCACCGAAGGATAT
>Ga0179593_1337017_pt1 | contig 12405 bp, 11 predicted proteins | sample CZODoug2_1_08_16_FD_185931 | JGI IMG/M metagenome (GOLD analysis project Ga0179593, IMG submission 185931) | Vadose zone soil fungal communities from Angelo Coast Range Reserve, California, USA - CZODoug2_1_08_16fungal (PacBio error correction) | ecosystem: Environmental > Terrestrial > Soil >...
CGGACATCGCCGTTCACTAGAGCTTAGCAACCGGCGAAAAAAGGGGACGGGTTGAGCAACAGTACAGCGAAAAGGGCGGAAAAGACGTCAGAACAGCCTGACCGCTAGAAAAGAAAAAAAAAAACGTCGACGACACGGCAAAGGCAAGTCCTGAAATTCAAATCAAAAAACGAGCAACACATCTGTGGCATGGAGGGGAAGTAAAAGCAGCATAGTCCTGTCTGGGCCGTGCAGCCAAACCAAGCAATGTGTCGATGGAGGACCCAGAAAAAAAGAAAGCGAGACTACCGTGCAGGTCAGGAATCAGGGACTGGGATGACAATCGGGAAGGGCGTCGGAACGAAAAAAACAAAGTTGGAGTCGTGATGATGCACAGAGTTCCCGAAAAGCCTTGATTGTCGGGGAAAAACCAGCGAGTGGGACAAAGCAAAACGGGCGTATCCCCGGCGCGCGACGCCATTCGACCGAATAACACGCGATGGAGGCCTTCAAAAATGGGAGAAGCATCGAGGAAAAGATTGGGGAACTCTAAGGGGGGATTCGTTTAAACACGGTAAACCAAAAAGAAAGCGTCAAAGTGACACAAGCAAGACGACGCTCAAAACGCCGAAAACTCGAAAAGATTAGCGTAAGGGGAACCGAAACAAAAGCAAAAAAACAAGCAAAATGCCACAAGCAGGGGAGGGGAGGTGTCAACATGAATGTGTGAGCGAACGATGGGCTAAGAGGTCCCTTCAGCAGCCGGGGGAGTGCGCATCGGCAAGCATCAAACGAAGGCTAAACACGCCCCTCGTATCCCCGCTAAAATCTACTAAAACGACGAAAATAGCCTGGCCGCAAACCAGACCACGGGGCTCCTAGTCTGCGCGGGTCAAGCCGTCAACGCCCGCTCGAGAGAGAGAAATACCTAGAGGACAGGAAAAACTCTCAGGGGTGTCGATCCGATAAAGGGTCTCGATAAAGCTTAAGGACTGAGGAAAAGTTGGAATCCGAACGGAAGTTGATAGCGAGCAAGGCATCCCATCAAAGACGGGCGGTGGGTGAACTCAAACATCTTCCGTGAAGCAGGGTCTGGCGAACATGATTCATCCATGAAGGTTATTGACTAGAGGAACGAAACTCGACGAGCGCAACGACCATGCGTACTGCGTGGGATCGCAGTGTCTTCGCTGTGGAGGGAGGGAAATCCTTTAGGGAGGCGAGGAACATTGAAAAAACCGTCAAAAACACCGCAAGGAAGCAAGGAAAAACAAGGGATCCGGACTAGCGGGTGCCGCAAGCACAAGGACAAGGGGGGGAAGAAAAATGTTCGCACCAAGTCTTGGGGAATAAAATTCAAAACCATAGAATAGGCCGGACAGCGGACGCAAGTCGAAGTCGTTCTTGCAGACTCGATACCGGGAACTAGTCGTCCGATAAAAAAAAATGTTACGGGCAAAGCACGAACGTCGGATTCAAAAGATGGGGGAAAAAAAAGGCTAACGACGACTGAAAACGATTCACTCCACGGTCACAAACAGGCTGGGGACGTGAACCATGGGGGAGGGAACAAGCGGCATGAAGACGGCCAGACAGGAACACAAAAACGGTGTAGACCCAAAAACCCGCAAAGAACACATCCAAAGCAGAAGCGGCTTGCCCACACCGAATCAGGAAAACGGCACGCTGAAGGCAGCGGAAGCCCAAATAAAGGGAGAAAACGGGGACGCCAACGGCGCTGAGAAAACGCACGGATCCAGGAAGAGAGCCAGGAGATGCGCTGGGCGGCACAAAGGAAGTGACTAAAGGGTCTCAAGAAGGGAAAAGGGCCGGCAAGAAGTGGCTTTTCTAAAAAGGGAGGCCACAAAGCAGGGCGGAGGGACGAAAAAATCGGAGGGCCGACGACATGCGTAGGGTCATCAACGCAGGAATACAGATAAAATAAAGAACGGGGGGAACAAAAACATTCATTTGCTCAGAAGGCCCTACGGGAACCAGGAAGGAAGAGCAAACCGGTGCACCCGCCTCTAGCACTCGGCGCCAAATCAGGCAGCAGAATGCAGAAGTCAACAAAAAACAAAAAAAAGGGCTCCAACCCAAACCCCAAAAACCAAAACCCAATCAAACCTCCAAAAAAAAGCAAAGCGCGACAGCTCAAAAGCAGAAAATACACGCGATCCAAAAAAAAGCGGAAAGAAAATAACCCAAAACCCACACCCCCGCCGACTGAGATTCTTTCGCGAAGGGAAATAACAGCAAGAAACGCCAGGGATGGACCAAAAAAAAACCAAAAAGAAAAGTTAAGCAAGGGTGATGTGCAAAATAAAAAATTTGGAGGGGGTTTGAAACATAATCCAGCAAGTCCAAGAAAACAAGCAAAAGAAATCGAACATGGCACTTCCGGATTAAACAAAGGAAAATGGAGGCTGGGGTAAGGTGACGGAAAAGTTTAATGGGTACCCCTGGTCAGCTCGGATGTTTAAATCCTTGCTTGAGCTTGAAAAGGGGGATAGCCAATTCTGTGGCTCAAGCGTGGTAGAAAAACAGAAATGCTAAAAATGCATGAAAAAATGATGGGGGGTCAAAAAGGTACAGGGATGGAATAGACCGAAATCGTAAGGTTGGTCACCAAGAGAAAGCAAGGGGAGAAAGGAGAACAAGGCAATAAAAGAAAAAAACCGGTGTGCCAGCTTGCTTGTTGAAAAGGCTAAACATTAAACTAACACGTTTCCTAAAAAAAAAGTGTCAAAACATGATGCGTGCATGGGAAAAAAAAAAAAAAAGCAAGGTGGAAAGCAACAAAAAAGTAAACCACCCAAAGTCAAAGGGAGAAATCTGAGAATGGGAAAGATACTAACCACAAACTGGAGGAATCACAGAATCAGATTAGTATGAACGAAGACATCAAAAAGCTCACGGCAAAGAGAAAAAGAAAAATCAAATGCAAAAAACGACCAAGAAGTTTCATAAATTAGAGACTTGAGAAGAGAGACAGGCAAGGGAGAGCAACGAGGATGGATAAGAAAAGAGGCAAACTAGGGTCCAGCCACTGGTCGCAGGCCCTCAAAAACGGTCCATAGAAAAAAGGGGAGAATTAATCGTGTAAGAACCCGCTGATATCGAAACCAAGAAAAACAGGTAACAGCAAAAAGGGGTCATCAGTGTGCAATAAAAGAAAAAAGGATCTAAAAACAAGAATTTGAACCAAGAAGGGGGGGCAAAAATTTTTGGTCAGAAGGGGGGAGAAGGGGAGGGGCGCGAGAAACCTGTCCTACCCTGCCCAATGGGCAGGAACCCGAGACCCAAGGTACAATAAGCATTGTTTTACAACGTAATGAGGGGACCAATCCGAACGATGCCTGGGCAAAAAGGAGGAAGATGTTGACCCAAACCAGGGAAAAGAGTGGCTGGAAAACCTTGGCAAGCTGGATGTCTTCACAAGGATGGGGGGGAAATAGACACCACAAGAAGGGTTGATTTTGAAAAACAGACAATGATTTGTGGGGGGAGGGCAAGAAAAAAGCTTGCACAGCAATACGAGTCCCGGTTGTCACATTACAGGGTGGGACCGGGAGCGATAAAACGTAACTTGGGGGGGGGAGCGAAAACAAGGGGTACGCAAAAACGGCAAACCAATACATCAAAAAACAAAGGTGTCTTTACAAGAAAGACGTCACGAAAGAAGGGTGGGCTGGGTCTTACAAAAGGAAAAAGAGTATTGTGTCAATGGAGGGAGGGGCCGAGTAAACCTGGGGAAAATGGCAAAAAAAGGGAAGGTTATGGGCGGTGAGGGAAAAGTTGGTTAGAGGATTATGCTAATTTTTCGAATGAAAAAAGTGCAAGTCCTGAAATAGAAGCCTTTTGAGCAAACCCATCCCTGGTTGCAGGGAACTCAGAGGAACTGCAAAGGACACAGCTTAACCAGATATGTTGGTGTCAAAACCAGGATGGTGCCTCCTGGCACATCAAACAGAAAGGGACGGGATGTTTAGGGTCTAAGTCACACAAAACAGCGATCTCAACAAAAAAAGGAGAGAGAGAGATTCCATGCTGTGTAATGGGAAATAAAAAAAAACATACGTCATGCATGCCAGCAGAAAGGGATGCCCATGAACGAGGGCAAAAACATACAGATGCCAATTAGCCTGGTGGAAACTGATGGAAAAAGGAACGAAGGCCATGGTCTGCTCAAAAAAAAAAAGAATTTGGACAGGCAAAATAGGTATCACCATTTGAAAAATAATTAATTATGTTACTGTTTGAGCCCCAAGAATTCAGTAGTTTGGGCAATACGTCGGGGAAAATGGCAAGAACACAAGAGAAAAGGGGGAAAAACAGCCAACTGTGAGAGACGATACAAACTTGAAAGACCCACGTGGGGAAGCCTTGTGACGTCATTGCCCCTGGCGCGAATTGCCTTGGGGGAGCTCAAAGAAAGGTCGAAGAATCAGCTCAGTAAATCTCAACCAATAATGGACAATTCGGGGAGGGAAAATCTCGGGGCATACTCACCAAAACATCAGGAGTTCGAAAACCAAAGAAATGAGGGGGGGGTATATGAGAAACCACTTGTGAAGAAAGCGCCACAAGAGGCCAGGGAGATAAAGCCAATACGCATGGGGGTAAAAAAAATCATAGAAAAAGGGTTTTTTCAGGAACACATGGGCATTGCAAATGATGTGTTGCATATTAGCAAAAATGGGGTAGAGTTCCCTGCGAGAAGTGGGGAGAGCTTTTTTTGGGATCAAAAGGATGGGGGGGTGGTGAATTGACAGCTTAAAAAATTAGCTCAAAAAATCACAGTCTAAAACACTGAAAAAGTCTTAACCCACCCGTTGGAGCTCTGGGGGGTTGGACAAAAGGCAAAAGATGACAAACATTTGGAAAAAGCAAGACTTTTGCGCTGAACGAAGGGGGAACGATACCAATCAAAGGAAGCATGATAATGGAAAGACAGGGTGACATAAGGAGTGGCGAGGGGCAAAACTGCAGACAGGCTGCCAAAAAACTAGTGGGGGGAAACTAAAAATGGTCTGTAATACAGCATCTCTAGGTCAAGGGTGTTAATCTAAGGTCAAAAACCTTCAAAGGAACTTCTGTCTTGTTCGGGGAGAGCATCTGAACTCTGTGAAAAGGAGGGAAGAATCCAGCAATATCAGAACGGGCCATGCTCTCAAAACAGAGGGTGGTATCTGACATTCTCATAAGAAATCGACTTCTTGGGGTATAAACAAGAATAACAATGGGCAACATTCGGTTTGGGGCAAAAAATCGGACAATTTGAGAAAAGGGTTAGTAGTAATTCAAGATTTATCCAAAAAAAAACAAGCTAAAGGGGGGTGGGGGCCTGTTTCTTTCAGCTCAAAGGAAGGGGAACCTAAGGGCCTCAAGAAGATCCTGGGGCGATTGGGGGAAGGATGTGTACCAAAAAAGGGGGGAAACTCAGCTTTCATTCCTGCCGTCAGTCCGGGGGGACCATCAGGGTGACTGAGCATGAAAAAGCAAAGAAAGCGCAGATTGCCTCGAAAGGGGAGCTCCCTCAAGCTCAAAAGGAAAGGGAGAAAGACAACAATCCACATCTTCACAGTGGGGGGGGAACAGAATCCCTATGAAGAAACGCAGGAAAAACCAAAGAAACCACATCACCTCCAAAAACAGTTTCTGGGGTGCCATTTGGTGGAAAAAAAACACCTATTTCTGGCTTTGGGGCAATTTGGGGTAAAGAAGGTTGGGGTATGCGAGTGGGAAAAAAAGTCAATCAAATTTTTGATTTGGGGTGGAAACTCAACAAAAATTTGAAAGGAAGAAGAATGAGGGTTCCGGGCATCACGCGGCACGACGAGTCTCTTCAGTCAATCGGATGAAAGGAGAGAAAAGCATAACCCTTAAGGCGGGGAAAAGTCGTCCGAGTGTGGCACGGAGGGCAGCAAAAACGCTGTGAGACGTGTGGGAGAAGGATTAATGTCCGAAAGAAGAGCCGACGTTCGACTGCGTAACGAATAATAGAAAATGTTTCAGGATGAAAGGACGTTCGGTAGAGCAACGGAATGCTCTCAGGTGTACACCGATCTATCAAAGAGGGAGTTCCTATGTTTGAGTAAAATACGAGGTAACGAGCCCCAATAAGAGAACGCCGTAAAGCGGCTGGCCGGGGCCAGAAAGAGAGCTCACCTAGGGCCTGTCATACCAGACTGCGCTCCCTGGAAAAAAAATCCGTCTGCAGCAAGGGGGGGAACCGGGGAGGACGAAGTAAGCAGAGAAAACCTAGAGCATTATAGTAAAAAGCTACAGGAGGTTTAGTCACGCGTCAGGCAAAAAGACCGCGCCCCGCACCATAAAGGGAAACGGTGTGGGGGAGGGCACCGAACTTCGGCAAACGCGCCGCTGATGTAAGTGAGCGGGGGAGGGGGGGCAAACGGGTCAGCTCCCCGATGGGAAAGGCCTTAGCCATGATTAAGGCCGGGTCTATCCACAGGGACGCGAAGGGGGCAGAAGACCGGTTCCGGAAAGCTGGTTGCTCTCCCAAAAATAGGATAGCCGGAAAACACGAAGGTTGGACAAGAGGTTCATGAAAGAGGTTGGGTCACTCGAGAACGATAGGTAGTCTCGAATACACCGGAGGAAGGTAACGATGGTCTCCCAAACCGCGTCGGAATAAGGGCAAGGGGGATGACCAGTGGACATCAGGGGAGTGCTTGCAAAGCCCAGAGTCGAATTCCGGGGCGGAACAGAAGTCGGCCAGAAGCCTTGGCGTGCGGGAAAACCGCGACGGATAAACCCAAAATATCACGAAGGGAGAGAGGCCGGCGGGGAAGGGGGGAAAATCGACGGGCGAAGCTCACTCGTCCTAAAACTCGAACCAACCAACTAAGGCGAGCCAAAACCTGCCTAAGAAGGGGCAGGGCAAAACTAGACACCGTGTCAGCGCACGGCTCTTACCAATCACTTGAAGGCCCGCGGCGAAACACAGAAGACTCCAGCGGGGTGGAGCTCATGAAGCACAGCCCTCTTGGATCTTGAGAGGTAAGTCCTAATCCGGGTAGAAAGCAGAATAGGGAAACCCCAATAACTCATGCATGAGCAAGAGTCAAAAACCGAGTAAGGAAAATAATGGAAGGGGAATGGACCTTCTAATAGGAAAGAAGCCGACTACTTAAGTGTTCGGTTATGACCGGCTTGCTTACGGAACCAAGGAAACGAATCAACCGCCTTGGGGAAACAAGTTCCAGAGGACGCGTAGGTGTCAGGGGCGGGGGGGAACTCGGGGCCGAAGGGGGTAGAACGCGTCTTGCTACGCCTGTAACCGGGGGGAACCGCCGGACCGGAACTCGTTTGGACCGGAAGCCACCCCGCGGAAGGGAGAATAGGCAACCTGTCCAGCTGAATAGGACACTAGAAGATGGTTACGGTTAGGATACTTTAATGTCGGATAGCAAGGTGCGGAAACGGGGGAGACGACGGGGGTGCGACGATCGAGACGAGAGTGGGGTTCGACGGGGCGGCTCTCCTTATGTCAGGATGGTGGAAAGACTGCGCAAGTGTGTGCGAATTAGGCCGAGAAAGCGTGGGGGGGGAACAGAGGGTGAAATGAAAAAGGAGAAAGAGGTTTAAGTGCCAAAGAGAGGTCGAATCGCTCAACCGAAAAGACAGCACGCATCTGGGGAAGGACCCCGACACGAGACTGGCTTAGAAGAAGAAAAGTCGACCGCAAAAAGGATCCAACCTTGTGCACTCTCATCATGGGTTTGGCAGGGGGACCCGGATGGCGTCCCAACGGCCAGTTAGGGGACAGCATCAACGAAATCAAAGTCACGCCGTTCCGACGATACCAGAGCGGTTTAAGAAACACCACTGGCATCGACCAGAGTGCACGGGGGAGGCTCATCGCGAATAACGAGTACACATCGAGCGGGGGAATTATTACCTACCAGGGAAAAAAGTCAAATTCCAAGGAGGATATGGTGCCGGGAACCTCCAGGAACACACTCTGGGACGGAGGACACCGTTACCATGTTCAGGCATGAAAGGAAGACGTCGCAACGTTGGGCAAGAAAAGTGTTTTGGCCTCATCGCTATGGTGGTCAGGGGAGGAGAAAAAGCGTAACCACGATCGGCGCCGCCGACGGTTGAGAGAACAACCGACCACCAGTCACCCTAATCGAAATCTCTAGGAAGAAAAGCTCATGATGCGTGAAACAGAATTAAAGGCACCTGCCACATCAGATCTCTATAAACAAAGGGGGGAAGGAGAGGAAGAATCGAGTTGAGGAATTAGGGGGGGCCCTATCACGCGCAGTACAGGTGACGCTCGCCTGGCCTGGGGGGCGGTGTGAGAAAAAGGGCCGGCGGCGATCTGGAGGGGATCAGGTTTTGAAAAAGAACTTCCTCCCGCATAGGCGAGGCCTGCAAAAAAGAAAAACTTCGACTACTAGGGGCGCGGACCTGATCTGCGACAAGGTGTCAAAGAGGCACAACCTCTTGGTGTCTAGAGGTACAGGGCGAATAGCAGCGTTTGGGGGGGGAAATTTCAGACGCATACACGGGCACGATTTCTAGGACGGGGATGAACTCTGCAGGGATCGACCTGGATGTATGTGCCCCGGTGTGCTGGGATGAATGCTCCGGGGGGCTGAGGCAAGGGAGAAGGGCTTTGAGTATAGTTATGATTACATGTCATCTAGTCCATAGGTCTGTAGGCAAAACCACTGAAGTGCACAATTCTTGCTCTGAGAGAACCTGCGTCGTAAGCATGCTGGGTGCAGGCACTGCTGGCACAGAGCGGTTGCTTTCAGCGAAGGGGGAGACAATCAAGAACTAACGAGTGGGAAGTTCAATACAAGCTTGAAACAAAAAAATCCAGTCAAGATGACGACGAATTCGCACAACGGGAGACAGAGACATCCGAATCCGCGAGACGAACACTGATGGCAGGAGCTTTGGAAAAAAAAGCAAACGGCGCGAAAGGGTAGCCCCTGCAAGCAGGCAAGAAAAACGTTCACTAGTCGGAAGGCGGGGACCTTGCTGTGGGACCGGACTGGGAAGAAAACGTACGTCACCGACGGCGTGCGTTACGCTGTCTGAAGAGGACACCTGAGGCTCAGGCACAGAGAGGGGGGGCCCTCCGCGTGTCCCGCGTCGAGGACACCGACTAAACCAGGAAGAGGAACCAGTTAACCAGAGGAGGGCAGCTCTTCTCTTCGAGCTGGGGGGAAAAAGGAAGGTAAAGAACCTCTCAGAAAGAACCGCCGAGTCTAAGGAAAAAGGAGGGGTGGCGAGCAGATGTTTTGGCAGAAGGAGTCGGACTTCATTCCTGTGAAATGGGGAGAACGGAGCCGGGGCCGGAGGGCCTTCACTCGAACGATAAACCTAGAGGTGGGCTGATCAACCAGATCTGCCGCGTACGCAGTGGTTTGCCGGAATTCCAGAAAGGTAGGGCGGAGCCGGCGAAACCATGTTGGGAGGAGGGAGCAGGCACTGGGGGCATTCTTACGGACGGGGCTTCTCAGTTATGAGGAAATGTGGGTCGTTAGGGATTACAGAAAGGTGGCTCGAGATCGATTTGCGGGAAAGGGCCGCTACATAACCGAAGGGTGAAGTTATAGCCTACGAGTACTTTTGCCGCAAGAAAAAGAAGGTGAGCCATTTTTCATGCCGAGCTTTATCAAGACAAGTCGGGCAAAAGTACCCATCTAACCTGACGGGACAAGACGCAAGGAAAACTGAGAGCGAGGAGTTCTTGGCAAGAATCTCTACCGGCAGAAGAGGTAGAGGAGATACCCACCGGTTCGTGACGCGCAACGATTCAACGTCGGCATATCGTTCAGTAAAAGGGGAAAAGCTCTCGACGGCGAGGGAGGAGGTCCCTAACCGGTAGGACCAAGGTCGGGCTTATTGAATGACAGCAAAGTGGAGTTGAAACGCGGCATGAAGGACCGGGAAAGATCACTAAGAAAACTTTAGGAGGACCAAGAAACAAAAATCTTGGACAACTCCGCACACAAGGACGCAGACTCGGCTCACGCCAAAAAACACTCAGTGCGGAGATTCTGGGAAAAAGAGGGACGCCCGAAGAAGCCGAGGGCGAAAAAGGGCAGAGACAAGGAGCTGAATGTGGGCTACTGATCAGTCCTTCGCGTCACAGGAATTCAGTGCAGCGAGATCGTAGACATACGAGAGAGGAGCTGCGGACGGCCCGGGTGAGGTCATACAATACGCGGAAAGACCAGACGCGGATGTCGGGGTACAGTCACAAAGTGTAAGGAACTAATGCGTAGTCAAAAAGATTTCATGGATATGTTAGAATTTGAAAAAGAGATCCCTTCGGGGGCTAGGAAACGAATGACCAGGGTCTGGGCTAAGCCATTCCAGAATATCGGAGAATCGGACCGATCTAGTGGCAAGTCCTCGAATAGGACCTCTCACAAGCGCTCATTAGAAGGGACTGAAAGGAAAAAAGTCCAACCTAAAGGCAGAAAACGTTGCAATCCAATGGGCGTAAGAGGGCTTGTGAATTAGAACTTCCACGAGATGGCGACTCTGAGGAAGGGGGGGGAAGGTCCCCAGAACATTAAGGAGGGGGTCAAAGTGGGGGGCAGTGCAAAAGAAATAAAATTGGGGGATGGATATTTCACACTCAGAGGAACTTGGCCCGATTCACAAAAAGAAACAGCAAAAAGCAAAAAGTCAGGACAGGGCGGCCCTTCTGAAACAATCCAATGCACTCAGAAATGAGGGTGGAGACTTGGGTATGAAGTTGGGGGGGGGGGACGGAAGGAAGGGATTATGTACCCAAGTGGTCTGAGAAGGGAGGGGGAAGAGCTTCAATCCTTGAGAGCTGAGGGGAGATCATAGAGGAACAATCTGGGTGCTCTGAGTGAGTGGGAAGAATCTTTTCATTCTCCATTAAGGAGAAGAGGATGCCAAAAGGATCCGAAGGAAGGAACAGAGGGAAGGAGGGGGGGTACCCTTCCTTCAACGAGCACCAGGAAGAAGACGATAAAGGAGGACTCGAACAAAGGCAAGCATTGGCAAGAAAAGGGACAAAAGGAAGATTTTCTTTTGTGGATGAAAGGGGGAGGCTAATCAAAAAAATCAGGGAAAATCACAGAAGCGTGAACATTCCCAAAATGCTGTGAATACGAAAGACCTAGAAAAAAAGAAGTGAGGAGTCGGCAGAGGCGAAATGGTGAGATATCATCTGATTATGCCGCTCTGAAAAGGAGAAGAAGAAAAAGGAAACAGCGAAGATCCAGCAAGCGCAAAGGAAAGGAGCAAGAATGCCCTCCTTCTCAGCCCAAAAAAAATTATCTGAGAAGAAAGAAAAAAGAAAGGACCGAGGTCGGTGCACTAATGGGCATTACACTCCATTCTGAAGGGGAGGGAAAAAAACCCGTTTTTGGGGGGGGCCCCCAGGGGAGGAAGAATCTTCCCTAGGGAAACCAGAGAATGAGATGTTATGAGACAACATTTGGTTTGAGAAGACAAAAGAGACAGAAAGTGTTTCTTTGCAGCAAAAATGGGGGGGGAAAAGGTTGGGGGGGGGAGTCGTAGCGACAAAAAAAAAAAAAAAAAAGGGTCCCGAAAAGGTTGGGCACAGTGAAGTGTGGTTCCAAAGTCTTTTGGTATCCCTATGGGCGGAGAAAGGCGTTCTCATTCAACACACTGGTCAATGAGCCGCTGGATCTCCAGCTCGAAGAAAAAAGAGTGGGCCCAGAAGGTGTCTACAAGGGAAATAGTTGCAAAAACAAGAAAAGAAAACGAGCATGGGGACTGAATACATATTATATGTTGAACCATGGCACGATGTGCGGGGGGCAGACCTTGGCACTGCTTGGGAAAGGGGAGGAAAAACTTGGTAAATATTCAACCAGGAAAGGCTGGGGTTTGGGATGGTGCATGACAGACCTGAGTGGGGGGCTAGAGAATTTCTGGACACAGAAGGAAGGGTACGGGGGTGTCCAGGACGTGTGGATGGGGGGAAAAACCTTTCCACGTGAAAAAATTGGAAGCGCCAAGGGGGGGACGGACTCTAATTAAAGAAGCACCCACTACGAAAAAAATCCCAGGGAGGAAAAAGAAACATCGTCTTCGAAAGACAGGGTTGGTCGGGGACACCAGAATATATATTCACCTGGGGGGGAAGGGAAGTTAACCGACTGGGGGGGGGGGCAAAACTACAGGGAGAATTGGACGGGTTCTCTTCAGAAGGGAAGGGTAATTAGTAGGAAGAGAACATGTTCTGCATAAATGCAATACCAAGTCCTAAAAGAAGGGGCCTTCTTTTTACCAGCCCAGGGAAGGGGGGGACCAGAGAGTGACAACGATCACCACTCAGAAGGCAGAGTGGTCCCCTCTTCAAATGTGAATAACTGGCAGCAAGCAGAAGGAAGTTGGAGGGGGGTGGGAATGAGGGGTCAGGACCCAATG
>Ga0179593_1403993_pt1 | contig 12405 bp, 12 predicted proteins | sample CZODoug2_1_08_16_FD_185931 | JGI IMG/M metagenome (GOLD analysis project Ga0179593, IMG submission 185931) | Vadose zone soil fungal communities from Angelo Coast Range Reserve, California, USA - CZODoug2_1_08_16fungal (PacBio error correction) | ecosystem: Environmental > Terrestrial > Soil >...
CGCTGGGGGGCAAGGGAAAATTCTAAGTCTCTCTCGACAGCTGGGGAAAGATAGTGGTTCAGAAAGGGGTTAATCACTCAGGCGTCGCGCTGATAATCTTATCAGCTTAGGTATAGAAGGAAAGAAAATGGCCGTTTCCCCAACTTGGGGGGGTATGGATTAAATCAGCCAAAAAAAGGGATCACCAAGTGTGACAGGGGGAAAGGTGACATAAAAACCGTAGGAAAAAAAACGGGTTGCCGGGAAGCAGAGAGGGGGAGAAGGAGGGGGTTCACCACAGGGGAAGAAAACCAGTTATCAGTGAGAAGAAGTTTAGGGTAACCGTAAGAGGAAGGAAAAAAAAAACTGCTGGCACAATCTATCGACGTTTGCAATGGGGGGCTTTGATTTATCCTGAAGGGTCCGGAGAGGGGCGGGGGTGCGCCTAGTCCGGGGGAGGAAGAAAAAATAATATGAATTTCCGGGCTGGAAGATCATGCGGAAAAGCCGCTCTGTTTAGGAAAGGAGCAAAGGGGGTTAGTAACATCAGTTTACGGGGGAAAAACCGAGGGCAAAAAAAGAGACCAGAATATTAATTTGTACGAAAATTGGAGGGGGGGGAGGGGAAAAGAGGGAGGCATCATCTCGCCTGCAGGCACGGAAGTCGCGAGCCGCGGGACAAAAGTTTTCACATCGTGGACTAAACAGGGAGGCAAGTAAAGCGGAAATGGTTAAGGGCCTGCCAGTCTGGCTCGCATTCAGCAACCGACAGGAGTGAGGGGATAGGTACAATCTGACATCATGTTGCCAAGAAACCAGAGGTTACCGGGCCAAAAAAGTTTTTTAAATATGGCAGATTTATCTCTTGGTCCAGAAAAGGAACAACAGGTTCGAACCAATGATTAGATAGACTGGCCCGTTCCGCGGAACCGGTGGAGCGTAAGGGGAATTCAAGCAAAAAAACACGGCAGTCAGGGAGTTTGCGCTTTCGTTGGGTAGGCTCGACTTCTGGAAAAATCCAAGCAGGGCGCTATAAGGGAGGAAACTGGAAGCTCCAGGGCCAAAATGCTCTTCCAATCATAAGCCTAGGGGCGGTCGTTACTGAAGGAGGCGTTCTGGGGGGAAATAAAAAAGTTGCAAACCCGCTACAAAGCTGTCGAAGTCTTGTGAATACAGGGGCAGAAACTAATGAAATAGGATAAGGAGGAGTGGACCTCGATGCCTTGTGTATGGAAAAAAACGGGTTATAAATCCAACAATACCGAAAGGATTTTAAACAATCAAACCCCAGCAAAAAAAAACGAAAAAGGAGGCAAGAGCGAGATCTCATATATAACATCTTTGGAAAGCTAGACCTTACTGAACCTGACGAGGGCGAAATACGGCAGGAAGCTTTAAACAAGGAAATCAGAAATTGAACAACCGAGCAAGGAACTTAAGTAATATTTGGGTACACGCATCGTGATATTTCTTAAATAAAAGGGGTCTAGAGACTTGTTGGGGGCGAGAGTGAAGAGCTAGTAGCCGATCAGAAAGATGAACTTGGAATAGCAAGGAATGAATCCAAGGTTACAAGAGGAAATGCCAAACCGCGCGGGGATGGTGGGCGAAAGACCGCCGTATAAGAAACGATGGAAAGAATGGCCCACTTACTTGGCCGCAACCAGACTAAGGGGTGGGGGGCGGCCACCAGTGCGTATTGGGAAATGGAAACGCGGGGCGTATGTGGGGGGACATGTAACTCCAACACACCGTAGAGAAAATGTGTACGCCCCGCAGAAAGAACCTAGCGGGGGCGAGGAAAGAGACAGTCCAATAAGACTCCATGTTGGCGACCAGCAAGTGGGGCCCAAAGCCCGGAGCTAGGCCTGAGTTAGGCATAAACATGGAGGGTAGATCTAGGAAGAGGCTTGGAAGCGTCTATACCAAAACCAACCAGGAGGGCGGACCTTTAGAATTGGGGGTTGGAAGGAAATGAATGATCAGCGAAATAGTACATCGGGGGGGGAAAGCCTAGTGAATATGTCGGAAACAAAGGGTGAGAAAAGTCCCCATGAGGAAAGACGGAGGTGTAAAAGGAAGGGGACAATATCTACAACGCGAAGGCCGGTCCAAGTGATGTCTACGTAGGGAGGAATCTGGAATCTGAAGTAAAAATATGGAAACCCTGAAGAAGCCCGGGAACAATGCCTTGGCAAGAAAAAAATCGTCTAACAGAAATATGTGGTGCTTGGGGGGGGGGGGGGCGGCGGGAAAAGCGGTGCTGGAGAGGGTGATTTCTGCAGGGCCAGCAACATATCTTTTGTTGAAAAGAGAGTAGGCGAGGACAGGGGAAAAAATAAATTGAAGCCAATGAGGGCAGAGGCTCATCATAACCGTCTGGGGCAAAAAACATGTGTAACGAGTACGAAGGTCAGGAAGCGGATTGTTGAAGCAATTGGGGGGTTGTCCATGTTATGTCACTTCGCAAAACGGGGATGAGGGGAGAGGGTTCCCCACAAAAAAGGTTTGGCACGCCTGCTGGTTAAACTTCAAGAAGAAAGAACCAAACTCAGAAAAGGCACCGGCAAATCGTTGCGGCTCATTGGGCCGGAACAGTTGGCACTTTCCGCGGGACTCAACAGAAAAATATCAGGGCTTATTTACAATCTTGATGGCGTGGAAAGATGGCAGAGGTAACTACAAATGGAAAAGGGGAAGTCTAGGGGGAAACCCTCTTGGAGGACACAAGAAATCCATTCCCGGGGAAACGGAGAATTGGAGTACACTAGGACCAGGAAAATTGTTTAGGGGGCTTGGCGGCGCCGGGAGTGACCGGGTGGTCGGCGGGCGCCCGACCGGGGGTGGGGGGGAAAAAAGCAATTGCTGAAAAAAAGAAGAGTCGGTCAAACGCCGGTGGTTGCCACGTACAGCGGGGCCGACCCTATTTTAGACCCCCGAAAGGGGGAGGGAGAAGGATGAACGAGACGCAGAGCCAAGGTGATCAGTTGGAGGAAGAAGGAGCAAAAAGAAGAGAGCAGGTGCGCAATACAATCGCCATTTACGACGAGAGAGGGGCCGGGTGGGTGGGTCAATCAGAGGAAAAAACGAAGCACGACACAGGATCAACGCAGTGTATTAAACAACCCGAGAAAAATCAGAAGGAAGGCAACATAAGTTCCAAAGGGGGTGGTGCTAAACAGTACTTCCACTTTGAGTGCTCTAAATTCGTAAGCTTACGAGGCAACAAAACTGGGTTGTGAAGAGGAAAAGGTACGATAAAAGGGTCCGACCATCAGAAAAGGAGGGCAAAGGGAGACTCCGGGGGGTGAAAAGGGTTAAAACACCTTTAAACGAGGTATGTCTTCGACGAGCGCGAACTGAGCGGTTAATACACGGTGGGAAAAGGAGCATGATTAAGAAAAGAGGAGCAGAGGCGGGCCTGGGGCGGAAATCGCAAACGCATGTGAATGAAGAGTCAAACGCAATGAAAGAGAAGAGGCTGCTTCAGGAAGGGCGGGAGCAAAGGAAAAAAGCTTCTCCTATAAGGTACACATCCTTCCGCAAGAGTCTGGAAAGGGGGAGAGGGTACACCTTTTTTTGAGTGTCGGGGACGAGAAAATTTCCGAAAGGCGACAGCCAACGCTTTGGAAGTCCAGGGACATAAACTTAGAGAAATTTTAAGAACACAGACTGGAATGTCAGATCACAAACTGAAAGGTTAGCTGTTCGAGGAGGATGCAATGGCCTAGTTCCGGGCGCGCGACGGGCGCGAGACGAGAATGTAAGATCGATGCAATGAGGTGATGGGGAAAAAAATCATTTTTGAATGGAGAGCTGGAAGCGCCGCGGAGTGGGGGCTGCGAAATGGTCATAGAAGGGGTCGTTCAAAGAGGAGAACGAGGGCGAGTCCGTCGTAAATTTTACATTGCTGGCAAAAGTGCCGGGACAAACGAACGATAGACGCGAGCTACTCAGAATTATGGGGATAATACAAAGATCGCGAGTCGACGGTTCGAAGGCCTGACGCCGAAACAGGGTATTAAGATTGGGTTCGGGATTTTAGCGGGAACACTACAGATCATACTCCGACGCACTCAACCCGAGGCCCTACCTCTTCGCGAAGGGGAAGTCCCGAGAGAGGGGTTCATAGTGGGTCCTAGCACGGAAATACCTCGATACTGATCGTGACGCGTTGGAAGAAGAAGAAAAAGAAGTACCCATTGAAAAAGTAAAAGAGTTGAGGGGGGGGGGGGAGTAAGGCTTTCGGCTAGTGAAAACACACAGGGATATCATCACGAAGTAGATGAAAGGACGTCAAAAGAAGCTAACTGAAAGAAGAGAAAGAAACCCCCGGCATTTTCATGGATTCGGTACTTCGTCTTCCACAAGAAAACTTTACGCAAAATAGGTAGTGTCGGCAATTAATCGGCTAATACCAGCCTATGCCTACGAACTGGCAATTCACCGTTCCGACTGGGACGACGGATCGAGTGCGAAGTTCAAAGATGAAAAATGAGATCGTTGGGAAGTCAGGAAACGGCTTCGAAAATTTCTACAAAGAGAAGCCACCCGGGAATGAAGAATTAGGGAAACCGGCAAGCCTATCCAGTTCCTTTAAAAAAAGCAAAACAAAAAACGCGGGGACCCCGGGGCTTGGGAAGATACAGAGGGAGAACCCGGCACATGCCTGCAAACCTAACTATTGGGAGTGGGGAGAGCCGCACTTGGAGATGGAAAAAAAGAGTGGAATAGGAGAGGGGAATCGCGGAAATAGTATGGTCCGGACGGTGTGGACGATGATGAAGTGGAGGAATTTCCTGCAGAGAATCGCGAACTGGGAAAAAGGTTGGCTACCGAGTTCAGTCGCGCCTAGTGATCTGGCTGGTAAAACCCAGCTGCAAAAAAGGTGCAAGCAAAAGATCGTCCAGAGGTAAGGAAACACGAGTTGCGTTGCCTGACTCAAGGGTAGGAAGCTTTCCTGTAGCTTTCGGGGGGGGAGGGAAGGTGGCGGAAACGGGGTTGTACAGTAAAGCTTAGGAATCGAGCAGCCCATTTAGGGAAATTCTTATTGGAATAGGGCCCGGCGTGTAAGACCGGGAATAAAGGGAACAGGACATTTTAACGCTCGACTGGGAGCCTCAATCGTTTTAGATCATTCCAATTTCCCGAGATGATGAAAGAGCCGTTTCATGACGAGAGGGGGGAAAACGTAGACCGTATTAGTGGGAGGAGGGGGAACTAAGGGGAAGTCGTGTCGGCTTGGGACCATCGGCGGAGGGTTTACACGAACGTCTTGCGCGTTCGCATACAAGACGCATAAGGCCAAATCATTGGCCAAAGACTACTCGTTCAACAGGATCAAAAACAACACAAAACGGAGGGGGGGGGGAAGGGAGCAACGAGCAAGGATTTGGACAACGTTATTAAGTAGAGGCAGGTCGGCGACTCACGCATACTTTGGACCACGAAGAGTAAGAAGCCACCGGAAAAGCTGCACTGTATCAACCAGAACTAATAAACGATCGTCATGGACGGCGATATCTCGGAGGGGAAGAAGAAAAATCGTGCTGAAAAGTACGAGTTTCAAAATGACGGAAAGGTTAACTGATTAGGACACTGCCTGCATCGATAAACGACGGGCAATACCGGAAGGGCTGAGGCGACAAGACCTCAGCGGGCCCTTTCAGAAACCTTAAAGTCGGGACCGACCAGAAATACGAGACAGAACCATTACCGGGAGGAGAAAAAATAGTGTTTCGATAGGGTAGGGGAAGTTGAGGAAACTGTTGAGCGTGGGAGGAGGGTTTAAAAAGCCCGCTGACCTCAAAAAAAACTATAGAAAAAAAAGGTTACGCCAACGGTGCCAATGGCTAGAGCTAAGAAGTCAAATTCGAATAAAGACAGAGAAAGAATCGGCTCGGGCCGGCGGGACTATCGATTAATTGGCTCGTTTTAACGGCTGTTAACCACGAGTGAAGGGACTCGAAAAAAGGTCTCAGAGTGCCGGGGGTGGCATGCAAAAATAATCGGGGGTTGGCAAAACGCTTGATATAAGGGATCCATCCGCGGGGGCCGCATTTGGTGGCGCTGGGGTGAAAGACCTGTTGTGGCTGTAGACAGGCATGAATCAGCGGAAAGTGGGACCTTCTCGGTAAAATTGGGTTCTAAAATGACATGGGTTCTGAAACCTTGCCCCGCAGAAGATTAGGAAAGTGGAACTCGAAGAGGAGACCGGGAGAAATCTGGAACACGGTGAAAATTGAAATCTTCTGTGCATAGGTCTTCTTCGCCGAGGAAGAATGTGCACTACGGGAGGAACGGGAGGAGTTCAGTGGGCAAGCCATCGAGACGTGAAAAAAGGGCCGTCGTGGGGGATGATAGGGGAAAATGAGTAAGATCAGTAGATCTTGACGGACGGTCAGGAAAGCGGGGACTAATGAATAGCCGAGGGGCTGTGATGGGGGGCAAAATCCCAAGCGAAAATCGGAAAACTGAAATGAGTTTGACTGTATTCTTCGTACCCGGTGGATTGGAAAAAAAAAAAAAAAAAAATAAACACTCACGATGAGCGGCGCGAGCTCCTGTGCTCGGCAAATACTGAAAAGGAGATTATTCAAGAGATCTGGACTACGAGTGGGGGCCGCGGAAGAGGATGTCGCGTGAGACTGGGTCTGGTCGCAATCCGAAACTCGGTAAAAGAGGAAACAGCAGGGGCGTAATGCTCGACGTGACAACTAGAACTTGGTCCTGGGGACATCCGGCCTGTATTGACTCAGCGGGGGAGAAGGTAAGTGAGGAAATCATGCAGCTGCGAGAATACGGGAAAAACGGAAAAAACATTGAAGAAATGGGATCAATGAGAAGTAGAACATTTCGACACCTCGGCCGGGCCGAGACTATAAAGTGCAGGAAACAAAAATGATGAAGCAAAAGAAAAGTTCCGCAAAGGCGATCGTCATATCTGGAAGAGAGAGAAAAGGACTAATCGCCGAATAGGCCATTTACGCATCGAACTCGAAAAAAGACATGTTGAGGGCGAAGGAGTAGAAGGATCAGGGTGACTGGGAGACAAACTCTTTCGTCTCAAAAAAAAGACATGGAAAAGAGGGGTAAAAGAGGGGGCGGAGAACTGTTCTAGGAGAAAAGAAGAGCCAAAAATTGGAAAGACACGGAGAAAAGAGAATCCTGCGAGAATGAAAATTGTGACTGTAACCTTAGGTGGGAAAAAGGGGATCGAGGGACTTCATGCTACCGGCAGATAGTGGAAAATTCGCCTCCTAGGCGGAAGGGTATGGGGCGATTGTTGTGAATACACAAACCATGTCGGGGACGAAGGGGTGAGGAATAAATCGAAGAGGAGAGAATTCATCCCGCTTGATCAAACCTAGGGCATACCGCGAAGAAGTAGGACTAGGGGAAACTAATCCTGAGGGGTTTTACAAAAGGGGGTGTGAAATGAGGACCCAGTCGCGCTGATACGCTGGTGTTCGTTAAAGGGGAGAGGCAAGGGCCCTAGCAACGTGTTGGGGAAAACCGTAGCTCCCCAGTCGAGCACCGACAAGTCATAAAGCCGGGTGGTAGCAAAAAAAAGGGCGCCCGGCTGGTGCCGTGAGAAGAGGGGGCAAGGGAGGGGTGTTCATCCACAACGTAAACTGGATCCGTGCTTAGATGTCTCTCTTCGATGGAACCCCACCCTTATGGGAAACGGGGCGGAGAGTCGTGGGGCTTAAATGGGGAGGGGGGAGAAATGTGGATTCTCACTTGGACCCGAGAACGGCGTGAGGGGGGTTACCTTGGAAGCGAAATGGTCTGTGGGCCGCTGCGGGGAAGTTGCGAGGACACTTAAAAAAGGCAGAGGGTCTTCCCTGTCAAGGTCGGCCACGGATTTTACGTGGCAAACAGGACGGAAAACCGATATGCATAAAAGTATCGGGTGGAAAATTGGAGGGGCGACAACACCTCGGCATACGAAGCTGCCGACGAAACGACCGGCTCACGCGGCGCAGCAAAACGCCAGGGAATTGTTGGACAGAGGGAAGATTGGACATGACCAAACGCCTTATCGAGAAAGGGTGAATGTCCGGGCCGCGTACAGGGCATAGCCATGAGTTGAAGCAAAGCAGAAAGGGGGAAAAAAAGTCGGGTTCGAAAGCCATCAAGAATTTTGCCCCCAATCCGAGTGGGGCATGCACGCCATTGGGGTGATGGGATCTCGTTAAAAGGAAACGCGCAGGGGGGGGCAAGGTGTATAAAATGCGGAGAGAAAGACCTTCATTCACTGAAGGGGGGACGCACATGGGGTTCTCAGTAGGGAAAGGTTTCAAGCCGCATGAAAAAGCTTTTCGCTTGACTGGTGTGATGAGAGGACGGAGTACAACAACCCTCAGTGGGCTCAAGGATATATCCATTTTCTCGAAAAAGGGCCAAAAAGCTCTAAAAGCATCAGGACGTCGAAGAGGGCGTTGAACCCCTGATAAAGTCGTGTGCGTTGTAGACGTGAGAGCGAAAACATCGGGGCGCAAGCTTGTAGAGAGCTGTCCTTCATTTGATGCATGCGAAATCAGCTCGGGCTCAGGGGGGAAAGATATTGCCTGAGTTGGACACACGACGAATCCCCAGCAGCAGGCACGTGAGGAAAAAGTCTTTCACGCAAACCCCCTACAAAAAAATCCTTTCTTAAGGAAGGGGAATTCGCGGACCATACGCGCTGAAGCTGAGATCTTCCGGGCTGGTCAAACCCGAGGGGGGGGGCTCGCAACAGCGAGATAAGCTGACCCTGGTAAAACGACTTGAGAACCAAAACTTGTACCGCAAGGAAACTACTTGAGATCGTGAATAAGAGGGGGTTTGTAACACCGCAGAGAGGGGGGCGTCTCATGGGTGAATGCTATACCTTTGGGGGGTCGAGATAGGTCCAAGGGCGATGTAAAGAGTTAAGAGATGCTGCAGCAGGGGGGGAAAGAAAAAGACGGGTAAAATCCAATGTCGAAACATAGAAATGCCCCCCGCTTAGGGGATTTGGTCAAACACAGCACGCCCAAACCGGATAGAGTCGCACGATCAGGTGAGGCAGAACTCGGCCGAGAGTGAAAGGAGGGGAGACCAGAAAGAAGGGCGTGGTTTCTCCGTGGAGGTGACAGGTGGGGAGTCTTCAGCCGCAAGGAAAGGTGAGTTCTTACACTGGGGGGGTACATAGCTCTCGAAACAACCAAACATATGAGGATAAAAGGGGGAAGAGGGGATTCTGGGTACCGGAACATCAAACTACGCTCTCGCGGGCGTCATTGGGACAATACTCACTGGGTCCCAACACTTGGGGGCCCACTGGGGCGCCAAGCCCGTTGAACTTCAGAGGGAAGGGAGGGAGGGGGAAATCAAAGCAAGTCAGTGCGATGGATCTGCTGCTTTGGGAGGGATTCTGTTCGACCACGAAAAGGTTCCACTCAAGTGCATTCCCAGGGGGTTGGTGTATTGGGTTAACGGATCGGGATGAGGGGAAGACAAATAGTTCTCGACCTAGATGGTACCATCTGGCAAGGGATGATCAGGAAATTCGGGAGAACGGCCCAATGTAGGCCCGCCCAAGGAGGTGGTCAACCTTAAAGAAAAGGAGCGGGGGGACCGAAAACGGCCATTGCACTGGCCATTCGATAACTGAAGGGGCCGGGGGGGGCGGTCTCTGCTGGTTGGCGACGGAGCAGAGGGGAGACCAAGGAAAAGAGGAGGGATCTGACAAAACGGCTGGTTTAGGAGATCACGGAAGAGCGTCCTCAGGAGTGTTTTGCTTGGGGTGGGAGAGATAAAGATTGGAGAGGCTGGGAGTCTAAAGGAGTGTCCACGCGAAGGGAAGGATTGGACAAAAAAAAAAAGACTACCTCTTCGGCGAAGCGGCATGCAAAATGACATGACAATAGCTTCGAACAATGATGGTGTCTTATAGGTGACGCAGCAGACGAAGAAACTAAACGCCTTCATCGTTCCCACACGAAAAAGCTTGAGGGAAGAAAAAGGGTTGATGGAGAACGGCCATTGGAAGAAAAGGGCTAAAGACGTCGAAGAAAAGGTTGGTGTACTTGAACGAAAGCCGGAAGAAAACGAAGCGAAAGATTTGGTTTCCGGGTGGGATTGGAACTTTCACAGACAGGGAAAAGACTGGGGAAATACGGTCGTGCATCACGGTGTAAAAGCACCGCATGTGTAGGCACTGGCTTATGTGGAGAAAAAGATAAAGTCCCCTCGGCACTCACGCATTGCGTTCAGGAACCATCAGGGGGGCGTGGCAGGGGGCGCAGGGAGAAACACAATGGTATAGGGGGGATTGAAGGCACCAAGGGGTATAGACAATGCACTTTAAGGGGGAATTCACCATATAGAAGGGCGAGAGGTGGGGAAAGACCAAGATCTCTGAAAAAAAAGAATGGGTTGTAGGGAGGTTGCAGGGCGAAGCGGGGGAAAGATTTTAGGCGGGCGGCGAGAGCTACGAGTGTTGTTAAAAAGAACGGAAAATGGGCTTAAAAAGAGTTCTTACTTCGTGGGGACAACGCCGGGGGGTTTGAAACACGTAAAGCGGCCAAAGTCAATGGCCAAAAGAGCGGAGTGTTCAGGATCTAACTCAAGGGGGGGAAAGTAAAGATAAGGGTGCCGCCAATTCGCAAGCGCTCTCAAGTCGCAGTGGAGGAATAAAAAGAGTCCCAAGGGGCCGGAAAAGGACGAGCGCGGTTCAACGGGGGGGGTTAATACTACCCGCAAAGGGATGAAACGCCAAAAAGTCCATGGGGGGGTCGAAGGGTGGTGACAACACCGCGAGAAAACGAGAGCTTAAGGAAACGAGTTGGGGTCAAAGGGGGGGAAAAAAACATCGGCCTGAACAGGGGAGGGGTTCCGCCTTATTTTGGGGAGGGAAAGGAAGTGGCCCACGTTGTGCCATATGCAAGGAAAGAAAAGGGCCAGTTGTAAAAGAACTAGAAAGGACATCATCGAAAAGGCACGTCAGATGCCGGAAAAACACAGGGAAAAGTGGGTAGTGGGGGGAGAAGAAGCGAGAAGGGGACGTTCCTTTAAAAACGCTTGGTTGACCAAGCGGTTAAGGGAAGTATCATCGGCGCTGGCATTTCGATGACAGCGCAACCTGGGTTGCTGAGGTCAGCGCACGGCAACGTCCACCACTCTTAGACAGAAAGTTGCGGTTAGGCGTGAAAGTCGGGCAATAGCCGAAGTTGGCAGAATGCAAAAGGGCTGGCTCCGAAGGGGGGGGACGTGGGTCACCAAAGGGGGTTAGGGTGCTTTTACGCCGAAAAACTTTCTCGCAACTTTTTCAAATAGGCCATGACGGCTGAAGAGAAAGAGTGAGAAAAATAAACAAAAAAAAAGAAACGCCATAAAGAGGGAGAATCACACGAAGCCAGTTGGCGCTGGTCGAATGCGTCAAATTCCTAGGGCGCGGCGACTTGGGGACAGAGAATATGCGATCGGCATGAGCGGTTGGGGCCCACGGAAAAAGGGGGGGATTCTCATTTTGTTGAAGTGGCAGGCAAAGGGGGGGAAAATATCTTCCTGAAAAAAGGGTGGGAACGACAGGCGAAATCAGCGGTATTCATATTCAAAGTGATCAGAGATAGGATAAATAGTGGGGTCTCGAAGGGGGAAGGGGGAGGTCACACTTTGAAAAAACCCGAAAAAGGAAGTCCGGATGACAAAGAACTAGAGAAGAGGACGGTCAGAAAAAGCGACTACACGCTGGGGAAGAAGACGAGTTCTAAGTTGCGGCTACGACCAAGAGCAGTCGCCGAGAACGGGCATACTCGTGAGCGAGGGGAAAAAAATAAGCTACTGAAAACTGTCCTTACCGAGACAGAATTCGCGAATAGGATCGGGAGATCGAGAGCAGACGAAGAGGAAGAAATTCATTACCAAAAAGGGGTCTTCCGAGGGACGGAAGATTAGGGCTATTTGCAGAGAAAAAACGACAGAGGGCTTATCCTCACTTCACGAGCGAAAGTTCAGGCCTTCAAGGCGGACACGAGAGAAAAAATGAGAGCACTAACGAAGGGGGGAAGGGGCATCGAAGGGAAGGGCGTGTTGACCCAGAAAAAAGGCTAACCAAGGCCTCTTCTTGGAAGCCGAAGTCACCGGGAAGAACCTAAGATGACAAAGAAGCGTTTATTCACCGGGTCAGGCGTGCGCTACATGCGCCTTTCGTTCCAAATGGAAGAACTTCGGCTGGGAGGGGCGACATCTTAGAAAAAATTCAAAGAGGCCACACTTTGTTGCCGGGAGGGTCGGTCACATAACCATGAAAATTTCCTGAAACAAATACAAAAAAAAAAGCGGAACACGCTGCCGGAGAAGGCTACATGGGGCGGAAAAAAACGATAAAGGGAAAGGGCAAAATGCACTAGTGAGTGGTAGATCCGAACGAGGGTAGTAAAAAGGACATGTAGAGCG
>Ga0179593_1433280_pt1 | contig 12405 bp, 18 predicted proteins | sample CZODoug2_1_08_16_FD_185931 | JGI IMG/M metagenome (GOLD analysis project Ga0179593, IMG submission 185931) | Vadose zone soil fungal communities from Angelo Coast Range Reserve, California, USA - CZODoug2_1_08_16fungal (PacBio error correction) | ecosystem: Environmental > Terrestrial > Soil >...
CCGGCTGCGCATCTTTGAAAGCCTCGGACCTAATCAAGAAACTATCATGGATCGGGGAGGGACAAAGTCAAAAAGGAGAGGGAGGAGAATTAGGGGGGGAAACCCGGCAAAGAAAATTTCCACACTTGTTTGGCGGGAGTTGATGACACTTGCGGCACAAAGGGGAGACAGCTAGAAAGGCCGGTGGGAAAGGCTGTCGTGTTAGAGCAACGATAAACAAGAAGAGGACTCCTGACCATCCCATGAATGAGACAGGGGAAACCCAACGGAACGACAAGGAAATAAAAGCACGCGCATCAGGTTGGGTCGTAACCAGCAGGGGAGCGCCTGGAACTTGAGCGGAAAAAGGGAGTGTTGAAAAAAGGAGAAGGTTATTCCTTGCCGAGTGTGTGGGTCCGCGACCGGGTTTATTTCGGGTGAGAAAAAAGGAATCTATCTCCAACATTGAAAGGACTTTGGGGTGGTGACGCCGGTGTTATTGGCCTCGTGGAAGTGAAAAAGAGAAGGGGAACAGCCGCCAAGGAGTCAACCTCGCGGAAGATCAGGATCCTTTAAACAGAATCTACTTGAACCGCTAGGCCCAATGATGGAAGAAAGGCACGGAACGAAGAAGGGTGAGGGAACCTTTATCACCGAAATCCTCTTGCCGCAATTTATACAAAAAGAGGAGGGCTGGGAAAAGAAGAAAAGATACTTGTGGGGGTATGGAAATTCGGGTCACCAAAAAAAAAAAAAAAAGGTATGCAGATTACCGTAGGGGTTTTTAATACGCAGACCAAAATGGGGGGGGATAGGAGGTAATAACGGCCGCAAGAAGGGTGCGAAAAGAGCGGACAGACGGGATGAAAAAAATGGGGGGGGGCGCATCCCGCTCACAGACTTCTACGGAAAGACAAAAGGGACCGGAGAAACTGACGTGCTCCCAAAAAGGGGGCAAGGGGGGTGCAACCAAAAGGGTTGCGTTTGGTAGTGTCCTACTCTCTCCTGTGGGCAGGCCCTCAGGCTGGCCTCGGAGGGCACGCCGCTGGGAATGGAAAAATAGAAAAAGGGAGGGTGGGGGTCCGCTATCCGGAGCGTCTCCCCTCTCAGAGGACAAAACGGAAAGAGGGAGATTTTGTTGTTTTTTGCGGGGAATTTCTTCCGCCGTCACGGCGTGCACAAGAGACAAACTTTCAAAGGGGAAAAAACGGAAAGAAACCGAAAGGAGGACACGGACATCCTTATCAAGTACCAAGATGGTGCAAAAAAAGAATCCCTTTTGGCCGTAGGACGAAAAAGTTCCTTTTGGTTCGGGGACGGGATGGAAGACGAGTATCGAGGCCGATTAAGGAAACCAGAAGGGTCGTGCAGGGGGCGCGGACGGAGGGCACCCCGGGTGCGGTAAACGTCAAAAAGGGTCAGGTCCATGTCGCAAATCTCTTTAAAACCCACCCGAACGGAGAAGGAGAAAACCCTACAGGGGGGGTCGAGTCTACGAGAAAAAAAGGTGTAGAGGGGGGAAGGGGGAGTCTAACCAGAAGCAAATGGGAGTGTGGGAAAAAAATTTAAATGAGAAGGTCTTCTCGGGGGGTAAGGGTTAACGCTCATAGGGAAGGATCCACGGCAAAAAACGGAAGGGATGATCGGGGGCAAAAGAGTGGAGAGGTTCCGTCAATCTCTTTTCAGGATCGTGCAATAAAAAAAGGGCCGCAAGTCTGAACAGCCTGTAGAGGGCTTCTTACTACAGTACTTAAAGCACCAGGTCGGAACCCTGGGGAAAGAAAGGGGGAAAGAGGAAACGGCGTTGAGAAAAAATCGAAAACGAAAGGCATACTTCTCACTGGCAAGGCCTGGGATCAAAGGGTAGAAACCAGGCTGGGGAAAGGGAAAACTAACTGCGCTGTACTGGGAGGTCACCCGAAGGAAATAGGAAGGGTCTCTATATTTGTGCAATTATCATAGGGCGTAGGAGGGTCTGGTGTGGGAGTCCTACACCGAACATCTCCCTCACAGCGAAGGGAGAGGGGGACATCGACGAGTAAGAGAAGAGTAAAACATACGCAACAAATTCAATTGTCTAAACGTCACGACCGACGACGCCAGATAGACTCCGAGGCAGGCATGACGAATACGGCTGAAAAAATTCGTGAAAAAAAAAGTCGGAAGAAGGGACGTAACCGAGTACTAAGACAAGGGCGGGGCTGTCTGACAGGGGAACCTCAGATAGCGGTTAAGAAGTTCAAGGAACAGCAGAGAGGGTTAATGCGGACCTTCCTCTTCCGCACAAGCAGAAAGGCAGAGGAATAACACAGCCTTTTTTGTTCCTGAGCTCGGAGAGGTCCGCCGGGGGGCACTCGCACATTGCGAGAATCAACGATCATCCCTCTTCATGGGTCTGGAAAAAAAGGGAAAAATCGAGGGAAGTCGGCGACAGTGAAGGGGAGAGATGGAAGGAAGAAAATGGAAAGGAGGGGGTACCCCGTGCAGTGTGAAAACCAGGACGGGAAAAAAAGAGCTCGCGTCGTGCAATCGAATTTGGCCCTCTCCATTGCAAGGTCGAAGTCGAAAAAAACAAGGAGATAGATATGCTAAGGAAGCCTGGGGGAATATGGGAAAGAAATAAAGGAAGCTGTGTCGCTTCGGCTCTACGCTTCACAAGGCCGGGTCAAGAAGAGGGAACGGAAAAAATTGCATGGCGTCGCGCCGGAACTGGAAGAGACGCAGAGAGAAGAGGGGGGCTTCAATGGAAAAGAGATGGCAGGGGAGTCATAAAAAAGTTAGGCTAAACGACGGCTTGGAACTAGATATGAGAAGGGAAAAAAAGGGAGGGGGGAACTCTGTTGCTAGGACAAGTGGTGGAAGGATAAGTCATTTGATACCTGAAAAACGAGAAGGCGGCTAAAACACGAATAACTGAGAAGACTCCTCCCATCAATTCGAAAAGCTTGACGGGAACTTAGGGGGGAAGAGAAAGAAAGAAGAAGCCGAGAGACTTCCAACGCCTGTCGAGGAGGCCTAAGGAGAGAAAAATTCGCAAGAAGGAAGCTTCTAGACCACGACGGCGGGGGAGTGGAGGAAAAGATCAACTTCTAACACGCGTCGGAAATATACCACAGTCCAAGGAGAGTGCGTCGGTCAAGATGGAAGGGACACAAAAAAGAGGGGAACAACAGCAAGAGAGGATCGATAAGGAAGAAGAAGGAACCACGGGGCGACAGCATACCAAGCAGCGAGAGGGGTTGCTCCAGCCGTAGCAAGAAAGGGGAAAAGAACAGGGGGCGACAAGGGTCGGGAAAACGGCTCAGGGATTCAGTAGTCCGGGGTAAATGTTTTCCGAGACTTATGGAGAAATCGGGGAGAGAAACTGGAGGAGGTTGTTGGTTACGAACCTTTTTGTGGAATTGCCACGTAGGAAGGAAAGAAAAAAAAAAGAAGAAAGGATGTACGCCTCGGACGAAAAGATTCGTGACTATCCGGAAAAAAAAACGGTACTACCCGGAATCGGAAAAGGGAAGGGCCCGAAAAAAAATTAGCTCGAGAGGGAAACATTCCTGAACGCTCCATCCAGGACCAGTTTGAGCCATACGAAACAAAATGGAAATTCTTGTAGACGTCCGGACAGGATAAAAGTTTTGAGTGCGAAGAGGGGAGGTCGTATACAAACCAGCGGGGTTCGGGAAAAAAAGGCAAGTGGGGGGGGGGGAAAAGACAAAAGGGAGAGGAAGGGACTAAAACCTAAGCAGGTTGCGAACGTAAGAAAACTTTTCAGGAAGCTGGGGGATGGAATACTATAATAAAAGGGTTAACCACCCCACGGCTACCACGGTCTCCCTAACGACAAAAAAGCCTTCAGAACTAGAAAAAAACGGGTGAGGCTGCAACAAGAGGAGAACTTTCCGGTTATGTACTTGAAGAAACGTAGGGGGGAAAAAAAAAGTTGGCAGCCCTTTTGAAGGCTGGAGAGAGGGAACTTTAAGGCTATCATTCTCACTTAGGTTGTAAGAGAGACACAAAAAAGAGGAGATGAATAAAAGAATATTACAAAAAGAGTTGAGACGACTTTCAAAGAGTCATGGCCACTCTATCAGACATGGAACAGGGGGGAAGGGGGAACATAAACGACAGACGGAAGTAAGCAAGAAAGAGGGTGGCACAGAAGACAAGCACAGGGGTGTGGGGAAAACCACGGAGAGCAGTAAGGGGGGCGGTATGGCTATTAGAGGAGGGACTTGAAGCCGCGGAAGAAGCTCTGAGAAACAAAGGGGCAAAAATTGCGGAGAGAAAAGAGAAGGGCGAAAAATTGGTTTCGTTCCGAACCACCCAAAACGACGGGCTGAAAAAAGGGGGGGGAATAGAAAGTAAAACACTTGTATAAGGACGGGGACGTCTAACCGAAAATAACAATGGGGTGGGGGTAAAGGACAGAGGCGGAGAAGAGGGAACGATCAAAAAGAGCTCAATCGTCGGATCGGAGGGAAACTCAAATCCTTCAAGGAAAGGTATCGAGGGGAAAGGATCTTTCTGATAAGTGCAAAAAGAGGCGGACAGACGAACGGGAGGTTGGCGTCGATGGAGGCGGAAAGAAGAAAACGATAAAAAGGCGTAACCCAAAAAACAACGTCAAACATCTGTCGAAAAAGGTACGGCGTCCCCGCCCGAAGGGGTCGCTGACCCAGCAGGCAAAGAAGGGGGGCAGGAACGGTTGGGCAAAAAAGAAGGGGGGGACACAAGGGGGAAAGGCGCGACCTGGGGTTAAATAATAAAAACGGTAACCCTAGAACTGGAAGTATGAAGAGAAGAGGGTTCCGAAAGGATCATAGGGAGGGGGGGGGTAGCAAAAGAAAAGGTTCTTGGGGGAGGGGCGTCAGACCGAAAAACGCAGCACCAGACGCGAGGGGAAGAGGGAAGAGACCTGACGAGTTGCAGTCGAGCTCAACTCCGAAAAAAAGAGGGACAAATTCCTCTAACTGCGACCTAAAGAGAACTAAGACCAAGAGGAAGTGGCGCCAAAGACATGAATAGACGAGTCGGGAATCAAGAACGTTGGCAGAAGGGTCAGCGGGATATCCTCCAAGCAGACAGTAAGAGGGCCGAATAGAGCTAGTGGCAGGCTCAAATGACAGCTAAGGCCCCAGGGAGGGGTGGACTTATTATCAAATTCACCGCCATGGGGGACCCTTTCTCTCTGTCCCACAGAAAAGGAAGAGGCCTCAATAAATCCAAGGGTCAGATAAAAAAGAAACGATGTTGAGGGGAAACCGGGGGAGATGGGACTAACGAGCGTCAGTGAAAAAGAAAGCGCCTTCCCGCAAGGCGCATTTCAACTGGGGGGCAAGGGGTGCTCATCTTTTCTCTAAATCAGGAAGGGGCGGCGGAAGGGAGCTTCAAAAACCGTCTCCAGTAAGGAGAAGATAGAGAAAAAAAACGGGAGGGAAAAAAAATAGAGGACGACCTGGGTTAAAGCAAGGGCTCGTCCATCTAATGCGAAGACCCTCCTCGTGGGAAGGGGAGGACAGAAAAAGCTCTTCTCACTGGAAGCGGGTAAAGAAGAGGAAATCGCTGAGGGCAGTGAGAGCCGGGAACAGTTAACTCTCGACCCGCACAGACGAGCATTGGTCATACTCAGTCGGAATTAGTTTATTCTGAAAGGGGAGACAGGGAAAAAGGGGAAGGGGAAAATGGGCCTAAATCAGGACGTAATCGCCGAATAATGGTAACACCCTTTCGGTAAAAAGAGGGGTTCCAGGTCCAATGACTGGTCCTGCCGGGCGGAACACAAAACACCAGATCGCGGTACTGCTAACAAGACAATCGCTTACTGGCAAGGTGAGTCCAGGTCGAAGAAAGGTCGCCCGAGGGAAACTCCTCAGAACCAAAAAAGAATCAGCCTCAAGGGGTCCAGAGATGCATAGAGAGTTCGGGAAAGCCGGCCTAAGCAAAAAGTGGGTGAGGGGGGCCAAAATAACGACTTGAACAGCACTCTTGGCTGAGGTAGAGTCAAAGCTACCGGGAAGGAGCCGGGAGGAGGGAGGGAACATAAACAACAAGAAAGAGGTGCTCACTGACCATGAGATGAAAAGGATCCCCTCATCCGTGAGAGAGGAAAGAAGGGGCCGCAGTAACCGCAGGAAGTATTGTAAACTGGTGACCGCGGTAAGCATGGCCAAGGAGTAGAAAAGGGTCTTGGGACAAAGCGGCCGGTGGGGCAGAGTAGGGGGGGGGAACCGGTAGGGAAGCCCAAGGACGATAAGAACCCTTTGAATGAAAACTTTGGGGGACGAAGGGGGAAGGTCCCCGTGGTCAGGGGAAAACCACATAACGGAATCCTCAGGATGTCAGCACTCTGAGGACAACGAATCGAAAGATGGTCCCAAGAAAAAAAGTACCGAGGAAAGGAGAATCGACCAGCAGGTTCCGATATCCATCACGAAAAAGAGGAGATCTAGCGAAACCTCAGACAAAGAGCATCCTATTGGTAATCAGATACGAAAAGAAAAATTTGGGAAACCGAACGGAGGTCAAGAGAGGTGGGGAGGAGGGGAGACTGGGTTGGCGGGGGATAACCAAAGTAGGTATCCCGGAGGAGAACTGTTTTTCAGCGACGCACACACTGGGGAAGACTTGCGAGAGGGGTGGCGAACCAGCGCTGGAATGATATTCTGTCGCGGGAAGGAGAGGAGGGGACCCTCGATATCCCTCCCAAAAAAACAAGGACAGCTGGCCGCTCAATGAAAACCCCCTTTATCTGGGACAAAAGGGAGGGGGGGAGTAATAATGTGTAAAGGGAAAGCTGTCAGGTGGAAGAAACGGTGAAAAATGGCTCCTTTACGGAACGCTGGGGAAAGATAGGTAAACAGCGGGGGCCATCGCGAGCACAAAAAACAAAGGAGGGGAAGAGAGCTAAACAACACTAAAATCGTGAAAGGAAGTCTGACATTCGGCGTGAAACCGGCCTATCAGTCAAAACCTACCACAATAAGACAAGATCTAGTACAAGACATAGGGGGGGGGCAACAGGCAAAAGACCGGTGTTTAGGCGCACGTAAGGACAGTGCTGTTGTAGGTGCTTTACTCCTAGAGGAGGCAGGAAGGGGACTCTCAAACTCAACGGAGAGAAGAGGAGAGTGGTAAGCCGCGTACGGTCGCAAAAAAAAATAGTGAAAAGAAAAAACGAAGGCGCGGCCCGTTGGCGTCAGATTACCCACCTAAAGGCTAAGGAAGAACACCAATGGGGGATATCGCAAAGGAGAGGGGGAAGAAAACTGGGAGGGAAACGGAAGCTAACAAGAGGAAATGAGGGGGAGGGGAATGAGGGGCAGGAGGACGGGATCAATCGAGGCCTCAGATCTGGATAGTAGAGAGGGTACATCAGAGTGCGAGACGGGGGGGGCCAAGAATGTTTCATGAGAGGTCTTCGAGAGGCCAGAAAAGATTTACGTGGTCAGGGGAAAGGCGTAGGCCACGCAAGGTAAAAGAAGCACTTCATCGGGGAGTAAAGCGTTGTAGCACGAAAGAGGTAGAGGGGAAAAAAAAGGAAAGTCATAATGCATCACGGAGAAGTGGTAAGAAAGGCTACAGGCTAAAGTTCTTTTTCAAAGAACGGCGGAGGGGGAGAACGGGAAGACCGTAAGGGACTGTCGGAAAGAAGGAGAGAAGGAGAAGAGGAGGTTAAAAAAGCAGTATCCAATCAAAGGGAGGGGTGGGGGAGTTGCGACAGACCAAGCGCCACGTCAGAGGCCCGGGGAGGATGCTAGACCTAGAAGAGGAAGGAAAGGAAAAGACGAAAGAAAAAGCCGCAAACCAATCGGGTAACGAGGAAGCATCCGAAGATAGGGGACTCCTCTACAGGAATTCAAGCGGGGGAGAACGGCGCTCCAAGGTCGGAAGAGGTGAAGGAGGAGAAGAAGTCAGAAAGAGAGGATCTCACGCCGAGAAGGGGGCCATCGAGGTAGAAGGCCTTCCCACGGGATAGGGGGAGGCGATCCATGAAGAGGAACAAGGCCAAAACACTCATTGACCGGCAAAGGTTCGCAGACAAATGTCCAGATATGTCCTCCTGGGGACGGGAAAGAGGAAAAAGGGGGGTTTGGGGAAGGAAGATCAAAAGGGGAATGTAAAAGGGAAGGAGGAAAACGTGAAGAGAGTGGGAGGGTCGGACTGTCAAGTTCCGAGCGACCTTCGAAACTGCATCATCAGTTCCATCTGAGTTACGAAAGTGTCGGTAGGCTCTTTCTCTCAGGGGAGCGGCAAAGAGTCGTTGGGAATTCAAGGGACTGAAACCGGGAGTAAAAGGTAGGAGATAGAGAGGAAAAAACAAAGGGGGGGGGGGAAAGGAGAGATATACAACGACCGGTAATCAATGAGTCCCCTCATCAAACAGAAAAATACTCTTCCGAAGTCGTCGAGAAAGGAGAAAACAGATGCATTTCGAGATTGAAAGGGATAGTTCTAGAGGAACGGACAAACTTCTCACTACCACGGGAAATCTCTAGACTTTGGGCATCTACTGGGAATGATATGTAATCATAAAAAGACCTTGTGAGATGAGCGAAATCGCACTCCCTGAGGCGGGAGGTCAGGTGAAACAGGTGGTTGAGCAAAAGAAATCTTTTCTCCTTTCCCGAGGGGGTGGGCCTACGCTGGCAGTTAGCGGAAGAAAACAAATGGGAGACGGGTAGCGACAGGAAGGAGGAAAATTATGGATGGAAGATCTGCCAGTATCTGTCGGAAATCTGGCATTCTACTCTACCCGCGGAGAAGTTCTCTGGGAAAATAAGAGAGAAGGCGAGGAAGGAAGGGGCATGGGCTAATTCAAGAGGAAAGGGGGACCCCGTGGGGCGGAAAGTTTTCTGTAAGCTCGAAAGTGGGAGGGGGAAAAGCGTCGGATCAAGTAAAAAAGCTCGGGAGGCGGGTAGGTTGAAAGTCACTCGCCCCATAAAAATTGGGTTATCCTGACTCAAAGCATAGATAAAGGACCAAGTCTATCTGAAGAAAAATACAGGCTAAAAGAGCCCTCCAAGGGAAATGGGAGGGAAAAAAGCCGGTCGCTGGAAAATGGACGACAGTTCAATTTGAAAAACTTCGCGAATAAATGAGTGAAGTTGGCTCTACCTTTTAGGGACGGAAAACCGAATTAAGAGAGAGCAAAGGAGGACGTTGTTGGTGAAAGAAGGGGGTAGAAAGTGGGAAGCGGAATTAGCACCATCAACGCCTCTGTCGCGATGAAAAAGGATATTCTAAATCCTGAAACCGGAAGACGGACCTCGATTCAAAGATCAGATGAGCAAATCACAGGGGAGCGCGGAAAAAAAAATTCAGAAAGATCAGATGGAGTCAGGGGGGCATAAAGAAAAACGATTAGAAAGACGAAAAGCGACCAGTGGTTGTGTATGACTTGGAAACCCCCATGCGGGGTACGGCGGGGGGGGGACGGGAAGACGAAGGGAAAAAAAGGTCGGTACGATGCCGCCAATCGTTGTCGAAGAGGCTGAAAGACGAAGGGCGCATGCGGCCGGAGAACGCTAATCGGAAGAGAAAGAAGAAAAAAAGACCGAGGAAGAGGCGAGAAAAAAAAAACGTGAAGAAGGACGAGGCTGGATACGGGAATGTATGCTTTTCGGATAAGTAGGGGGGGGAATGTCTGTGGGGGAGCGGAGGGAAAGCGAGGGAAGGGGAGAAGGAGGACTCCTATTCATTGTTGTAAACTCCAACAACACAGGGGAAGGGAAAAAGAACACGGAAAAAGACATTCAAGGAGGTTAAAGTCGGCGTGGCACGCTAAAAAAAGGGAACTCCAGGAAAGAAGAGAGAGGGGAAAACCATTAAGCCAAGAAGAGGGGGGACCGCGACCCTGTTTTCTCCACGGAGAGGAAAGAGGTTTTCGCGGGGAGGACAACTTCTAAAAAGGCAGAAGGATTCAGAAACGAATCCTCGATAGGTAGAGGAGGAAGGGAGCTGCACCGAGATTCTCGAACTCATTACTCCCGGGGGGGGGGGGGCGTAAAACCCTACCTTCAGGCTTAACATGTTGGGGAGAGAAAAGCCATTCTCTAATCAACAAGGGAGGGAAAGAGAAAAAAAGGCAATTTCTGGACGGCAGGAAGAAGGAGAGATTGAAGCTCAATAGGGGGAAGAGAAGCGTCTGGATCGTGTCAATACTGCTGGAATCGGGTTCAATCTAAGAGGGAGAAAAGAAGGTCAAGCAGATTGAATCCGCGGCGGTGAAAAAAGGAGGGGCTACCAGGGAAAAAAGGGGGGAAAGAAAACAGGCAACAACAAACTCGCAAGTTTTCGATCGACCGTCGTTCAGGAAACACTGCACGAAGTAAAGTACGGTACGGGCGAGTTGCACACATAAAGGGGGGACAGGAGCTACCGGATGGTTCAGAACAATAACTGGCAGGGAGTAAGGAGTAAAAGCCCCGTAGTTTTAGGGTCCGGGGAAAGGGACTGAGGAATAACTCTTTCGGTTGTGGAGTGGGGTGCGTCAGAAAAAAAACCGCCGAAAAGACCGCTAATGGACGAGAAAAGAGAACTGCAGGGGACAAGGAGGAGACGCAAAAACTCAAAAAAACAAGTTGGAAAAGCACCGGCCGGACGAACAACGACTCGATGCCTCCGACAAAAGTGCACTCAGAGGGGAGAGGGAGTTATAGAGCGAAAGAGGTGCAGGGAAAAATCCGTGTCTCTCGGGGGGGGAGAAAAAAGGAAACCGGCGGCGTTTTTATCAACCTTCCAAAGAGTCAGGGGTTCGGGTGATATCCCAGGACCGCGTAAACATCATTTTTACCGGAAACGAAATAGAGGAAAAAAGAATGGGTTCACGAAAAAGAGGGTAGGGCGACTGTTAAAGCGGAGAGAATGGCATAACGTGTGAGAGACATCATCCTCGGAGTCGAAATGAGCGCTTTTCGGTTCTGAGAGACAGTGAGGAGGAAACTGCAAAAACAGAGCATTGCAAGCAGGGAAAGGGGAAAGGGGGAGAAGGATCGCAGAAGAGGGAAGGAGGTAGTCAAAAACGTGTGCCGTCTATTTCCAGAGATCTTCACCTGAGGAGATAGATCCAACAACGGAATGTAATATATATATACTGGGCACTTCAGACGAAAAAAGAATTGATCCGGGAAGAGAGACGCTGAGCACATGGAAGGAAACAAACGGGCAAGAGGGACATAAATTTCGAGGAAATGAACTCGACCCAACTCGAGAGGAAAACAGTTTTACTCCATTAAAGACGGTGAAGAGGAAGAGGGGAGCGACTGGAATGCAAGTCTCAGGAGACGCTTAAGAACCCTTAGGTTGAGCATCGGGAGCAACCGTTGAGCGTGGGGAATGAAGGGATAGACTGCACCAACGACGCTCTGTTAATGGATCAATAGAAACCATCTACGAGGGTCTTATATAAGACGCAGACCCGGATGATATCTTTTACGCCTTAGACGGGATAGGGGGACTAACAACCGTATAGGGGGGGGAGCACTGGAGAAAGCATCCGAGAGTTACGGTCGAGAACGGAGCCTTTTCGAAAAAGAAGTGGGGGGGGGAGAAAGAGAGAATGGGACTTCCGCGGCGGGGGGGCTATGCCATCCGGCAGAGGAGAAAAGTGGGCTTTTTCTTCTCGAACGGAACAAGGGGAGAAGAAAATAAAAAAATATCAAAGAGCCAAGAAGAGCCGCTACGAATGGGACTGAAAGTTGCTTACCAGGCAAAAAGGGGGGGGGTCTGTGAACGCAAGGGAAAGAGAAGGGAAATTGGAGACATGGGGATTGTTGCAACGTCGGAAGAAAAAATTCCTATCTCACTCTTGGTGGCCGCCCGGGGGCTTAGAACGCCGATAGAAGCAAAGGAGACGTGTTGTGAGCAGGGAGGTGCTTGTCCAGCGTAGTACCTAGAAAAGGGGGAAAAAACATCTGCGACGGCTATTCGATCCTGTGAAACGGAGAAGACGACGGAAAAAAGCTATCGCAAAAAGAAGGAAGCTATCACGAATCACGACGAGGAGGAGAATCGTGAAAGACTCCTCACTCTAAAGAAGGACGAAGGGAAAGAAAAAAACAAAAAAAGGGGGCCAAAGGAAGTCAAAGATAAAGTTATTTCAGGAAGGGGAGTATAAACCCCCCATTCTTTGGGGCCGGAGCCGGAGGGTTACGCAGAAAAATTGGAGAATAGAAGGTAGACGGGTCAGAAGGGGTTCTGACAGGGATAAATAAGGGTAGAGGGTTTATGAGACAACGAACCATCTCTTGGAAAGAAAGACAAACAACTTAGAAAAAAAGAAGTGCAGACCCCCTCCAGGGAGTGATGGACTTGCCAAAATTGTCCGGAGTCTTTATTTATCTGATCTAGGGAAGGGGGGGTCATCTTACCTTCGGATAGGATTCCCTGTGGAAAAACTGTGACGAACAGGAAGTCTACTATTGCTTGGTC
>Ga0179593_1596478_pt1 | contig 12405 bp, 12 predicted proteins | sample CZODoug2_1_08_16_FD_185931 | JGI IMG/M metagenome (GOLD analysis project Ga0179593, IMG submission 185931) | Vadose zone soil fungal communities from Angelo Coast Range Reserve, California, USA - CZODoug2_1_08_16fungal (PacBio error correction) | ecosystem: Environmental > Terrestrial > Soil >...
TTCAACTTGTTCTTTCAAGTTAAAAGGAAGAAGAGAAACTCCTCAAAAGATTTTACCAGGGCAGTTTCGGGCACAAAAAAGAGACTTTAGAATTCCCGTTGCGCGGAATAAACTGAGGAGTAAAGCGGGTCTATTTAAAGATCTTTTCCGAGGGGTATCAGGGTTCGAGGGGGGTGGAAAGGAAGAGGAGTATTTTGTGTACAAAAGGTTTAGGCATTCTCTGGGTTACATGAAAGCGTCAGCGTGGTGCTCCGAATATCGGTCTGCGGGAGACGTATCAAGAATGCCAACAAAAAATATCGCAGAGCGGGGCCATAGGTGTGGGAGGCTTTTCTAATCTTTTCCCAGATTCTGGTCCCGCGAAACAAGGCTCAAGAAAGCGCTGCGGGGAATCTCTCTTACAGTTGGCCTGAGCGACATTTGATACGGATCTCGAAGGAGTCCTGAAGGGGAAAATTGATAATCGGTGAGGGATAATGCGAACCGGTGGGTGGAGGAGTTAATCTATCTCCCCGGCTATGGGAAGACGTAAAGATTGAAGAGGAAACCCTTTTGGGTTTGAAGAGGGGAGGCTGGATTTGAGTGTCTTCTGTAAAGGAGACTATTTTCATCTCGTGTGTAACTAAATGGAAAGAGATCAAATAAGAAGTGCCTCCCAACCTTGGATTATCTCTAGTCGAAGAAAAAGAAAAAATAGGAAAGTATGATTCGTATTTGGAATTGGGAGAATAGTAGTACCCCAAAAGGTTCTCCGGGGGAAGTCGGGCCGTTGCGTGTAAAAAAGGGTCCTTCACGGAAGAGGGTGTAAAGGTAAAGCAAGTCCATAAAGTGCGAGTATTTGAAGCAAAGGGTTCAGGTTGTTTTTTAGGCCTTCGTGACATGAGGGAGGGAACTGAACTCACTTTCCTAGGGTCTGGCTATGGAATGCCACTTGAACGTTTTAACCCCTGTAGTGTGGGACGGAAAATGGTTGAGGAACCGTTAACCTAAAGAGGAAGACGGGATTTGAAGGGATTACTAGCTTTTGAGGAATGGGAGAGCGTACATCTTCTCACGAAGGAGAATTGCCATCCGGGTCAACGATCTCTCTGGGGAGGAGACGGACTGGAAAAAAGGAATGAAGACAGGGTGGTAGGAGGAAAAGCGTAAAAAGCTGAAACACACCCAGGGCCTGGAGCCGTTGGATCGACGACTCTAAAAGAGTTTCGGCGTGGCGTGGGGAGATGAAAAGAGGGGGGGGGCAGGAGGGGAAGAGAGCTTCACATCCAGGAAGCTCAAGTTTCGGAGTGATAATGTCTGGGAAAAAAAAAAAGGGGGGGGTCTTTTGCCAGGGGAGGAAAATGATGAGTATGTCGTGGAAAAGAGAAATTGGTCTGTATCTTCGTAACACCTTCCCAAGGGGCATCCTGAAAACTACAGGGGGAAGAAAAACGCTCGGAGAACTGAATCAGGCCGTATAGAAAAAGGAAATGAGACTAAGAATGAGCTCTAGTCTTAGAAAACTACCGTGAAGAAGCGACTCAAGGGGCATCGTTCAGTTCTCCCTTCGGCGATGGGTTCAGCGGGGGTTCAAACGCTGGACTGCTGTTCTGCTCCTTGCCGAATTTTGGGGGACCGGGAACAGTCAACAATTGCGTCGGGTGTTACAATGGGGGAGGAGAAAAAAGAGAAAGCAGCGTAAGGTAATCTCTAACGGGCTGTGATGGGGCCCTCACGCTTAGGAACTCTGATACCAAGTGGGGAAAAATCATTGGAGGAAGCAGAAGCGAACTGTGCACGATCTATGAGGCGGAGGGGGTTCAGCTCCGGGTGATCTGAAGCGGAAGGCTTTGTCGCTTGAGATCGAGGGGGCAGCAGTGGTTTTACCGGCGAAATCTGAACAACGAAAGAACCGGAGGAAGGACTCGCGTTGTTGAGTTCACATCTATATATGGGGGGGGGGGGAGCGCGCAAAAGGTCGGGGGGGGAAAGATCCCGAGAACCGGCGTTTGACGGGTGTTCAATCTAGAAAGAGAATATGGAACTTTGTACAGGTAAGGAGTTACCTTAAGGAAGGGTGTATGGAACCGTGCGAGGACAGTTCTCCTCACTGCTTCTGAGCTTAAGGAAGCTTCAAAGCGCAGTCCCAAAAATTCTACCGGGAGCGGGCGCAGTCAAGTTGCTAAGTGGGGGCTCGAAGGGGACATGTAAAGCTCGGAGGAGCAAACAAAAGTTTTTATGAAAACTCTTATCCTGATACCTACCGCTATAAGAAAAACGGGGAATTGGAAGCAGCTTTTTGGCGATGGTAAACGTGAGGTCAGTGTCAAACCGAGCAATGGGCGGGGGTTGTGGGGGAAGAGCTGAGGGGACGGTAAACGCTTTCAGTACTCAAAAGAGAAGGTGCAGTTACATCCGGGGACCCTATCTGAACGTCGGAAGACAAAAACAGAAGAGGGAAAAAAATGGGGGCAGCATGTTACGCCGTCAAGACAACCGGTCGTCGATGTCTTATGCATACAATCTCCCGACGCTGAACTTAAGACTAAAAACAAATTATGGGAGGAGGAAAATAGAGGAGAAGTTCATCTTAGTTTGTCAGAAGAGAATAAACGGAAAGCAAAGGCACCGGTCAGTGAAAGCCAAAGATATCACATCGGGAAAATATGAATCTTTCTTAGCGGCTTCTCTAACTACAAAATCTAGGAAAAAAAGGGGATAACAACAAAAAAATACAGAAGAGACGAGAGGGTAAAGCACAAGAACTACAAACCAGGATGCGGCGAAATACATGATAGCCCCTTGCTAAGAATATCACCATGGGGGAAAAAAATAAAGAACAATAGTCCAAGGGGGGGCCTGAGTAACAACCATAGAAAAGGAATTATATGGCAAGGTGTCGGTAAAAATATGGAGGGAAAAAGGGGGAATGGGGAAGGATCAAGACTAGGAAGTGCAATAAGGTACAGAGGGCCCGTGTCGCGGGAGTACATACATAGAAGGAAAGAATAATACATGACTGACATACAGAGAAGGGCAGCAAAAAGACGCCGAGATGTCTGTGGGCGTTGCTTGTGACCTTCAGTGCATCCGCAGTGGAGCAAGAGAGAAATACTCTTGATGAGATCCACGAATAATTTCACTCGAATAAGGAGAAACACCGCACTATCTGATCTGACAACATCAACGATTTTCGAGCGTCAACTCAGAGAGGGAACCACTGAGGACGAAGAGAATCTTTTTCAAAAAAGGTCTCCGCATCCCAAATGCAAAAGAGGCCGACCTGTGCTTCGATCGCGATACAGAGAACAGGTTCTAGGAGTCCAATTTCGCGTCTGTAGAGGGGGGGTCAAAGAGAAGAAGGGGGATCAGAGACAGCACTTTCTGTCTCGAGGAAAGCACGTGCGGGTCCTTCAACGAAGAAGGGATAGCATCTCCGAGACATTGTGAAACAAAGAGAAAATTCGGGGGAAGGAGGGGAATAAATTCAAGAAGAACACGGGAAGGTGGGAAGAAGATAGCTCGTTGTCCGGCCATCGCAAAACAAATGCAATAATATCAGGGCGTCACTTCACAAGTATGGCGAGAAGCACATGGACCGAAAGGATGGGATGACTAGTGAGTTCTGTATCGTCCAGAGGCGGGGGGTGCGGAAGGGGTGACTACGAGTGGATTTATGGTTTAACCAAAAGTGGGATCGACGCACAACTCCAATCTTCAAGCCAATCCTACTCCTTGGAAGAAAAAAGAAAAAAAGGAAAAAAGATAAGGAAAAGTAACATCCTTATAAATTCAGTGGACCTTATTGGCAAGCGATCAGGGAAAGGCCTCTCGTGAGTTTTCGCTCGGGCATACGCGGGGGGAATTCGAGGAAAGGGAGAGTTCAAAAGAAGGAAAAAACACCAGAGTCAACTACCAGGAGGCTTGGTAAATAGCTGTACACCTTACTCGCCCTCAACTGACGGGAAGAAGAGGTACCCAAGAGAAGGACTCAAAAAAAACGAACGCTAACAAAGGATGTCAGAGAAATTCTTGGATCTTGACCGGGATCTAAAGGAGGGAGTATCAAATGAAGAGAGAAGGGAAGAGTCCGAAGGTTAGGCTCCTGGAAAAGACATAAAGTGCCTGCCAGAGACCTGCTTTCCCCGTCAAGTGAGCAGCAAAACTCCGGGAAAAAAAGGAGGGGAGGAAAGAGGAACCGGAAGTTACCGAAGAGAGATCAACAAGACAATCAAATTTTCTAATGCGCCTCTGATGACGAGGCCGGGGGGGAGTCAATCGTCATGAAAGGAGGAAATCGGTCCGGAAAGGCGACAGAGCGGGATCAGACCCTCTTATCAAAGAATTACCAAGTTATTGAAAAAAATAGTTTCCTGAAAATATGCTGCATAATAAGCTTTAGGGGAGCAGACCTCCGCGAATCCATCCAAGGGTGGTTCGGACGTCACTGCCTACTGAGACTGGAAATCTATTCAAGGCTTCCTTCTAACCTGTGAAAGCCCTCTCGAATATAAACTTTGAAAGAAGAATATTGGAAACCCGAGGGTGGCATCTTCAATACTCGGGAAAGGCTAAGAGCAAGGGTCTATTAGCCTCCATAGAGCGGTTAATATAGAGCCGGGGAATGAAATCTTAGAACTTTAAAAAGAGACTATTCCTAGAAAATATTAAGAGGGGAAACGGGCCGAAGGGGAGATCTCAGATGATGAGTAGACGAAAAACGCATTTTGTAACAAAAAAAAAAAGTGAAGGGGATCGAAAAGGGGGAGGGAGGAATAAGAAGCCACCACATAGGCATGCGGGGGCTATGCAAGGCATTTTCTTACCGCTCGCCACAGACCAATGTGGGAAAAAAGGTTACGTGAAGGGATGCGAGCCTGAAAACTTGAAAAGTTTTCACGCAAGACGAAAGCTAAAGAACAACGCGAGGGAGAGCCAAGGAGATGGTCAACCCAAACAGGGATGTTACTGCAAGACGGGATCTAAAAGTGAAACGTCATGCGCACGACCACCAAGGATGCTGCATGGAGAGAAGGGCCGTAAAAAAGGGGGTTAGCAGAAAAGGGAGGAATAAATGGGCGAAAAATAATATCTTCACAAATCAGAATAAAAAAAAACAAAGGGGAAAGAGAGGTTGGGAAAAAAACGAGATTCATCTTGGTAAGAAAATTGAGAGGCAGCGAATAAAAAAAAAAACATCCTCTGCATTACCCTCGGGGCGAGTGCGGGAAAAGAGGCAAGAGCCTGGGGTACAGTTGCGCAGGAGGAACGGCTGCCAACGTGGCCGGTCGAACATCATCGTTGCCAAGCAGTTAGAGGTCGGAGTGGGGAGTGGAGGGGGGCTGGATGGCATTGCAACGCTAATTTTTCCGCAATGACGAGTGACAGAAAAAAGGGGTAATAGCGGAAGGGATGGGGTGGGAGAGTAGGTGATCGGCATAGAGAAAGCCTCTTGGGTCGTCGGCTAGCGGGAGAAAAGGGATGAGTTACAAGCCTTCTTAGAGGTCGAAGAAAAAATCTCTATCTCACGTCCAATTTGAAAGACGTCCTAGAGGGATCGGCATCCATAAAGCGACAGAAGTTTTAGAAAGGCTTTGCCTTGATAGGAGGAATAGGCAATGACGAACCTAGTTCGGCGAATCTCCTGTCTATTCCTCTGTCCTGAAAAGCTGACCGAAAGTGGTTTGTTGGGGGCAGAAGCAGTAATGGACAATTTCCTTAGATAGATTTTTGAGCTGGGCGTGAAAGGGGGGAAGTCGGAAAGTGGGGACGATGACAGAACGCTGCTCGGCGTTGGAAGAACGACCCATGGAGGAATCTCAGAGGAGTCAAACTTAATTGGGAGCAGTGTGTCTCCTTGGTAATAGGGGGGTGACTGGACGAAGGTGATCGCTAACGCGAACGAAGGCGCTTAAGAAAAAAAGACAAGGACCGATTGGGGCCCCGAGGCCAAGGGGTAGGAAACGGGCATTGGGAGTAAAAACAGTCCAGACGGCGGCTATTGGCGTCGCCTGGTGGATTGGGGATGTGTGGGGGGCGATTCCGGCACGGAACGAACGCTTTCTTAGCATCCTGGCCCGGTACGGAAGGGAGGTGCATAAACCCTTGACGTGGCAGCGATGAATTTTGTGACTGCCAGTGATTGGGGCAGTGGGGACTTTCAACCGAAACTCTACGCTCGGGGGTCATCGTAGGAATAAGGGCGGGTCCCGAGCTGAAAAAAAGGGGAGTCTTCCAGGGTCGCCGGACATTTGATAGCGTAGCTGTCGTATATCAGTCAGGACTACTGGAGGGAATAAAAAGAAAAGACCTTGGGGAGAAGAACTGTCAAATAGAAAAAAACAAAAGGCAAAAGCAAAAAGAGATCAGAGGAGGGCGGGCAAGGCCTTACTTCGACACACGAAATCTCGAAAAGGGGGGGGAAGGAAAATAGGAGCATATACAGGCGCAGACTGGAGAATCTCGACAGACTCTGACCATCCTGGTCAAAGAGTATAGGTTATGTTGTTCATTCAGGGTTACCTTTTGGGCTTGGTGGGAGGCAGGGAGCGGATGGGAGAGGGGTCCAGCAAAGGATTTGGGATTGGTGCGGTCTACACCTGTGCCCTTCATCAGGAAACGACATGGAAAAGCCCAAGTTACCGGAGAGGTCCTTTCCTATCATAACTGAACTAGAGAGGGAGTTCAAGGGAAGTTAGAGGTCTCTACTTCTGGATTGGGGACTCATTACGAGGGGAACTAAATGAGGAGGCAGTCGCGAAAAGGGGGAGGCTTAAAGTAATGGAAAAGGATGGAAAAGTGTTTCTATTGCAGAAGATTGAGTGAAAATAAAAAAAGAATTTCAGGTGACGGGGAAAGGTTAAAATTCGCTCTCCGAAAGAGTACTGAAAGAAATCGGGGGAATCTGGGGAGGGCCAAAATCGTAGCCGCCGAGTCAGGAAGATGACCAAGTGAAGTAAGGAGAATGGAGGATAAGGCCTAATGATCGTAGAGACTTCTGGGGTTTGTTCAGAGCGGGGGAACTGGAAGGGGCGATGATCATCTCTCTTGAACGCTTAATTTTTCGCGCGAACATCTACCTTAAATCAGATTCCGGCTGTCCTCGCGGGAAGGTTTGGCAAGATGCTGCTTGCTGAGGGAACAGCGTGGCTGTTTTAGCGGAGTCCAAAAAAGGTTTGGATTGTGGCAATCGATCATGCTGTAGGGAGGGTTGGAAACGGCTGAGAAGGGGACCAGGACCATTAAGCAGGCAAGGAAAATGTGGCTAATACCGGGTGCGCGGGGGCAGGCGAAAAAGATGAAAATTCCTTGACTTAACTCACGACACAATAGAAGGGGAGAAGGACCGGTCCTTTACGGAGGAAAGTAAGCGGGAAAGGTTAGCCAGTGTTACTACGCTGTCTAGGGAAAGTTGAGTAAAAAAGTTCCTTAGTCATGAAAAGACCGCCCTCTGCGGAGATCCCGGAACGGGGGGCGATTGATCATCCCGAAGATGGGGGAATAGGGGAACTTTTGTACATGCTTTGGTCAGACTGGGAGGACGGAGGTGACCCTATGCAGGGGAGAGGGGAGAGACATTTGTCAATGCCGCGGCCTGTCGTGAGGGTACGGAACTCAGAGCGGGAAGCAGACGCTTGGTTGAACTGGAAGCATATCAAACGTTTCGATACCTCGCTCAGAAAGAAAGGTAGGTGGGGGAAAAATGGAACGCTGTAAAAGACCATTAAATCGTCTGATGTCTTCTGAGCGACAATCAACGACGTGAAAAAAAATTCGGGGAGATCGAAAAACAACACTAGGTGATGAAAAAGGAAGGGAGATTTCCAGCTGGCGGGTTGTCCATCGAGGAGATAAAAGAGGGTGGGTATGGACCTGTCATGCTGTCCCGCCAATGGTCGGCAGAAAGGGCTGAGCAGAGGGGGCAGATAAAGGTTCGATATGTTTCCCGAAAAGAATTCACCTGCAAAAGAATGTCTGGTACATAAAAGAAGAGGGAAGGAGGGTGTATACCGTACCTAAAGAAGATGAAGCGGCAGACTAAAAATTACAATATCCCATTTCCGAAGGAAAAGAAAGAAGGTAAAAAGGGGGGCCAAAAGCCTCGAACAATGATTAGCCGCTTTCTGATCTATTAGTTTGAGGATACATGGCCTCAGTGCTGGAGAGTTAACGAAACGTGAGGCAGGAGAGGAAACGTGCTCGGTCTACGAGTCCGACATGGCGAGAGGAGCTGAGTGCAAAAAAGAGGTATTCCGGAGTTCCCAGGACAGGAGGATGCGAGTGGGGGGGATTCCCTTTGGTCAGCCGCTTCTAAAAGGGGAAACTAAAGAAAAAGGGAGAGTCCAAAAAAAGGGTGTTCAGGGGTCAGCAGGGAAACAATGATAAGGGAAGGTCAAATCGAATCCTGATCGTTTACAACGCAAGGGAAAACTCTGGGAAACACCAGCAGAAGAAGCAGTGTTCGATCTTCCATCATGATGGGAGAAAGAAAAAAGGAGGAAGAGAATCGGCGGGGGAATATTCGCCGAATAAAACAAGAAGGACTGGCGATCTAGATTCAAGAAAAAGAGTCAGGCGAGGAAAAACACCAAGGACGAGACGATCGGAGGTCTCTTCCGGTACTGTCAACGGATAACAAGTGGATAAAGAAAGCAGGGCGAGACGAATTGGGGGGGTGGGGGGGTAGCCGGGATCTCATTACTGGGGCTAGAAAAATAAGCTACAGGTCGATCGCCAGATTCTTTTAAATCTCGAAACGGATCATTTCAACTAAACCACTTGAAGCTGTTTAGGTGGGATAAGGGAGAATAGCTACCAGAAGGGAAGGGTTCATATGGAAAGACCTCCTCATTGTTATAAAAGGTACTCAATAGGTGTATCTTGTCTAGTTATTGGGGATGGGAGGAACGGGGGGTTCCTGACCAGGCGCGTTGGGCCTGAAGTGTTGGAGATTACGTTCACATTTTGTTTTTCAGATACGGCAAACGACCATAAGAATTTAGACACCACAAAATAAAAAGGAATTATATCACCAAGAAATAGCACTTGGTTACAAAGAGGGAGAGCGGAAAAGGGAAAAGGCCATGACTCGGGGTAAGTGTACCTCTCAGCAAAATAAGCGGGAAGTAATTTGACATACTTCAAAAGCAGCCCGCCTCAAGTTTGGCCAGGTAAAGGGAGGAAAAGAATACTGGCTGACCGCCGTAGGGAAATGACAGAGGAAGGATAAATCAAATCCATGGAAAGAGAGGACAAATTTCTACATGCGGGAAGATGAGAGCACTAAGTAATTCTAAAAGAATGCTATTCATACGCCTTAATAATCTGAGGTGTACCTGGTAAAATTAAGAACCATCAAGGTTCAGGAAGAACGCAAACGAGTGTGAAAAAACCCACCTCCACGTTGAATGAATGACTACTTCCCAATCCTCTAACAGAATGATAAACTAGGAAAAGGGAAAAGGAGACTCTAGCACAATCAAAACAGAATTGCGAAGGTCAGCCCGATTAACTTGATACTCCGTTGAAGCCCGTTCCATCGGTAAACTGTGTCAGCAGCCGTCTACTTTACCGGAAGAACAGGAGTAATCAAAACGGATTAGAAAATTATCAAAAATAGAAAGACAGGGGTGAGACGGACAGCCGAAGCCTCAAAGGGTCAGGGAAACGTAAAGAAGAAAGAGGAGAGGGAGAGAGTGCAGATGAAAAAATCAGTACAAGGGCTAAGGCTGAAGAACGAAAAATCCTATCCGAAGACTTTCAAGGAGTATTGGGAAACGGGCATCGAAAAGATTACTTGCAACTCGCCTCTCATTTGGCGACCAGGGAAAGTACGGGGACATGAAGCGAGACAAAGATTCTCAGGAGGGTACAATGGTCATTCAGAGCACTTATAGGGCCGAAAAAATAAAGAAAGCCAGAATAAAAGGGAGAGAGATCGAGGAGAGGCTTCATTCGTCTCTAACGCTGATAAGAACTATGGAGCTACACCGACTTTCTGCAAGCAACGAATAAAAAAGTATGGGGAGAGAGGGTGCCTGATCAGGATCGGACCAGAGAAATATCCTTAATCGATCTGTTACGGGGTTTCATCCGATCAGAACAAGTGAGGGTGTGAAGACTCCGCGAATCTTCCCCATCAAAATAAAAAGATAAGCTCTTTCAACTATATGCGACATCGCCTGAAGGTCGGGGAGACTTTCGAGAAAGGAAAATAAAGCTGAACGTACTTTCCTTTAGAATCGAACCGGATTGTAATCTTAAATATATCGGCCTCTGGTTTCGAGGGAGATCTGAAAGAAAGAGGAGAGAGAACGATGGGAGGAAAAGGAGATTGGTTGGAAGAAGAGGGGTCTCAGATCATTGGCCACAAGCCGGAATTTTCCTCGGGGGCGTTTAAAAAAAGGTAGGGGAAGGAATTAGAAGCACTCAGCTCAGGCACTGGTTTCCCTGTGGCCAACAATAATCGGGACTGACGATAAACGTCAGGCGATTTCGAGAAGTCTCGGAAGAAGGAGCCGAGGGCAGGGAGGAAAGAGGAGCCGTCGAGGGTATCTGGGTGGAAGAGAAAACGTTCCGCAGGCGGGACATTAATCTTCACCGGTGGAGGAGTGAGACTATTCAGGGGGGAGGGAAGGGATCATTATAGTGAATCGGAGGATGGTTGGAGAGTTGGATTTAATCAGGATGGGGAATATAGGTCACTTTACTCCACTGCGTTCTAGCGACTGAAAACGGGGCGACATTGTTAAAGGGGGGAGGAAGATGTCCGATAGCGAACCGTCTCGGAAATCCTTGTCGAAAAAAGAAGTGAAGTAGAGAACTGGAGGAGAGAGGGGCCGATTGATAGGACACAAGTCTATTATGGCACTCTTATTCCGAGGGGTACAAAGTTTGGGGACATACCAGCAAGTGAAAGAATGAAGTTCGGTTTGGGGGGAGGGCTGGCAGGAACTCTCCTTACTTTCACATCGCGTTACTATAAGAGAAGCCAGAAAGCCGACCATTGAGGAAGCGAGGCGGCAGCTGACAAATTATGCATCATTGTTGGATTTTCGAAGGTGGAAGGGAGGAGAAAGTCGGAGGACGGGACAGTCAGAAAAGATTTGCCTAAGACGGACTCTATCTTACCAAAGAAACGTAAATGGGGGTATCACAGGCTGATTTCGCAAAAGTTTCCCGGTGTTGGGGGAATGTTCCGGCGATAGAAGGAGGTTAAATAGGGGATTTCGGTCGAATCCTGTTACCAGCCTGGGGGGAACGGGTGCGCTGCTCCAGGAAGTATTTAAACCGAAGGGTTTTGGGGGGGGTCAAGGGGTGGGGGGTCGGGCGGATCGGGGAAAGGAAATTAAATATCTTGGGCTCTCCTTGGGTCTAACGCGGTCATCACAAACTAATTTCCCCCCAACCCGCCCTGCCATAATTGGAAGAGGGGTGAGGAAGAGGCGGGATCTTTCTTATGTCATTTCCCTACATGAAGACCGAAGAAAGGGTATAGCAGAACTGACCCGATCAGATGACAACATAAAGCCCGAGGGTCGGTGGCCTCTGACATGGCTAAAACTCACACTTGGCAGGTCTATTATAGAAGGAAGGGAGAGGAACGAGAAGAGTTCCATCGGGAAACATTATTGCGTCTGTGAATCAGATGGGGAGGGGGTGTAATTTATGGGTGCTGAAAATGGGAGTTGCAAAGGCGGAAAGGGGTTTCTGTTTGGACTGTCTATACACCTTGTCAGCTCAAATAGATTCACCAGGACGCCAAGTTCAGGGACAGGATCAGAAGGGGTCCGATAAATACATAACTGAACTGAATCTAGAAGCGGAAAGAGGAATATGCATCGCATACTGCGGGAGGTGGGACTATGACGAAGACCTAACATTCATTTCAGTGTCCCGGTCGCGAGTGAGGGGGGGAATTGAAAAGCCAAATGGAACACGGTTGCATTCTTCTCATAAGGGGGTCCAGTACGACGCTCTTGAAAAACTAATTTTTCGTAGAGTTTGTCACAAGGGCCTGCGAGGAGAGGCGAAAGAGGATCTCGGGATCGTCAAGAACTGGTCAAGGCTATAGTTCCGAGTATCGGTGGACCTTATCGACGTGGACGGCTAAAAGGGGGGGGGGGGAAAAGGGGGAAGGGGACGAGTTGTCTGGGTCATCGCGAAAAACGGACCTGTCCGACTCAATCGAGGAAGCTTACTGATTTTTGAGGCACTGCGAATCTACACGGACTCCGAGCAGGGGGGGAGAAAAAAGCATAAAGGGGGGGGGGGGGGGCAGCATCGTAAGGAGGGGGTAGAGAGAAGCGCTTGTCTTTTGTGGTGAGCTTAGGGAAACCGGATATTGCGGGGGAGAACGGGAAGGTTGACCTTTATAGTGGAAACCCTGGTACCATGAACGCCATTTTGATGGGGTCAGGGGAGGGA
>Ga0179593_1655786_pt1 | contig 12405 bp, 17 predicted proteins | sample CZODoug2_1_08_16_FD_185931 | JGI IMG/M metagenome (GOLD analysis project Ga0179593, IMG submission 185931) | Vadose zone soil fungal communities from Angelo Coast Range Reserve, California, USA - CZODoug2_1_08_16fungal (PacBio error correction) | ecosystem: Environmental > Terrestrial > Soil >...
TAGGAAAAACGCTCATCAAGGGCGGCGATGAGGGTCGCAGAAAAGACTAGGGACGTCGAAGGAGGGCTCGAACTCGAAATGGAGAGCTTCTAACCCCATCCGTGATTTTCTGGAGAAAAGGGGAAAAAAAAGGGGCTTCCATCCGAGGGAGGAAAGAAGGATGAGATCCGCCAAGCCGAGAGCAAGAAGGTCGTTCATTCTCCCCGTGGGCGCAGAGTATACCCGGACTGAGAAGAACGTGGAGGGATGGGAAGACACTGTCTCACAATGAAAGGGGAGACGTTTCTTCGCCATTCTCTGAGGAGAGGTCGGGGGGTGTCGCATTGGGGGGAAAAATATTACTGGTTCCTGAAGGAATCGCATGCCAAGGGGTGTACCGACATGTTGTGGAAAAAGTTGACAAGGACGCCTGCCCGTCGAAAAAAGCATGCAATTTCAGAGATGCTCATGCCTTGGCAAGGGCGCCCTGCTGGAGAGGAAAGGAGAGAGAAGCATGGCAAGATTTGAAGAATTGGGCCTAATCTTCCGCACGGAGGGGGAAAAGAAATAATTCCTAAAGGAACAGGAGTCAGCGTACGAGATTCATAAGAGAAGAGACGAGACATCTTCAAAGAGGGGAGTCTTCTCTACTAGCCGGAAAGAGGGGAAGTCTGAGAAGGAGTCAATCAGCGGAAAGATCAATTAAAAAGGGGCGTCTCGCCCAGAAGACTAAAGGGCGGGAAACTATAGAAAGGAGGGAGCTTTCGGAAGAAGGGCCTGCGTTGTAGAGGGGGGGTCTTCTGAGTACGAAAAAAAGAAGAGTAAAGAAAATATGGGCCGAGGGGGATGATCGCGGGGGGGGGGGGCTGCAATGAGAAATTTTGAAGTTGGGACAAAAGGGGTCGCGCGCGGAAAGGTTTGAAAGAGGGATATGGGCAAACCAGTGGGGGAAAAGGGACCGTCGGTGTTAGATCGAATACCACTGCGGAAAAGGAACAGATTGGGGGAAACGGAGTGATTGGGAGTACGAGGGGGGAAGGGTCTCAGCTAGAAAAGGACGAAGCGGACTTTCCTGTTGAAGACCCGATGCGATACCCCCATGGAAGGAAAAGAAAAGGGAAAAAAAAAATGGGCACACTAGCGACGATCGTGCAAAACCTTATCTTCAAGGGGATCTCAGCGGGAGAAAAGGGACAACCGAGGAAAGATCTCTTGGCTGGGGAGGGGGTCGTGGAAGGGAAGGGAAAAAACACCACAGGGAGGGGGTTTGGTCAGCTCAAAGGGGAGGAAAGAGACGGGGGGACTTAAGGGGCGAAAAGCGTGTATGCTGTGGGGAATAATCAGGCACCTGGACGAGACAAGGGAATGTAAGACGTCTCTCCGGGGAGGTCGCGACCGAAGGGCAGTTTCTTAGACGTAGCCAGGTAGGAATCTTCGGGCTTCGTTGGAACACTGGCGGAGTTTGAGCGGGGGCAAACAAAATCCGCAGAATGAATCTCTCGCTAAAGGGGGAAGGAACGCTGAAAAGCCTTTTCCTTGGACATAAAAACCAGCTGCTCTAAAGAGCCTCTCCTAAGAAGGCCAGAATTCTGGGCGAAAAAGGAAGGATTTGTATCTGGAGGAGGAGGGTGAAAAAGAACAGGACCGTTCTTGGGGATGCTTTTACTGGGAATCTGGGGATCGAGAGGGGACGGTCGCCAAAAAAGCAAGGGGGCCTCATCGAATGGGGGAGAAAAAAGTTTGGGGGGGCGGCAGTTCACGTTGGGAGGGGTATAGGGGAGCGCGTCAGCTTTCCCAAATCCGAAGGGGGAGGCCGACAGGAAAGCCCTATCAAAAACGTCGTGCATTTAGAAAAAGCAACACCACCAAAGGGGGGGGTCTCTTAACTGAAGGGGAAGAGCGCTGCAATGGGCGGCGAAGGAGATAGGGAGAAGCCATCTAGGAAACTATGCTGGAAATCAGGTACGAGAAGGATCGGCAGGAGAAGCGACAAAGAGGGGGTGCAATTATTCGAGAAGGGCTTACTAAAGGGCCTCGCGAAGTTGAAGAAAAATAATAGGGTTTCGAAGAGGGAAGCTTTTTGAGGAGGAGCGAAAAGCGAGGAGAGTACGCTGGGGCCGCGGGAATGCGACGGAATTCTGAGGAGGAATAAGGGGACCTCGTCGAAAAGAGATTTCCTACGAGGAAAATCGGGTCCGGTCAGAGGGGAGGGAAAAAAGAAGCATTCGAAATTTAAAAAATCCGGAAAAAAAGGTGCGATGGTCAAAAAATGAGCGACAAAGAGGCGCACGGCGAGGAGGGGAAGCACGCAGGGGCAGGGTTTCTCGTAGGCGAAAGAAAAAAAAGAGGAAGAAAAAGAGGCGAAAGGGATACGTGTCAGCTTGACGACAGGGGGTCAGTGTTTTTCCGGAATCGGGGAGAGGGCGGCACGCCATGAAGGATAGGCGACGAAGGGGAGGGAACATCATGTGTAAAAAAGGAACCGTATTTCCACGGAGCCCGTTACTATGCTGCTCTCTAGAACAGGGGGGGGAGGACTCATCTTGTAGGAGAGAGGGAAAGAACAGGGAAAAAAAAGGCCTCGCGTTTGGAGAAGGCCCGTTTTAGGGGGATCGCGGAACGCATGCCGCCCATGGAGAGAGGGAAATACGAAGAAGGGGAACCGGTAACCGGCGGAATTTTAAGTTGGGGGAGACGCAAATGAAGTTTATCATCATTTTGGGAATCGTAAAAGTCTAGACAATGAACGCTTGGCGCTCCGGGGGGGATATATCTCTTCAGGCCGTAGGGGAGACACCTGCGGGGAGAGAGCGGGAAGAAGGGGGGAGCAGAGATGGAGGGGACCTGGAGAGGTGGGGATTACTTGAAAGAAGGGGGGGGGAGCTTTCCCCTGAGGGGATGGGGGGAGGATCAATTTGAACCAGTTTTATAAGCAACAACACAACTGAGGGATATATACACAGGGGGGGGGGAGAACCTTCGAAGCAAAAAAAAAGACTGGAAAGAAGGAAGGCCCCTTCATTGAAGAAGATCCCATTCAGGAGGGACTTTATCTAGGGGAGTGGCGCCATGTCGGGAAAAGACGAGCCATGGGGAAGGTGGAAAAAATAGGGGGACCACACAGACGAACGGGGGAACTCGGAATCCCACCATAAGGGGAAGGCATTGCCGCGAGAACATTGAGAAAATGCTTGATCCCAAAAGTTGTGATATCAGCCGCAAGACGCGCTTTTGCGTCGATACTCGTCTTCGAGAAGGGAATTTCGTCCTGAAGGAGAAAAGCAGGGGTTAGCAAAAGGGGGCTTCTCTAAAACCGGGGACGGCACAGGTTATTACGCCGATATTTTCCGCGGTGCGGGCAGTCATAGAAAAAGAGGAAAGGTTGCCCGTGGGGAGGGGGGGAACGCTTAAAAATGATTCGGGGCCGAAGTAGGAAGGCAGAGAAGATTATGTCTCACGACCAATGAAGGTTCCGGCAAAAAGGAAAAAGCGGAAAAGGAAAGGCACCGTTTTTAAAAATGGGAGGTTGTAAAAGCCCCTATCAAAGAAGCCTCTGCCTAAAAGGGAAGAAGAAAGTCAAACAATCCTGGGTGGGCTAGGGCTCCTTCTCGGGTAGGGGGAAGATAGTTTCAGCCTGAGAGGTATCACCCGCTCCTCTGGAAGAAAATGAAATTCCTTTACGCTCTTTCTGAAATGAAAGACACCTGTGTGAGAGTCTGAAATCGCTAGGCATCTACGGGGGAACCTCTAAAGTTGGGGAGAATGAGAAAGGGTGCCCCCTCTCTTATCTTTCTACGAAGAGAATCCCCCCTCGAAGAAAGGATGTAAAAGATCATCCGAGTGAGGCTCTGCGTAATCGTAGCGAAAAGAAGGTTTTAATATTTGAGAGTAAGAGCCCTTTCGTAGAAGGAAGATCGAACGGGCCCACAGCTTGTCATCTCTATGAGAAAATCTCATCTGTTCAGGGGAAAAGGAACCCCCTCAGGGAAGTTCCGAGGAGTGGGGGTTCTTTCAAGGAAGCCTCTGTTGGGGGAGGGGGAGGAAAAGGGGATTCCTTGTGGAAAGAGCTTCATAGAAAGACAAAACTTGAAATGTGGAGGTCCAAAAAAAAGGGGGCGCCTTCGATGAGGGGACATGTCCGCGGGGCCACAAGGTAGCGCGCGGGCCAATGGGTCCCAGTACGCACGCGGCAGAAGAAACACAGGAGGACCAAAGAACGGAACATAAATAGAAAAGGCAGCCGAATTAGGGGGACAAGAAAGGGAGGCCGAATGAGGCGCAGGGGAGGGGGAGGATGTCAATGAAGGGACTTAACCGAAAACGCGACCGAATCCCTCGCGGTCGGAGGAAAAAAACTTTTCCCCAAAGAAAGAAGAGAAAGGATGCTACACCAGTCAGACTTAGGAACCGGGACTTTCTCTACATCAAGGAAACGTATGGGAAGATGTCTCGTCAGGAGAGGAAACTATTTCACAGAAAGGAAAAGTGGGCTCTAATCGGGAATCCCGCTGCAACAAGGGTCAGATCCGAGAGGAAAAAGCTCAAAAGGTGGGCAGGTTGTGCCGAAGGGGCCCAATGTCAAGCCCCAGAGAAAAAAAGCCTTCGCTGTTTGCAAGAGTCACCATCCGGGAAAGGTGATGAAGATTGTCAGGGGGGGGGCATGGGGATTATTAGTCGGAAGACATTTTTTATATAACCAAAAAAGAGGGGAGAACTGAGGAAAGGAGACTTGGTGCGGCTCCGAAAGAAATATGCGAATCAGTCAGAGACTACTTCCTTCGATGGGGCATCGAAGAGAGCCGTTCCGCAGGGGGGGGCGAGAGCGCCAACGGGGAGTCTCCTCTGACAGGGAGCGTCACAAAACCTGTGACCGAGAAGCGCTTTTGGCACGGGGGGGGATCAAAGCAGGAAAAGCCGAAGGAGGTCATCTCTAAAAATCAAATGGGAGGCTATGGAGAAAAAAGTCTCGAACCCAGGCTTCGGAGAACAACAACGGGATTTAGCAAGCGGAAGGGAGATTTTATGCCGAAGAAATTAAAAAAGAAAAGAAATGATATCAATTCGGAGGGCGCTCATAGACCGTTGAGGGAGGGGAAGAGGAGAATATCGCCTAAAAGGGGAAAGGAAATGCATAGAGAAAAGACCATATTCGCCGAGGGGTCAGAAGAAAGTGAGTCTGGAAGCATCACCGGAACGTCTGGATTAACTGAGAAGAAGGCCGTTCTGAGAAACAAGGACGCTGGGAAAAAAAAAGATGCATTGGGACGGAGCTACTGCATCCCTCAGTTTCGAAACAGAAAATGTTTCCCATGAATGAAGAATGCAATGAAGGGGAGCGGGGGCTTTTCGACGGGCAGGAGGGGCACTTGGGAGATGACCAAAATTTTCATGTAGAAAGTTTCTCTAATTCGAAAGGGACCGGACCGAAAAGACGTTAATCCTAATGCAAGCACATAAAGCGCATAAATGACTGAAGGGGAGGGTGCCCGCCGTCTTGAAAGGGAAGGGATGAACAGTAGGGGAGAAGTGTCGCGTTCAGGAGGGAGACAATTCCGGCGGGACGGGCAGAACAGGAAGGAGAACCGTCTTTGCGGAAAGGAAAAAAAAGGGGCTCTCATCGGATTTATTAATCAGGGATTTTCCCGTTAAAGTTGGCACAGAGGGGGGGGGGGTATAATATCCTAAAAGAGGGAGTTGTGGGAAAAAAGCATTGCATCTTCTTAAGGCAAGCAAAGGTTCCGGGAGAAACTCCAGGGGCAGGGGGAAGAGATTTAACCTGCAAGGGGGAACCTCATTTTAAGCTCTTGAAGTTAGGCGCTCTCCGAGCAAATTCATTAACACAGGTTACGGGGAAAACACCGTTCTTACCGAGCGCGGAAAGAACCATCTGAGAATCCTTCTCATGTAGGGGCGGGGAGACTGAAGGCCTGCGAAGCAAACACAACCCTAGGTGAGGGAGATATATATTTATTAAGGAGAAAAGGACGGGGGAGGAGAAGCCCCCTCCTTAGCAGAGCGAAGGGGGGACGGAGTGCCGATGAGAAGGCCGGCAGGTTTCAAGAAAGGGGGAAAGGAACATTGTTTAACCAGGGTCAATGAAGTGGGAGAGAAGAAGGGGAGAGCCCCTCCCTAAGGAAGATGGTAGGCGAGCAAAGAAGGGGGGGGAGATCGTCCTTCTGCGGGGGATGTTCGAGGTGGAACCTCCGCGGAGTGGTTCTTCTAGCAGGGTCTGACTCAGGCAACATCGGAGGGGAAAGGATCTTCTAACCTCAATAGGAGGGAAAAGGGGGGTTGTCTGCGCCGACCGGAACTGAATTCATTCCTGCCATCAGAGAAAGAAGCTAGAGACAAGAAGGAAGGGGTCTCCCGTGCAAGGGATCGTTCGTGGCGCCTCTCAGGGGAGACAAAATTGATCACGTCACACCGAGGGCCAACGGGAGGAAAGATCCCATGAGAGAAGAAAAGTTCGGGAGGGGAATCCATTCGCGGCGAGGAGGGCGTAGTCGATCCTGAGGGGCGCTGGGAAGGGGGGGGGAAGAGAGCATTCGCTAAAGGGGATACCGACAATGTGGGGGGGGGAACCTCTTGAACGCCTGCCCGCAAGGAGGCAATTGCAGAGAAGGGGGGGGGACATGGGGAGAAGGTTCTCCCTGCTGGGGGTCAAACAGTCAAAAAAGGGCGGGCCATCTTTGGGAGAGAGCTCTGGCCTCGAGGAAAGGAGATCTATAAAAAGGAACTCCACTAACCGGGTCCAAAAGGGGAAGACTCGTTTGCGAAACTACTGCTCGGCCGAGAAAGTGCTAATAGGAAGGCATACCAGCATGCAAGGGCGCCGGAAAAGCGCGATCTTCGATCTTCAAAGAGGAGAAAACCTTTTGATCTAAAGGAGAAAGGCAGCACAGGAGAGGGGCTTCTCTGCCGAATGAAAAATCTCAGTGGCTGGCAGGATCTCGTACTGCATGACAGAGGAGGCGAGGCCGTAATAAGCGCTGCAAGGGGAGCCGAAAGAGAGGCAGGAGGAGTACGACAGCTTCTCCATCGGAGATGGCCGAGTGTTAAAACTTACGGGGGGAGGAGGGGATAACCGGCTTGGGCGGCGCCAGACTTGCCAGGAAGAAATTCACAGGGGGGGAACTTTAAAAAAAAAGGGGGGGGGGGGGGGGGTCATATCGAACCAGGTCGAGGTGAGCAGGGGAGTCGTTAACCGGGGAGGGGGAGATTCACCCGAGCGCAGAGGAAAGGGGGGGGGGTACTATAAGGGGAATCTGGTCCGAGAAGAATAAATTCTCAAAGAAAAAGAAGGGAATGGAGGGGTTGATACCTACCGCAGGAGGGGAGCAGTCTACCCCCACTTTACCTGCGCTGAAAAGAAGGATCTTAACCTGGCAAGGAAGAAGAATCTTCATCCCCTTAAGAAAAAAAAGGTGCCGGATGGTGAAGGACCATCGAACTTCACAAGTCGACGGGGATAGGGCTATCTTGGGCTGTCAAATGGGGGGGGAAGCTTTGGAGGAAAAGAAAAGCACTTAATTGGATGGTCAGCTCAGGTTGTATAAAGATTGCGGGGGGAAACGCTCACGCTTGTAGGGGAGGGGAAATATCAGCAAAGGAAAAAAAGGGATACATGTCAGGGCAAGGCGACGATCTCATAAAGAAAAAGTGGAGCTCAACTCAATAAGGGGAGTTCCTTGGAGGAAAAGGAACCTGAAAGGGGGGGGGTAATCTTCGTCGGAGGGGGGGAAAAGCTTGGAAAAAGCGAGGAAGGAGAGAGCTTTTCCGAGGAAAAGGGAAAGGGGTCAGTGGATCCTCACTAAGGAAACTGGGAAAAAGCGGACCTCCCTGCTTGACAAAATTCGGAAAAGAATGAGGAAGATTCTCGGATGGAAAGTTAACCAGTAATCAGCGTGTTCCTCTGTGAGGGGGGGAAGATCTTTGAAATTGTCAAGAGAAGGGGAGAGGAACCAAACCGCGTCAGAATCATCGAATGAATGTGGCTTTTGGGAAGGGAAAATTCACTGGAGGCTGTAGGGGGGAAGGGAGTATTACTCGCTTTCCCCACAACGGAGAAGCACGCGCCTCCCTAGAAAAAAGGGCAGTTGAGGAAAAAAACACCACAACCAGCTGGGCGAGGAAAAAGAATCTAAAAGCGCTGAGGATTGTCGGCGAGAGAGCCGCCGAAGGGGAGGCCCGAAAATTCGATCGGCGGATGATGAGCGAGCAGGCATGCGGAGAGGGGACGCACATGGCGAAAAAGGAAAGCTCGAAAGGTACCGAACTGGCAGGCTAGGGGGGGAGTGCGAGGGCGGGTCTCAACTTTTGGAAAAGGAGGTTTTATCTAAAATACTTCGGATAAAACGCGAAGGTGAAAATGCAAGGGGGGAGGACGCCGGGAATCTTGAGTTGCAATCGCGTCTATGCAAGGAGTTTCAGGGGGAAGAAAAGAAGCAAACCGTTCGAAGACGACTCGTGAACCCACACGGAAAAAAGTAGAAGCGCCCCAGCAAAAGGGTGATGGAAACTGGAAGCCCACTAGGTCTCCACGGAGCATGGACGCCGGGGGGGGAGAAAGTGTGTTGATAAAGATGAGAAGGAGTAAATTGGGGTACTACCATCGTTCGAAAAGGTGGAGGGAAAATTTTCTTGGGGGGAGAGGGGGGGTTTTTGCCGGAGGGTTACATTGCGAGGAAAAAAACATGGGACTTTATTCCTCTACGACTCAGGAAAACCGTTTTCAAGCGGACCAAAAGAAAAAAAACCTCGGGAGGGGGAAACCTGCCTCTCTTCGAACAAAAAAAAAAATCCATATGGGCTCGAAAAAATAACATGAGCTAGCGTGTGACACTAAGCCTGCCCTTATGTCGGGGGAAAAGAGGGCGACGGAAGGAATCCGCATGTTAGAAATACATCGCCGGGAACGGGGGGGCCAAACGGCGAAGGGGGCTAATTTCCGCCGGCGGCTCCATTCGTTTGGTGAAAGAGGTGGTACCTCAAGGAGATCAGGGCAAAAGGAAAAGGAAATTTCTCTAAAGGATGGTGGGATACAGATCGGATCCAATAAGTACGGGATGGGGAGGGGGGAAAAAGTGAACATGTCTCGAAAATAGTCAATCAAGGGGGAACAAAGCATCCCTCGTTAAAGGGAAAAGCCAAAACCTTGGGAGGTTGATGAAGGACCTGCAAGTACTCTTCTCCGGGGAAAAGGAAGGGCTGGTGCGATGGGGAAACAAGTTTATCTCTCGAAAAAAGGAGGATACAATATTATATAGAGGGGAGAATTCCGAAATAAGAAAAGAAAAAAACAGTACGTCCCTCTTCTCCCGTCCAGGAGGGAAGCCCTTCAACGGGGAAAACTGGATAGCTTCACAAGGGAAATCTCTCGGCAAGGGAAACAGAATCCATCCAGGGCCTGAGACTAGATCAATCAACAACATACATATAAAAAAGTCCTTTTCCGGAGGGGGACATTGAAAGGGAAAGAAATTTGCTCCCACAGGACTCTACCAGCCTCCGGAACTTCAGGAGCGCGTTTTGTCGAAGGGAAAAGTATTAGAGAGAAAGACATGGTCGGCCTGAAAAAAAAGCGTTTTTTAGCACCTGGCCTACGGGAAGAGGGAAAACTCTATTCAGGGGGGAAAAAAGCGAAGAGGGGGGCTCTATGAGTTGAAAGCGGTTCGAGAGGAGGGGCAGGAAGGCACTTTTCCCTTGGAAGAAGGGAATTGAAAAATTATTCTGGGGGGAGAGGTCTTCGGAAAAGGAGAGACTTCTTTCGAAAAATGTATCACCGATCAAAAAACTGCTTCACAGGTTCACTAGGGGTTCTAAAGATTTGAAAGAAACCGCCAGAAAGGGAAAAGCGGATCACAGCCCACTATAAGCATCCCTCTCTCTGCAAAAAAAGCTCGGGGGGAATAGGTTCTCATGAGGGGGGAGAATCGTTTCGACTTTCACCAGAACGTCTTGAAAAAATTGGAAGAAGAAAAGGTCTCTATGGAAGAGGTCTCGAAGCTTTCTCACCTGTTGTGAGAGGAGGGAAATCTCTCTTGATGGGGAAAAGTTTTGCCACCCTCCGAGGGTACCGGTCCCCGTCCTTCTCAAAAGCTCCTAGAATGGACTGCTTTAGGGCTCCGCTAGGCTCAAAGGTCTTCTAAACAGGGAGCAGCCGGGTACATTCTCTTGGGGGGGAAGTCGTAGGAGTAGGAGTGTTACTAAATAAGAGGGGCCTTTAAAAAGATGCAGGCTCCGGCTCAGTGAAAGCTCATCATGAGAGATTAATAGTCCGGGGAGATCTCTAACAACGAAAAAAAAAAAAAAGAAAAATCTACCCTGGGTTTCTCGAGGAACAGTTAAAAAATGTCAAGCTGTTTGTGGAAGGGAAGCCTCGAAAGAAAGAAGTTGGGGGGGCGTGAGGCGCTGAATCCATGGGGGGGGGCGTCATAAAGAAATAATACCGCCGAAAAGTGGGGGGGAAGAACAGCGTGCGGGGGCCCGTCGGGAGGGAACATTTCTCGGGGGGGAAAAGAGCGCGAGGACAGGGTGGGACAGATCCAGTACCAGCCGAAAGAGCCAAGAACAAGGATTAAGGGTGTAAATGGGCTCATCCTGATCCCCATCAATAGGGAGAGTTGCGGGGTCAAGAAAGGAAATGAGAGGGGGAAGAGGACGTGAGATTTCAGAAAGGCAGAGTCAGACTACTCTAGAGAATCCCTCTGAGGACAAGGGGAAAAAGCTGTTCCCCCGACGCGGGAAAAAGAGGCTACTTGGAGGGAAGCCCGGCAAGGGAATATTGGCTACAGCAAAGAAGAGGGGGAGGGAGAACGAGCCCTGACATGTCTCGGAAAAGTTTCCAAAATACACTGCCCCGTGGAGCAGCTTTCAGAAAAGAGAAAAAGTATCCTAGCTAACCAATTCGCAAGAATGGGAGAGTCGTTGCCAAAAAGGCCAGAAAAGAATAGAAAAGACGTCGCTGTTTCCTGAAAAGGAGATGTAAACCATCCGGAAAGGGGGAGAATGGGGGGTAGCAGTAGTGTCCCGGTACGAAGAAGGCGTTCAGACGTACAGGGACAATCGGGGGGAGGTCATCAACGGCAAGAGTTTATGCGGGGGAAAATCCGAAGGAGACAAGATCGTACTCCCGAGGGAAGAAAGTCCGGGGGAGAGGAAATCTTTTGGCCCGTGGAAGAATGCGAGAGCTACCGAAAGAACTTGGAGCTCTGACACAAAATGGGGTAAAGACGTCACACTCAAGGAAAAGCGATATAGCGATCGGGGGTGGAAATTGGGGAAGTAAAAGCCGGGATTTCTTCAGACGCAGAAGTCACTCTCAGCAAGAAAACCATATAAGAAAAAGGAAGGTGGTCGGGAGAAGTAGGGGGTACTCACGCAGAACAGCCGAAAGAATTAGTGAGAAAACCCCGTCCAGGGGGGGTACGAAAGAGAAATCCGCGATATCTGGGAACGCCCTAAAAAAGCAATGAAGGGAAAAAAAAAACCTAAAGAAGAGAGACTTGTAATGCGGTGAGATCCCCGGTGAAAAGAGTGATCTCCGAAATATCGCAGAAGAATTTTTCCTGCGAATTCATGCTGGGAGAGGGAGCATATGGGGCAGTAGGGAAAAAATGGAAGAACTATTACTGCTTCCGAAAAAAAAACGTAGTGGAGGAAAGATCAACGGGGCTGAAGATGAGGAGCTAATCTGGAAGCTGGGGGAGAAAGTCAATTTCTCGCTGAAATTCTGGAAACCTATCAAAAAGGGGGAGGCGGACGCCTGTTTTCCAAAACGAGGGATGAAGGCATGCTGCGGGCAAAAAAAAAAAAGCTGTTCAACGGAAGGGGGGACAGGGGGGGTCCACCACAGGTCGGTAACCCTTGGCGCCGAATGCATAGAAAAAAAGCCCTGCCGGGGAAAAAGGCGCACTAAGAAAAAAAATAGAAAAGGCAGAATGGACAAGTGCCCGCCGGGAGTACGAAGAGTGGCTTCCAGTCCGGGGGGCGGGTAGGAAAGGGGGGGGAAGGGGAAGTTGATCAAGAAAAAAAAGGGGATTAAGGGTGGACTCTAGGCGCCCCTCGTTGCGATCGCTCCAAGGGGGGGGAGAAGCGGATTTAAGGAAATCGACTTAAAAGCGCCGGAGAAAAGAGAATGCCGCCAGAGGGGGAAATACGCTAGACAGGTGGGGGACGAGTCGTCCATTGTCAGTCGGCAACAAAATAATCTTAGAAAAAGGCTAAAAAATGAATCTCCTCATTAAAGGGAAAACGGAAGTTTGCGAAAAGGTACTAGAACTTTCTTCTTCTCAAAATCCTATTATTATTTGGAAAAAGGAAGGGACAGTTCACAATTTATCCAAGGAGGAGATTCACTAATCGAATAGAGACGGAGGAAAAGATACCCCTTCTCTCCTGCTCGGGCGGTAAGGCAGAGTTTTAATC
>Ga0179593_1462401_pt1 | contig 12404 bp, 15 predicted proteins | sample CZODoug2_1_08_16_FD_185931 | JGI IMG/M metagenome (GOLD analysis project Ga0179593, IMG submission 185931) | Vadose zone soil fungal communities from Angelo Coast Range Reserve, California, USA - CZODoug2_1_08_16fungal (PacBio error correction) | ecosystem: Environmental > Terrestrial > Soil >...
GCAGGGGGGCATGTCGTAGTTGGGAAAGAACAACAAAAAAAAAGTGGCTTTGGAGAATGAAAGCTCTAGGTTCCGGAAATGGCACCGCCGTTAGGGACGCGCCGAAGAGACTGAGATGGATCAAGACCTTTTCACCAACCTCTCAAAACTGAGTAAGTAGCGGACATACGGAAAAGCGGTCATCTTAAGGTGGGGTCTCGTCAGAGGAAAAAATATAAAGTTCCGGAAAAGAAAGGACCTAAGGGCGATCTCAGGAGTGGGAAATAAAAAAGTAGGGGAAAGAAGATCGAGGGATTCAACTGGCCATTCCGAGAAAGAGAAACCAATCATGTTGGGATTCCGCCTGGTTCGTGAGTTTTAGAAAAGGGAGCTACCAAAAAACTCTGAAAGGGTTACCGAAGAGAGGAGGAAAAAGCATCCGTCGAGAGGGCGATCGTGTGTAAAAAAAGGACCAGGCAGGCAGCCCCATCGTTTCCGAGAAGCAACTGGAACTTATCTATCAAAGAAAAGGTGCTGGGGGGGGGAAAAGGAGTAATATAGACCTGAGTAATGCTTTACAAGATCAGAGACCGGCCCACCAAAACCAAACAAACCGTCATTATCGACACCGAAGGACAGTTCGACCCTCAGGTCTTGGTAGGAAGGGGGGAGTTAACAGCGGAAAACAGGGTCTGAGGAACAGGGGAAACGCGGAGAATTGCATCGCCCGCCGCATGAAGGAGTCAGAAAACTGAAGAGGAGAGGTGTCGCAAGCGAGGTGGAAGCGAATCACGTAAGAAAAGAACATCGCTACAAGGCTAAAAACTGGGAAACTTCGACCAGAAAATGGGAGGGGAAGGGCGCGGGGGGATATGCTGACGCTCGCAGGGTGGGGAAAAAAGAACACAACCCCTACAAGGAAAGAGGGTCACATCGAATAACGCTCGGAGGGCTCCTACAGGGAGAGGATCCTTCAAACTGCGGAGAGTTGTGGAAGGGGAGGGTAGGGATGTGGAATGGACGGTCAACAAAACGAATGGTACACGATAGGGCACAAAAGGCGCTAACAAAGGAAAAGAATTAAAGGCAGAGAGCAGGAGCGGCGGTGGGGGGGTGGGGCGTGTCGCTGTTTTAAAGCAGAGAAACTACAAGTAGGGGGAATAAAAAGGAAATACACACATAAAAAAAAAAAAAAAAAAAAAAACCGGTAAACGAAAGTCAGCATAAGGACCCGCGACAGTCTTGAGGAGTACCGTGCAGAGAACCCAGGGAATAAAAAAGCATGAAAAGGGTCAAGGAATCGGGAAAATAGGCAAGGACGGAACCCCCATAGCGTGCGCTGTGTCGGTAGGTGGGGTGCTGCAGGGAAAAATGAGAAAGAAGAGGTGTTGAAGGGAACTCCGCCATACTCGAAGACCAGAGAGCAACGGGAAGGGGAAGCGGGAACCACGGAGGAGAAGAAAAGAAGCTGAGGAAAGGAGGTGGCGGACCTGGCCTGGGCTCTGGGTGAAGAAGGGGGGGCCGCGGGTCGATTCTCACCATCTCGGTCTACAATGAACCGGCAACGTCAGGTGGGGGTTGGAAAAGAAAAAGAAAAGGCGTGTGGGAAAACCTGCAAACTCAGCCGAGACATCCACATCAGAGGGGGAAACGGAAATCCCAGGAGAATTCAAACGGGAGGATCATAACGGCCCGGGTAAAAGAGGAATCATCCTTACCTCTTGGCCAAGGGGGAACGGGGCAGACTGAGAAAAATTCAAGGGGAGGGAAGGGCGGAGTGATGGGTCATAGGCAGGGGGGGAGTATACTCGAAACGGAAGTGAGTCAAGACGGGGGCTCAAAAACGAAACTAAAGACCGAGAGAGGCGGAGGGAAAACTCACAAGCAGGGATCTCTGATTGAGACCTGAAGAGAAAAAAAAAGGGATCAAAAGGGGGTGTCGAGGAGGAATCGTGAACCGGAATGAGGACCACCCGGTCACAAGAGACCGAAAAGGAATATGGTCATCTCCACCGCTCTGACTGGGCAGAGGACTGGCTTTGCTTGCAATACTATATCTTCATTAAGCCTCTTAAGGGTTAGAAAGGGAATGTAAAAACCAAAACGAAAGAGTGAAAAAGGTTAGGGGAGGGGGGGTGTTTGGAGGGGAGGTAGGGGACACAGTGATGTGCAAGCCGACTATCCAACTTCCCTGGTGTCGTTCCGGAGCATCAATTCGGGAGCGCGGGGAAGTTGGGAACCTGACAGAAAAAGGGGGCGGAGGAAGGAAAGAGGCCAGAGGCCAAAAAAGGAAAAAATCAAAAGCACATTGCTGGAGTCGGGGGGCACAACCCAATAAAAAACTTATTACACGCGTGTCCCATTACAACCGCGTGGGAGAAGGGCGGAAGAGGGGGGGCACGGGACTTACGACCCATGGCGACGCCGAAAAAAAACGAGTCCATGAGGGGAAAGGGAAATCAGCAGGGTCTCGACGCGACCAAAAAACCAGCACGTTAAAACAGGACAAAAACGAGACGTCCTTACTGAAGCCACGAAGTGAAACCGTAACGAATGCAGATTGACTAAACCTAGTAGACCCCGACGCAGGGGGATCGCGGTACCTTGAACCGCGAGGTCGTGTGGGGAAAAAGGAAAGGCTAGAAAGGTAGGGGGGAATTCAAGCGGGATGGAAACATGTCCAACGAACAAAAAATACTGTGGCCTGAGGCGAACATGACACAGCGTCACTGAAAAGGCAACAGAGAGAATGGAAAAGGCTTTCGGGGGTGATAACGAATCTTAGAAAAAAGGGCACGGGGAGTTCTCTAGTAACAGAAAATAAAGTCGTTAAGCTCTGCGGGTCAAAGGAGAATCCCCAGACGCCAGGGAACACAGCGCAAACCGAAGACTGACGAGCAAAAGGGGGCCATCAGTGGTGAATGGCGGAGAACAGAGCTGACGACAAAAGATGTATAGAAAAGAGAAAGGTACTGCAAAGACGGGAAGAACATCAGATGAAAGGGAGCGAAAGGGGGTGCTCGGGGGGGAATGGGGAAAAAAGAGCGCAAGGGGGATTGGCAAAACTTGGAAAACCTAACGAACTTATTGAAGAGGAAGTCCACGATAACGAAAAAAGTACTCTGTTGGAGAAGAGGATTGGATGAAAAAGAACAGCAAAGCGGAGAGGAGGGGGCCAGCCCGACGAAGTAACGATGTGGGAGGTTGACTCCCGGACACGAGTCCAAGGGGTTTTATCTTTTCATTTGCCATCACTCTGACCAGTTGAAGACCACAGACGTTCGAAAAGGGGGACGGGGGAAAACTACTGGCGGTGATCCGGGGAAGCTGACGACGGTGAGGGCAAGAGGTAGGTCAGTCCTAAGCATCCGTCAAACGCGTGACGGGAAAGGCAGTGCTGCGTGAATAAGGAAGGGAGAGGCTGGTGACGGGCGGGGGGAAATGACCGGAAGGTGGAGAGTTGAGATAAGAAAGGTCAAGGGGATGTCGCTCGCCCTGTACAAAGGAGGGGGTGGGAGGAGAGCAATGGAGAAAAGGACGCAGAGGAGGGCTCGACAAAAGCTGAAAAAGGCTGGAAAAGAAAGTGGGGAGGTCGGGGGTTGGTGAAGACCAAATAACACCAAATGAGGGGGAGTGGCGAAAAAGGGGGGGGGGGGGAAAAAAAAAAAAAAAGGAAATGGGGGGCATCGGAGAGAAGAAAGCAACAAACTGAACGACTGTTACCAATTTAAGAGATAGAATGGTATTCCAAAACTACACACAGGAGTGGGAGAGGGCTTCAAACTGAAGAAAAGTGTGGTAGAAAGCAAAGAAAACCGAAAAGAAACGAGGGTCCGAAGACCGCATCGACAAGGGTGATGGAAAGGACCAGCGCAACGACCGTCAGAATAATAACGTATAAATCCGTCCTCCGTCAAGAAAAAGCATCGACATGCCGAGGGACAAAAAAGGGTACTCCCGTGTTGAAGTGGGACCGGGTGGACGGAAGTGTGCCGGGCCACAAAAGGGACGACTGGCAGAATCAGGGGGGTCAAAAATTTGTCCAGGGAAGGCAGAGAGTACTCAATCAGGAGGGGGGACCATAGCAGCGAGCGGGAGTAGTGGGACAGGTCGGAACGAGACAAGACGGGAATCCAGAATAGGATGGTATAGTTCAAAAGGAGTACCATCCGAATACAAAAGTCAAACACGTCGGGGGCCAGGAGAGAATGCCACGTGAAAGGGGACCGAAAGGGTAAGGTGAGATGAGGGGGGCACCATGAAGAGAGCGAACCGTTCGATTCATATGAGTCATGAAAGGGTATGTAGTCTTCTTGGGGGCAACGGGAACGGAAAGGGAGGAGTGGAGGAAGAAAGGAGGCCGGGAGAAGTGAAAGGCAGGGTGAGCATCGGGGGGGAACTGCAAGGGGAGGAACCGCTCGCGAAAACCATAACACAAGCGACAGGCACAACTCTCTGAAATCAGTGGAGTACGAAGAAGGGGGTTAAGCTCATCAAGAAATTCGCGAGGAGTAGGGATCTTCAGAAAGAAGGACAGTAAACCATCGATGACGGAAAGCTGACGTTCAGAAGCAGACTAAAATAAAAAGAAACGAGATGGAAAAAGGATTCAATACTGAGCGGAGAGCTTAACCTTTCAAAAGGATGCGTTGGGGGAGTCCCCAGAGAAAGGAAAGAAAAAGAGGTCGGCAGGGGGGATGTCCGCGGCAGGCGTTACTTTTCGTGTGGACGGGGTGGCTACTCGGGTCGTTCTTACGTCTCCTACCACTACCTCCCAAAAAAAAGAAACCCGCGAGAGAGGGAATGGAAAAGAGCGGCCAAAGAGGGTGAGTAGAGTAACCGATTCAAAAAAGGAAAAAGCAAGAAGTGTGGCGAACCTAAAATCACCTAATGACATTAGAGGGAAAGTGGAGCCTCTAAAAAGAAGAGGGGCGGAGGGCCCGTCGCCGAGACGTGAAAAGGTGTTCGCTGTCGTACAAAGATAGCATGAAACCTAGGACCAACCGCCAAGGAAGTAAGAGCGGAAAGCGTGACAGAAGCTGCCCGAACAGGTGGAAAACAGTCGGGTCAACCTCAGAATTGTTCGTGCAAAACACGGAAAAAGGAAGGAGGGGGGGTCCTACGACTCAAGAAAACAATCAGGGAAGCGCCTCGCGAGGGCGGGGAAAAGTTAAAGAGAAAATCATCCCAAGAGCCGAGGGAGAAGAACCCTCGCCCGTCTAGCTAAAGGTCAGAAGAGTTCGGCTAATGCCTGAGGGGGAGGGTGGGGGGTAAGAAATGGTCGGAAGGTCGAAATCTTTGAACGTCGAAGAAGGGAAGGAAGTTGAAGCGGCCGGCCAAAGGGAGGGGGAGAAGAAGGACTTTTCTCGGGGGTTATCTCTACTCTCAGGGAGAGTGGCACACAGGGAAAAGAGAGAACGGAGAGGGAAGTCAGGATCAGGAGAACCCCCTGCTTCGCGCGAGGGTGGAAGCGTACGTGGGAAAAACTCCCACGAACCGAAAAAAACTTCACCATCTTCTTCGATAGGGAGGCAGGGAAAATTTTGTGAAAAGAGAACGGCGAGCATGGAGGGAGGAAAAAGCGATCGCCGGGAAAGTACAGGGTCGAAGCGTTTCGAGTTGGGGCTCGCCCGAGGGGGTAACCACAGTAAGACCTACTGGCCCACGCGCCTGCGAAAAAACAGCCAGGAACGAAGAGGGAGTGAACAGTGGTCCAAGGAGAAGAGAAGCAGATGCCATTCTACCTGCGAATCAAGCTGGTCATAGGGGTTGGAACACTCCCGGGTAGTAGCCTCAAGTGGGGTGTGGGGGGTCTTTGCAAAAAAAGAAAAAAGAAAAGTGTAAAACAAAAAAGACTACAATAAGTGGTGAAGGGGGGGGGGGGGGTGTGTACAAAGGAGGTGGGGGGAACCCACATGGGTGACAGGTCGGGAGAGCAGAAAACATAAGAGGTAGGAAGGACGAGTCGAAAAAATCACAGGCCGTTGTCCGAAAAGAGCCTCTAAGGGTAGAGAGGAAATCCGCAGGAGGCGGGGGAGGACGCACTCATAACGAGTCAAAAAACAAGGATCAAATTCCAGGACCTCGAACATGCTCGATCTCCTGTTATTCTTTCACTGAACTTGGGGGGGGGGGGGGGGAGGGGGGGGGGGGGCGGCGGGGGGCTGGATGACCCAATTCAAGAATGAACCACTCGAACAGCGGGAATAGACTCTCAAAAAAAGATGAGAGGAGAATAGACCGCATCGGTTCTGGGAATGAACAAAATAGGGGGAAGGAAGGCAAGTGAGTCCGCTAATATACGGGCAGGACCCGTCCTAAACTTCCGAAGAGACCGAGGCCTAGAGAAGACAAAATCCAATCCGCAGGAGAAAAAACGGAGAGAAAAAAGAGGGCAAAAGGCGTGATGTGCGGAAGGGCAATAATGCCGACCTCGGGTCTGTTCAGAATAGAACTGTCAAGAAAGTCTCGTTATGCAAGGTATAGGAGGTGGGCACGGGCCAAACACACACAAAGAGGCCGTGTAAACACCCGAATTAAAGAGTTAAGGGGAAAAAGGTGCAAAGAAGGCGGGTCCGTGGATAAAGGGGACGAGAAACCCAAGGTACAAAGCACTCTCGCGCTCCATTCAAAACCTTAGAATGCTGCTGACAGAGTGAAGTTCGGGAAATAGTCCTGGAAAAAAAGGCAAAGGACCAAGCGCACGAGAAAAAAAGTTCGACCCTAAGCCCGGAAAACGAAAAGAGGGGGAGGCGGGGGCAAAAAAGATCCATCGAGAAGCGGGAGTGCTCTTCTTGACAAGAAAACTGCCCTCTGAAAGAGAGCAGAAGAATGGTCATGAAAACGTAGTGGTGGAGAAAAGGATGAAACGAAAGCGAAGCGCGAGGGAAGAAGAGGGTTGGCAGGACAACGCAACTGTTCAGAAGAAGGGAAAATAGGTTCCGTATATTAAAAGGTGACCAACGAAGTGAGAAGCGACAAGTACTCCGAAGGGGAAGGAAAGCAGCGGAAATAAAAGCCCTTTGGTAAGTAAGTTGCAATTGAAGAAAATCGGATAAACACCGCCCATTTCCGAGAGTCGCCTCACTGACTCGTAACGCTTAAAATTTCAGAAAGGAGAGAAGGGTTGACAGGGGTGCGGAAGTCCAGCAGGTCAGGAGTGAGGGTCGAGTAAAAGGAGCGGACCTAAAATGGACCGTCCTACGTAAGTCTAAGACAGACGTTAGGAGGGTGAGAAAAGAAAAGGTTTCGAAGAATAAGGGGGAACAAAAGGTCGGCCGAGGAGGCTGGCCGCGAAAAAAAAAAGCAAATGTGGGCCGGGGTCCGTTGCTTCTGTTAAATAGCCGGGTGGTACCGAAAAGGGAACAACCGAGCATGAACTGGAGGCTGAAGGAAACTCGATCAGAATAAGGAAAAGAGCGCTGAGCAGGCTAAAAAATGAACCTTCGGGATCGGGTGGACGGCGTGTAAAAAGGGTATGGGGGCTCGCACGCAGGAGACGCGGAACACATCGGGGTCCGCGAACACTGGTCCTAACCCTTCAACTTCCATCGATCCGTGACGGGAGGGGGGGGACGGGTAAGGGAGGATAAAGAAAAGACGGAGAAGGAAAAAGAAAAACCGCCGAAGAGAATCAAAGAGCCTTGCGGGCGAGAAAACGAGAAAAGAAGGACAGGACTGAAACGGACTCTCTTGACTCACATCGCTGCGAAAGGCACATAAAAGAAGAGATGTGGAGGAATAGTGGGGGGAGAGTGAGAAATCCCTTCGCCCTAATCGGTGAGGAATGACGTGGGAGCGACCTCTCCGAACGACGTATATGCCAATTCTCACCAAGAAGAGACGACCAGTTGAGTTCATGAGAGTTGCTGAAAAAAGCCTTTGAATGGAAGGGCCGCAACCGGGCCGATGACTAAAGGAGACGGGGCCCCGACGACCCCCGCAGACCATCTTTAGCACCTACAAAAAGCGAGAGGCAGAAACCGGCAAAACAATACGAAAGACGCAACTCTAACAATCAGAGGAAGAAGAACTAGTCTCTCTCGGCCTTCGTTTCAACCACCTCTACAGCAGAAGGAAAAAGACGTCGCACGAACAGCGGAAAGTGAGAGACAACACCGGATTCAGGGGAGGGAAGGGTGCTAGTCGGATGCAGGGGAGGACTCTCCATCCAGCAGGAAACGCGGAGTCAATCAATCGAGGGGGTGTGCTTATTTCCTAACAAAAATACGCAACCGAGAGCGGAGAGGAGGGCACTACTATAAAGTTGGAAGACGAGGAAGAAGGGGAACAGGTGGGCTCAATGGGGTGAGTGGGAAGGCGGACGAAGTAAAGAAGCACACACAAGGCACTGGGAAAATCAACGATGGGGAGACGCAAAAAATCGGAAGTTGGAACAGCGGACGTGAGGGACTGAAGGAGAGAGGGGCTATGTCGGAAAACCTCTGAGGAGGGGTAGGTAGGAACAGCAACCCAAACCGCTAGAACCGGAGGAAGTAAGAAAGGGTTTTCATGGTTAGGTGTGAGTGCATCGCCCAGTTTGGTTGATTTGCCATCCAACAAAGGACAAACATCAAGGGCAGGGGAGTAAGGAAATCATCTGTGAGAGAGGGTAAAAATTTTGTACAGTTGCTAGTCTGGAACTTTGGTCGGTCAGGGAAAGAAGATCAAAGAGGAAAAAGACCGCAGCCAAAAAAAAGCCAGGAAGGGCGGTATAATGGAAAGCAACCAACGAAAAGGATCACTTAGGGGCCAGGGACCGGACGTTTAGGAAAGAATGACTTTAGAAAGATTCTGCTCAGTAAAGGGAGACAAAAACACAGACAGGGAGGAAAGGGTACAGGGAGAGCAGTTGAAAGGAGGAGCACGTACAAAAATCGGGAAAAGGAAGTCGGCAACAAAAAAGCAAGCAATCGGGAAAGGGGGAAAATGAAGCACAAAAGGGAAATAACGGCCACGCGGACGAGGAGAGCCAAACCTCGGAGCCACGTCGCGGAAAAAGCGGCAACGGAGAAATCGCGGTCCTTTTGTCCACAAGGGAAAAGGACGAAGAAAAGACTGGGATGGCAAAAAGTTGAAAGAGGAAAAGAGTCCACCCGGAGACTGGGGGTGGGAGTCAACATCAAAGAAGGTCAAAGAGGAGCGTGTCCACCAAAACGCAGTGCTGGAGGGTTGAAATGGGTCGGAGGACCCACACAAAAAAGGAGGAAGGTAGAGATGGGCCGAGAGAACCTTTGTTAAGTCCCGTGTTCAACAGGCTAATCCAGACGGAAACGGTCAAGAAAGCGAAACCCGTGGGGAAGAAAGGGCATACAGATGGTGCAACTGGCGGAACAGAGAGACAGGCTCAGAAAAAACAACAACTGGAATGGATGAAAATATATAATAATTTTTTCTCGCAAAGTTAACAAAACGATTGCCCTTTAGAGAGTACGGGAGGAGGGTTGAGAGGGGAACGAGGCGAGAATGGGGATGAAGATGTTACCCAACGCCAACTTAGATCGGAGACCTCGGGAAGGTGGCAACTAACCTCTTAAAGAGCTGGAGTGTGAAACAGAAAGAAAAAGAGGCTAAAGGGGAAAAGGGGAGACTACGGGGACGATGGGTATGTTGACAAAAGGACAAGATACGATAGTGGCATTGGGAATCACTCTTTTCAGACTCCTCCCAATCCGAGCAATGTGTTGCAGTGGGGGGGGGAAAAAGAAAGAGCGGGGGGCCGGGCCCGATGCGCGACAGGGAGCGGAGTTGTCAGCCAGAGGGACGGCATTACGGGTAAAAAATCAGGGGGGAGGCACAGACTTGAATGGGATGGTGAATGGAGTGCCGAAGCGGTCGAGGGGGAAGTAGAGAAAGCCGGACTGCTCTAGGCTACAAAGGGAATACGGAGGGTGGTAGGAATGGTAATAGAGAAGCGCAGCTGAAGCGAAAGCACAAAGAGGGGAGAGTTCCCCACTGGGGGGGACCACGAAGGGATCATAGGGGGGAGGGGGTTGGGGTGCCAGACACAAGTTTTTGAATTTGTCTCTTGGGAAAATGGTGAAGAGAAGGAACGAAGAAAAGGGGCAAGTAAGGTAAAGTTAATCGCGCGCCAAATTAAGCAGACAAGGGAAAAAAGGAGGTGGAGTGAGGGATTCACACAACGAAAAATTTGGCTACCGCACCTCAACACCCGAAAGAATAGATAGACGGAGCCGTCAAAGGGGGTGGGGACTTGTAACCCCTTACAAGAGCAAAAACGACCATCAGGGGAATGACTAAAGAGCAGGAGGGGACATACATCCATCCCTGAAAAATGCGGCAAAATACTGGAGAATCAAATAAAAGGGGGGAAGGGGGACAGGGGACTAGGCGGGGCCACGACAAAGCCGGAATGAAAGAAACAAAGAATTGGGGTTATCAGCACCGGGGGTCAAGAGGGGTCTCTTAGGTAACGAATATAGGAGTAGGGGAAGAATCGCCGCGGCGGGCGTAGGGGCGTTGAGGAACGAAATAAAAGGTGCTTGAACGAAAAGAACTTGACCGGCTTGCCCTGGAAGGGAAAAGAGAAACAGCCCCAAAGAAATTCTTTGTCGATAGAAAGACAAGGGTGAAAGGGCAAGACGAGTGGGGACGGGAAGGGGACAAACAGACCAGGGAGAAGAAAGGTGAAAGTGAGGGCAGATGAGGACGTAAGAATTTGGGCTGGAGAGGACACGGGTTGAAAAGGTTGAAAAAGATGGTAGGCAGCACTGCTAAACTTTTTGACGTAGTGACAGACACAGGTCAGATCCCGTAATCCACGCTAGGAGAAAAAAGCACAAAGGGCCAGGGAAAGACACCGCTCTGAAGACTGTATCAGGGTCAACCGCAATCTTGGTGGACCGACAGGCATAAGAAACTGGCCGGGAGTATGAGCTGTGAACAAAAGAAGGTCCGAAAAGGAGAGATAGGGGGGGAAGAGCAGAAAAGCAAAAAACAAGGGAAGCGGAGTCGGGGGGGGTGCACGTCAGCGGGGAGGGAAAGGCGCCGAGGACCAATCCACTTCACTAAAGCCACCCAAGAAAAGACTGGGAAGGGGGGGCAACCACAAAAAAGTGGAGGGGGGGAGGGCGGCAGGAACTCTACGTCGGGGTCAGAGACTCGAAGAAAAAAAAAAACCAAAAACCCCCCCCGATCTCTTCAATGAATGGAAAGGGTCGCGGACCAAAGGCGGGTGTTGCGCGTGCGACAAAAAACCCCAGAAAAGAAGGGACGGCAAAACAGGTAACGCCGGTGAGGTAGACATGAGCGAAGAAACGAAGGGACGAGGTGCTTAAGACCGCGTCGAAAAACAGTTGGGGGCGCTTTCGGTGTCAAAAAAAAAGGAGAGAGTACAGAGACGAAAAGAAAAAGACGAAATGGCGACGCTAGGGGAAAAAAAGGAAAGCGTAAGAACGGGTGACCAATCCTTTTCGCACCCTCCTGCAAGTGGAGGGTCGACACTTTCTAAACATCAGGGAAGAAAAAACAAAAGGGCGGAACGGGCATCGAAGAGTGGCCCGTGAAAATAAGGGAACCGCTTACAGCGCAACGGTAAAAGCCCCCGACGAAAAAGAGATAGGAGAAAACCGCTCTCGAGCGATTTCAAAGGGATAAAGGATGAAGTTTCCGGCAACGGAGAAAAAGATCTTAAAGCAAGGGTAATAAGGGCAAGAAGTTAAAGAAGGCCGGCCAATCGAGAAGAATAGAGAACGTGGGCGGCGTTCTAAACCGGGGAAGTATGCGTGGCACACGAGACCGATGACGGGATTTTACGTCAGAAAGGACACCTTCAGGTCATCGCTTAGTGGAACGCCGGGAACAGACCTTGAAAAAAAAAGGGGGGCACCAGAGAAAAGGCAAGAGTAGGAGATGTTCGCCGGCCGAGACCATTGAAAAACCCCGCGCCGCGGTTAGTCGAGGGTGCGAAGCTGCAAACGACTTCTCTCGAACGTGGAGTTGGCTCACCACCGCCGACCACGTAGGAACCGAAGGAAAAAGGTGTCCGCAAAAGGAAAACAGCGAGGGCGGGCACTGTGGAGGGGAGCAAAAAGCGGACCCGGGAGAAAGGGACGGAGGGCAGCGGGGTTAAAGAAAGCCTCGTAGGGGGTGCACCAGGCCCACAGGGGGGTTTGCGGTTCAACAACCCTACGAAACTGGTCAAAAGAACCAGAGAAGTGGTCAAAAAGGACAGTTTAAGGGGAAAACAAAACCAGAATCAGGAGAGTGGAAATCTTCCAGCACATCACCGCGCGGGCAACTGAACATCCTAGGCGCTCGAAGTGGGACGACCAAACTGGAGCCGGCGGGGGACGGGAATGAGAGTCCTAAGGCCGACAAGTCTAACATCGCGATCGGGGCATGAGAGGAAGAAGAAGAGTCGGCCAAAAACCATAGGTAAAGAATGACCAAAAAATGGCGGGAGA
>Ga0179593_1639606_pt1 | contig 12404 bp, 7 predicted proteins | sample CZODoug2_1_08_16_FD_185931 | JGI IMG/M metagenome (GOLD analysis project Ga0179593, IMG submission 185931) | Vadose zone soil fungal communities from Angelo Coast Range Reserve, California, USA - CZODoug2_1_08_16fungal (PacBio error correction) | ecosystem: Environmental > Terrestrial > Soil >...
GGGAACATAAAGAGGGGGCTCATCTCAGAGGAGATGGTCGATCGGGGCCGGGGGAAGGAATCGGCACGAATCGAAAAGGCCAGTCGCTCAGCTGGATCTCAGAGAAATCCGACGGGGGAAGGAGAAAAGGCCGGAAATTGGGAATTCAAACAAAAAAAAAAAAAGAAAAAAAACAAAACCCTCGCAAGAAGTTGTGATGAAGCTACAAAGTCGGGAATGAGGCACGATCTCATGAGGGAGCCGGGAGTAGGATACCGACAGCCACAAAGGCAAGGAGCCGGAGGCGACGAATCCTCGGCCGTCTACTTGGAAAAGGGGAAAACAACTACAGACCAGAAAAGACAGCTGGGATTAAGAAAAACGCGCACAGCGAGGTGTGGGGCAGCAGCTGAACTATTACAGGGGTTCATAGGCAGAGACTAACTCTCGAAGAATCTCTCACCTCCATTGACCCAGAAGAGGATGCAACGAACAAAAGAGGCAAGAAAGGAGACAGTCTTGTCCCAGCCAGTCAACCAGATATTGAAAGAAGAGCCCGACAGATGGAAGGAAAGAGACGAGGTCAGACGTCACCCTCCTCCCTTCGCAGGAACAAGAGAAATGCAAAAAATCGATCTATTAAAAAGGAAGAAAAAACCTAACGACGACGCTTTGCTTTGTGATATTGCCTGCAAGGGAGCGCCATTCCAGGAAGGGTAAACATCGCCGCCGCAACCCTTTGGGGCTCGAAGCAAATGACGAAAGGGCAAATGCGACAAGACTGAAGGGGGTGGCCCGGCAAAAGGCCTTGATCGAGTGGAAAGCGCAATTGAAAAGAAACGTCCGTACGCTTATGAAGAAAAAAAATGAGACAGAAATTCAGGAAAAATTGGAATCAAAGTTGACCATGCATCCTTCACCGGCCTATATGAAAGGAAGGAGAATTAAAGAGGAACGATTTCCTGTACACGGAGCGATTTCCCTCTATCATCTCGCAAGCGCTTCGGAAGAAAAATCCTCATAGAACTCTTAACAGGGCAAAGTTGCTACGGTTCAACCCAATTAGGGAAACGAAGCGAAATAAAAACGAGGGTTTTGGGAAATGGAGCACCAAAAGGTAAAACTGTCGGTGTAATGGAAAGGAGATGGTGGCCAAGAATAAATACGAACCTTGGAAGGATCGAAAAATCGCGAGAAGGGAGGAAGAAAAGGGTCGAGCTCTCAACAAGGAGGTAAAGAGAATATTCCTTCCTCGACCTTTAGGAAGAGAGATAAAATTTTCCGATGTAGTCTGCAGGAAACTGCGAAAAGTGCCGGATTTAAACAAACCTCATCGGTAGAGGGCCGCTGGGGGAAGAGAAAGGGAAACCCGCTACGGGAGGGACCAGCGATTCAATCACTGGGAAAAAACGCACCGAGACGATGTTCAGTAGGGACAGTATCAAGCGATCTGCAAGTCAGGAGGAGAGGACACACCAGATCTAGAGGGATAGTTGAGGGAAGAGGCATGGAACAATACGTCGCTCGTTCTACGAAGCGAGGGAAAGTGCCTGGTGCACCGGACGGTGAAGGCAGCAAAGGACCCATCTCAGAAAGAAATCACCCGCGGAAGAAAGAATCCTGCTGGAATCGTTTGTTTAGGGAATGATCAAAAAGGGGGAAAGGCCGGCCAAGTGCGCTTGGATGAAAGACTCGTGACGGGCCTCATGTCTAAGAATGAAGGAACAGACGTGAAGAGAACTCTAGTAGGTGCGTTCGATCTCCTTACACCTAAAAGAGGGAAAAAAAAAATCTCTCGTTAAGTAACTGAAAGGAAAAAATGCTCTAAGCCTATGCTTGTTGCATGCCGGTGTATTGACGATCTAGACCGTACAAAAAGGTGCGCAAGTAGGCCTGCGCCAGGGAGGAGTTGCAGTGCGTGATCGTCCTTCTTGGCACAGCCTAGGGGAAACGTGGAGGCGCAGTCTTGGAAAATCTTGAAGGATGGACGGAGCACGAAACATCCCTCCTTTGGGTGTATGAAAGGGGCTGACTATTCTATGATGGGAAGGGGTGACTTCACTCCGTACTGCGAGACTTTGAAATCTCCATTACTGTCATAGTTGCACAGAGAAGAACTCAAATGTTTTCATTTTTCACAAGACTTTCAAGAGGAGTCGCGGAAGAAGTTTGGAGAGGAGAATAGGGGCAGATTCGGACCGTTGGAGTCTCCTCGAGGCTGGAGTGGGGTGGCAGGCCCTAGAACAGGCTGTGCTTTGCCGGCTGCAGGATATAATAAGTAAAAGGAAAAATGCGCGGGACACGAAAGAAGAGGAGATCAACAGAACAACACCGCATCTAATTTCTCGAAAGTGGGGGGGGAAGGGGAAAGAGAAAAAAGAATGGAGCCTGAGCAGAGGCGAGGCACTCCTGACTCTAAGGGAAGAGGGGAACTATGGCAATTCTGAGGAAAAGTGGCAGCTCCGTAGATGAAAAAAAGAGGAGAGGGAATCTCTCAAAAGAGTATTAAGGATAGATAGGAGTCTCATCTCTCTCTCGAAGGGGCGATCGCAGGAAGAGAGGAATTCGTAAGCCGCAGCGAGAGGCCTTGGGATGCATCTACTCCTCGCGCACGCTACAGAAGGAAAAAAGGTGTGCCAGACTTCTACATGATGTAGCAGATTGCTCACATCCTCCTCGCGCAAGCGATTTCGGGGAGAAGGGGAGGAGACTCTCCGGATCTGAAGGAACACAACGAAAACCAGTGGCAGCAGATCCATGCGATGAGACTAGAAAAGAGAATACTTTAGAAAAAGAAAAAGACACAACATGATCTTGTGAAATGAAACCAGAGACAGGATAAAAAGACGATTGAGTAGTAGAGTGACTACTCCTTTCTTAAAGGAGAGAGGAAGAATATGACATCATCTTAATATAGCCGCGTAAGAAGAAGAAGATACCGACCATGGACTTATGGTTCTAATTCGGAAATCGGAAAGGTGAACAACCGTAGAAAGCAACAGATTCCCTATGCCTGGAAAAGAGCGGATCAGAGAAAAGACCCGTCAATAAAACAGGGCATTTCGTACTTGGGTAGGACTCAGAAGAATAGGCATTCCACCTGAACGGACGAGACTACTGGAGCCTGCCAGGAGTCGCCAGAACACGGGAAAAGATCGTGAAGGTAAGGGGTGTAAACTCCTGAAAAAAACACCAGTTTCAGAAGAATCCTTCACTGGCAGTCCGGAAGGGGAAACAATGCAGGATCGAACGACTCCTGTGTTTCAGAAAAAAACATTTAGGACGACTAAACGACGCTGCCAAAGGAAGGTGAGAAAATCCTATGAGGAATCATGAAGGCGATCGGTGTGTGTTCCCTTTTAACCACTCCATAGAAGCTCTCAATAAAGAAAAGATACTCGTGGAAGCGTATTTCCGTTCGAAAAAATCAGAAGGAATTGTTCCCCGTGTCAATGCCGGCCTTCGCGATCGGAGGAAAAGAATTCCGAAGTAAAGGGACGATGTAGTGTTGTCTAAAGGACCCATCTAGGAACGACGGCAGAAAAGGCTTGGTGAGCAAAAACATCCTTCCGTCCCAGTGTTCTGTGTGAAGTCAAGAGAGGACAAGAACAAAGCATTTTGCAAGGACTGGAACCTCGCTCGAGAAAGATGAGAGACGTAAAATATAAAAGAAATAAAAAACGGGATTGATAGAGAAGAATCGGACGCTTCGTGAGGCTCTAATCGATCCGGGAAGGGAAAGAGGAGGAGGGAAAATCGTAACTGCGACCATGGGAGGGGCTGTAACACCCTCCATAAAAGGGGAAAGCTTTTTAATGATCTTCTACCTGTCCAATCGAAAGAATGCTGAAAAGTCGAAAGGATACCATCCGGGCCGAGAAACGAAGTTGGGCTAGGAGGAAGAAAGAATAGAGAGGGTCAGCTGGGTAAAACATAAAGTGCTCTCTTCGGGAAATGCATCGCAGAGCGTCAATCTCCTCAGAGAAAAGGTCGAGGAGGCCTGGTTCAAGAATTAGGAAAGAAACCAGAAAGGAAAAGAATGACCAGTAGGCGGAGAGAGAGCTGGGTAAGCTCGTGCTTTTCTTCGGGAAATTGCCGCGAAATCATGGACCAACAGGGATTGAAAAAAAAGTGGGAAGGGAGGTCTGCCATGCCGGCTCAGGAAATTCCGCATGGATAAAAACAGGGGGAGGAGAGGAGAATGAAAGCGCCTCGGGAAAGGAGGAGTGACAGTAACTTGGGATTCCGGGTGAGGAAAACAAGCGAGGAGAGGGGGGCAGGACGAGGAGGTAATATGAGCGATATCGAGAAAAAAAAAAATGCGCATCGGGCGGTGACCTGGGGAGAACGGATCTAAGAGAAAAAAGGTTCAGGTCTCGGGGTCATCTTCAAATGGAAAGAAACACAGAAAAAGTTGTCGGCCGTATGCAGAAGGACCTCTGAATTTGGGGTCGGGGACCTAAAGAAAAAAAAGTGAACTCCGCAGCCTCACATGACAAGTAATAGGCAGCGGAGGAAAAAAGCACGCCTACTTCCGAGGAGGGGTCCAGGGTACCAGGGGCAAAAATGTTAGGTGGGGCGAGGGCTCAGTCCCCAAGAAATCGGCAATGGCCAGGCTTATCCTGAAGAAAATCTGGCCTTGAAGGGGGGTTCTTGTCAAGGGACTATAAGATACACGGCTCAATGCGCGAGAAGCGAAAAAAAAGGCGAGGGGCGCGATGAATCCGACAAGAGTGATTTAGCGAATCACTCGTTCAACATGGATCGGGAAGGTGGAAAAAGCAGGATGGACGGCGGCGATTTCACAAGCGGGACGAATTCGATGCTGGAGGGGCGAGCCAAGCGAGGGCAGAAGTATACCGAGGGAAATGAAAAGAGGAGAAGAAACAACAACGGAGCAGGCCTCGTTAGAAGGTCGCGCTGAAAATCCTGAATTATCGAATTTTGAGAAATCGCCTCCTATCCATTCCTCGAGGAGGTCAAGAAAATAAAATAAAAGGGAAAAAACCAAGTGGAGGGGCTCAGAATGAAAACCTTCGCTAATCTCGAAATGTCAAGGGGACGGATGAGAAAGAAGGAAAAACCGCGCTAAAAGAGATGGAGAGACTTGGGAGCAACGATTTGTGTAGCCTTGCTATTCTTATAGCGAAACCTTCACGTCAGAGGAAAGGAGACAGAATCAAAAGATAGAAGGACTAAAAGGGAGTGAATGGAGCCATCGTCCACAACTAACAAAGCTATCACATGCTGAAGATGGGGACTTTGGGGTCTTTAAGGAAGTCAACAGCTTCACTATGGACGCTGCTGAGGAAAAGAGCTGAGAAGGTCTCACGAAAAACATCGCCGCATAGATGCTTAACAACGAAACAAATGGTGATCGAATCGGAAAGAAGATTGTCCACCTCCTTCGAAAGCATACATTAAAAAATGCCAAAAGAATATAATCGAAGTCACCAACCTTCGCAGAAAAAAGGTCGAATGCAGAACTGGGTAGACTCGCAAACACAAAAAACCAACCCACCAAACCCAAAAAACCCAAAAGGGGAAAGCGGGAAAAAAAGAAGAACGAATCCGCTTTTTAAAGTGAGGCCAAAAGCATTAAAGTCCGGTCAAGTGTTGAAAGCAATCTCCGACAACCTGAGGTGAAATAAAGACATGAGGAATGAAACGCGACATAAGGGCAAATGGATGATCATCACTCTCAAGTGGGTGAAAATCGGAAATGAATACTAACCCTACAGATATCTTCTCCAATAAGATTCTGGAAGTTATAGAAATTGAGGGGGGAAACGGTTACCAAGACTCGCCCGCCTAATTGATTGAAGATGCGAAGATAGAAGTGGCCAGCGGCGCCCGAAAAAGGGGATTTTCCAAGAATCAGCTAGCAAATTCGAGAGGGAGGGGTACTGAGGAAAGGTTTTATGCTCTGTCCAGGCTGGGAGAAGGGTACAACATTGAAGGCCTAACATGTAGCGGAAGCGTTGGAAAGGAAAAAAAGAGCGGCCGTCAAAGGGGGGGGTGGGGAAGAAGATGGCGCAGTAAGAGAAAGACCAAGTCGACCTTGGCAGAGAAAGACACCGTCAAGAGCTAGAAAGAGTATGAAGTCAGATATAGGAAAAAAAAGTGTATAAAAAGATGATAGTCACTAGCTCGACGGGTCGGAAGGGAAAAAAGGTAGAAGGTCTCTTCACCAAGAAAAAGAACCAGGGAAAAAGAAAAGTACGGGGGTGCCGACCTTCAAAAAAAAGTCGCGCTAAATGTGGCAGAAGTTTTAAACTTATCAACCCTTCTAACGTGGAGAAGTGTTAAATCAGGAAGGGGTGAATATCTTGATCGGACAGCACCAGATAGGAGGAGTCGTTGGAGACCAGGAGAATGTGACAGGTCACGATAGCATCTGGCCTACATCTCTTCGGCGAGATTCCGGGAAACTCTATAAAGAGAAAAGAAAAAAAAGAGAAAAAAAAAAAAAAAATAAAAAAAAACATCACAAATTCCCTCTGAATGCCGAGCTCTGAGCGAAAAAAGGGCGGTAGGTTCGTGTCTTTGCCCGATCACTGGGAAAAGATGTGATCCAGGATTGTGTCCTTTCTCAAACATGGCCGGCAGTGAAAAAGGGGCCAAGTTAGGACCCTAAGGTTGTCGCGAAAAAGGACACCGCAAGAGTGTGAAAAGCCCGAGATGGCTTAGTCAACGAATCTCAAGTCAGGGTAGTGTTTTTAAAGGCCGAGGGTGATATCGATCTATAAAATACGGAATCAATTGGGGAGACAGGCTTCGGCTCCGGGAGGCGAGACCCTTAAAGGGGGCAAAAGGGGAACGAAAACAAATGTCATTCTGTCAAGAGGGCGCATGACTATGGTTGACATATCTGCCAAGAGTAAAAATCCGCCGGGCTGTTTGTACGAGAGGAGGGACTCATGCGGGAGAGAATGAGGTAGCCTTCCTAACTGAGGAGATGCAGATGACATGGAAGTTATATTCATCTTCTGCTAAACCTACGCCTGGCAGGAAAGGAATTTTTTGAGAATCCACTTGATACCTGGTGGATCGATGTTCTTGGGAGAAGCAAAGTCTACGCATTAGGATAGGCCTCCTAAAGGCTGGAGGACCTATCAACTGGAGGGGAAGGGGGCCGGGCTAGAAGAAACTAAAAGAGGAGCCGAATAGCAAAGAAATCTCGCTGTATCAAAGAGGATGTGAGAAAGACGACAAAAATCTCGATGATGACAGTGAAGTCCGGAGGTAAGTGCATTGCGCGCGAGTCAGGCTTAGAGGAAAGGCCTGAAGGGGAAAAGGAACAAGGGGGGAGAAAAAGGCGGGTCCTTCTAAGCCATCGCAGCGCGAGAGGAGAAAGAGTCGCTGAAATATACAAACCCAAGGGGAGGGAAAGATAATGATTTCACGCTACTTTCTCAGATAGAGCGCGATGTCTAATTAGGACGGGAAGAAAATCGCCCGATCCAGTCGCGCAGCAGGCTCATCGAGCCTCGCCTTAGCTCCATGAGAGAAAAGCGGACGACAAAGAGGTACGAAAAAAAATCAATCTAATATTCGTTTTCGAGGGGCATCACATCCAACAAAAAAACCCAAACCCCAAAGACACCCCCCAGAAAAAACAAAGAAACTCAAGAGAGATACGCGATGTAGTGACGCTAGCTCAATGAGTTGAATATGAAAACCTCGCAGCCCTCAAAGCACAGCCAGCCGAGGGGACAGCAGAGAAGAAAATAGGCGAAGAGGCACATAGGGATCCAGCGCCACGACAGCTCTTCCACCATTCTGAGATCGAGGTGAAAAATTAAAAAGGAATTGGGGGGGGGGGGGTGGAAAATCATCATCTACTATGAACAGGGGCGCGGAGAGGTGGGATAAGCGTTAGGGGGAAGGACGCCACGCTCCGGGAAAAAGTAAGCATAAGAAAACCAAAGAAGTCAGAAGATCCTAACACCCATACCGGCGGGGGGTGCGCTTGGCCAAGAAAATATTTTCCAAAAAAAATGCCCAGGCGGTGCCAATCATGACTATTCACGGACAGGTCCGCGCCGGATACTGGCACTTGCTGTACTATCTAGCTCACACATAGAACCAAAATAATACTCAGCTTTGTCTAAGGGGCTTCAACGAAATTCCCAGGCCTTCACGGGTAACTCGGTAGCGGTAAGTGAGAGAAAACCCAGAATAAAGCAAGGTAAGGGAGAAGTGACATGGCCAGGACCGCAATGGGCCGGGGGCAGCAAGTACGTGGAAACTGAAAGGACGAAACGCTCTACGCTTCCAAGAATTATAAGAGAAGCTGGAGATATCAGGGTTGATTTGAAATCGGCCCGTTTAACCAGCCTCCGAAGAGAGATGAGAGGGGGAAGAGAAAAAGATTAACGACGATTCTATGGTCCTTGGCCACGAGCAAGAGGACAAAGGAATCGGAAAGACCGCTTCGACAAAAAAAAAATCGGATTGAGATGTTCATAAATTCGTTTAATTAGATCGACCTTATGGAAAGGTTAAACAGGGGGAACCAACGAGTGAACTCGCTAGGAAAAAGACGTAATTGTTAATTTAAACACCCCAAGCGGCCGTCACGCTGGCTGTTTTTAAAGTTGGGGAGAAGCCCAGGTCGAAAGTGCGAGATCTACCCCCTAGAGAAACGTAACGTTTCGGTAAGGCATCTCTCTCTCACTCTCAAACGTATGGGGGATAGAAGCGAAAGCTCTCGCGCAGGGGTCGATAAGGAAAGGAGAAATGGTCTCAATAACAGAAAGGATTAAAAAAAAAAATAACGGGAACCGCTGTTTGGCCGACTCTTGAAAAAAACGCGCGCCTACAGGTCGGCCGAGCTGTTTTAGGGGAACCCTTTAAACCCGGAGACAAAAAAAGATCATAAAGGGGGATGGAGAAAAGGAAAAAGCCGGGGAGAGACGGCCTTGCCTAGCGATCGAGGACAACACCACAAGAGATGTCGTGGTGCAGAAAATCCCTCGCATGGGAATACGCCCGTTCCTAATCGGCATGGCAGAGAGCTTAGAAAAGAAAAGAGGAAGGCGGTAGAACCATCCACTCGAAAGGAGGATTCAGCACTCGGCTGCGAGTCTCTGGATGCTGCGGATTTAGGGAAAATACCGAATCACCTTTGCACCAAAAGGCGTTGGAGATAACCGAGGCCTGGAAAAAAGAGAAGGGGAAGAGGGTCTTCGAGCCCCTCAGGTTCGGAGGAGAGGCCTACACAATGCGTTTACCACCCGAGCTGAAAGGGAAGGGAGTGCCGGTTAGGAGAACGGGGAGAGTCCGTTTCTTTTGGGAGGCTAGATGTGTAGAATTCGCGACAAGGGAATTGGAGATAAAAGCGGTAAGGTCCGAGGGGAAGCTCCTCTGGGCACAGAATAAGAGACTGCTCATTAGGTACAAAAGGTGGAAGATGACTTCACAAGAAACACCATCAAGAAGAGGTGTTCTGAACTCTATGTGAAAGTGGGGTGATCCTTCCCGCAAAAGGCAGGTCCTCAGTCGGCAGCAGCCGGGCGAATGAAAAATGTTCTCAGATCAAACGAGGAAGGGCCGGCCCTTGGGGGGGGAAAAAAAAATCAGCCTGTTTTATCGATGATGTGCGTGCGTATGGACGACGTCATAGTCTAGTAGTCTAGAGGATAACCCCTGAATGGCCAAGACTTGCACGTGTGCAGTGGGCAGATCATCAATGCACCCTAGGTCAGACATCCATGATCACGAATCTCGGGTAGGGTAAGAGAGAGTGAGGCCAAGAAAATGACAAAGGAGACTGAATGTGGTGGGAAGGGACTCCTCTGTTCACATTTTTGAGACGCCTGGCCAGTGAAAGAATACAGTGAACGAAGACCATGAGATAGGCTCTATGGAGAATAGAAAAAAACTAGGCTGGGGGACTATCAAAGAACGCATATGATACCGAGAGGCTTAAATCTATCTCAAAAAAAAAGGTAGGAAAGAGGAAATCCGCGCCGATTTCTCATCTAGGATGAGATGGCGGCGAGAATTCGCGCCTACCGAAAGATAAGCCGATCCGGGGAGAGGCGTGCTCATACTAAAGAAGAAAGCTCCATTCCTGCAAAGAAAAGACCCCGGGAGGAGAAGGAAAATCGCAATAATAAAGTGAGGGAGAGAAGAGCGCTACAGCAGCGATTCGAGACTGGTCGGCACGAGCAAAAAAATGAGGGTTGAGAAGAGGTATAGCCGAGCCCACAGGAAAGAAGAGAAACGGCGCGACTAATCCGGCCGGCCACGCAAAAAACCGAAGGACCGGACTGGATTGGGGGGAAAAACTGAAAAAAAGAGATGCAGGGGAGCCTGCGGAAAAACATGTTTGGGGTTTGGGTTGGGGGTGGGGTGGTGTTTGTGGGGGGGGGGGTGTGGGGGGGGGGTTTGTGGGGGGCGTTTGGTGGTGGGTTTTTTGTGTGGGGGTGGGGGGTGGGGTTAGTTGGGTTGTTCGGGGCTGTGTTGGGTTTGGGAGGTGGTTTTTGGTTTGCCTTGCTTCCTAGCCCGGTCGTTCATTATCAGATCCCCCTGAAATCAGCGTCAACGAACCACATGCCCTGCGTGGGGGTCGTCGATGGGAAAGTTGAAACAGAAGATGAGCCGACCCGAATGAAAATGAAAAGCATAACGATGACTGAAAGGGTCAAGAATTAAAGAATGGATTGCGACGGGGTCAAAGATCGCTCAATTACCGAAGCCCTGCCACAGAAAAACCCTGAGTGGAACCATGCCCACCCATAAATGCCATAAAAGGGTAAGCGTTGGCTGGAAGGACGCCGAGACCGACACCTTATGGGCTCGGCATAACTCACGCTCCTTCCTGAAAAGAGAAAAAATTTTCACAACTCAATGGGGGGAGTGATCGCCAAGAACGAAAACGCCTACTCTTAAACGTAGAGCGTACCGCCGGGCTGGATCACGGAGGGTGTGGAAGAGAACGTGAACCATTCTCCTCGCCCGAGCTTCTGCCCGAAGAAAAAGATGGCCGACCGGAGGAAGGGTAAAAAGAATGAGGGGGAACGATCAAGCTCGGCAATGGATTCGAAAATCGGATAACCATATAACGACCGTTTAACTGCCGGTAGGTCCCATCGAGGAACTCGAAGCCGAACGCTCGTGAATACTCGTAGAGGTCAGCCGCACTGCGAGGGTGCAGTAATACCAGGTCTACCAAGGCAGGATCGACCCGGTCGCGCTCAGAAGTCAGAGAGAAAGATATGACCGTAGATTAAAGGCGGAAGGGACGGGGGTCGACGTTCGATCCTGAGGCGACAGGGTTATAAAGGAACTTCACCCCATAGAAGCGATCCAGGACTGGCCCTGAAAACCTTTCCACGCGCTCTAAAGGGGGTCTGCGGACCTATAAGGAGAAAAAAAACCGCAACCAGGCTACCGCCGGCATAGGGGGAGAGATCAAAAAACTAGGGAAGGAAGTCGGAAGCTGAGCGGGACAATCAAAGGATCGCGGCGTCCGTTACAAGCAGCTCTGAGGTCAAGAAATCAACCATCACTCGGACGGCGAGGGACGGGAACGGCGGGAGAGAGAATCAAAAGACATGCACTCGCGGCGACGAATCTCCTGGGGAACTCGGCGTTTAGGCGGTCATGGGCATAAACAAACCGCGCTTGGAAAGCCCGGCCCATTGGGGGGGAACCGGGCCAGACTGGGAAACCGCAGGGAGCCCCTCAGTTTAAGCGAGCGACTGACAAACACGTTTAAACAAAAGCGTGAAGTGGACGGATGACTTTTCCTGAAAAGCTCATCAAAGAGGCGAGGAGGGAGGGGGTTAATATTTCAGGACCCCCCCAGTCGCGTGCGGCCCCCCCCCCAACTACAGTCTCATTTCTGAGGGTCAGTCAGCTGGTTTGAGAGGACACAAGAAAAGGCTGTCGGACGCATGCTTGGACAATAAAGCTGGTTGGCAGAGCTGGCCAACAGCGCGGCATCCGCCATGGGGGGTTCGGTCTCGTCGGAAGGCTCATAGAGGCTATGGGCCTGGACCTTAAAAGAGGCGCGCAAAGGGCCGCACAAAGCGCGACCGGTCATCTGCAGATGCACCACCTCTAGGCAGGACTCTGTTGGATTTACTCCCGAAAAACAGGTGGATTCGGATTTCGTTTAGCTGGCGACAGGAGACGAGGACGGATGCTTGAAACGCCAAAGAAAATCTTGAATGTCTTGCTTGCCGATGTAGTGGGAGATCACAGAAAAATCAGATAGTGCCGGTCCCCCTTAGGCCAATCGTCTCGTAGCGCGGGAGGTGTTCAATCCCGATTAGAGGAAGGGGCGCCAGCACATTTCCTTTCATTTGGGAGGGGCGTGAACGAGCTAAGAGAAAGGAATGCGCGACTTAGGAGGGCGGGTTGGAAAGGACGACTGGAGAGGGAATAGGATCGGGAGATTAGACCTAGCGCAC
>Ga0179593_1299665_pt1 | contig 12403 bp, 16 predicted proteins | sample CZODoug2_1_08_16_FD_185931 | JGI IMG/M metagenome (GOLD analysis project Ga0179593, IMG submission 185931) | Vadose zone soil fungal communities from Angelo Coast Range Reserve, California, USA - CZODoug2_1_08_16fungal (PacBio error correction) | ecosystem: Environmental > Terrestrial > Soil >...
AATGAAGGCAAAAAACACAACTACTCCATGAGAAGTCGAAAGAGAGGAGAGGAAACAGAAATGACGGTTCGCCTCGAAAAAGAAAACTCGAGAAAAAAAATGCAAGAAAGAGGGCAAGAGACACGCAGAACTAGACCAGCCAATTGAATAATCTGTATTCCGGTCAAAGGGATCATCGACACAAAAAACAAAGAAATACGTGAGGAAAGAAAAAAAAGGAAACGCATGCAAAAACAGGGGCCGAACGAATATTCTGGTTATCGAAGACGTCTCTAAAAAGACGAGACCAAATGAACAAGGAAAAGAGCGCAGCAAGGAAAGGACCCAACAAGAGACCTGAGCTCGAAACCGTAAAGACTTCCGAACAAATGCAAAAGGGGAAACGCAGGGAAGGGAATCAAGACTCGGAGGAGGCTCAAACCGAAGACAAAGTGGGGGGGGGTTCAAGGGGCTCACAGGGGGGGGGGGGTGGGGCTGTTAGGAGGGCCTACTAAGGACAAGTGGGCAGACACACGGAGAAAAAATGCCAATCAGAAAAAGATAGTCAAAGGTGGATCACGGGCGGTGAGACGGGGTCATTCACCTCCCCTCATCAGGAAAGGGAGGTCAAAAAAGGAAGAAAATAAAACAAAAAAAAAGGGAAAAGACTAAGCGAATGGGACTACACAGTGCGTCGGGGGAATAAGAACAGAACTAAGGACCAATGTGAAATCAAATAAAGCTGTTCCCGATACAAAAGAAAGAACAGAAAAAAAAGCCCAAAGGGAACAGAGATGTACGAGAAATGGTGGTGCAAATAAGCATCACGGAATGTGCATCAAGTTAAGACAGCCTGTAGGTCTGCCCACCCGCAGGGGGAAAGGGGAGCACAAAAGACCTGGCGGGACGCACGGAATACAGGGAGAACCAAAAATCAAGAGGAAAAGGGCAGGAACGCCATCAGTTATGAGCAAGCGCAGAGGAAAAAGACCCTACTGGGGGGAACGCCAGTCTCAGAGGGCCAGGAAAAAAATTCAAGAACAACACCAAATCTGCCAGTCAAAGGGCGTGAAGGGAAAAAACAGAGGAGGAAGGAAAAAAGTGTGCATGGTAGATGTTCTCCTGGTTGAGGGGAGTGGGGATTTTCAAAAACTGTGGGACAGAAAAAAGAAAAGAGCTCGATCTTCTCGAATTCCAAAAGAACATAGTAATGAGACAATGAGGGAAAAAAACACGTACCGTGAGCCTCCCTTCAAGTGACGCCACTGAGGATAACAAGGAAAAGCACAGGGGGAAAAGGAAGGGACCAGCGGTCAAACAAACAACGCGTTGCTCGGACCGGGAAATAAAGTGCGACTGGACGGAAAAATACGGTTCCACAAGGGTGCTCACGTATTCACTAAAGGAGGCTAAGGGCGAAAGAAGAAGGGCTGCGGAAAGCGAAACGAGAAAAAAATAGTCCAAAACACACTCTGAGCAGAGGGTAACAAAGGAAAGATAACAACATGCAAAGGACATCGTTATGCGGTAGCTGCACCTCCAGAAGAAAGCGTTGGACGGCGAGAGCATCGACCGAGCCGAAGAGAGGGAGTAAGACTGGTGGAAAGAAGAAGGGGCAGGGAAAATCAGGTGCTCATGACAGGGAAAAGGTAAAAGCCAAAGGGAGACCGAACCGCTGGACAACCGAGTCATAATCAGTCACAATCGCCTGCAGGGACGTACACTGAAAATGAATAAAGACAGACTAGGCGCGAAAAGCAAAGAAGAAAAAGTCAAAGGCCAAGTCAAAGACGCAAAATGAAGAACGAAAAAGTCACAAATACCAAGGGTGCGACAATACCTGAACAAGGAAAACAACAACACTTCGGCAATGAGTCCAAAGACAGACTAGCGTGCTGGTAAAGAACGTAAAAAGCGGAGGGGAAGAGTGAGAAAGGGGAGAAGAAAAAAGGTCACAAAATCAGAGGGGAGAAATAACTGTGGGACAAACATCGGCCGACCTTAAAGACTCAAATACACGTCCGTGGTTGCGACACGAAACTGGGCGCAAAGGGCAAGAGGAAAGTGTCGATTAGAGGGGAGGGGAGGGTCGAATGGGCCTCCTAAAAAGAAGTACACGCGAGTTGCCCACCACCACGAGGAAGAACCGGGGACACAACCTAAAGAGAAGAGGGGGTAATACACGGCCGATTTGGGGGGGGGAAAAGAAAAAGAATTGTAGGCATGACACACCTACCTTCCTGAGTGATAGTTGGTACCAAGATAAAGGAGAGCCGACAAGGAGAAAGGGGGCAAGCCGTCAGAGCTTTCAATAGGGGACAGAGGCCGAACTGGGAAGGGCCAAAGAAGGATGGCCGGCTGACTAAAAGGCCAAAAAAAAAAAAAAAAACACGAGGAGGAAAACGCAAGCAATAAAAAAAATCAAAACCACGGTGACGAGCGCCAGGATCTAAATGGATAAGTCAGGGAAAGAGACAGAAAAAAAGACGCATCTCGATATCGACAAGATCCCTAAGTGGGGTTGCAAAAGGGGACTTCAAGCCAAAAGGTCCAATGGTCCTTGGATCATCCCGAACTTGCGAGGGGGAGGAAATACGGGACCGGCAGTTATGAAAGGGGGGGGTAGGTGAAAGAAAATCAGAGAAGCCGCGGAGTCATTTTTCCTAACAGAAAAGAGGGGGGGCGTTAACGTAAGCCTGGGGCAAATCCGGTCTCCGATTAGTAACGGTGGACTCCGTAATACAGTTCAAGAATTTGCAAAACGGGTGAAAAAAAAATTCTCGCTATAAAGGCTCATCTTGAAAAGATTCTGGCAGTGAAACAACCAAACGGAAAGAGATCATGATAAGGATCCGCAAGGGCCAAAACCATCTCGGAGTCGTAATACTTCAAGGATACACCACTCAACCCCTCTCAACCTGCTTATCCGTCGAAAAAGTGGGGGCAGGTGGAAAAACCAGAAAAAGAGTCCCAGATCGGGGACTTGACGCTCCAAAAAGTTGGGACACTCCGACTCTCCTACATTTGTTCCGTCAATCAAAGGGGTAGGGCATTGAAAAACGCTGAGGAGGCAGACCGGGGATACGGCTTACCCATCTTTAAACATGAGCATCTCAAAGCCGCCAGACCTAGGGGGAAGTCAGGGAAGCGCATGGGGCCTGGAGGAAAGAGAAGGTCCAGGCCGCTCTTTCTCCCCTGAAAACGCTAAAAGGGATAGGGAACCAGCCGCGAGGGACGGTTGACTCCTCTCAGGCCCCAGGGTCGCACCATGGCCAGGTCTGATCTCCAGCTACCTAGTTTGGTGGGTGTCCGGATCTAAGAGCAGCGAAAGATGGGAGAGAACTAGCCCAGTAGAAAAGGGCCAATTTGTTGGTCGAAGGACTTGGAGCTGGAAAAAGCTTGAAAATACAAAGGGACTTCTGCCATATGGCGACGTAAAAAATGAGGAAGGGTAATGCAGAGAACTCACTGAAAAAGTCAAAACATGTAACAATGCACAAGTCAATAACCACCCAGGATGAGGTCAGGAAGGGAATTTTTCGCGAATTTTGGCTAAAACGGGAGGGGACGGGATTGCACCTAAGAGTAAGCTTTCCTCTTTAGGACAATTCCTTTTCACTTCTTGTGCTAAGCGTGTATCGCCTGATCCAGTAGACTATATGAACGAGGTACAACGAGAGGGTTCTCTCAAAAGAAGATCCGGGAATCCGGACACAGGGACGTGGGAGAGTACATGGAAAACATGGTCTGTGCACAGCATCCTCCAATTTCAATCGGCTAAGTTGTAACCTCGAGGCGGGTGGGGACCAACTAAAAAGGACATTAAGGGGAGAAGGAAAAGATTTGACTAATACCAAGGAACATAAATCGGTGGCGACATTCACCAGGCACACTGTCCAATTCACATCCCGGTGTTGCGGATGGGCAGAGGGTGGAAGGGGGAAGGGGAAACAAAAGATGGAATGAAAAAACCAACTCAATTTGAAGAAGAACCGACGGGGGGGATAATATTCCAATATGCCCTTGAAATTTTCGGACGGCCGATCTAAGTGTTAGTGGACTACTAAGAGAGGAATGACACACAAACATCACTACATGCAAAACAAACAGGAAAAAAAAAAAAAGGGTTCAACCAGAGAGGGGAGCGTCTACTGGGCTCGGATGGTTGATTTCGACGACTTACTTAAGGAGGACAGGGGACTATAGAAGAACATTCGGAGAAGGATCACTGATCAAACTTGCCGTTCGGAGTGATTGATGTAAAACAAGACCCACTCCACGAGTAGAAGCACTGATAGGAGGTTTAACAAGAACAAGTGATGAAAAAAAAGAAAAGGGCGAGACGGCCAATGGTCAGGTACAGACAGGATACGCAGACCGGAAAAGGGCAACAAATCCGGTGCACTCATGGAAAGGGGTCGGCAGCGAAAAAAGACAGAAAGAAATCATCAAGAGAGGGAAAAAGACATATGGGAGGGAAGGAAAGAACGGTCGAACTTCACTCACTTCTTAAACGAGGACCGACGCATCGCTGGTAGGATGGAACCAAAGGGTGCAAAAGGGGTACATGGTAGAGAGACAAGGACAATGAAGGACGTTCGGGGGGGGGTGAGATCGTGAGCGAAGAGTCGCCTATGCACGTTCGATCGACAGGTTGATGGCGGGGGTGAGAAGGAAAGGGTGGGTGGGGGTCCAAACAAAAATGGTAAGAGGGAGGGGGAAGTTCGTCAGCCCAGCTAACGACATGGAGCCGCAGCTAAGGAAGCAGGACAGGAAAGAGGAGTATGGTAACGCAAGAAGCAGACAGTGAGAGATGGGCCTCACGGGGAGCTGGGGCCGACGCGGACGTTGGTTAGATGTCAAGAAGATCACAAAGGACGGAAAAAGGGGGTGTTGGGCAAGGGGTCTTGCCAGAAATGGTGGAGAAAGAGGGGAATATGGCCGGCGGAATCGAAATTACACCAAAGGAAAGGGGAAGGGATATGCGACACGGTAGTCCACTCTTGGAAGGTGGGCCTATTTTTTCAGTGTAACTGTCGCCAGGAAGCCAGTGCATGTCCGGTCGTAATTGGATACTGCCAAGTGTTGAAAAGCCCGCCTACTTCCTGCCGCGGGTCTAAGAGGGATACGTTCGAAAGGACCTACGGGGGACATTGTGGGAGGAGGGTGCGAGTGAGAAAAGGAATTCCAATATTTTGATTCGCGTAAGCGCTGTCTCGAAGGGAAGAGGGGGGGGGAGGGTGGCAGGAAGAGGAAGCTGAGGTGAGTTAAAAGGGGACCTCTGGCAAGATCGTAGGGGACTTTTGTCGTCTGCGCGGTGAGGAGCGGAGACAAAAAGAGGGGAGAAGGCATTGCGCAGAAAAAGAAAAACAGATGAGCAAAAGACTATTATATGCGAGACTATCGCGCGCTTGGATCGGATCCAGAGTCAAAAGAGAAGAAGGACTAAGCTGAAAAGGCTTGCTCTCAGAAAAAAAACCTAATAATGAAGAACCGTCATGTGAAGTTCTCTGTATCAAATCGGGGAAGGCGTGACTAGTTACTGGTCAACTGAGAGAAAACTGGAAAGAATTGAAAGCGCAGGGGGCAGGAAGGAGGGGAGGACTTGGGGGGGGGGACCGATCCGCATTGACCGGGCCTGAAAACAAGCTCTGGGAGAGGGCAGGAGGACGAAGGGTTCGGGAACTGGTTAAAGAAAAAAAGAGGGGGAGCAGGTAGTTTTGGAGATTGTCCATCGTTATGGGTAGAGAGGCGAACGGATTCGGATTGTTGGGGGAGTATGTACTACCCTCAACCCGGCCTAGACAGGTAAAATCGTCAAAGAGGAATGGCAAACGCATGTGGAGTGGAGGGGGGGAATCCGAATAACTGGAGCTGCATTCCATTAAGTGTGGGAAAGGGCTGATGGATCTATCTGGCACACGCGAAAGGGGGGGGCGTAGCCCAAAGAAGGGACTGTGAAGGAGGGGAAGAACTTGTGGGCACGCTTGTTCGAGCACAAGATGGGGTTTTTGGCGACATCAAGGCGGGGGGGCAAGGTCGTCGGCGTCTTGTCAGAGGGTCCCAAGCTTACGAAGAACACATTTTCGAACATTTCCATTGAGGGGAGAAAAACGGGGGGGGGTAATTGGGGGGTATCACAAAGAGGACGGGGAAAAGGGTGAATTTCATGGCCCCACTATTAGACAGTCTATAGCGGAGTTAGGAGAGAAAAGCAGGTCGTTAGAGTGTGGAACCGGAGGGCGATGCAAGTTGGGACGAGCACTCCGATCACCGCGCGCTAGAATTATCTGGAGAGGGGGAGAGCGGGGGGAGGAAGGGGGTTCGACGAAAGGGGGCCTAACGGGGGAGGAAAAATCTTTTGGTACTCTCCGGCTCCAAGGGGGTTGAACTTGAATCCTGCGGTTCGAAACGAGAAAAAAAGGGGCTTGTTACGGTCGCGTAAGGTGACAGGGGTTGGGTACTAAGTTAGGCATGGGAAGAATAGAATTCAGAACTACAAAAACGACATGGAGGGGGGGGGAGGGAGGGAGTGCGCTCAGCGTCGGGGGGGGTTCTTCGAGTGGGAATCTTAGATAATTGGGGGAGGGGTGGGAGGCAAAGGCAAGAAAGTCTTCATCGGGGGGGGGGGAGGGAAAGAAAGCCACGATGTTTCAGAGTTGACCGATGAGAGGAAAGCAGGAAGGAGGGGTTACTCGGGCGCACATCTGAGGAACCAAGAAGGAAGGGGGTGGTCAGGGAAACGGATCTTATTCGAGTGGAATCTTTACAGGGCTCCACCAACGGAGTAGGCAGGGAAACCCACAACACGAAGAGATGAGAAAGATGAAAAAAAAAAAAGGGCCACATTAAGAGAAATTAAAGCAGCCCATAAAGAGGAGACCCAAATTTGGGGGGCAAATCATCGTCGTAGGGGGGGAGCCGTCACCAAAGTGAAGACCTGAGAATAGGAAGCAAAAAAAAAGGGAAAAATCGAATAAGAGTCGGGAGAACCTGGAGAAAATAGAACACTAACGTGGTGAGCTCCACATAACAAAAGGAGGAGGAGGGGGGATGATCGCCGGGAGTGGAAATAAGTACCAACAAGGGCCGAAAACAATGGCTCAATCCGCACACGCGCAACACCGGGACAGAGGCTTGGAAGAAAACATGTGGCAGATTCGGGAAGGGGGCCCGAGCAGGGAAAAGTAGGAAAGGGGGCGAAAATGCGCAACCGGAGCTGACGATACCAAGATAGTATGACGGAGATGGGGGAGCCGTCCAACACGGGGGTCCGCTTGACCATCATAGGCCCAGCACACTGCATAGGGTGGAAACCATCGCTCCCTCCCGGCACTAAGGTAACCGAGATGTCGAGAAAGCTAACCCGAGAGACGTCGAGCATTACCCCAAGCCATGAAAAGAAAATCAGTGGGGAGAAAGGGGGGAGGGAGGGAACGCAAGCTCACTCCCAGAAGGAGCAACAACCCGGACCGACAAATAACATACATGAAGCGAAACACAGTGACCCTAGAGAACTCATTGGGGGAAAATACTTATGAAAACCGAAGGGGAGGGTGGGAGACAATCATCACTAGAAGGGGGCAAGGAAGGGAAGAGGATTGCCATTAGAAATAACACCATGGGATTTCCATTCTCGTGTGTTCTTGAACATTTTGATGTGATGAAGTTTGTGCGGGCAAGTGAAGGCCCGTGAACATCTCTTGGGATACTCCGAAGATAACCATCAGCGCAAGGTAACTCAAACGGAGGGAAGGAACCTGAGATAAAAAAGTGAGCCTTGGCCTTCCAGCTCATAATCCCTCTGCCTAAGAAAGGGACATGGCGGAGAGAATTCGTGGCGAGATAGGGGGTAAAAAAAAGGAGACATGTCAAAGGCCCACACTTCAGGTCAGTGGAGCATCACCGTCGAAGGTAAACATGGAGGACGATCAATCAAAGAAAAACTGCGGCAAATAACGGTTTAATAGTGGGGGACGATCGAGAAAAAAAAAAAATGCAGCAAAAGCGTTGCAGCTGGTTTACCGACGATCCCAGCGAGGCTGCTCAAAAGTGACACACGGTCAGGCGCGGAAAGGGCCCTTCAACACCCAGGGGCAATTCGCACGACTGAGCCAAAACATCGCCTTGGGAAGCCATGCACGGCCGGAGCCAAAGGAGAGGGTGCGACTGACAAGCGAAAGGGAATAGTGTTACCGCGAATCAACGGGGGCATGGGCGCCTAAAAAAATGTAGGCACATGCTGCAAAAACAGATCTAGGCAATTGGTCGCATCAGGGTAGGGCCAGGAGGACTCAAAAAAGTGACCGCGCTCGTCATGGGACTGAAACAAGGCCCACAGGCATCCAGATACACTTGGCCAGAAGGTTTCCGGGAAAAATCGCTAACCGGCAACTTAAGTCAGTTTCCGTATGGGGGACACAGAGAGAAGAAAAAGGGAGGCCCGGCAGTCAGGGGAAAAAGGCTTCTCCCGGCCGGCGATTGAAGGGTGGTTATCTCAGAGGACAGTCCCACAACGTACGCGAGGTGCCACATCAGGCTCACACAGGGGAGCAAAAAAAGTCAACCGAGTTCAGTGAGAAATTGCTGAGGCATCACCACCTCCTGCATCTCTGCGGCTAAAGAAGCTCACACTAATATGACAAAAAGGAAAAAAATAAGATTCTATAAGGTCGAGATCAAAACGAGCAAATCACGAACCGGCGCGAATAGGACATTCCCCGCCTCGTTCAGCGTCTGCAAGGAATATGGGCCAGGACAAAACGTGTGAATCCTCCTAAGCGGGGGGAACGTCGCCAACCTAGTATCATTAACCGTAAAATTCTGCAATCTCCAGGACGAGGGTCATCAGTGCAGGAAAGTGGGTCGGTCGGAGGACCAGATGGTTGGACATCGTTACTCTTCCGGGGGCAAAGTCGCAAGTCTGGCACATTGTCCGCCTGGGCCTTTCAGTTAAAAATTCTCGATGAGAAAAGATTGATATAGTCGTGCTGGGAATCTACACGAAAAATCCTCCCGTTGAGCACAAGCGCCGCTCGGCGCGGATTCTTAACTCAGGAGTGAAGCCTACACCCGCGGAACAAGAAGCAACAAACGCTGAGGAAACAGCCAGTGAAATGGTGGACAAAAAAAAGCATAGGGAAACAGGCAAGAACGTACGGACAGCGAGAATGTAAAGCCTAGAATGTATTTGCCGCGTCGAAAGACGCAGCGCGGAGGGACGCGGGGGATAGATGGGGAAACGGACGGGGGAGGGAGACCAAACAAACAATGGACTCGGACGTGTCTGAAAAAAAAAAGATGAAGCAAAGTTCTTGTTCACAACGGGCGAGACAACAGGGCTCGGAAAACAAAACCAAGCCAAAAAAACTCCACGAAATCATCCGCCGAGAGCAACACGGTGCCAGGAGGATAGACTCCTCGAGGTCGGTCGGAATCAGAAAAAAAAAAAAAAAACGGGGAACGAAAGCCGTACGCCCGCATGGGTACGATCTCGGAGAAGCTATCACGCCGGGCAGGACGACGCTAGGACAGGAGCAAAAAAAGGCCGAAGAAGTCAGCTCAAAAAAAAACTTTATCTCTAACGGAGGAGGGGGGGAGAAATGGGGGAAGACTGTTTGGGGGGAAACCGGGATTCTCGGACGGTTAAATCGATAATGTCAATCGACTGCAGTCGGGGGCTCAAGCGGGGGGAGAAAGATGGAAAACCCCGCCCGGACGGGTCAGGTACAGCGCGAAATGGAGGCGGACCCGGACAACTCGAAGGTCGGGGGAGTCGAACTGTCCATGTTAAACGACTGCAAACGGGTGCAGGTAACCATGAGGAGGGGGGGGACAAAAGGTTGCGCCAAAAGAAACGCGGCGAAAAGAGGTCGGAGGCACCATGCCTGCCAAGAAGGTGAACCCGAGGTATGGGCACTGGTAAAAATTTTTCAACGACGACCCAACGCCGATAAAAGGTCATTGACTCAGCACAGACCTGAACGACATTGGGCGCTAGTCAGGGTCCGAAGTCTGCAGAGCGTTTATCTACTAAAAAGGGCTGGGTGAAAGGAAGGGAGTGAATCTTGGCCAGAAAACAACCACTGGGAGTGAGCGGGGGGGGCACTGCGTGGCTTTGGGGATTCGCGGACGTATTACGTCCATTCAGGGGACCTTCCCTGGATAGTCAGATCGAGAGGGAGTTTTCACCCAGGGCGGGAAAAGTCGAGGACAGGCCTGGAATAGCGGGAGAGTTGAACGTGACCGCAAGGGGCGGAACTGTTATACTCGCCACATCCCTTTACGTACATGGGGCGAAAGGAAAAAAAGGGCCACAAAGGGGTATTAGATTATGGTGAAGCAACCCGATATGGATGGCAAGTATACAAGGCGGTGCAGATAGCTGCCGGTCGGAAAATCGGACATAAGTTCTGGAAGGATGGGCAGGTCATATGCTGGGCGTGATTGTGGTCTAAGTCGCAGTCTGAGAGTAGTGCGCGTGGCGATAGTCGACCTTCTGACTTGGTCCACGTTTTGGTTTGGTCAGGGGGAGTACTATAGAAAACTAGGAGGTTTGGCAGTAAAAAAAAAAAAAGGATCAAAAAAAAGAAGCATTGAGGGGGCGCCGCAAGTGGAACGTAAGCATGCCGATTAAGGAGGCCTCACCGCTCTGTATTTTTGGATGAGGGTAAAACGAACGCGGACGTTGGTGGAAGGTCGAGAAATCATCCAGGCAATCAAGTGTGAAACTTTGTTTGTACACTGGGTCCGGATTGGTGGGGGAGAAGAACGTAAAAAAAAAAAGAATACGAAAATTAGAAAACAGCAATTACGGGCACGTGCATGCGCGAGGTTCAGAAAAAAGTCACCCGTGATCTCACGCTCATGGTCGATGGTGAAACATGTGACACGTGAAATTGGGGGAAAAACCTCTCCTGGCCGCGTCAAAAAGTGACGTTCGACCAATGACCTAGTCGGGATGGACATGTGAACAGATTGGGGGGCTGGGCGCGCATGCCAAGTGAGCAACGTGACCGCGGTAAACGCGACGGGAAGCAGATGACACTAATGGGGGGGCCTGGGAAGGGGACCTGAGTGCCTGCTCAGGCACAACTAGGGGGGGTAGACGACCTGCGTCACTGGCCCCACTTCGGGGGTAAGCGAGGCCCCGAAAAGGGGGAGCTCTTTCACTTAGCGCACACTGACCTACTTAGGGCCAAAAAAAAAGCTGGTCGTAGAAAGGAAGCGAACGATTGCGGATTGGGTGAGCGGATCCGGGACAAAACGATTAACCAAAAGCCGGGATTGGACAGTTAAAAAAAATACGGCGATCAAAAAGGGTGGTCGACTATAGAATGGCGGCTGGACGAATGAAAAAGAAAGCAGCAAGACGCACTGAGGGGTGCCTAGAGGGCGTCATGTGGAACAGACTCGAGGCTTGGATCGCCTCGACCGGGGCTCAGAAAAGTTGAAGCTGGCAAATGGACAACGGGGGAGGATAGTACTGGGGTGGCCTCAGGGGGGTCTGGTGATCGCAGGGAGGTCGAATGTTATCAAGGGTAGCCTTCAGAAACTACTGACGGAAAAAATATCTCGGAACCTTGAATAAACAGGGTCACGATGGGAGAACCGGTGTGCTGAATTCCCCATCAAGAACCAATTACTGTGTGTTGATGGGGGCCGAACATGTCGTTGCAAAAGCGGCTGATGCGGGCAAAGTTGTCACTAAAGAGGGCGGAAAAACCGGGATAGGGGGCGGAAAAAACGCTGAGGTAAGGGGTGAGGGATAAGAGAGACGAGGTAAATCCACAAATTGAACCTGCCGTGCGACGGCTTACTTCTAGAGGTTTTAATGGGTAGCGGGGTGGTGGGCCAAGACAGGGGCAGGGTATTTCATCGGGACACGAGGTTCTACATGTCAGCGCCGGGAAGACACAAGCGCTTTCGTGAAGTTGCACAGAGGGTTCAGATGAGTGGCGGGGGATCCCGCACCCGCGGGGCGGATTCTGGGGGGGTAGACGAGGTAGGAAGCCGAGTGGTCACAATGGTCATTCATATGCGTAGAGCTACATGAATCTGGTATCACATCCAGGTATTGCACCTTTGGGCTTTTGTATGGGGGTAGGAAGGTAGCACTGGTGGTTTCGCGTGAAGGGGTGGCTGAGTCCTGGCTAAGAAAAACCAAATTGCCCTCAAAGAGCAATGTGGCACTTGGTGGGTCACGGAAGGGGAACGAAGCAGGGCGAGAGGCGCGAGGGGATGCAACGATTTTTCTAGGGGGGGGGGGAAAGAACATAAAACGAGCTTAGAGAAGGAGGAGGAGGACGGAACTGCGTCCGATGCTATGGGCAGGTGGTTCTTGGGAAGGGGGGGTATTGGGGCTACCCTAACCGAAGCGCAAAAGTCTCTGTCACAGGTGATGATATTCAAAAAAAAACGCATG
>Ga0179593_1393348_pt1 | contig 12403 bp, 18 predicted proteins | sample CZODoug2_1_08_16_FD_185931 | JGI IMG/M metagenome (GOLD analysis project Ga0179593, IMG submission 185931) | Vadose zone soil fungal communities from Angelo Coast Range Reserve, California, USA - CZODoug2_1_08_16fungal (PacBio error correction) | ecosystem: Environmental > Terrestrial > Soil >...
TGAAAAAACACAAATATCAAAAAGGCGTAAACGCCTGCTGACCATAAAGGGGGGAAATGATTAAGGGCTAGGTTTCTCATCGCTAAAGGACGAGACAGGTAGGTCAAAGATAAAAAACACGATAAAGTCTGTGAGAAGGGGTCTCAACAGGCGAATCATAACATTCCGGCGAAAAATAGAAGTAATTCTGACACCAGAAAGGGGAAGGGTGTGAAGCAAGGCCGGGCCTTACGCTCCCATCAAGAAAAAAAAAATTGGAAAAACCAAAAGAAAACGTTTAAAGGCGGGGAAAAGTAAGGGGGGAGGAAAATAAAACACCGGGCAATAAAACCATCGCGGGTTGGGAAAAGTTCTTAGCACCCCCAACACAGAGCACGAGGGGAATGAAACTGAAACCAAGAATCTTCAGGAAGAGGGAACCGGAGGGGCGTCAAGGCCCTCAAAAAGTAAAAGGAAAAGGACACGAAAAAGAAGGAAGGCTCGGAAGGGGGAAAAAGGAAAAACTAATTCCTTTGAGGTTGTAATTATAAAGAGGGGAGGGGTTTTCACTGGGTCAAAAGGGGAAAAAAGCGGTGCAGAAATAAGAGGGGAAGTGGAGGAGAAAGTACTACTCAACCATTTAAGGCCGAAAAAAGTACTGACAAACTAAGGAGGAGGGCCAGGAGGAAGTCGGGGACTAAAGAGTTTCAGGTCCACCAAAACTGGGTTTCGACAATACGGGCTAGAAAAGGGCTGCAATACACGGGCCATAATACAATCTAAACAACCGGCCAAGGGAAAAAAAAACCAAGACTATTGGAGGGAACAAAGGAGGGTGCATCACTGGATAACAAAAAAAACCCTCATGGGGGGGAAAAAAAAGGTTGATGGGGTCTGAGGGGGGGAAGAGAGATGTTGGTGGGGGGGAAAACCTCGTATCCCTTACCAGAAGAAGAAACTGGGGTGGTAGGAAGTATGATGAGAAAGATAAGGGGTCAAAAAGAGGGGAAAGGGAAAAGACGGGAGGGAAGAAAATGACTTTTAATCAGACGGGGTTAAGGCGAGTGTGTGCCCCAAAAGAGAAAAAAATTTTTTCGGCAACAACAACCGCCATGAAAGGGGGAAACGGGGGAAAGGGGGGGGAATCACATGAGCAAGTTCCTAGTGGGGGGGTGACCAATCCCGTCGGAACCCGAAACGCAGGAAGGAGAAAGGGATGGGAAAAAAAAGCAACTATATGCTGTGGCCACGAAGAGGATAAAGCCTGATGGTCCGAAAGTAGAAGATAGGGTACTTTCCCACAAAAAATTATGACATGAAGGGGAGGAGCATTCATCGTGGAAAAAGAGGGGAGGGAAGGGAGAATTTGGTTGGGAAAAGTCACTTAGAAAGACCGGAAACAACCTATCTTGGGGCCAAAAAGGACCATAGGGGGAAAAAAAGAGGGTATGGGGGAATGAGAAAGGTCCGTTGTCATGAGGAAAAAGCCGGCGGGGAGCGAAATGTTACCAGTTCCTGGTGGGGGAGGGGGGGTAAGGGCGGAACTTACTTGAAGAAACTCTTGATCCAAAAGGGGGAAAACACGCATAAAAAGGACCCTCGACACCGGGGGGGGGGGGGGGACACAATGGTATCAAGGTTAACAAAACCCTCCGAATCCATCATTAAAAAACCAGGAAGCCTCGGCAAAAAAAGGCAGGCCGCCACCGTTATCAATCCGGGGGTTTTAAGGCATACAAACGAGGAGAAGGAAACGAACATTTTTCAAACGCAAGGCTTCTGAATGCAGAAATCGGAAAAACGAAAACTATATTGGCTCACTGGAGGGGAGGTCGCAAGGAAGGAAGGGGGGAGGTCCGAAGGTTCGGCAGCAAAAGTGTTTGGCCGATGTAAGCGAGAGGGAAAAAAAAGATCGCGGGTGCAAATCGAACCATGGTCTGGTCGAATATAGAAAAAGGGGTTTTCCAATAAGAGGTGGGCTGATCACACGGCCGACAGCGCCGGCCTCATCCACCCCCAAAGAAAAAGACAAGGGGTCGCCCGAACCCTGGGTTGGGGGGTCACGGAATGGGGGGTTTCCTCCAGAGTTTGGTTTAAAAAACCACGGGTAGCGAATTACTGTCGTCGGTGATTTGTGCTTGGAAAAAACAAGGGGGGGGTGAAAGGAATCAGGGCGGTTTTCAATTACCGTACGACATGGGAAGGGGGGGGGGGGAAATCGGAACCGGTGGCCGTGGGGTCCAATTTGGGGGACAATGGACTGTGGCGCACAAAGGGAGCATTGGGGGGAATAGAGGAAAAAATCCAACCTGCACTAAGTCCTACTCCGAGACCACGCGGGTTTAAACTGGACCGGTAAAAAAGTAGACGCCTCGTCTAAGTAATGGGAAAGAATAAAAGGGGGGGGGGTGGTCAGGGGGTAAGACTGAAGACCTGACTAGTGAAAATAAAGGGGGGATACCAAGGCAAACAGGGGAAAGGGGGAAAGGGCAGTGGGGGGTACCAACCAACTCAGGAGTTCTTATCCCCCAGGGAAAACCAGGGCAACCAGGAAGGAGGGAGGGATAGGGGGAAAGGGGGGCTTCGTACAAAAGGAAAGTCTCCTTTTGGATTCATAGGGGTGGAGGGACACATTTTTAAACTAGTCAAAAAGGGCTCAGGAGGGTGCCTCGGACGAATCTATACTTCGAGGCAGAAACCACAAAACAAGAAACCAAACCAGGGTGGGCAAGAGAAAAATATAAAAGCACCCACCTTTTTTCTGAAAACTGGGAAATGGGGCTTCAGAAAAAATCTCGCTCCATAGAGGAGACAGGGAAATAGAGCCCTGCTCCGATGTCCTGCCTTGGGGAGAGGGAACAACAGCCGCCAAACACAAAAACGGGCCATAACATACCCCCAGATGAATAACGTTATTGAGGATCCAGGTAAGGCAGGTCGAATTGGGTAAGGGGGGTAAAAAGGTACCACGCCGGGAAGAACCCCCTTTTAAGGTGAGGGAACCTTCCGCGCATTTGTTTGAGAAGACTCCCAGGGCGAAAACGGAGGTTGGCGGAAACACTCTCGTTGAGAGGGGGCAGAAATAAGGACAAAAACCCCTATTCTTTTAAGAGAAGGAGGAAAAACGAGGGTTATCTCCGCAGGGGAGGAATCTGGAGAGATCATACGGAGGGGTTGAGAAAAAACTCAAAAATTGGGGGCGAATCTATAGCGAGGACAGGGTCAGTCTTGCAAAAGGGAACAAAAAAGGGCCTTTACCCAAAAAACAAAAAAAAAAGAACCCAAATTATTCAATATGGTTCTTCGGTAAACAGGGGGGATTGGAAGTCCTCGGCAGCACCTGTCGGGGGCAAAAAGGCTCATGGAAAAAATCCTAGGGGAGCCGTTGGTTCAATAGTGGAGGGAAAAAAGAGGTTTTCTTCTGAGAAAAAAAAAGGGGGGTTACGTAAATTCCCGTTTTCTTGGGGGGAAGGGTCCTAAAAAAAGAAAAAATAGTCCCGAGGCAAGCCTCGAGTAAAAAAGGGAAAAGCACCACTGCAAGGGGGGAAAACAACCCTCTGAGAATAAAACGAGAAGCCATCTATGAATCCGAAGGGGGGGGCCCTGGGGAATTCAAAAAGGTTGTGCTCCGAACGCAAAGCGGGGTGGTGACAAACAGCTCAGGGGTGGAAAAGTGCCCTCAAGGAAAAAACACGAGGGGTGAATTAAAAAACAAGGGGGGTCCCCCATTGAGTCGGTAGACGGCTAGGCCGTTAGGGGGGGGGAAGGTTAGGTGCGGCGTCAGGGCACGGAACCTGTGGATTGGGGGGGGTCGATCGAAAAAAACAGGGAAAGTGGGCAAACTGCCGGCAAAACTTGTCAAGAAAAAACCAAGTGGGGGAAAACAAACGCCCCAGGGGGGGCCGATTCAAAAAAAAAAAATTCCCTTTGGGAGGGGGATTGTCGTTCCAGAAAACCTGATCCAAAATCAAAAAATGGGGAACATCCACTTTCAATTGATCCTCAAAAGAATCACCGCCCCAGGGGTGAGGAAAACATCGTGACCTCCAACAAGGTCGCGAAGGGGGGCTTGGCGAGGTTGTCATGGGGGGGGGGATAAAAAAAAAGGAAGAGGAGTGGGATCGTGAGACAACCGAGTGATTGGGGCTCTATCTTATCTGGAGGTGGAAAAGGGAGGGGCCCACCGCGATTAAAACACCAGGGAAGGGAGAAAAAAGAAAGTCAAAAAAACAAACACTCGCAGGCGAAACTGAAGGAAGATAGCATGGAAAAAGGATAGGGGGTTTGTTGTGTGGGGGGCGGAGCACTGGAATAATTCCGACCGGGAGGGAGGAAAAGACTAGGTAGTGGAGCCGGAGGGGTGAGCCGTGGGGAGACAACCAGTAAATGACCAGGAAAAGCGGACTTGGCGTGGGGAGGGAGGAGAGGTCAGAGTGTGGTGGCGGGCATTCAGCAATTCCGGAAGGGAACCACTGATAAAGGGAAAGTGGGGAAAGAGGGTCCTGCCTGTTTAAGGTGAGAAAGTCAAGGGAACTGGGGGGGGGGAATACACTGTAAAAAGGCCCCACAAAAAAACACTTTAACACCGGAGGGGGAACACAAGTTCTGGCTGCATGAGCCGAAACCATGAAGAGGGACTTCATGAACACCATAGGGACGACACCTTCTGCGGACGAAAAAGCGCCCCAGTTGAGGGAGTGCCGACGGGCATCAAACTGAAAACATTCCTCCGAACTGAATGTGTAGAGGGGGAAAAGAAAGGAAAAAAGACCGTCATCGTGTCCGATCGACTGTGGGTGCACTACTACTGGAACCTAAACTCGTTGTCAGGAAAAAGAAAAGAGTGACAAGAGTTTAAAAACAGGGTCTGGAAAATGGGAAAGGACGGTTCTCAATTCCAAAAAAATTCCTGGCAAGGGGGGGACTCGACATTCGGAAAAAAAATAGGGCAGGGGGGGACACTGTCCGGGGAGCTGAAAAAGACGGGCCATAAACAAAGTGGAAAAAAACAGGAAAATTGTCACCTCGGACTGGGACAGTGGATTGAAGACCTGGGGGAAAAGAAAATAACTTGACCTGTAGTTTGACTCGAAAAAAAAAACAAAAAAGAAATCAATCAAGGAATGAAGGACTTAAGGTAGGGGAATAGGTTGTTCGGACAAGAAAAAAGGGCGGGGAGGAAAAGCCAAACCCAAAAAAGAACATCACCTGGTGATTCCAGGAGGGAAAAAAGGGGACATGACTTAGGGGTTACAGAGTCAAACGGGGGGCCTATTCTCTTGGCAAGAAAAAAAAAAAAAAAAAAGGTCGCGGCAAAACTCGGGGGGGGTGGGAGGGGCACGGATACATGGGAACTGAAAAAACCTTGTACTTTGTCGAACACAAAAAAAAAAGTGGGAAGCCCGACCGTGAGAAGACACTAAGAAAGGGAGGGGCGGGTGAAGTATTGAGGCCATAAACCGACTGCAACCAAACCCCGGAAGAAGACATTGAACCGAGGGTGCAGAAGGGAATGTTAAGTGAACATACCTGCGGCAAGAAAAAACCCATTTGAAAAGCAACTTCGGGGGGCAAAACGCGGGCTTCGGGGGGGAGGGGGGATCGGACATGGGTTCTGGGAAAGAGGGGGAACCATCGAAAGGAAAACTGACGATGCATTCAACTGGGGGGGGAACCGGGGGGCGATGGAACAATGGGGGTGAATCTTTAAAAACGGTGGGCAAGAAAGCAATCGCCGGGAAAGGGGCGGCCGGCGCGGGGTCACGAAAGGGGTCGTGCAAATGGGAAAGAACGGGTCTAAAAACACAAAAACCAGCCCCAAATGGAAAACAGAAAATTAGTTCAAAAATGCAAGGGGTTAAAATTACAGCATTAAAGCGAAAAGGTGCAAAAGTTTTAATAGGCGCTTGAAAGACTTGCCTACCTTAAAACTCAGAGGGGAGGAAGTGGATTTCGTTTAATAAACAAGGAGAGGGAGTGAGGAGCACAGCAGCAAGGTAATCGCGAGGGTCAGGACAGGGGGGGAAATGACCAGCTATTTGTCCGCAAAAGAAATCAAAACGCAGGAAGACTGACGCATTAACATCCCGACCAGGGGAAAAGGGGGGGGACGAATGGACGAGAAAGTCCAGTGACGGATACATGGGAGGATTCCTCCTCCCAAAAGCGGGATATAAAGGTTACCGGCCTTGGGAGAAAAGAGGGATCGTAGCATACTACGGGAGCGGACCAGCTTTCCTGAGGAAGGAGTGAAAAAAATTCATCCCAAAACAAAAAAAAAAAACTTAGTATGAGTAAGAGAGATATCATTGAAAAAAAAAAGTGGGGGCAAGAGAAGCCTGGGATCCAGAAAAGGGGGGGGGGGAAAGCTAATAGAGCCGAAACAGCCGAATCACGTGGGGGGAAGTAAAACGTCCAGCAACGAGTCCCCCAAAATGAAAGTGTTAGTCTAGAAGAAGAGACCGGGGGAAACCTAGTCGGCTCCCCATGCCCCAACCTAGAAGTCCATGAGTCTAAACCGCAGATAGGCTGGTAATTTTCTTTCACTGAGAGAAAAAAAGTCGGAGGGACCACCTCCCACCTCCCTTAAAAACAAGGAACGAACCTAGCAAAGAAAATGGGTTTTCGCGCATGGCCCATCAGGGGGGGACGGTCCAAAGGCAAAAGCCAGCCCTTGTCCAGCAAAACTGAGTTAGGAAAAAGGGTCAAACGTTGCGGCACATAAAAGAACACCTAAGGGACAGGTAAGGTGGACTCCCTCGTCGGAAAGGACAAGGGGGAAGTGGACAAGGGGGGCAGATTAAGTTCTTCTCCGGAAAGACAAAGGAAAGGCACTACCGATTAAAGGGTGGGGTCGGAAAATAAAAGAACGAAAAACCCCCGGAAGAACTGCGCTCGGCACCAGGGGGACCACAATCGGAAGGTTTTTTGGCCCATCGCAACGAAAAATACTTTTCAAAATGACCAGATCTGAAGTGGAAAAAAAAAAGGTTGGGGGCGTCAAGCATAAGAACCAATTTCAGAAAGGAAAACTTTGCAAAAATCGAGCCGCATGGGCTTCATAAAAAATGAAGTTGGGGTTGGTGCCGCAGGGTGAAGGGGAAAGTTCCAAAAGACAGGGGGATAGAGGAAGGACCTTTGGGTGCTACTTGGGTTTTGTGAGGTTTCTGATAAACCATTCGGGGTTGGTGAGAGGAAGGGGAAAAGGGTAAAATTCAAACCTTTCAAACACGACTGAATGAAATTGGAAAAAAAAAAAAGGGAGGCGGCCGGCCGAGGTGTTTCAACGAAACTAAGGATGTGTTGCAGGACGGAACCTTTTCTGCACCCAAGGCGCCTGGAAAAAAAAAACAAAGACGGCAGGCTGCGAATGGGGGGAAAAAGAAAGGCTAACTCCCCATTAAACCCAAAAAAAACATAGGGAGGCAAGAGGATCATGGGTGAGGGAATGGGACCGGGGGGGGGACTCACAGGCTAAGGGGAAACGAATCTCTAAAGTATGGTTTTTTCGAAAAAAGGAAAGGCGGGCTGGAGAACTACTGGAGAAAAGAAAAAGACAGAGCTACCGAAAAAAAAAAAGACCTTTCATCCCATACTTTAGGTCGGCCAATTAAAGGGGAAATCAACGACTCAGCAGGGTAAGGGGGTTCGGACAAGGCAAAATGACCAGTCCTGATTCCAGTGGGGACGTTGAAAACGGAAAGGGTTGGGGTTCGGATGTAGGGGAATAGGAAAGGAGAAATTAGTGTAAATTCGGAAAAAAAAAAAGAAGGGGGAAACGGCTCCAAAACGAGACAGGGACAATCTGCAGACTATCGGCGCCAACTGAAGTGAAAAAAAAAGGAAGAAAATTCGTCGTGGACCTAAGGAACGAGAAGGGCAACCATTAAGGAATATGGCAGGGGTGATCTCTCGGGGGGAAAGCGGGGCGCCTGGTTTAGAGCCCAGACAAGAAAAAAATCGCCCGACCTCAACAACGAGAGGGGGGGGGTATTTCAGATGAGGCGCGAATCGGGGTGTTTTTCATTAGAAATCACCCTTTTTCTCCGAATCCAAGAGGGACGCGAAATTGGAACCCAGGAATTTTGAAAAAAGAGTTTGGGGGGGAAACCGGAACTTACTGGTCTTGGAAAGGAAAAGCGACCCGGAGGCGCCTGTTAAGGAACAAAATTACCCATCCGACAACTACGCAATAAACAGTTTCAGAAAGAAAACTCCTAAAGCGATGCACCGTACCTCCAAAAACTAGATCTCCGACAGAAAAAAAATGGGGTCCAGGCCAAGACCGGTAAGACGGGGTGCTTTAAAAGAACACAAGGGAGGAGCTGTAACGGGGTACGGCACGGAACTTGTTAAAGGAAAGAGGCGAAAATATCATCTTCCGCCACAAAACCCAAAACAATCAACCACAGAAAGGATAATTGGACGCAACGGCTGCTATGAATCAACGATTCCGTGGGAGCTGAAGGGGGAAGGGGGGCAAAAAGTGGTCCGAAGATGGGGGTGAACGATCGGGGAGGGGTAAAACACTATTTAACCCAGTGGGGGGGGGACACAAAAAAGAGAAAAATACCAAAAACACGAAATACTATTAGAGGTGTGGGGAAAAAAAAAAAATGTGTTTTTTACAAACCCGTGCCGACAGCCCGAGCTCAAAAAGACCATCAAAGGAAAAAGATCCTGAATCAAGGGGTCTCGAGGCAGGGGGTTTGGGGGGGAGCGGTCAAAAAGGGAAGCTTTGGAAAACACAAAAAGGAGAGAAAGCGTTCTACTAAAAATTGAGAGGAAGAGAGGAGGAAAAATTGTTGGGAGCGTGAAAAGTCGTTCGGTGGGAGGGTGAAAAAAGACTCCCAATTCAAGGGTTGGGAGAGGAAAACCAAGGCCGTGGGAAAAAAATGGGGGGGTGAAAGGACCAGGGAAACAGGTTGGGGGAAAAAAGTTCGGAGTGGGAAGAAAATCGAAAGTCCAGGGGGGAGGGAGAGAATGAGAGACGGGAGAAAAAACTCTGAACGCTGCCGGGGGAAAAAAAAGAGAAGTATCTATAAGAAAAAGAAGGAAAGAAGGGGGGGGGGTGGTGTCCGGAAAGAAAGGGGGGCCACTGGAAGATTGAAACCCAAACTGGGAGGATGAGAAAAGTTTGTTTTTAAAGCAATAAGGACTTAGGGAGCCACCAGATTGTCCCCACCATGAAGGATGGAAAAGAGATGGACTATATTTAAGTGGGGGGAAAAACTCGGGGGTTCTGTAAGCGAACCGGTGGACAGGAGAAAGGATTTGGGCGGAACCATGGGGGGGAAGAAGAAAAGATCACTGTACGGATGTCGAGTCCAGATGAAAAAAATACCCCAGCACAGAAGGGGAAAACTTGGGCACTGCGATATCAATCCATTTTTCGGAAAGGAAGGAAAGTAAACAAACGGGGGAGGTGTGCATTTCACAGTCGGGGGCGATCAAGTCAAAACCCATACGCCCGAGATTAGCAGCCCATCAAAACCACCGCCAAGGGGAAACCAAGACAAGAAAACCCAAAATCCTCAAAGTGCAGTATAAAGGTTTAGGATTTATGGGGGGCAATCCGAGCGAAAGCAGGCAGGAATGGGGGAAGGCGAAAATTTATTCCACGCTTATTCCGAAGCCGCACAAATGGGGGGTGAGGTTCGGGGGGGAAAAACATGGGAGATTGCTACGTCCCATTGAGATCCCTAAAAAAGCGATACACGCACTCGGGGGGGGAAAGAAGAGCCTCAACCCCCATATTAAGAACAACAACAACGGGAGGAGGGATATAAGGATCTCAAAAAAAAAAGTGGGAACGCGAGAATACTGGGGAGCGAGCAATAGGAGAAAGGGGTTTAACTCAAGGGTGGCGGATAGAATACGCGGGGGAAAGGGCAGGAGCTGGTAAACATCAAAAAACCTGCCCTTCCATCGGACCCATAAAAAAACGGTAGGGCAAAAAAGGGAGCTGGGGGGGGGGGAGGAGGGCACGGGGTGGTCTAAGTTACTCGGCACGGAACTGGGAATCGGCGCGGGGGGGAAAAGGGGGAAAGAGCCAAGGGGAGAAACGATCCAACCTTGCAAGAATTATTACAGAAACGAGAGGGACTAAGAAAAAAAAACGGGGCTGCACAGTCGTTTGGCTGGGGGTATCGGGTACTCAACGCAAAAAGAAGAGTCCGAGGCGAGACCAGAAAGAGTTGAGGCAACAACCTAAGGTAATTACCACCGAGGGAAAAGAAAAGCATGCAGTCCCTCGCTGATCCTTGCCCGGGGGACCTAGGAGAAAAAAAAAACCGGGGGGTCCCGAAGGGGAATCAAACAAGAGGGGACGAGGGGGGTAAACAAACATGACGAATATGTAAATCGTGGGGAAGCAGGGGAAACGACAAAACTCGTGCCAAAAAAAGAGGATGGGGGAGAAAAAAAGGGGGGGACAATTCTCTAGTCTACGAGGACCTGCACCTCTTCCGATTTCACAAGGGTAAAGGAGGTTCAAAAAGCGTCGGCGAGAGGATCTACAGGGGTTGGAAGAATCAGGAGTACCTGGGCGCACCACGGCCCTTGCCCACGAAAAGGAACGTAAAACACGCCTGGTCCGAGGGAAAAATTGAAGGGGGGTAAGGGGGGGGGGGAACCTAAATGCAGGAAACACAAAAAAAAACGTTTAACCATACAAGATCTCAGAATAATCGGAGGGGGGGAAAGGGGTCGATGGACTCCAAGTGAAGGTCGGAAAAATCGACAAAACCCCGTCGGAAAAAAAAAAAACCAAACAAGGGAGACTCGGAGTGCAACTTTCGGATGGAATGAGACGGTGGAAAAGGGAAGAAAAAAAAAAACCCGGAGTTGAAACTCGATATTAGAGGGAGTGGACAGACCCCGAAGGGATATGTTCCCACCGCGATAACAACCTAGGACATGCTCAGGGGGGAAAAAAAGTTTCGAGGGAAATACGAAAACAAAAACTTCACGTGCGAGGGAAGGCCATCCTTAGAGAGATCGGGGGGGGGGGGGGTTGGGTACGTTAGCGAAGAATCAGGACTGAAAAATAGTATTCGAGAACGGAAGAAATGGGACTAAGAAGCCCAGGATGCGGGATTAAGGCCTTGGGGGGGGGGGGGGTGCGAATGTTAAAAGAGGGGGGGGGCTGGACGCATGAATAACAGATGAGTTGGCAGCGAAAAAAAAGGCCGGGGGCCCGCAAATGAAAATTGAGGTCCATGGGTCGGGGGGGGGAACACTTCAAAGAGATACAGAACCCGGTTGATGTGCAAAGTCCCCGCACCACACAAAAAAAACAGAAAAGGGACGAAGGGGAAAAATAGGGGGTAACAACCGTTCTCAGGGAGAAAGGAAAGTCCTGGGGGTAACGAGGGGGATACGCATGAATCGATGAAGGCTCCTCTGTCGACTAAACCCCCTGATCAAGGGCAGGAGAAAGGACTCGAAAAAAGAAACAAGGGCAGAAGCTCCTTAGTGTTTGTAAGGGGGGATCTCCGAACCAGAAAAGGAATGGTTTTTCACCCTTGAAGGAAACCGGGGGATGAACAGAGGAGCAGCCGGAACTTCCACGATCGTGGTGGCTACCAAAGAGGAAAATGGGTGGGCGACAGGGAGGTCGAGCAGGTCCATGAGTCAGAGAAATTCCTACTGGAAAGCCAATGTAAAACGCGGAGAAAAAAGACTTGGAGAAAAACCTTTGGGGGACCCGATCAATCCATAATGCGGAAGTGGGGGGGGACACTTTGCCGAAAAACAGTTGGAAAAGAGGGACTGGGGCAGAATCCAGAGGGATGAAAAGTTAAGGGCGGGGAAGGGACAAGGACAGAGTGGTCCTCAACCCCGAGAGCGTAGTAACTTAAAAAACATTGGAAGGGGGGACAGAAGAGGGTAGGTAAGTATTTTTCCCTCAAAGACGTCAGGGGGGTGGGGAATAAAAATGCCAGGAACAACCATTACGTTGGGGGGCCTCTGGGCCCAAGACTTTGTTTTTGAAAAATGGGGCAAGTGTGAGAACAGAAGACGGGGGGGGGAGCACTCTAGTCTGCAGGAAAAAAGCTCGGGGAAAGGGGGGGTGATTGTATGGCCTTAATGGGGGTTTCCTGAAGGTAAAACAGGGGGGGGGGAACACAGATAGTCAGAGGGAAGCCAAACTACGGCCACCGAATGTCAGTTATTCGGGGAAGTTGAAGGTGGAGGTAATACAAAAGTCGACTGGAGGAGAAGTCAAATCCCAATTGACAAGAAAAGAGGGGCAAAAGGGGATGTGGTTACTGGGGGGAAACTGCTGCATGAAAAAGAAGAAAAAAATTTGAGGGAGGAGGAATAAAAATACGAGAGGCTGGATGGGTTTGAAGGGGGTAAGGGAATTTGTTTGAGATTGAAGACATAGGCTTTAATGAAAAGGGCAAAAGAGAGGTTTCAG
>Ga0179593_1489766_pt1 | contig 12403 bp, 24 predicted proteins | sample CZODoug2_1_08_16_FD_185931 | JGI IMG/M metagenome (GOLD analysis project Ga0179593, IMG submission 185931) | Vadose zone soil fungal communities from Angelo Coast Range Reserve, California, USA - CZODoug2_1_08_16fungal (PacBio error correction) | ecosystem: Environmental > Terrestrial > Soil >...
AGGGGAAAAAGTGAAAAAAATAGAAAAAATAATTAAGAAGAGAATAAACAGATGTCTCAGGTCTGGGCGCCTGACATATCCGAGCGTGTTCGGGGCCAGAGGAGAGAGTTGTTACTCTTGTGCTTTCCGAAGGTGAAGACCAGATTGCAGAGAAAAAAAGGTATAGGGAGTCATGGGAGGCAAATTAACAGTCGACTCTGAGTAAGAAATGGGGTCAAACTAGAAATAAGCTCAAAAATCTAAGCATCGGACAGGAGTAGGATTTTTAACTTCGGCACACAGAGAAAATACCCAAACATTGGAGAAAAAGCTCTTCGAATAAAGAATCCAAGATATAGGTCGATTTTACGAAAAGGGAACTACTGAATTTTTGGTGATGGGTTCGAGAATAATCCTTAAGGAAAGAAGTTCAAAAAAGGACTCGCCTGAAAAGAAGGTGTGATATAATCAAAAAATCTCAAAGGGTTAGGACATCATCCTGGGGAATCAAGCGCCCGTCTCGAGGGAAATGGAAAAAGGGGATTCAAATAAAAAGATTGAAAAGTGAATGAAATAGATTACAAAGAAATAAAACTTCAGGTGTCCAGGGGTCTGAAGGGGAGAAAAAAGCATCCTTGGAGGGAGTTGAGGAGTGAAGAAAAAAGCTCAAAGGAGGTTCAGTGGGGAAGGTATGCGAGAAAAAAGGGGGGGCCTAAAAAAGAAGAGGGAAATAAGCTGAACAAAAAGAGATGGAAGAAGAAGCAGGAGGGCAGAGAGAGACTTGTCAGCGGGGGACTTTTAGAAAGGGGGTCTACCGTAGGGTTACTTAAGAAAAGCTCCAGATGGAAAGGAAAAATTAGGTCCACGAAGGGGGACGCAGGGGGGAGAGCCCCCAGCGAAGGTCAAAAAGGTAAAAAGCCCGCAGGGGGCTTAGAGAATGATTGGCAGAGGGGGAGCTTTGTAAAGGGGGGCTCTGAAACAGAGCGGAGGTCTTAGGTGGGTGTCAGTCCTCTCCCAGAAAGATCACATCTAAAAAGGGAAGTGAAGTAGAAAGTGGTTGAGACGTAAGGGAATCATCACGAAGGAGAGAGGACTTGGACCGTGAACGTTAGGGAATGGGAAAGGGGACCTGAACTTGCTGAGGGAAGGAGAGTCGTTGGGAAAGGAGAGCGCGTTGAAAAAAGGTTTGAGATGGCGAAGAATTACCAAAAGGAAAAAAGGGCTTGAGAGGGATCAAATTAGCATCGCTAGAGGTTATGCGTCCGAGGGGGAAGGACAAAAAAATAAGGGCTTAAAAGAGGGTCCTGGGAAAAAAAAAGAAAGTTAGTAAGCAACTGGGCATAACAAAGTTGAAAAAAGAATATGAGAACGAGGAGGTCCTTTGAGTCAAGGACAATCGAAGAGAAGCAAAAGAAAGGGGAAGTCCGCAAAGGATTACAAAAAGCGAAAACTTATTGAGGAAAAGGTATATTAAAGCCTCAGCAAAAGGAATGTGACGCGGGAGTGGAAAAAGAATCAAACCTGAAGGGAAACGGACAGCAGGACAGTGAAAGAGAAAATTAAGAAAGGGGATTGCCAAAGTTAGGGGGGCTCATCGCCGGGAAAATAGGTAAGACGGATAGATAATAGGGAAAAAAGGGTGCCCCAGCGCTTGTCCGGGGGAGAAAAATCCCAGGAAAAGTAACAATAATGGGGTAGGGGCATTCGCGCTGAGGAAGGGGAAAGAGAAACAGGGAACTGGGGGAAAGAGGATCCAAAGATAGGACCGAAAAGAAAGAAAAAAGATCGGAATCTCACTATCCTCAGGGACAAAATGGGGAAAAAGTCACCGAAAAGAAGAGGGAGGAAGGCATTAAAAAGCGGGACGGGCTATAAGATAGGGCGTTTTTGAAAATAAGGGGGGGGAGTCAGGTACTAGGGAGAGGTCAGAAAAGTCTGGGGAAGGAGGAACTGACAAAAAACAAGCCTCTTCTAAAAGTGTCTAGAAGCTAACTAAGAAGAAAAGAGTTTCGATAAGGGAGATGATGGGATTGAAAAGGAGGCTTAAAGGGAGAGGACCCTCGACGGAAGACAAGCTCTGGAATAAATCCAGGGGAAGCCTAAGTAAGAGAGACTAAGGAAGGAAAGAGGGATCAAACAGGAAGGAAAAAGAAACCGAGACTATGAAAAGGGGGGACTCGGGAAGAAAAGGGTCAGCGCTTGAGGCGAGAGGGTGGTGTTTACAAGAAAAGAAGATTGAAAAAAGGCTGTCTTTAGAGGGAAAGTTTCCAAATCTCATAAAAATCAGTGAGGAGAAGAAAGAGTTCGAGGGTAAAAAAAAGGGAAGTAGAAGAAAGTCAGAGTCAAGAATAAAAATCCCAAAAAGCCCTAAGAGAGAAGAGTTTAGGGAAAGAAGCTGCAAAATTAGTGTTAGTGGAAACTGAGACAGAAGAAGGAATCCTTCAAGGCCTCTTTCGGCAAAAGGGGGGAAAGAATGGAGAGCTTCAAAGATAAAAAAAACATCAAGGAAAAAAAAACCCTGAACGGTGGAATTGAAAGGGGGGGGGGTGAGGTTCGGGAGGGTCAAAGCATTCACAAGGGCGGAGAAAATCGACTATCAAGGAGGGAATACTTCTCGAAAGGAAAAAAGAAGAACCTTTTTGAAAAGGTCGGGGGAAAAAGTCAAAGAAAAGGCAACTCCGCAGGGATGCCGCAGAGGAGGGCGTAGGAGAAGAAACCCTTCAGAGAAGCATGAAAAAGTACTGCGGGAAATCAACAAATTAGAGAGAGGATTCGGCGGGGAGGCAAAAGGGTATCAAGAGGAAAGGAAAAAAAGGACCTCTGGCCCGGTGAATCTGGGAAGAAAAAAAATACAAGAAACCTGAGGACAAATGAAGGAGATTCTCGCGAGGGAATGGTCACTTAGAGAGTGAAGGAATCCGTGGGGAAAAGTTGAGGAAAGACGGCCGGGGGAATGCAATCCTAGGCCGTTTTTTGTGTGAAAGGGAGCTTGAAAGCCTAAACAAGCGTGGGACGTGGAAAGAGACAAAAAGGAAGGGCCAAAGAGAAATGTGAACCCGGAAAATATTTCTGGATGAAGAAGGGAAGGCCCGGTTACTTCAGACAAATATGGCCGGGGGGGGGAGTGAAGGATCACAAAAAAGATAACTTCTGCTGAAAGGGAGAAACCTAAAGTAGGGGGAGGCGAGAGCTTCACAAAGGTTTGAAAATGTAGACAGTAAGGCGAAAGAAAAAACAACTGAAAGTATCTGATAAAGTTTCAGGGACACCAACGAACAAACCTAAGGAACTCCTGTGAAAAAAATCGTAGGAGCCAAAAAAAAAAGAACTGTTAAGGTAGTTTGGAGAAGGGACTCCTCAAAAAAAAGGCCAAAAAATCGTGGAAGGTTGGAAAAAACCGGCCTGCGCAAAAGGGTATGCAAAGACAAGGAGAGTTAAAGACAGGGGGTGGGGGTGGGGCAAAGAATCTTGGAAAAACGACGTTGGAAAATTGGGCAAAACTGGTGGGAAAGGAACGGCAAAGTCTCAACCAAAAAAAAAGGCTTACATAGGGAAAGAGTCTTAGAGGAGAAAAGAGGGAGTCGGCTAAAGAAGTCTCCCAAAAGAACCAATCTTGGAGAAAAATGGAAATGGAACAGTATAAAGCAGAATCCGGAGGAAAAAGAAATTTCTAAGAGGAGGTCCTTACAGAGAATAAAGCCGAGATATTCGAGGGAGTGACGATGTTAGTAGGGTGCAGTCAAATGAGTTTCTATTATAGGGTTCAAGGAGATATCAGTGGCTAAAGAAGGAGACCGATGGAAGGACGGGCTATCTCAAGAAGAAAAGACTAATCAAGCAGGGTAAGAAGATGGAGATTGGGAGTAGTAAAAAGATCTCAAAAAAAGAAATGGTTTTGGGGGGGGGTTTTGGAAGGAAGAAAACTCTAAAAAAAAGTAAAGAATACAGGATGGGGGGGGTGGACTGTCGTTAAGGGAGACGGGGAGAAGGAGGTGGCTAGGGGAAAAACGAATCAGCTAAAAGAATAGGAGTTGAGAAGCCTAATGTCAGAGAAAGTTTCCGCGTTTTAGGACGAGAATGAGAGGGGAAAAAGCGGACAGTTCTACGGTCGGTTTCGTCCGAGGGATGGAAACAGAAAGACCTCATAGGGAAGAAAATTGCAAAGAAAATGGAGGTTAACGGGGTAAAAAAAAAAAACATGAGTATTGAGGGGAAAAAAAACAAAAAGGAATGAAGGGCTTTGACGGGTTTAAAAAAGGAGGGCCTGGGGGGGAAGAGAAATTGGAGGAGAAAAAGGTCCACTAATCAACTTTTTTGAAGACTCGGAATGTGGAAGAAGAAACAAAAGAGATGGGAAAATGATCCAAGAGGAAGAAGGCTCAACAGAAAAATAGGGCCTAAAAATAGAGGGGGGACGACCAAGTCAGCAATACAAAATGAGGCCGGATTTATTCCAGATGAAAAAAATAGAGCAACAAGAAAAAGGCCCATCATCAGAAGGGGGAAAAGCAATGAAAAAATGTGAGGTGAATCTGAAAAATTGAAGTCTTCCTGCAGGGCTGAAGTCAAGGGGAAAAGCGTCTATCAAGATAAAGGAAGGCATTTGCAAAAAACGTTCCTAAAAGGAACATCGCAAGAGCGCCTGAACTTAGCAAAGAGTCTACTGGGAAAAGGCTCATCAAAAAAGGACTTAAAAGGAGGGGGGGATCGCATAAAGCAGGAGAAAGGCACGCCTGTTTCAATAAAAAAAAACCGTAAGAGATCACATCGAAAGGAGGTATTCCTCTGAAAAGGAAAGAACGGGGGGGACGATGTCAAAAGAAGATAGGGCATGAAAAGCAGGGGAGGGGGGAAGTGTTTAGGAGGAGAAGGGTGGTAGAAGAAAGAAGGGAGAGAATCGAGGAGGGAAAAAAAATAGAATTTCCAAGAAGGAGGAGGAAGAAGAAGCATAGAGATTTGCGAAAAAATCCTAGCAAATACAACGGGGAGAGTTGGGAAAAACTCCTAAGAGGGGGGAAAGGTCTTGAAAAGAAAGCCGCCGAAGGCCACCGGCGAGCTAGGATCAAGGAGTTCCTGAGGGAGGGAAAAGATTAGCAAAAGGGGGAACCGCTAATAAAAGATACGCGAAGACAGGGCCCCAGAAATAGAAAAAAACAAAGCCCCTACAATGGCTAAAGTCTAGGGAAGCACTTGATGGAAAGAAGTGAGAGAGGAGCAAGAAATCTACCAAACTTCTAAGAGAGGAGCGTGACTATGGAAAAAAAAATCAGAAAAATCAAAAGGCACCGGGGTCCAAAAGAAGGGACGGGAGAAAGGTTCTGGAAAGAGGGGTTGGAGCCGCATTTCACTCGGGGAAGGGTGCTGAGGGGAGAGAAGCAGGTACCGAGAAAAAAAAGACAAAGGCAAGAGCCTAAAAGGCAAAAAAGGAGGCCCCGAAAGAAAAGTCGTGAAAACGGGCACCAGGGGGCTAGAAGCGGAAGGGAACAACGAAGAAAAGAAGTTGAAGAAGTACGGATATGAAAGGGAAGGAAACTATAAACGATCCGGAAGAAAGGGAAGAACTTCACCGGGAAAAAAATTGCGAGAGTGCAATCCTATTGAAGGAAAATTGATGAAGAGAGGGTGGACCGAGAACGAGAGAAAAAAAAAAGAGGGAGCTGAAAAAACGTAAGAGTGGACTGCCAAAAAAAAAAAAGAGACTTCCGAGGAGAGAGCGGTGGAAAGAAAAAAGGGATACTCAAAAAGGGAACTACAGGAAGAAAAGGAATCAAAGGAGGGGGAACATCAAAGAAAAAGAGCTTTTAGAGACCCGCACATCAAAGGAGTGTTGGAGGAACGAATGACTGAAAAAAAAAGAGTGCCGGGAAAAGAAAAAGGATTAAGTTAAAAATAAGGGGGAGGATCCGAACGCGTCTCGAAACAATTACAGATCTACTGAGCAAACCGAAGAGAAGGGGAGGGAGTTGTGGAGGTCCCGCCATCGGAGAGCAAAAGAATTTACCCGACTCAAATCACGACGAAAAGGATGCATAAACTTAGGAAGAAAAGCGGAAATCAGAAACAGGGGAGACTCGGAAGGAGGAAACCATCGCAAAAATTGCCTAAAGGAGAAATTTAATATAGTCTTCGCAAGGAGCCAAAAAGAAGAAGGGGGCCAAAGAAAATGAAGAAAGTAATGAGTAAAAAAGGTTCGGAATCCAAGCACCTTTGAAATAGCGGGGCTCTGAAAAAGAGGTTATCAGTTGGAAAGGGGACCTAAGTACACATGAGAAGCAAGGAGAAGGGCTTCTCTGGGAAGGGGATTGGGGGTCAATAGGAAAAAAGGAAATTCTCACTCGAGGGGTGGGGGGAGCACTCGGAAAAAAAAAAGCCGGGCCGAGATAGCGGCGAGGATCTTTAGTGAAAGTTTCAATTTTTGGGGTCAGGGCCAGACCGCGCGGGAGGTGAAAACTTGAAAAAAGGAAAGGGTGGGCAAAAGGAAAAACATGGCGAAAAAGGAAAGTCACCCTCGGATCGAGGGCGAAGACGGGGGGGGCAGGAGAGGGGGAAAAGGAGAGGGGAGAGAAAAAGGTTGGGGAAGGCTCAAAAAAAAAAAAGGAAAGAAAGGCAAAAAACAACGACGGCAAAAGAAAATGGAAGGTGATCGAAGGGGGAAAGGCTATAATGCGACTTGGCGAAAGAAAAAACGACCAACCCTTCGGGCCTGAATACTTCGCGCCATTCGATATAGCTTTCAAGGAAAGAAACCAGAGGGCAAATGGCGCTCAACACCGCAGCGGAGGTTAAGTCTGTAAGAGTCCCCCGAAAAATAATTAATTGATAATGTCCCGGAAAGGGAAAAGAGATTAAAAAATAAACCGACGGGGGGATGCTCGAAGGGGGAAAAGGGTTGGCAAAGAGGGGTCAAACGGAATCTGGAAATTTTCATTGACCAACCGAAGGTCCAAAAAAGAAAAAAATTATGAATAAAGGATACCCGGGGGAGATCTCTAGGGTTCAGGAGGAAAAACCGCCGACCACGAGAAAGGAAAGGTAAGGGAATTTGCTCAGAAAAATAAGGGAGGAGGGAAAAAAAAAAACCAAAAAAGCAAAGAAAAGTTGGGGGCCATCTCTACTAAGAAAAGCTCAAAAGAAAAGAAGGGTCTCAGGAAATGCGACAACCGGGAAGGCAGCTGTCGAATTCTAGGGAAACCTTTAAAGGGAATGAAAAAAATTTGCGAAATCATTAAAGGGAGCTCTCAAGGGGGAGCAAAAAGAAGAAGCCTAGAAAGAGAAGAGTCCGACAAAAGAAAAAACCACATGTAAGAAGGTTACGCATCGAAGAAGCTAAAAAAACAAAAAGAAGACAATTCTAAAAGAGGGAAAAGAGAAGAGATAGAGGAGCAGTTAAAGGGTCTTTTATCCTCACTCAAGGAAGAAGGGAAGGAGAGCGTGAGAGGGGGGAAAGAAGGGTTCGAAGAGGGGGGAACGCTCCAGAGGGAGGCTCTCAGAATGGAAGAGGAGTCTCAAAAGGGATAACTAATATATAAAAAAGAAAAAAAAGGGAAAGTGGGGAGGAATAAAAGGGGGACTGGAAAGCCGAGGGTGGATTGGTCACAAGGGTTCACAAAGGAAGTTTGAGAAACAAAAAACTCTTAAATTATGTCAACAAAAAAAAAAAAAAAGGCTGAAGGAGGGCAACATGTTAAAAAGAAGAATCTGGGGGATCAAGAAAACAATCTGGCTTGGCATAGGGGGAAAAATTCAGAGCGGGAATAGCACAAAGTCATCGGTTGTTCGTGGAAGAAAGAGGGGCGAGGAGGGGAGGAGGTTAAGGAGAAGAGATATAAACGGGGGAGAAAAAAGGTCGCTCCAAAAAAGAAGAACAAGAATCGCTAGAAAAAAAGCTTCAAGAAAAGAAAAAATCAGAAGGAAGCGAAAAAAAACTTTTACGGGAAGAGGTAGAAATATCGAAAAGGAGGAAATAAGCAGGGTGAGACTTTGTAAAAGGGAAACCTGTCGAAATAAAAAAGCAATGAAAATGTATGAAAAATAGTGGGGAGCCACAAAAGAGTATAAAAAAAACGGGCACAGGAAAAAAAGGAGGAGGGAAAGTTTTTCATAACTTACTAAAAGTTATGTCAAGGGGCGGCGTGGAGGATCTGAAAAGGTATAAAATAGGGAAAAAAAAAGAATAAAAAAGAAGCTCGAAAGAGAGGAGGACCCCAAGTAAGGGAAGTGGGAGAAGCTATGGCTTGGGGAAGCGAAAATTTGCGATAGGCTAACGCGTGGGAAAAGAACGAATGAAGGGGGGGTAGGAAACCTTAAGGAAAAGACACATGAGAAAGGGAATAGAGGAAAAAGAACTCGGGATAAAACGACAAAGAAACAGGGGTTGAAGACTGGAAGGGGGAAGAAAAAAGATCTAAAATGAATAGAAGGAGAGAAAAGTCTCAAGAGTGGCGGGGAGAGAAATAGGGACGCTTAAAGGAAGCCTAGAAAGGTGGACTCAGTATATCGGGGAAAAAAGTCAAAATGGGCCCCATAGGGAAAGAAAAAACACGTTAGAAAAGGGTCTGAAGGAAAGGGGAGGTGAAAAAAAAAAGCCAAATTGACAGGGTATGTTTTAGAGGGGAGAAAAAAATAAAGCAAATAGAATGAGTGGAGTGCAAAAAGAGAAATCAATAGGACTTTGGGGAGAAAAAGAGTCATCCAACAAGGAAAAAAAGACTCACACAGAGAGGGAGTCTTGTCAACCCAAAGGTAAAATAAAAGGAGAAGAGAAGCCAGATAACCTTCTCCGGCTAACCTCGAAAGGCCTCCGGAAAACGTGGTCGGAATATAGGGAATCGCAAAAAACACGGAAAAGGGGGGTGATCATTTCAGAAAAAGGGATTTCACTACCATCTACGCAAGTACGGGAGGTTACTGACCAAAAACTTTCTCTGGCTAGTTTATTTGTATAGAAAAAAAATAGAAATCATAAATGAAGAGGAAAAAAAAAAGGCGAGGAAGGTTTCAAAAAAGAAGAAGGGGTGAGATTCAAAAAAAAAGAATGCGAGATTGGACAAAGGAAGGTTAGAGGGGAAGGGCTAGACAGCTGAAACAGAATAAAGATGAAAAAAAGGAACGTTCCAAGAAAGCACCCCGAGGATCGAGCGCCAGGGAGAGGTCAAGTCTGGAGAGAAATACGTTGGAGGGGAAGAGAAAGGAAGGGAAACAAAAAGAAGGGATGTTGAAAAATCGCACAAAGAAAATGAAACATAAGGGGGAAAAAAGGAGCAGTTGGATGTGAAAAAAGAAAGTCATAGAAAAGGAACTCAAGAGAGGTAACCGAAAAGTAATGAAATCTGGTTTATAGGGGAATCCATGAAAAAAAAATGGGGAGACTCAATGAGGACGGAGGAAGACGGAGGGACCTAAAATCAAGGTATCGAGGGAGGTCGGAAGAGAAAACAGGGGAAGAGTATAACGAACATAAATAGAAGGGAACGTTAGGGTTGAAGAAAAGGGGAAGGACGAACAAAAAAGAGCCACCAACTTATTGACCTCTCCTGATCGAGAGAATAAGTGAGACCGGAAAAAAAAAAAGAGAGAAGATCTAAAGGGGTTTGGGGAGATCGAGTAAACAGCCTAAGACAGGGGGATGCAGGTGGATTATCGGAAAAGAGGTATCAGAGAGAGACCTGAAGAGAAAATCTGCGCTCCCTGAAAAGGGTTGACAAGAGAGGAAAGAGAACATGAAAGGGCCTGGAGACGAAAAAAGGGGAACAGAAAAGCTAAGCGAAAAGGAAGAAGAAGCTTTAAAAAACACCAAGAACTAATAGAGAAATTAAGCTAAGAGCCAAAAGGTAGGATTCTCGAAAGGGTCCATGGTAGGGTTTCCGTAGCGGGGACGGGGAAAAGAGAAAATCAGCAGAAGTATTAAAGAAAATCAGGGAGGATGAAAAGATCAGGTTTTTCTTTGTGGGAGAAAAGGGGAGTATACCAAGGAGGGGGGCCAGAGGAAACTGGAACTCGGACAAAAAGAATGATTAAAAGGGGCATTAAGATAATTATGATGGGAACGATCTGGAAAAAGGAACGCCAGAAGGAAGTGGCCCAGGGGAGAAAGGTGGCCAAGGGGACTGGGAAATCCAAATGAACCTGGTATGGGATGGAGGAGAAATACTAGAAGAAATACCAGGGGAAGGGGGCTTCCAAATGAAAAAAATTTCCAAGGGTTTGGTCGGTATGGGTCAAAAGAATACCAACAGGGTAATAATCTCCGGGAAAGAGAAAATGGTTAAGGGAAATGGACATCGCAAAATAGGGTCTAAAAAAAAGAAAAAAAAACACGAGCAGCAGGAGTTCCCGAAAACATTCCCTACAAAAGCCATCGGCGAGGGGGGAATAGGGGGAGAAGGCAAGGCGTTAAAAAAGTTCCATCTCAAAGAAAAGTGACATGGAGGGGTGCTCCATGGGAAAAAGAAAGAGTTGGAAGAAAAAAGTTTTAACGGTCAAACCGGAAAAAAAGAATCGAAAAGAAAAAAAAATGAAAGAAAGTCTTGAGAAGGAAAAAGCGGATGGGGTGAGGAAAAGGAGAAAAAACCTGAAGTCCAAAAAAACATTTAATATAGACGATAAGAAGCTGACATGAGGCGAAGGAATTGAAAAAAGAATGATCAAAAAATTGGCAATTATCCTGAGGAAAAAAAGGCAAAAAGGGGGGCGAGATGGAAGAAGGGGAGGGTCAAGAGGTGGTAAAGAGCAGGGAAGAGAGAAAAAAGAAGATCATCGGGAGAGACAACCAAAGGGCGGATGAAAAAGTTTGAAAAAGGGGATAAAAAAAGAAAAAAAGACGTAGAAGAGAAAGGTCGTCAAAAAGCTTCGGATGATTATGTTGAAAGAAGGATGTTTGCGAAAAAGCACTAAAAAAAAAACAAAAGGAAGGTAAAGGAAAGGGAGCTCAAGCCCTGAAAAGGAAGAAGGGTTAAGACGAAAAAAGAGAAAACCATGAAGGTCCTTGAGAAAATCGGCAGTCTCGCATGAGTAAGAGAACCTACTCAAAGAAGGAAAAAGAAAAAAACCGACGCGGTGGGGGAAGGAAGAACCAAGAGTTCTAAAAAAGGGGGTCTGAAGGAGGTAAAAAAAAAAACGGAAAGAAAAAAAGAAAAGAGGTCCGAGGGGGGGAAAAAAAACGAAGAGGAAACTGTCGGGATTCAGAAAAGGGGGAAAAGGTTTTGAAAGAGGGATTCTTCAAAAGGAAGAGGGTGCCATAAATAGGAAGAAATTGCAAAACAGGGACAGGGTGTGGGGGGAAAAAGCAGAGAGGAACGGTGGGGGAAAAATAGGACCCCACGAAAGAGAAAAGGAGAACTTCGCGAGTTAACAGAGGAGCGGAAAAAGGCTGGCCAAAAAAAAAAACGAGGATGAAAAGAGGAAAAGGGCTTAGGATAGGGGGTGAGAAGGAAAGAGAAATCAAAGAAGTAGTCGCCCTTGGTAAGAAGGTTCAGTAAAAGAAGGGGAAAGAAACGACGGTCGAAATCCCCAGATGGGGGATGCAACAAAAAGAAAGGAGCCAAAAAAAAAAAAAAAAGAAGAAAAGGCAAGGAAAAGAAGTGCGCCACGGGTGACCTTTGAAGTCAACCGGCTGTAAAGGGAAGCACGGGAGAAGAAGAAGACAGAGGGGAAGATAGAAAAAATCAAAAAAAGAAGGTCAGACAAGGCCTCGCGCAAGGAGAAAAAGATCACCAAAACCTAGGTCTTGGGAAGAGGGAGGGGGGGGGAAAATTTGGATTAAAGCGGGGGAAAAATCGTAAAGAGGAGTTAGAAAAAAAAGAAAGGTAAAAAGAGAAGGGTCCAGGAAAAGACCTACCTCGCGCCACAGAAAAGGGGGAAAAATTGAAAAGAGAAAGAAAAAAGGGTGAGAAAAAAAAAAAAACAGGGGGACTTTTAGGAGAGACGAGAAAGGGGGACCGCGGGACTCTCACCAGAACAGGGAGAAGGAAGACTAGTAAAGAGGGGGGGCAGGGGGAAGTGCCAAAGAGGGAAAGTTTCATAATTCGCAAAAGGGGAAGCAAAAGAGGGAAAAAGGGACCCTCTCCAACCGCTTAGAAATCAGGGGGAAATCGATGAGAGAGAGAGAAAAGAAAAAAAAAAGTGTGCGAAAGAGGAACACGAAAATAAACAAAAGTGCAGGAAAACTCAGATTTCAGGGAAAAACGAAAAACAAAAGCAAGGCGCAAAGAAAGGACGGAAAGGAGGCGGAAGGAGGGTTGGGGGGGGTGGATAAGTGGGAAAGGGGGCTGAATGAGGATCGGGGGAAAGGTTCGAAGCGAAAAACCTCACCAGAGGAAGCCGGGAGTAATCCCTCTCCAGCCTCGCACAAGAGGTGAGAGAGGGAGGTTGGATTAAAAAGCAAAAAACCTAAGAAAAACTCAAAAAAAAAAGGAGAAGGTGTAAA
>Ga0179593_1595306_pt1 | contig 12403 bp, 22 predicted proteins | sample CZODoug2_1_08_16_FD_185931 | JGI IMG/M metagenome (GOLD analysis project Ga0179593, IMG submission 185931) | Vadose zone soil fungal communities from Angelo Coast Range Reserve, California, USA - CZODoug2_1_08_16fungal (PacBio error correction) | ecosystem: Environmental > Terrestrial > Soil >...
AATAATAAAAAGCGGCGAGGGTGCCCCTTATCTTATAAACAATTAAGGTGAAGGCCGGGAATAACGTCGAGTGGGTTATTCCATCAAACGACAGCAAAACCTGAATAGAAAACGGCGTGAGGCTGGAGAGCGGAATAGCAGGTCGACAATTCAACCTCCTTTTTAAAAACGAGATCGGGAGGACGGCACGCTATGTAAAATCAAGAGGTTAAAATGTGGGAAGGGAGCTGATAAAAAACTAAATCTTAAACAGCCGAGCAACAAAACTGGGAGTAGGATATAGGGGGGAGGGGAATTTTTACCGAGAGGACGTAACCTTTGTTTTCCAAGCGCAGCTAACTGCAATAGGAGGGGGGGAGAGGGGAACATTACGTTATTGACCGGCTTCGATCAAAGACCCTTTTATCGATCCGCGTTTCATTAAGAAGGACCGCAAGGGGGGATGGAGTGTGAAAGAAGGGCGAACGTTTCAGCAAGGGAGGAGTAGGGCAACTTAAGGGGGGAGGTGTGTGGAGAGAGGTGAAAAAATGGAAATGATTGTCTTGTCTATGGGGTGCAGGTACGGGAAAAATGAGGACCTCAGAGTATGCGGGGGGCGTCACTGGAACTTTTCAGGAGGGAAGGAAGAAAACTCTTCCTACGAAAATCAGCGTTGGAAAAATAGCAGCGGGTGTCCTCAGGGGTTTCGTGAGAGCTAGAGGGGGGGGGGTAGAATGTTGAAGGATTTGTCCTCCGACAAGTTGTGGGGGGAGTTTTAATGAGTACGACTGGAAGTTGAATGGAATTCGGGGGCCTAGGAAAGCGTCTTAGGGGTTCTAAACGAGAGATCTTGGAAAGAAAGCGCGCTGAGGGTTGAGAAACGAGGGGGTATGAATTAGTAGCGAGGGCAGGATGGAATGAGTTTCTCTGAACTCCCAGGCTGGGGGGAGGGGGTAAACCGATAATTTGAGAATTAGGGGCGCTAACAACTGGGTTGGGGACACCTCACATGCAGATTTCGACAGGAAAATCTAAATTGCAAAGCCGCTAAAAAAGTAATCCCTTTAAAAATTGGTGAAGCGTCCAAAAAATAGAGAGGGGGTTACAATCCTGCTTTAAGCTGAAGGGGGGGCGTGTTCCTAATCGTAGTCACCCAAGCAAACGGACTAGTTCAGGGAAACCGCGCATGTCACCGGTCCTGGGTTCCTTGAGGGAGAAGTAGATGATTTTTATATCCAATGGGAAAGAGTGGGGAAATTCACGTGAAAAGGAAAAATCACATCGAAAAAGATTAAAAGGGAGGACTACAAGAGGCTCAGAGAAAAGGTGAAACATCCCTCTGCGTTAAGTTGAGTGGGAAAGAATTTTGCCGAATCCCAATGGGTAGTGACCTATGACCGCTTCTCGAGGAAAAAACGATGATGGTGCAATGGATTTGCTAGAGGGGAAGAAAGCCGGGGGAAAAAATCGCAACAGAGCCCTGACATCAAATGGAATCACACTCCGTCACACTCAAGCATAAAGAGTCGCTCCGAATTTCATTCGGTAATAAGGGTCAAGGGAAGATTCGCAAGATTTTTAGCTACAGAAGGAGAGCCCCGCCCAAAGCATACAAAGGCAGAATGTTGTAGTCCTTAAGCAAAACAGGAACAAAAGTGAGGGTGGCCATGAAGCGACCCATCGCTCTTGGAGTAAAGAAATCTAAAAAAGGACGGAAAAAGAGAGAGGGGAGAAGCAGATGGGGGGACCCAGAATGGCCTCCCTTACTGGCGTTGGGGGAGAAAAGAAAGTGCGCTGGGCCGTAGGGTATCGTGTTGGGGGGAGGCGCAAAGAATCCCAGATCGAGAAGGGGAATGATTTAATCGGGACGAAGAAATTAGGAAGCCATGCTATTCTAGTTTGTATGGGGGCTCGTGGGGTGTAGGGAAAAGGTCAGGCCGCCTATATGCACAATCAGCCACGAGCCGGAGCAATCAAGGGGGTGGGAACTACTCAGGCAGGGGGTGAAGCAACTTCGCGTGAGCCAGGCGTGATTGGGGGTTTCAACGGCTGATGAGAGACGATCGAAGGGTGTCCAACTGCCGTGAAGAAATAAAGTGTGGGCGCATTGGGCAGCATCACCAAGACGAGATGATTTGTATCAGACAAGATCATCGCATCGATTTCGGAAAAGGGCTCGCGGCTTTGAAGCCATGGCCTTTGGGGGGGTACGGGGTGAATACGTTCGAAATCGCAGAAGGCCCTAACGAAAAAGATTCAAAATGTTTCTTTTACTTGGGGGGGACAGACAACCGTGGCGTACTGAGAAAGCATGACGCGGGTACTATTTAAAGAGGGCAGCAACTAGGGGCGGGGACGAAGACGAAAGGACTGAAAGTAAGAGGGACGCCCTAGGTTAAAAAGGGACGTCACTTTCAATCAAGCGCGGCGGAGAGAATGCGGGGTAGTTAAAAAACCCCAACCGAGATAAAGCACTATCCCTCCTTAGCCGAGAGCTTAAAGAAGGCTAGGGGACCCTAAGGACCCGGGAGGGGAAAAACTCTCTGAAACGAAGGGGAAAAAGGGAACAAAATAAGCTTCAAGCTAAAACGAACCTCATACTCATAGAAGCAATTCGACAAATCTTAAGAAAAGGAAAGCTATTGGTACAAAATAGGAAAACTTCCCTCAGAAAATTACAGGGACGTCCTCCGGAAATAAGCAAGGAAAAATGGTCAGGGGCCAAGGAGGGTGGGTGGTCAACATCGGAACCGACAATCGAAGGAGGAAGAAGAAAAAGCGTGTCCCATATCTGTCATGAGGTTGAGTGAAAAAAGGGAATCGGCCTGTGGGGTTACGTCGAACGAAAACCCGGCGGGTCAATACGATAAGGGGCCAAGCGGAGCGTGATTAAAGGAGGAGTGCTCGATGCAGGAAAATTCGGGCCGTGGTTTAAAAATCCGAGATGTTCGGCGGGATCGAAGACGCAAGGGAAAGCAAAGGGGTCCGGTCTACTGGAATGCGGAAAAAAATAGTCCCGCACCAACAACAACGTAAGGGAAAGAAAGGGGAGGTTAATAAGGAAAAAAAAAACGGTTCTTCCGTAAAACCAGTCCAGTGATTTACCATAGGCAGTAGGCCGGCGAAGAATCGACAAGTGAAAGGCTGGGACAAGGCGGAGGAGTCAAATTCCCAACCCAAATTCGAATCAACATAAGCGTTGGATTTCTGAATTAAATAAAGAAGATTAACAAACTCGAAGGGGGGTAATAAGTCACCTTAATGGTGTTGGGAAATCCGAAGAAGAAAGTGTTACGAGGGGGGAAGGTTCGGGGAATGTTGTCGGGGGGGGGCTCTTGTGGGGTTGGGGTGCGGAAAAGAGCCAAGAGGCGTGTCGTCTGAGCAGGGGTGGTCAAATTGTTGTACCGGGGGTGTGGATGTGTGGGCGAAAGGGAAGAATGCGGGGTGGTCTGCGGGGGGCAGTTTCTTCTAGACTTCGTACTAATCTTGGGACCCCAGAGTTAACTAAAGCGGTCGCAGGTGGTATTCTAATAAGATGGGGTGTCTATCGGTTTCGCCTCGGTAACTTTCTCAAAATTGCGGAAGCGGTGAATATCCCAAAATCGATAGAAAACGGAAATGCATCGGGGTGGAATGGGGTCGGGTAAGTGTTAGAGGGAAAAGGATGAGGGGGAGTATTTTCTAGAGGACTGATTCTTGGAAATTAATTCAGGATCTGGAGGTTCGAAAAACTAGCGGGGATTCTGGTATTCTTCCATCAGTAAGCTTAGGACGTGGACTGTCATAAGGGCAGCAAAGAAGGGCTTCCAAGACTGAAAAGAAAGAGTTGGACTTCGGTCGATACGTTGAAGCCAGAGGGGAAGTGATCGGAGTCGGAAACGTCATGCCGGGATCGTCTAAGTACGAGCTTTCGGGAGGAGGAATGACAACATTCGGGGGGAACTCAAAAAAATTGGTGGAAACAGAAAGGGTTGCTTCAGGTGCAGCGGAGCCAATAGTATAAAAAAGCCAAAAAGGGATATTGGGGGGGGCAAGAGCCGAGGGAATGCAGCGTTGACGTAATGAAGGCCTGGGGGGGTAAAAGTGCCATAGGGGCGCACTCTTGGGGAGTATCATCGGGGAGAGGGGAACTGTATGGAAGGAAGCCTTCCTTGACAACTTACCCAGAATCGGTCACGTAAGGAGACAGAAAGATATTTGCAAATAACATCTACCTTCAGTAGTCCTCACTAGAGCCTCTCTAAACCACAAATGCAATTTGGCTGAGACGTTATTGGCCTGTCAACTCCATTTAATATGAAAACGTAAAAACGATACCAGCGAGATGGTCCTTTCTTGCGTGGGCAATATAGGGGAGAGAGGATCCCAAAAAACCCGGGGGGGGAATCAACTAAAAGCAAAATGAAGACAAATCATGACGAATTTCCGGCAAGTTCAAAGATGTTAGACAGACAATTTATGAAGAAAAAACCCAACAAAGAAGGCATACTCGGCAAGTGCAAAAACCGACTGCAATGGGGGGGATTTGGAGGGGGAAAGCAACGGCGATTGAAAAGATCTCGAAAACAAAAGAGGGAAGGGGGAGGAAGAGGAGATGTCGGAAGAGCCTAGGGGGGACAGCCTGAGGCAAGGTACGAGGGGGGGGTAAGCATCAAATTGAGGGGGAGTTAGGGGGGAGAAGTGGTGGGGAGGAAGGGGATCTCAGAGTTAGGAGATAAAGCAGAATGATCGCAAAAAGGAAATATGTCTGAAAAGCAAATTTCTGAAGGGGGGGAGGGGTAATGTGAGCTCTGAAGGAACAGTCTGCTGCCCTATGATTGGAACACAGGAAATAAAAGGTGAAAAAAACGAGGGGAGGGGTCTTTGGTTACTGCATGGGGGGGAACAGTGGGGAATTTGAGTCAACGGGGAAAAGTCAGTCGACGCGAGGCGCCTAGGATTGCAGCTAGTTTGGGGCAAAAAAAAAACGATAGTCTATAGGGAAAAGGAGGGGGCGGTTTTCGTCTAGGGGGGGATTCCAAAAAGCTTAGGGGGGGGTGAAATGATCGACAGAAGCACAAGATGGGGCGGAAAAAGTTGAAGGGGAGAAACACCAATTTACCATTAGACATAATTAGTATTGGGATCAGTGATGGTGGGGAAACATCTAAGAAAAAATTTCGGTATTGGGTACTGGAATCCTAAGAAGGGGAGCGCGAAATCATTAATAAAGGGGCTCAGGAGTGAAAAAAAACCAATTGGTGGTCGGAATAATGTTTGCTAAAAAAAAAAAATTTAGACAGGGTTACCTAGGCGGTCCCGAGAGAGTAACGTGGATTATTTCGAATGCCTTGAGAAGAAAAAGAGGCTTTCAAAATTTGAGGAACAGAAGGCTGTAAAAAAAAATGCGGTCATCTGGTTGATAAGGGAAGGTGTATTATCTAGGAAGAGGAAAAAGCGGCATCGTAACGTCTAGAACGAAAAAAAAGGAAGGCAGTTTTTGATCAAACATGCTAAGCTGCCGGGCAGAAAGGGTGTGAGAGAGTGGGGGGGGGGGGGGCTATATCAGTATTCTAAGAAAAAAAAAAATGAAATCAGGGAGTCATAGGTGCCGTGAAACTTCTGTTTTCGAATGTTGGCTAAACAAAAACAAAAAAAAAAAAAAAAAAAAAAAAAAAAAAAAAAAAAAAAACAACAAAAAACAAAAAAAAAAAACAACCAAAAAAAGCTAGTAATATCGCTCCTTTGAACAGAGGGGGCATAATGCGTGCTTAATATATAAAAATATTCACGCAATCTGCATAGTAAAAAAGGAGTTCTACCCCGCGAAAAAAAGGGAAAAACGTTAAACTGTCTATACTGGTACACAAAAAGGTGATTAGCAGGGGGAATGGGTGGGGGACCTCCTAAATCACGTGAAATTCTTCCGATTTACTAAGAGGTGTTAACAAGGATCCTCGCCGGTATGGTGTGTGGGGGGGAAAAGATACTCGGGGGGAAGAGAAGAAGACGAAAGATTTGCCTATTATCGGGGGAGAAAAACAAAGGTGGGGAATTACCTTCAGATCTGGTGAGAAACGCAGAGTGTCTAATGAAGAAAGAAGACTTCTTGGGGGGGCGTTGGCCATGTATCAGAATTCACCAAAAGGTTAAGTTGATTGTAAAGACTAGGTGTCTTCGATGCAGTTTTCGTTAAAAAGGAGGTAAACAAAACTCTTTTGTAAAAAAAGAGCGAAGGCTTCGGAAGAGGTCGACTGACCTATGTGAAATAACAAGGGGGAGCAGACGCGTAAAAAAAATCTTACTAGATTCGGAGGAGAAGGCATAAACAAAGACAACAATCCCTAAAGATTTAGGTAAGTATAGAGAGAGATTTTTCAACGGGGAAGAATAAAGAAAAGCACATTGTCCCGTTTATTTGGGTCACTGGGGAGTTCAGAGAGGCGCTGAATCAAGGTCTGAGTTGAAGGCGGGAAAAGAATCCGACCGCTAAAAAACATTCGAGCGATCAAAGGAAAAAACGTTGGAATCGAAAACGATCCTTGAATTAATAGGAAATGGAAATGGTGCGAGGGTTAGTCTACAACAGGGTAAAGTTAGGGCAATATGGCATGAGGTAATACAAGTGTTTAGCTTATAAGTGTCAAAAAAGGTAAAGCCCTTCGAGGAAAAATTTTATGGGTCGTTAAAAGGGGGGGGTAAAAAACGAAAGCGGTGGAAGGGAAAAATTGGCCTTCTAAGTTCTGGAGAAAGGAAAGGCTGTCTGCGGGTCCGTGTCTCAAGGGAGGTACGAAACGGGGGGAACTCTGCTCGCCGGTACGAGGGTGGGACTCCCGTCGAGGGGGGGGAGAATGGTTTTGCGGGCCAGGTGCGTATGTCGAAGGGGGTGAGGGGGAGGTTCTGATATTAGGGGCTGGAAAGAAACCAGTTCTCATAAAGTTGAAAGGGGTTCGCGCCGATGCGGGGCTGGGAGATTAGTAGGGAAAGTTAGATGAACTGTGGAACGTAAAGGTCTGGGGATCAGATGGTTGTTTTCAGAAAGACTGCTACGTCTAAGGAAGGGAATGGAGGATTTATGACAGGGTGACTTTCAAGGGGATTTAGAAAGCCGTGGGCCACGACATGGCCCCCGAAGATCCATTTGCTGTAAGGTGGTAAAAAGAAAAAAGAAAGAAGGCGGCGATATTGATATCGAAGATTTCGGGGAGCAAAGGCAAGGGGACCGTCCGGAGGAAAGGAAAAGTATAGCACGTGGATATTGGGGAACAACAGGGCGAAACCAAGACGCATTAAATGTGGGGGGAAGGAGCAGGGGCTGGGGCGCGATTTGTCCGGCGGATCACACGTAACCACGAAAAAAAAAAAAAAAAAAAGAGACAACGGCTGGGGTCAGTTGTGGGCTAATAGTAGGGGCTCATTCGAGGCATATTTTGGGGCGGGTTTAAGGATGATTTATTAAAGATAAAACCGCACTTGGTGAATGGTGAATAAAGCCGGAAATAGCTAGATGAAGGACGCGGTCAAAAAAGGGAGCACGGCTATACGTATGAGGGTCTATAGAAGATCTCTGGGGGGGGGGCATACTCGGACTAGGGAAGGGGGGAAAGCGTGGCGCTGAATTCACGTTTTCTGGGGGAAGGGAAAGCTAGAAAAATTGGAGGATGTAAAAACCAGAGGACAGAACAAAAGGGCGCCGTCGGGAAAACTGCTGGAAATATAGGGGAGTCCAGGGGGGCGCGCCGAACTGCAAGAAAAGAGCCAAAAATTTAAAATCACAACGGAGGCTGCATGGAAAGCGGGGCAATTTCTGGTCTTCGGATTAAAGGGGAAGGGGTATAGCAAGATGATCGCCTCGCAGACCTCTAAGATCGCATAGAGAAAGAGAAAAAAGTGAACATCTCTGCGGGGGTCGGCGTCGCAATCAGGGGGAACTAGTCGGGACGATGTATGCATTAAATCATGGTAAATCTATCGGGAATCTATAGAAAACAAAAGAAAGAGTATCCAGTTTAGAAAAGAGAAATGGGGGGTCACAATGAGGTGGGACGAACTTACTAGCTTGGTACGAAAAGTGTAGCAAAAGGACCGTGGGGAGGTTGGGTGTGGGAGGGGGTGAGCGGGAAGAAATTGGCGGCTAAAGAAATGGCATGCGAGTAAATTCGGATAATTCTTAGAAGCCCTTTGATTACGGGGGGTCAAAGAAGTGCTCGTTGGAGAAAGGGGGAAGGCGGCGGAAGGGGCCTATTTGTCAAAGGGGCAGGCAAGTGGGGAAGGGGATGGTGCTAGGTACGGGTTTTTGAGGGGAAGCGGTAATTGAAAAGGGGGGGGAAAAGAGCAACTGGCAGTTGAGAGAATTAAAAAGGGATTAGTTGTAGCAAAGGGTGTCAAAAGACTCTTGTTATTCTGGTGCAACGATAAATGAGGTTCCTGGCCGGAGGGAAAGGGTGGATTCTACATGATGTCGAAATGAGTCATTTCGCAGCATCCAGGTCTCGGAAGGGGGGAAAAAAAAAAAATCTATTCGTCAGCAACATTAGCTCAGGATGCGAGATTCGGGATGGGACAGCTTGTGCACATGCAGCTCGTTGATGGAAAAGGGGCGGGTGTTAAAAGAGGTAAATTCCTGATTGCAAACAATTTCAGGTCATTAAGCGTTGCGATAACTCAGCAAAAAAAATTGAATATTGTACTTAGGTTCGGCAGACTGCAAAAAAAAAAAAAATATGCGAGGTACGGTGGACGGGTCGCACGTAAAACGCATGGAGCGAAATCCAATGGGCAGTTCAAATGCTGTGAGAAAGGGGGGACCTCAATGCTTCTTCGGCAGGGTACGCTACCAGGGAAGAGTACCGTCATTTGTGACTATCAGCCCACGAAAAAAAAAGAAAGCGAATGTTTTGAAAAAGTTAACATAAAACGCCGAAGAAGGTGACGAAAAAAACCTCCGGCTGAAAACAAATACGAAGTCAGGGGGGGGGAAGCATCGGGAAAAAAAAAAACGTGAAGAAGCCTGAGGGTGCTCAGTTCGACGCTTAAGAAGGAACGCCAACACGCTGAGAGGACAGAAAGGCTACGAAAAAAGTCTCGATCGAATAAGCCTTCGACACAGGGGATCGGAAAAAAAAAAGAACCTTCGGGGGAAAAACATGATCGTAAGATCGGCGCCCGCCTGAAGGACTGACGCGAGCGAGGGGAAGGGCAATGAACCTAGTGAAAAATCGGTCTTTTCTGTAAAAATAGGGATAAAAAAAAAGAAAAAGCGTAGGGGCGAAGACCATGAGTTTGCCCACTCTATCCTGTCAGGGACTAATATAATCGGCGAGGGAAACGTCAGGTGGATTCATCAATCTCAAATCGACGGAGGGGAAGAAGGAAAAATTCAGGTCGGGAACGGGTAAGGAGTGGACTCGTGTCTTTTCCCGGACTGGGGGAAGACGGGCGACTTCATCCGAGATAAACCAGGAGGTAATGGAGGGGACGTCTAGACTGTATTCGGAAAGGAAGGAAAAAAAGGGGACCGTACAACAATCAAAGTCTTGATGATGAAATATATTAGAGATGGGGGGAAGGTGAAAATTGTTCCCACTCTGCTCAGGCTCGGGCAGTCCATTAAGCGGTTGATTGGACGAGTCGAGACGCGAAGATCGCGAGTGGTAAAACCATGCTGGAAAAGAAGGACTACCCGGAAAGGAAAATCAAGGAAGGCTTCTCAAAGAACCGATACTCGTTGGTTATGAGGGGGAAGATGACCGCCGCGGTGGCTGGGGAGTTGAAGGTAGATCAGAAGGGTGGCAAAGATGATGATGTCTGAAAAGATGAATTGGTGGGGGGGAAAAAAGGGAGAATGGGGGCAGCGCACCTGTGCGCCTTCGATGTATTGTCGGGTTGGAGGGGACCGTGTCACAGTTTCTAGTGCGGGTTTTACCGAAGGTGTTGGTCAAGAAGTTTCAGGGACCGTAGACTGGCAAAACCGTATCTAGAGGGGAGAGGGCGGCGACGTCCGGGTCCGGAGCGGGGGGGAGCTGTGCGGAGAATGGGTGGGGGGTTGGAGATGCGGTGGCCACTGGAGGGGGAACAGGGGCGAATGGGATTCTCCCCCAGATAGTGTAGGGGGAAAGAAGGGATTCATGTGCTCTTCACAGGGTTCGGTTCCGCTTAAAAAACTGTCAGGAAAGGAACTGGGGGGGGTCTGTCGGCGCAGGAGATATGCGGGGGTAAGCAGATGGAGGTGTGTGCATACAGTTCTGCCTATGAGATCTGAGCGGATTAAAAGTAGGTGTCAATGCGGCTCTCCACCAGGGGGGGGGTTCCTACTACTGGGCCCAAGGCTGTTGGGGTTGACGGGATGTCTGCTAAAGGGAAGCACAGTTGCTGCAATAAAGTAGGGGAAAAAAAAAACTTTGCCGGTTACGCGACGGCTAACATGGAGAAGTGAGTTGCGTCTGACATACATGTCGCACGATCCGGGGGTTCGAAAAAGGGTCAAGACAGGGCTTTTATGTGCCTGAGGTTTCAAGAAGGGGGGGAAAAAAAAAAAAAATCGTCAGAAACCGTATGCCAACAATCAGGACTGTGCGTGTGTTCAGCCTCAAGGAGACGGATGCGAATGAGGACGTCTAGGTTGGGAGTTTGGAGTGGAAGGAATCGAAGCGGCACGCAGGCTGATGGTGAGGACCATGTTGCGAGAGTTCCTCACGAGTATAAACACAGGCTATGTCGATGTTTCTCCTGAAGGTCAAACGACGCGGGGCTAAAAAAAGTCTCAGGAGTAAACGCGCTTCGAGGAGAAGCATTGCGTTGGCGAAAGGGGCAAGCCAAATGGAGTCTTTAAAGGAGGTATGAAGGCAAAAAAAAATCAAAAGGGGAGGGATGTGGTGTTCATTATAGCGACGCTCCTGAGCCCGGTTCATGACAAACGCGGCTGACGTAAAAAAGGAAAAAAGAACATTTGGCAGATGTGCTTCTTTCGAGATTCTTGAGGGGGAGTTCCATGGAGGTGATATTCCTAAAAAAGTTGACAGTGCCGAAACTCACCCAAAGCGTACATGCTAGGGTCGGGGAGACATCGGGGAAAAAAGTCGACGTTTTACATCGTCGGGGGATCGTCCACATCATTGGTTTAGGTCAGAAAGAGGTCTAATAGTCTTTCAACTAACAACAGGAGGAGGAAGTAGTTATAAGGCCGGGGGGTGTCGCCATCAAATATCTGATGTGAACCGAAGTTGAGGGTTGCAAAAAAGCGACAAAGGGCAGGGCGTGGTAGAAAGGGGGGTTGGTGAGGGAAAAATGTAAGAGCAGCGCCTTGAGCTTTTCGAATAGAAGTGAATAAACTAGGGATGGAGTGTGAAGTTCAGGGGGGTGGCAGGGGGAGGTGATGAAAGGAGAAGCGGCGGGGCAGCAAAAAAGGCCGCGTGAAGCTCAAGAGTGGTCCTCTGGGGTTTTAAAAAAAAAGGAAAGGGAGTTGAAGGAAACGCAACGTGCGGAGAGAGGGGCGGCTTAAGGAGGGAGGTGGGCAAGTGAAGGCGGGTGCGAGAACGATCTAATGGAGGGATTTAAAAAACTGAAATTGGGAACATTCAAGCAGTCGTTGAGGGATCGCACCTAGAAAGCAAAGCATCGGATCTCATCCAGTCAAATACCCATTATGCATCGAGGAATGGGGGAGATCGTCGGTGGGTGCATTCAAAACACACGAACGGGGGTCTGGGTACGGGTAATCTCGATCGGAAATCGTCGGAAATAAAAAGGGCTGAAAACATATGTATGTACTCGTGGAATGTTGCGCATGGGAAAATGCGATGAACGGCGGTCGTGAGTCATGACGAGTGGAAAGGGAGGACGTTCCATTTGTCAGCAACTCGGCAGTCAAGTGAGTGGAGACCAGTACGAAAAAATCTCTTGGGCATGGGAGGAAGAACACGGGAGGGGAGACCGAGAGGGGGGGCGTGAATGTCAGAAATCTGGCGGCTCTCAGGGGGCATAAGTACATTTTTTAAATTCAAACTACAGGAAAAAAAAAAAAAAAAAAAAAACAAAAAAAAAAAAACCAAACCCCACTAACCACCAAAAAAAAAAAAAACAAGAAAAACCAAAAAAAAAAATCAAACCCACTCGCACTCTCCCTTCCTTGAAACTTTTCTATTTCCGGCTAGAAAATACGAAGACAAGCAGCAGAAGGACCAAGGGAAACGAGGGCTTGGTCGAAAGTTCGACTTCATTCAGAAAAAAAAAGGTTCGCCAGAAAAATTAGGGAAAAGGCCGTCACAGGACTCAACACCGCATAGAGTCAAATACACCCGGGGCGAACCCAAAAAAAAATCAACAAAACGCCACAACTCTTCCCCCCCCACGCCCAACCAAACCCCCTGGTCTTGACGGGCGAGGCCGTTTACGAAAATGGGGGGATAAACTGTTTCCTCTGAAGGAAAATCAGTCAAGATAGGGC
>Ga0179593_1620192_pt1 | contig 12403 bp, 21 predicted proteins | sample CZODoug2_1_08_16_FD_185931 | JGI IMG/M metagenome (GOLD analysis project Ga0179593, IMG submission 185931) | Vadose zone soil fungal communities from Angelo Coast Range Reserve, California, USA - CZODoug2_1_08_16fungal (PacBio error correction) | ecosystem: Environmental > Terrestrial > Soil >...
AAAAAAAGAAGAGAGGGAAAAGTCTACCCGAGATTGTGTTCCAGGGAAAAGCCGCCCAGTCCGAGCAACTAACAGGGGTTTCTTCAGGAAAACGGGAAGAGAAAACTCCGATAGATGGTTGAGAAAAAGAAAGAAGAAAGCCCTCGTCGAAGACGCGGCTTTGCCATGTGGAAAGGTGACTGAAAAAAGATGCTGTGTCCGAGAAAGTAAAAATGAAAAAGAAGAAGGAGTGAAAGTTCCCTGATTCCGCGATAGAAGGGCGTTTTATGTAGTGGGAAAAAGCGGTGCTGGAGAGGGGAAAGGGGACCTGGACGAACCGGCATCGGTAAAAAAGGAGGGAAAAAGGGGGGAAGACAACTTGCAATAGGCGAAAAAAAAAAAGACGCCGCGCAAAAACAAAAGCAAAAGTGGGTTTCTTCAAGACCTAAAAGGGTAAACTTCTCCTGCAATAAGGGATTCTTCTCGAGGTCGCAGGAGACCCAGGAGAGATCCAATTCGATACTCTGACGGGAACTAGAAGAAACCAGGGGGGGTTTCATCGGGGGGGGTTCAGTAGAAAAGGAGAAAACCATACTTTACAAGCAAAAAAGAAAGGGAAGATGAAAAGGATTGCCGCTTTGAAAAAAAGAAAAAAGTTGTCGGGACTTGAGAAAAAGAGGGAGGTCCCCTGCTCCTCCGCGGGAAGGGGAAAACAACAATCCGCCTCCCGGTCCCGGGCAGGCATCCTGCGGGAGGGTAAAGGGAACCCACAGAAGGGGACGAAAAATGTTCCTTTCGACCCTTTAGGGGGGGGGCCACCTCCTAAAAAAAGGCAAACTTTAAAGAGAGAAATAAAAGGCCTTCACAAATTTCGGGGGGGGGAAAGGGCTCCAGGAAAAAAGGCTACCTAAGTCGATGGGGGGGGAAAGACTTTGGAAGGGGAGGAAAGCATGCATTCGCGGGAGGGGGGGAAAAAGGACCGCTCCGACGAGGATGAGAGGAGAAAAATTTTCGAATAACGTAGGGAAAAAAGAGCTGGGAAGCCACCCGCTGATATAGATTGGAGGGGATCTCTTCTCAGCGGACGAAAAAGGGGATGATTCCGACTTCGTGGAAGAAGAATTTCCAAGATTTGGGGAAGAAATCGGGCTTGAAAGGAAAAAAGGGAGAGAAGTACCTCCCGGATTAAAAGAAACAACCTAAGCCATGGGGAAAGGGTAGAAAAGGGAAGTTGTCATAAAAAGGAAACCTTCTCAAAGCCCACAATGGGCTCCTTCCTTTGAAGGGACAGAATCGAACGGGAAAGAGGGGAACAGATTTCCAATCCGCGATGGCGGAGGAGAAGACGTTTGTCCATAGCACACGGCACAAAGGAGAGGCCGTTTGGCTGTTCGGAGCGAAAGGGGGCAGGGAATTTCTCCATAGGAGAAAAAGCCTCCGAAAACTTGCGGGAGATGAAAGGGGCTCTTACCCCAAGAGGGAAAGGGGAAACTAACTGGCATGAAGGGAGGGGTACCATCATTACAATCAGAAAATTTCAGGGGGGAAAAGGAAAGGGCCTTTTTTTTACCGGGGAAATGTGTAAAAAAGCTACAAGGGTCAGATCAGGAGAAACAGGGGGGACGATTCGCTGCCTCCATATCCTCCAAAGAAAGTGTTAAGAGGAAAGCGCGCAAGAAGGAAACCCTTGTGAACCGCTCCACCTCGGCAGGGAAGAATTTTCCCCAGGCGGGGGGGGGGGAGGAAACAGATGGGGAAAGTCTGGTCGGAAAGAAAAGTAAAGAGGAAAGAAGAAAAATCTATCATTTAATTGAAAAGGGTGGAAGAAAACTACCTCCGCGCTTCACCTTAACAAAGGGAAAAAAATCCACTCCACCGGAAAAAAAAACAAGCCCCTGGCAAGGGAAGAAAAGTGGGAAAAAATCGCCTTACTAATAGAGGGGTCCTCTCTCTCAACAACAAAAAGGGGGATTCGGAGGGAAACTTTCTTCGGTGCTGTCTTAGGGGGAAAGGCGTTTTTCTACAACGCGCCGGCAAGAGGGAGGGGTCAATGTGGAGTGGGAAAGGAGGGAGCTGGGAAGGAGGGGGAGAGGGGTTGGAGATAGGGGGGAACTGCATATAGGGTTCGGAGTGGAGGGGGCTCCAGTACACCGAGGGAGGGAAAAAGGGAGGGGGAGGGACTTTATTTTCGGGAAAGGGGGGGGGCTCTTGGTTTCAGGGGTATCTTTTGCGCCAAAAAAAGATAACACAGGGGAAAAAGTTGAGTCAGCGCAGCGGAAGAATCGTTTCCGTAGGAAAAGATCGCTCGTCGATTGGGGGGAGGGGGGATACAAGGGAAGTGGAAAAAAAATTTCTCCTCTCGGGGAAGTGGTAAAGGAAAGAGGGGGGGATTCTTTAGGAAAAGAAAAAAGGCATGGAAAAAGAGGACAAAGAACTCACAGTTTCGGCGGAAATTTTTCGAAATATCCTAAGAGGAAAAGGGGGGTGCTACCAAAAGAAAGAGGGATGACTCTCAAATTACGGGGGGGTTCCTTTGAAAAGGAAGGGAAGAAGGTCTTCTAGTAGAACCGCATCGAGGATGAGGGGGAAAGGGGGGTTGGGTGAGAGAAGAGGCTTTATCTACGGAGTGCGGGGGGCAAAAGGTGGGAGATGTAATTGTTGCTTTGCAGCCAGAAAGACATTACAACTTCCATTTGGATACCAGCATGGAACGTGGAAAGGGAGAGGGGGAGAGGGGGGGGTCCCGCCGCTTTACTTAGGAAAAGGGGAAAAAAAGCTTTATTACAACGAATTAAAAAAGAAAACTTAATTAAAAGAAAAAAAGAGTAATTCGCTCCAAAGGGGGGGGAGATCGCATCGTGTGGCGGTCAGAGGGGGACCTTGCCTGGCGCGGGGATAAATAAGTCCGGGAAGGAGAGGAAAGGGATTTACCCCTAAACCGCAGGGAAGAGAAAGACTTCTCCCCATTCCAAAAAAAATGAAAGACCTCAATTAAAACCATGACTTCAGGAAGGGGGGAAAAAAAGTGACTGGCTAAAAAAAAAAAAAAGTTGTTACGGCCTTGGAGAAGGGAAGAGGGGGGGAAGTCTTGCACCTTTTCAGCGCCGTTAGCGAGACAGTCCCAAGAAGGAAGGAAGGAAGGGGGGGTTTTCTTGACCAGCTGAGGGGAGGGGACCGCATTCTCCTTTTCCCTGGGAGGGAGAATTTTGTGGGACCATCACACGAGGAAAAAAGAAGAAAAAGGGGAATTGTATATCGTAAGGAGGGGGAATCTATCCTTGGAGTGAAGGAAAAAGGGAATTGTTTGAGAAGGGCACGGAAAGGGTACATCGATGCACACCATCACCAAGGAGGTCCTCCGAGTATGCATGAAGAAGGGGGGATTCTTGCTCTGCGAAAGGGGTGGACAGAGGAACGAATTAACTCGGCTGGTTCCGGAGTTCATTGTAAAAAAAGAAGAAGGGTCTGAAGAAACAACAAAGGGAAAAGGGGAAAAGAAGGGGGGGGAGGGAGTTCTTAGTTTGGGAGGTCTCCGATTGAGGGATTCCATCGGAGTTGGGTGAGGTTTGGAGAAAAGAGACGACACGAACTACATCACGCGGGAAAACTCATCGCTTTCAAGATTAAGGGAAATCTTATTCCGACAAAGGGTTGGAAGATCCCCAATCAGGTGAGGTGGAAAGTGTCAAAGCCTCCTGATTCCGCAGAAGGGGGCTCAACCATCAAGGCGGGAAAACTCTACTGCAATAAGAGGGGGGGAATTAAGCTGGACGAGAGGGGTACAGACGTGACAATCTTGAAAGAAGAAAGGGAACAGGAAAAGAAAAAAAACAACACCTGAAGTAGGAGGAAAGAGAGAAGGGGGAAAAGGAAAACACTCCCGATTTTCCTCGTCAAAAAAAGGACCTCTTCGTCACTTAAAACCAGGGACTAATCGGGGGAAAAATACTATTAAACTCCCTCTCGAATCCAGCGGCTTGGGGGAAGATAAAACGGATTTTTCTGTCCGGTCCACAAAAGGGAGGCACATCAGTAATGCTAAGGGGAAAACGAGAATCTCCCATGGAAGGGTCCGCTATTGAAATAGAGGGGTTAGGTAGGGGACGGGGGGGACTTCTTGAATATGGGGAAGGGGGGACCAGGACGAAAAAAGGGGAACTTCTAAAAAGAAAACCCATCCACCTACTGGCCGAAACCATTTACCTAACCATGAAAAAAAAAAAAAAAAAAATTAAATCCTAGAAAAAAAAGATGCTTCCGGCAATCCCATCACTACGGGGAGGGGAGCGATTTCCGCTGTTCCAGAAAATCTGCAGCAAAACAAAAGAACGATTGCTGAACTATAGAGGGGACACATTTGTGGTTAGAAGAAGACGTGTCTTTAAACCAATTAAAACACCATGAGAGAAGGGGGAAAAGACAGGGGAGGAGTTTCCGCTTTTAAAGAAAATACTTTCGGCAGGGAGACGGAAGGGAGACTTTGGAACAATCGAAAAAAAAAGGGGGAAAAAGCCCTTCTTCAAGAAACGAGGGGGGGAGAACCCAACCGGTCGGATAGGAAGGGCCTTTCAGCTCCTTTAAAGGGTCAAAAAGAATGCACTGGGGAAAAAAAGGAGGGTCGGCTCACCCGCTCCAGTCGAGGAGGGTGGAAAGCTCCTGAAAAGACGGAAAACAGTAGAAGGGGATTGAGATCATGATTGGGGGAAAGGGCTCTTAAGTTGGCGCCGGAGAATTCTCTTGCTTTGGAAAAAAGTCCAAGTATCCGACGAGGAGGGGAGTCACAATTTAATCAAGGTAGGGGGGGGAAGGACATCGGAGAAAGAAAAAAGGAAAAAATCCACCCTAGCGATATAGAGGGGTAAGAGGACTTCCTGCAGCTTACTTATGGAGTACTAGAAAAGGGGGAAAAAGAATGCCTTTTTCCCTGATAAGAAAAGGGCTGCTGCCACTATCGCTGCAAGGAAAGTCATACTCGTTCCAGTTCACCATGAGAAAGGGGGGGAATAGCCAGAGCAAAAAAGGAAAAAAAATTCATATCCCACTCCGTGGGTTTGGGAAAAGGGGGAAGGGGGCCAAAAGCCGTAGAATAAAGAGAAAAAAAGAGCTCCCCCACCTCGGTCTCAGAAGGGGAGAAAGAGGAATAAAAGGATAAACTCCGGAAAACCGGAAAAAGAATTCATTGGCGCGTAGCAAGGGGGGGGGAAAAATTTCTTAGCGTGGTCGAAAGGCCTATTCACGAAATAAAAGGGGGAAAGGGAGAATCCTCCTAAAAATTTCTTTAGGGAGAAAGGGGATCTTCCACGCCTTGGGGGAGGGAAAAAGCTGAAAAAAAGAAATGTGAGAAAAAAAAGGAGGAATTAACAGGTTTACCTTTCAAGGGGGGTTTACCTCACAATGAAAGATAATTTCAAGAAGGGAAAATGCTGAAAAGAATCCATAGCACAAAAAAAAAAAAAAAACAAAAGCCCCTCCCTGGGGAAAATAGGAAAAAAACGCCCCATATACCCCCATTTTTAAAAGGAAAAAGATTCCCTCACATCAATTCCCATTCATAAAGCAAAGGGCTAACCATCTTTTTTCCCCGATAATAGAGGAAGAAAAGAGAAGCCCGTTCCCTTTATATGAAAGAAGGGAAAGGAAAAACACTCCTTTCATCCTGAACCAGAACAAGAAACAAAACCACCGTCAGTAAAGGAAATGAAGGGAAGCGTTGTCTACACAACGACGTGGGGGGGAAGGGGGGGGACTCAGCCCCGAAGAAAAGAATCCTCAACAACAACAACGGAGAGGCCAGCTGGAGGGGTTCACTTCTTAGGCCAGGGAAAAAAGGAAGAGGGGAGGACCTTCTTGCTGCAAGGGGTGTCCCATCTGCGAAGGGAAAAGGGGGATGGTTCAGAAAGGAAAGGGCACTTCTAGAGTGTCGGAGTTAGAAGGGGGGGTCTACGACCGAGGGCACATAAAAAAGAGGTGCAGCCTGTGTCAAGAATCTTGAGGGGTGGAGGATCTGGGTGCACGGGGGGGATCTTTTGAAGGAACGATGCGCTCCACTGCAGGGCTATGGGGGGAGGAGAAGACACTGTTCCGCATAGGGGGAAATAGGGGAAGATCTCTCTTCGCTTTGAAGGTCTGGAAACAAGGGAAGGGAAGGGGGAAAGCTCCTTTGATTTATGCTGGGGTGAAGGGCACTTCTGCGTTCGGATAGCCCCTCGCACTCTCATACCGCGGGGATAGAAAAGTAAAAAAGGAAGGAAATTTTTTGCGACAGTCCTAACTCTCAAGACTTCTGGGGGGGTGAACGTTTCTATGGCAACGATATGAAAATAGGTAGAAACCGGGGAAAAAAAAAAGGAAATCGTTTGGGGGAAAGGGGAAAGATCTTTATCTACGTCTTTCTTCGAAAAAGGGGGAGAGAATTTTGTCCCTTTGGAGACTGGCGGTGACAACGAAAATGGCGACACTGGCATAGGTGGAAAAGAAGGTCGCAGGGAAAGAAAAAAAGGGACTTATAGCGCCCTCGGTGGGGGGGGGGGGGGGGGGGGGGGTTTTTGGTTTTTACAAGGGAAAATCTTACTCATACCCGTCCTGGGGAAAAGTCGCTCCAACTGAGATGGGCGGTCACAGAAGGGGAAGGAAAGTGCCTTTCTCGGTCCGTACGGGGGGGGGGAGGGAGGGGTGATCTCAATACTCGTCGAGCGGGGGGGAACGACTCGCCCGCGAAAGAGTAGGGCACAAAGGAGAGGAGAGGGAGAGGGTTTTCCCTTCTTTCCTGCGCCCAAAAAGGGGGGGGGGAGGCCTGTGTATTCTGGGTGCGGACGCGGTAGAAGGGGGGGAGAAGCGGCTGTTCCAATTACCTAAACCCCTTGCAAAAAGGGGGGGGGGGGGGGGTTTCTTTGTTACCACGGTGCAGGGAGGAAGCATGTATCCTTTCCCGGGAGGAGCAGCATCGCCCGCGGAGAGCTGGAAGAATAAAAATACAGGAGAGGGGAAGAAGGAAGGGGAAGTTCAAGAGCGGGGGGGAAGAAGTGCAACGGCCGGAAGAAAGGGGAACCATCACCGGTGGCCGGGACCACTATTAGAAGAAGGGGGGAGCTTTCTCTGCGCCGGAAAAGGGAACATCTGACCTCGAAGAACGAAAGAGGTTATTGCCGGAAAGCCAAAATGGAAAGAAACACAATGTCTATGTCAGGGAAGGGCTTATTCTCAAGGGTTTTTTGAAAAAAAACAAGTAAAGGGAAGGAAGGGAAGGTCTTCCATTTAACTTAAAGGGGGAAGAGTCCCTACACTACGAAAAACCTTATTTCAATCGCGGAGAAAAAGAAATTCGTTGCGGAAAAAAAGGGGGGAAAGAAGCTGTATTTCATCCGTTGGAAAAGAAATCCCAATCACAGGTCTTTGTCAGAAGGGAAGACCTCGTATTTCTCGAGGGAGTGGAAAGATGCGAAGAATTTTGAAGGGGAAAAAGATCTCTTGTGTTAAGGGGGGCGTCTTTGAACAAAGGAGGTCTACGTCGAAGAAAAGGGCGTATAAAAAAGGGGGAGGATTATGAAAGAGAAAAAAAAAAAAAAAAAAGAGCTCAATCTCGGACCGCAGATTGGAAAAAAAACAAAAAAGAAAGCTTCCGTCAAAAAGGATTCAGTAATGTTTTCTCGCAGAAGGGAGGGATGGTGAAAAAAAAAAAGAACAAGCCAGAAAGAAAGAAAGGAGGCATTTCCATGTTGTCGAGGGGAGGGGGGGGGGGTCCACAACGCAACGGAACAGATGCTTGTCGAGAATAAGAAGAAAAAAGTCCCCTCATAGGCGCTGATTCGCGAGGGGGAAGGGGAGGTGTTTTCGGGAACAGAAAAGGGGAAGTTCCCTGGACGACCGAAAAAAAAACTTCTCACTGGGCAATCGGGGGGAAAAAAAAAACGGAGAATCCGAGACGGAATTCTTCAATAAGTCCTTAGAGAGCCTCAATCCCAGCAACATAAGTCAGTAGAAGGGAAAAAGATCTTCGCGCGCACGAAAGGGAAAGATCTTCTTAAACTATAGCGCCACAGTTAGGGGAAAAAAAAGGTCATCCTAGACTTTCTTAAGAAACATAAGAGGGAAAAAGGAACTTCCAATATATGCCGCTTTTACGAAAGGGGAAGGAAGTCTCTTATGATTCCAGCTCTAGAAGGGGAAGGTCCACCAAATCGCTCCCAAAAAGGAGGCAGAATCTGCAGCAAGGGAAAAAAAAAAATTTCTTAATAAAGGGGGGAATTTTGCGGCAAATAAAAGGAAAGTTAGTGTACTTGAAAGGGGGAGATGTCACTGAAAGACCTTTTACAAAAAAAGGTCACATTTCTGTTGTGTCAGAAGGCGCCAGAAGTCGATGGTCTTGGAACGGACTGAATTGAAAAGGAAGGGGGGGAGTTTCCATCACGGTACCCCTCTCAAAAGGAAAAAAATTTTTCTAATCACGTCGACCGCGCCAGGGAAGGGAACGGACCGCCCCCGCTGCGATATCATTTGCCAAGGGAACTGCCCGAAGAAGGGGGAGGGAAAAACGGAATCTTTGTCAGGAAAGAGAAGGAACCATCTGCGGGCCACTAGAGGAGAGGGGGAAAAAACCTCCCTTCATTACGCGTTCAAAAAGTCCAGATGTAAAAAAAGAATAGAAAATAGCCCCATGCTCAAATGAAACTCCGGGCCTTTGAAAAAAAGCCTGAGGGCGACGAAGAAAAAAACGAAAGGGAAAACCTCGATGCGGTTCGCAGAAGTTCCATAGCACAGGGGCGCGTAGCAGCTTGCGAAAAAAAGGGGGGGGGGACGCAACAATTGGACAAAGGAGTTCGCAAAAAAAAAAGTTTTCGATCAGAAAAAAAAAAAAAGGGTATTCGAAAAAAAAGCCTCAACGCAGCCGTAGGAGAACCAGCATTACTCCACGAGATGGAATTCCAGTGCCTTTTGGGGGCAAGGGGAAACGCGCGAGATGAAGGGAAAGGAAGCTGCTCTTGCATCCAAGAAAAAGCGGGGGAGAAGTCTCGCAAAAAGAGAAAATGTAGAAAAAAACCCACGCTACCCTCTTGAAGAAGGTCCTCATGCTGCAATTGAGGAAAAAAAAAGTCAGATCATCAAAAAAAAGAGAAAGGGGATGGGATCCCGTTGCGAAAAACGCCGGGGGCGCTATGGTACAAATCCACTCCAACCACCGAAATCCGGCAGAGTGGGGAAAAAAGAAGGAAGGGTACCATCCGAGCAGCGGAGAAAGAAAAGAGGATTAAAAATAGAGGATACTCCCGCATGGAGGGAAAGGAAGAGGGGGGGTTCACTGCTTTGGTCGAAAGGTCGATAGTATGCGGGGGGGGGAAAAGATTTGCTTGTTTCAGGGGGGGGTCGCGTTGGCGCAACAGAGGGAAAAAAAAAGAGAGGTTTCGGAGGCTGCCTTAAAGGGGGGAAAAAAAAAGAGGTTTCTTCGCAAAAAATTGGGAGGGACTTTGATTTTCGGAAAGAGGGTTGAAAGGATCTTTGCGCGCTAACTGGGAGGGAGGCTCTGGAGGCAGCGAAAAAAAGCGATCGTTTCCGAGTGATCAGGATCGCTTTGGAAGTCCATTGGGGGGAGAAATCAAAGGAGGGAGGAAGAGACTGTATGTAATGAGGGGGAGGAAAATGCGTTAGGATTCTAAGAAAAAAAGCTTGACGAGCACCTCGCAATGAGGAAGGGTGCGGAGAAGGGAAAAGAGACGAATCTTAAAATTTGAACGCTCCGAAAATCGAATGACTTAGGAACGGATGAAAGAGGAGAGGATCTGAAATCCTTGACCGCAGGGGGGGGGGTCTTTCGCCTCAAAGAAGACGGTCTTTCTGGCAAAGAAAGGGGCTTGGAAAAGGGAGAAAAGCATTTCCGCAATGGCAAGGGGAGGCGCTCTGTTCAGTCGATGAAAAAGGGGAAGGTAGAGCCCACTCATGGACAAAGGTAGAAGGGTCAAGAAAGAAGGGACAGTTTCTCCTTCCGCTGGAGGGAAAGGGCTATCGCAGCGTGTGGCGTGGAAGGACCGTTCCTTGAGCGGAAAATGGGAAGGAAAAGGGAAAGAAGGGGCGGATCTTTTACCGTGATGGAACAAAAAAAAGGCATTCTCGCCGTCGCCCAAAGGGAGAAAAACTTAATCTCAGACCATCGAGCCGGAAGAAAGGCCTTGCGCCTGACAAAGGGGGGCCTGGTATGCGGGAAAAAAGGGTCTTTCCGGGCAGCGAGGGAGAAGTACTTAGGGACACCCCTTTGCCGCAGTCCGACCGGTGTTGGGGGGGGAAATTCTTCGGAAAGCCTTGGGGGGGAGGGACCATCGCCCTTCTGGAGATCTGGAGGGGAATCTTAAATCTGCAAGATATTGAAGCTAGGAGGGGAAAGTATGTTTGAAATGTCAAGAGGAACCTAGAAAAGAAAAAGGGGGAGAGAGTTCCTCATTAGTATGCATGGTCGAGGGAAAGGCCCTCGATTTTGGGAAAAAAAGAGAACTAATTAAACAAGGGGTCGGGGAAAGGAAGATTTAATAAAACCAAGGGCATTCATGGAAGTCTCCTGTTTTTTGCCGGGAAGGAGACGATTGCAAGGTTGATCATTTTTTAAGGCAGGGCGAGGAGGGGCAAGCTAGTCCCGACACTAACTAAAAAAATGCGGAATCAGCCCTTGCAAGATGAAAGGGGGGATTCTCCGACAAGCATCTGAGTGGGAGGGGGGACCGGGAGGAAAAAAAAAAGCCGCGGAGTTAAAGGGAAATCTCTCGGAGTTGGCTAGCTAAGAAAAGGGGGGGTGACGGAATCGGACTGGGCTTCGGTCAACTAAGGATAAAAAAGGGAAGTCAACAAACAAACGAGGAGGAGGAACAGAAGAGGCGCAATCTTTTCGACAGTATGAAAAAAAAAAAAAAGGGGACACGCCGCCCAGTCCCGCTCCGTCAATAAAGATTATCAGGGAGGGAAAAGGGGGGGGGGGAGCCACTTCTCTATCACGAAAGAAAAAAGGGTGCCATTTGTTCGAGTACAAAGACCAGGGAAAAAAAAAAAGAACGGTCTTGCACTCAGATGCTTGTAGAAAAACCTCGGGAAAGAAAGAGAGGAAAATCCTGCTGTGATGTAGGAGAAAGGTGAATCAATGGCCGCAAGCAAAGAAAAAAAGCGTTTTCCAACTCGCTGAAACTGGGAAAGGGGCTCCCAGCCAAGAAAATCCTCGCCAGGTACATAATCCATTGGGGGGGGAAAGGGGAAAAAAAGACCTCTTGCGGTCCGACGGGCCCATCCGCTTTTAAGAAAACGGCTGTCAAAAATCGCGGAGAAAAAAGAATCTATCCATGCATACGGAGGAGCGCGTGTGATGGGAGAAGGGGGTCCCTTCTTGCCCTTATAGGCCCTCCTCTTGCACTCCCAGGAAGAAGAGAAAAAAAGACTGATCTCCAGGTAGGGGTATGCCAGGGAGAAGGGGCGTATGGCTGCGCTGTCCAAAAAAAAAAAACATGGCAAAGGCCTCCTGCGGCAAAAAAGGTCCAAATAACCCCACCGTCGGAGAAGGATTGGGAGGGCACCTCCTACCTGCGCGGACCTCGTCCTCACCCTCAAAGGGGCTGTTGGTGTCATGGCGCACAGCAAGAAAAAAGGGGGAGATTCAGGAGGGGGTCCGGCCTAGCGAAATTTTCGGGGGACAGATCCAGGGGAAAACGTTAAATTCTTCACAAGGGGAAAAAGTCGACCCGGAGATCATCGTGACCTCCAGAAACACAAGGGCGAAAGGGAAGGAGTCCGCGCGGACTTATATGAAGTCCGACTGGAGGTAAAAAAAGGGGGGGAACCCTGAGTTTGTTCGAGAAGCTGAACGCGCGCCGTGGAAAAGGAAGACACTCGCATTGTCGCCATAGGGGGGGAGGAGAAAAAAAAGCCACAATGCAGATAAAGAGGGCCGGCCAGAAAGCCTGAAAAAAAACTCCCCCAACGCGGTTCCAGATTTCAAAAGTCCAGAGAAATCGAAAAAGAATTTCGCGTAGCGTCTTGGAGAGCGCACAATTTTGAAAAAAGGGAGCCAATACGTTGGAAAAGGAAGGGGAGGGAGATCTTCGATGTGAAAAAAAAGCCGACCGGAGAATCCTAACGCAAAAGAAAAGAGTCGTTTCCCAGCATTACAGGAAAATCATCCTGAAGGGGAAAAAAGCGACTCGCGATAGTGCGATCGCCCCGTGTGGCCGATGCAGGAAAAAAAGCGACCAGTTGAGCGAGAAAGTAAACCATTGTGGGACATGAAGGCACCAGTCCAATTTGCCCAGCTGCAGGGGAAAAAGAAGTCCGGAGCATCCCAAGGCAGAAAAAAGAAGTGAAATTGTATCCCGTGGGCAGAACGAAAAATCAAGGGAATCCCCCCTTGCAGCATAATTTGTCGACCAACGCCGTGACCAATCGGGGAAGGGGAAGGAGT
>Ga0179593_1642810_pt1 | contig 12403 bp, 14 predicted proteins | sample CZODoug2_1_08_16_FD_185931 | JGI IMG/M metagenome (GOLD analysis project Ga0179593, IMG submission 185931) | Vadose zone soil fungal communities from Angelo Coast Range Reserve, California, USA - CZODoug2_1_08_16fungal (PacBio error correction) | ecosystem: Environmental > Terrestrial > Soil >...
AGCTCAAGCCTGTCAGTGATTCTTAGGACATCGATAGGAAAATGGGGGAATCGCCGGAACCCAACGGGGCAGGTTATTTTCAGAGGGGGGGGGGGGTGGCGGGAAGTTGCACACTTCGTTCCCACACAAGAAATGAGAAGACAGTACCTCGCGTCAACCGGCGTTTAACTGGGGGGACGAAGGGGATACTTGTTTCCAACAGGGAAAAATCTTGGCGTCGGAAGAGGTAAAAAACGTTAAACACAGGGAATATTACAATGGGGCTTGCAAGGAAAGAAACCCTGAACTCACAAACAGTCGTGGTTGGGGCTGTGGAAATAGGGGAAGGCTCAAGCTGAGCGGCCATACTTGGTCGCAAATAAAAGTCCACAGTGTGTCACGCCGCCTAAAAGAGAACGCTAGAGCAACAGGATACTTTGAGAGATTCAGAAGGTGTCCGTAATCAAGCTTGTCATTAGAAGAACTCGGTAAAAAGGGAAACAATTGAACACTCGGCCAGACACACAATGGCGTGAAACCGACAAACTCTCGAGGGGGGAGGGCCGTTAAGAGGACTTGGAGGATTGATTAAAGTTGTAAGAAAAGATGTCAAGCGAGGAAAAGTGGGACTCGGAGGCCGTTCTCGATATGGCTTTTGGGCCATGAGATTTCGAGCGAAACTTACCAAGGGGGGACGTGGGAGGTGTAGAGGTGGGGAAAGGCCAGGATCTGGAATCGAGGTCTGGTACGTTTGGCATCTGGGAACATGGAATCTTGGGTAAACTGAACTTAAGGGAAATTACTCTTGGGGTGGGCGTATTGATCGCTGGCCGCGTAACATCTACTTTTTGAGGGACCTAGGGGAGGTGGCAAACGCTGGGCAGGGTTCGTCTTTACGGGTGTGACCTAGGATACAACAACAAAGGGAGGAGGAAAGAAAAATTACGGCACAGAACGCCCATGCACACACGAAAGGAAAAATAAAAGCGTTTCGAAAAAAAGGGGACAAAGTAGAGACGTGTAAGCTGAAACAGTAAAACCACTGAAAGAGTTGAAAAGGATTAAGTTCATTTTGACCCAGTCATGGGAAAGTTGCAAACAAATAATAGCGGTCCCAGGAGAAGACTGGAACCCCATATAGAGACAGATCCGAGAACACCGTGGGAAATTTCAACGCGACAGTCAACACAAGAAAAAACAGACATGGGAAAGAGTGTGCGCCCGCTTGAGCGAAATGAAGTGAATATCTCAATAAGAAATTCCGTTGTCAGTCACACAGAAGGAGATTTCTGTGACAACAATGGGTCTGGACGAGGGTTTAAAAAATGGTGGGGAAAAAGAGAGGAAGGAAGATGATACAAAGTATTACTTACTTACTCGAGACCGGTCAAAGAAAGGGTTGCTACTGCTTAGTTTGGTCGTAGTGTGGGCAAGGGGGGAAGTTCTCCCAGGCCGACCAAAAAACGTTAGATCGACGAGAGTGCAACATACGAAAAGCCCATACGCAAGTATAAAGGTTTTGTGAAGGTGAGCTTTAGGAAAAATGAAGAGAAGTTTTGGAACAGCGTTTTTACATCTCTTACGAAAAAAGAAAATGACTGGGGGGTGGGTGCAAAAACAAGGAGTGCACAAAAAAAGAAGCCTGGGTGTCAGCGAGTGGCGGTTTATGCAACAGAGTGGGTAACGAACACCGGAGCAACAGGAAAGTTACACTGTCAGGAAAAGCCAAAAATCCGCGGAGGAGATTGTACATCAAATAGGGAAGATTAAAAGAAACGCTGATACATGAAGATATCCGCGAAAACAAGGATTAGGGAAAGGAGATCTTCAACGTGGCAGAATCCTGAGCTGTGAAAGAAAGGGCGATGGAAGCTGTCAGCACTTTTGGCGTTGGGGTCAATTTGGGTAAGGGATGGGGACCTGTGCTCAGGGGGGGAAAATGGGGGACCTGGAACCAAAGGAACAGTAGCTGTTATCAGCTGGTGCGGTGAACAACAGTTCTCTTGGCGTTGCCGGCCAAAAGGTGGACACACCAGGCATATTCCGGGACTTGCAGCGAACCCGGAACCAAAGAGGGTTGGTTTGCCTATCACCATCTCAGACCCACTGAAACGAATACACTAAAATATACACACTGTCTCTCATCTCTAATAACAAAAAAGACTAGGGGGGGGATCCAAACAGACACAAAACACACATAGGAAAAAAAATACCCACGAACAACAAAAAAAAAACAAAAACTAACCAGCACCTCGATCAAAACAAAGATAAAAAGAGGGAATGAGCACAATATAATAACTACTAGACAGAAACAACAGAACAAAGCGGTAGTCACAGACACACTATACACCAAAGCCCCTACACAAGACACACACTCATAAGAGTAAGACAATTCTCACGGGGGGCCTGGGGGGAAGATACGGTGAGGAAAAAAGCAAGCAAGATGAAGAGAAGAGGGCGGAGAAGCATGGCTACCGTTTTAATTATGCGGTTGCTGTTCGCGAGCAAAAGGAGGGAAAAAAAGGGGCGGGCAGGGGGGAGGAGGGGGAAGGGGGGATGGGGGAGAGCAGGCATGAGAGGATAGATGTAGGGTAGGGCAAACGTTGCTCATTGGGAAAGGGGGTCACTGAAGTGGTACAACGCAGTCAGGTAGGAATCCTGGAAAGAGGCAGCTAAGGTCATATTGAGAAAGGGGGGGGTGGGGCTGGTACGGTTTGAGAACTCGGCAAACCGAAAAGGGAGGAGAGGCACCCGAACCGCAAATGGCAAAGACACGTTTCAAACCAACTGCTTAGGATTCGCAACGGAGGAACGGCGGCCATCACAACACCACAGGGGAGTAAGGGATTTTGTTAAAAAAGAGGGCAGGAGCAAAACGTCAAGAACTCTGCAGACGACCTGCGCTCCCCATGATAAAAAAACTACCATACGGTGAAAATCAGGTAGCAAACAAAGAAAGGACATATAGACGAAGAAAAACGGAGCCAATAAAGCGATGGAAAGCTATTGAACCCAGGGGAGGGGTAAGGGAACCAAATTCTCAAGGTAACGAAATCCCATTTGGGGCATACAAAGAAGGAAAGGGTGACCAGAAGGTAAAGGTGGATGAGGGACCTTTGGAAGAAAGAGATCCAAGATTGAGCAACTATATTACGGAAGGTAGAATTGGTGAACCAAGGCAGTGATGGGGAGATGGGGTGAAGGCACAGGGTGGAACTGTTAAGCAGAGTCTGACCAAAGGTGATGGAAGAGAAGCAATGACGAAAGACAAAGCACTACAATGACAAACACTTAAGTTTGGGGTGGTTGGCCGCATTTCATCCCATGAAGGCCTTTGTTGGGACATAGGGGGGGATAAAGCGCGGAAAAAGATGTGGGGGGACACAAAAGTGTAAGGAAAAGGGTACAGAGGGGAAAAGGAGGTAGGTTAGCCCCAGTAAAAAAGACAAAGGAATTACAACTTTGCTAAAGACTGCAAATCCAGTAGAGGGGAGGAAAAATGCGGCGGATCAAGAAGAAGAAGTAATGAAAGATAACAAAAAAGGTTAGAGAGTAGAAGCTCAGGGTAGTCACGCTCGCAGAGGGGTAGTCCAGAGATGAAGGGTTTGCACAATTGTTGTTCGTGGGAGGCTTCATTAACTTACCTCACAACGGGGGGGAATAGTAACCGCACAAGAAACACCCAGGCTTGAAAGATTTGTAGTGTAAAAATCATGGACAAAAATGACATTTGTCTTCAGCGCCTGAGACCCAGACGCGAATGGGTGTAAATCTAGTAATAAAAGGCGGGGTTTTTGTCAATGGCGGAAAGGGAGTCGGTGCAACGAGCGTCGCATCACCTTTGCCGCGGAAAAAGTCCACCTGGTGAAGGCACGCAGAAAAAGAAAGGAATAGGAGACAATCTTTGAAAAGGGATAAGGGGGATCATCTGTCCATTCTAGCTCAGCTTTTTCAAATGGACCTCCTTTGAAAAATACCCCGAACAAGGCCCGACAAAGTCGAGGATGTTAAGTATGAAGAAATAATTGAGTCCTCGCTGGGGAGGGAGCAGAAGGCTTTTAGCCGACGCGCCGTTTTGGCGGTACGGGAGGGGGGTTTTTAGCGCGGGCCGAACAGTTACTGGGGGGGAGGGGGAGCGATGGCCTGCCTCGAAGGGTAAGGGAGGAGGTTTCCTTTTCTCTTGGTACGGAAGGAAGGGAATCACAAATTTAAGTGGTGTAGGAGATGGAAAGAAAGGAAACGATGGCGGCCGAAAGGAGGGAAACGTTGGGTCATGGAAAGTGGCGGGGACGCATCTCTCAGAAACAACAAAACAAATATTATTCGAAGAGGAAGAGCGAAAAGCGAAATGACAAAAACCGAAAAACGCGAGTGACGAAGGGCGGCGGTCCAAGCGTGAAGTACAGCAAAAGGGGTGAAAGTGAAATAGGCGTTTTGAACCACTAAAACTGCTGTGGTACCAAAGAAAGTTCCGAGTTAGGAAAGGCAGAGTAGCGCCAGAACGTGGAAAGAGGAGGCAGAGACATGAGGAAGCAAAGAGCAGGCAGCCATGCATGGGTCATGTGAGCGGGAGGGATTTGTGCGGAAATGTCCAGTGAACTAAAACAGAAAACAGGGGAAAGCAAAGATTGGTCTTCAAGAAGGGCTGGGGTTCAAGGGTCCGTTTGGAAAAAAAGGGAGGTGAAGGGACAATGCGGCAAGGTACAGAATAAAAGATGAGCAGAAAAGTGGGTATGTCGTGCCGGAGTGAAGGCACAGGTTGGATCGGCAGCTACCAAGGATGGGAGGAACGCTGCAAGACGGGCAGAGTCCTACAGCATGGAACACAAACAAAAGGGGGTGGGTTGGTCTGGAAAGGGAGACATTTTAAAATATGGTTATAGCGCTGACACCAGATTTGAGGTCACAAAGAATGGGGCACGATCAAGCGATAACCGACGGGGGACGTATTGTATCAGGGAGAGGTGTTGTAACCCGTATCCAACAAGATGTAGACCTGCAATAGGAAGGAGTCAGTGGGGAAATCGGGGTAGGAGTGAGGCTAATCGCGTAGAAGAGTAAAAACACCCACGAGATATAGTATTACATCTTGACATCAAATTCACGCACATAGTGAATCGCTGGAATCGACGGAGGGGGGTTTACCGAACTGTAATTCTGGGCATTTGCAAGACAGATATTGCTTCCCCACATTGTCATAACCGCCTCCCTAGGAGGAAAACGTTTACAGATTGGCATTTGAAGAAGGGGGCAAAAAAAACATTGGCAGAGGTGGCTGGGTGATTATATGTTCACACACCTCTTCAGATTGCCATAGACCCCAAGTCGTGGCGTGGATCAAAGAGGGAGGAAGGCATTAGACGTCGGGAACAATATGGGTCAAGCGATAACAGACCAGCATTCCGCGACAGGTCCACTAATAAGCGCTCGGAGACACATAGGGGAAAGGAAAGGAAAGCGGGGTGGGGAGAAAAATCAAGTCCGGAGAGAAGAAAGGGGTAAAAATTGAACGCGGCAGCACTTGATTAACCAATTCTCTTGTGTAAAGAAGGGCTAGCTGGGAGGGGCCGCGGAAACGCTTGCGAAGAGCTTGGCAAGGAGGAGGGAGGCGACGATATGTTGGGTGCAGTCCGTTCTCGGACCGATTTTCCACTTTGTATCTGATCTCGATGGGGACGCAAAGAGAACGGGAGTCAAAAGGGCAACGTTGGGGGAAAAGGGTTCAAAAGATTCTATGACTTTATGTCGGTGTATGGGGAAAAAGGGGCGTCTATTACGGTGTCTACGTCGAAGCTGCAGGGGGAAGAATGGGAGAGATCAACAACAACAAGGGAAGGAAAGGAAGATGCGAAAAGAAGAAAAGGAAACAAACCACACAAACAAAAAAAAAAAGCGTTTCGAACTTATCACTTATAAAGCGGGAAATACAACTGGAGGTGGGTGGTTCAGAAACGGCCTGGGGAGGGAAATGTTAGTCTCCAGTCAAGCGACAACAGCGTTGGAATCTTCTCGGAACGAAGGGGGAAAATATGAAGAAGGGGAGACATTCTAGCAGTGGCGCAGATGGATGATAAATGAGGAAGCATGAAGTAGGATCCCTATCAAATTGACAAGGTGTCTGGGGTAGTTTCCGGAAGATAAAGAGAACCATTTGGGAGGGATGAAGGACGCTTCGACGATTGAGAGAGGAGTCACTGCTTGGACGCCGTTATGGCAGTGCCTTCTTGCGGGTGAACTGTTGGTCTCGGGAGGGGGAGAACCCGGGCTACAGATGGGGGATGCAGAAGGTCCATGGAGCCAATGACAAACAACGGCCTTTGTACCGTAGGAAGCCCATGATGGGGGGGGGAAAAAGAGGGTATACAGGACAACTATAAAATGTGGAAACCAAAAGTAGAAAGAAAGGGACTCGGGTGTGCGTTATCGTCAAACAGGACAAACACGAAAAAAAAGATTTCTGGAGGAAATAAAAAGAGTGCGGAAGGAAAATGAGGGGAATAACGCTATCTTACAATATGGAGTCAACACAACACTAGGAGAAATAGAGAGATCTCATTTTCAGGAATCCTGATCTCTTACATGACGGGCAAGTGCCGAAGTGGTGTGGGGCAGCAAGTTGGTAAGGGGGGAAGGCCCGGTGAACGGAGATGAGCCGAAGCGCGTACACCCGGCGGTTCTTTTCGAACTGTGAATCGAGGGGAAAAAACAAAAGGGAAAGGAGGGTCACGCAGGACTATTGCAACAAAGGCAGAGATGGGGAAATAAGCTAACCTTGAACCACCAAGAGTTGGTTCATCTGCTTATGGCAGAAGAAGGAACGGTGAAGGACGATTGGTTCAGAAAAAGAGAGACCTGCACCATAACAGCGAAGAACTAAGGAGCAAAGGACTACTTGAAGTCTCATTAACAAGTGGCCTTCCTGTCATCCTCCTCATAAGGCGTAGCAATCTACCGCCTTGGCCTCGAGGAAAGAAAAAATGTCGTTAACCGACAGGGGAAAGGAGCGTTAATGGAAATGAATGTCCGATATTCAACTTGAGTACGTTTACCGCGGACTTTCTTCAGGAGATGACGGGGGGGTGGGAAATGAAGGAACTTTTAAGTCGGGTCGGGGTAAAGAGGATAAGGGATAGAAGGCCTAGGATCTGTGGGAGCATTTGCTTTGGTCAACTGAACTCTAGGAGACTCTTTGCAATTTGTGTATGAAGGAACGTCTATAAGGGGGAGGCCCTAACCAAGAAAAGCTGTGAGGGTTTCCGAGTTCTAAGACTAGAGCACAACACGGTATAATGGAACAGACACGCCAACCCTGCAAGCTTGTCAGGCAGGGAAAAAACTCAGGAGGAGGCGCGTACGTCAAGACAAAAACGAGGAGATAAAAGTTGGGGAAAGGCCGGCGCATAACGAGTTTAAATGCCTGCGCTCCCCATAACATAACGGGAAGGAGCGAAAACGCAATCTAAGAAACGAAGGAAAGAATGGGGCCAAACGTGACCGGACACATAAAAGGCCTCCTTAAACTTGTCCAGCACTCTATAGGGGAGGTACGAAAAGTTCATGCGGGGGGAAAGCTTTACGGACTGGATAAGGGCAACGATTATAAAAGATTTTCAGGTTTGCCAAGCGGGAGGCCGTGGCCGTGAGTTTCCATTTGGAGAAAACACGGACCCAGGGAATGTCGGACGCCCCACTTGCCAGAAATTAGGAATCCCCCGAGTTTCAGCGGGCCCCAGGGTCCTTTGTGACCCCGTGGAAGGCGAGACAGAGAGTGGGGGAAAATTAAGACACAGGAAATAGAACGCCGTGTGAAGTGGAGTATAGTGTAAAAAAAACGGAGGCAAAGAGATTTAACAATTGCGAAATAACCTGCAAACACGACGGGGGACCAGCGGGGTAGAATGAAAGAACTGAGGCTCAAAGAGGGGAAAGAGACACTGTCAGCTCTGAGCAGTGATAAGAGGTCCAAGATTGCAGGGTATGGGGCATGTGGGAAAAGAAGGGGGATCAAAGTTCCCCCGAGGACCACGCAAGGCCATTCTCGAGCCCAGTCTTAGAATGGTGGAGGGAAATGTGAAAAACAACCCACATGAGGTTTCACAGGGGATCCACAAAGATGAAAAAAAAGCCTCTTCAGTGATAAGGCTTCAGAAAACAAAAGTCGTGTATGGGGAAAAATAACGTGGGCTGCTGGGCGATTCGGCCGGGAACCGTTGCTCTGGGGAGACAAAACCTGTGCCTGAAACGCAAAGGAAGGAAAAAGAGCATCTATGTATGGACTAGAGGGGACTGGCCGGAATCTCTTCAAATTCCGCCGCTAACCAAGTACCGCCCGGAATTGGCGGGACGTCTCAGGGGCTCAAGGGGGGGGGAAGATGGGAATGGTACAGGCGTAAGAAAGATGGGCCCAGAAAGGAAGAATGCGGACCTTCGAGCTAAGGGCTTTTGGGCCAAAGAGGGGGCGCTAAGGGGGAAACGTTCTATGAGAGGGCCCGCTCGAATCGGTCTTTTAGGACAGGCTCTTGGGTTCAAATGAGATTACTCGTTTGGGGGGTATGGGAATCGCTTGAAACGCGTACGGGGCAAAGCCCTACGAGTGCGAAAGGGTGCGGTCTTGGGGGATTTCGTCTGGGAAGAAAAGAAAAAACACGGAGGGAGATGCTGCAATGAGACCACCATGAGTTCGACGTAGATGTGTTAACAAACCGGGAGAGAGGGGAACACACGAACACAAAGGAAGTTGAGGATGAAGTTTCAGTGACAAAGGGAACATGCCAACGAGAGAAAAAAAACGACGATTCCTAGCAGGCATGTCACCCATCTAGACAAAAGACCAAAAACAAAAGAAAGGTCGGGCGACGAAAAGATCTCAATCAAGAGGCATATATGAATCGGCTTTAGCATTGCGGAAAATTTTGCATCCAATCAGATTATCTCAAGGACGATAAAGGGGGAAATTAAACAAAGGAATTGGCAAATTCACGGGGTCTTTCCCGAGTCGGTACAATTTTGGAAACCGGGGAAATTACACGCTTAACGGCAAAGGTTAACAGAGAAGAAAACCTGTGACGAGAGGAGTTTGTCAGCGACAATTAATCACTGGGCGTTTACCCTGACCCCAAATGGGGACGCGACGCTCGTTGCACGACGCGCTGGAAAGCTATAAAAAAATGGGGTGGTTGAGGGCGCACATTTTAAAGAGTGTGCAAAAAAGAGGGGCTCTGAAAACCGAGAGGGGGTGCAAGTTTAGAAAAACTATGCAAGAATATGAACGGGGTTATCAAGGAACACCGAAAGAACACTGACATCTAACCTAAAATGTGCGGAGGCTATATCATACTCGAAACTCAGTCGCTGACAAGATTGATATAAAAGGAGTAGGGAAAAGAGAGACGTCAAAAAAAAACACATGGGGCGACGATGGCTGCGCGGTGCAGTTATTGCCACTTTTTGGTTCGGGGGTTGAGAAAAAAGTGGGCAAACGAGGAAGGAACCGCGCCGTCTCGAAAAAGGCGGTAAGTCGGATTTGACGGGGTTCCACCAGTATTGGTCTGTGGTCAGCGACGGGTAATCCACACGTGGATCATGTACATAAAGGCTCAACGACTGCGGGGGGGTGCCGATATGGGCGGCAAGAATGCTCGCATTGTTCATCCGCGACATGAATACCTTTGAGCAAAAAAGGGGGCTCGCACAATTGTGGTAAAGGTCGAGGAAAGTTTGGTACAGAGATCTTAGGGCATATCTTGTCTTCAGCCTAAAAGGTATAGGACGGAACTTCGGTAAGGAAATGGGTACGGGGTAGAGGAAAGGCCCCGCAGGAGACAAAATCGCTTTGCCTATGGCTGCGTGCTAAGAAGTGAGGGGGGTTGAATGTCGAGACGGGATTGAACCTGCAGGAAGAGATGGGGAAGGAGAGGAAGCGTGTAGGAAGCCATCTTGGCCTTGGACCGTGTAAAAAACTGACCTATACTTTTTTGAAGGGGGTAGGTCAGGTGACGGGGGGGGGGGTGGGTGGGGGGGGGGGGGGGGGGGGGGGGGGGGGGGGGGGGGGGGGGTGGGTGGGTGGGGGGGGGGGGGGGGGGGGGGGGGGGGGGGTGGTGGGGGGGGGTGGGGGGGGTTGGGGGGTGTGGTTGGGGGGGGGGGTGGGGGGTGGGGGGGGGGGGGGGGGGGGGAAAAACAGTTAGAAATTACGTTCGACCGCTATCAAGATGAGGGCGACAACAATGGGAAAAAAAAAAAGAGTCCGAACGAGGAGTCGACAAAGGTTGATTAGACAGGACCATCGATTCAGCAAGGGGGCAGGTAATAGAATCATTTGCGCGCGGAACGTACGCAGACGATTCCGAGCTGCGCTCCCCCATCTAGAAAAAGAGAAAGACCGTGCATCGGAGGGAACGGGAAGATCAAAAAAAGTCGCTAAGAAAAAGGCTGTCTCTGAGGGAAGCGCTTGATAAGATTGGATTCATCCAGAATTTCAGGAAGAAAAGGGGCCAGGACTAGATGGTCGGTTCATAATTTGAGGACCGAGCGACAAGAACAGAGGAGGACAATCTTATGACCATTATTACATACTAAGGAATGTGAAAAACATAGGGGGGTTTCTTGCCATCAAACGTGGTGACCGGCTGACAGGTGATGTTGCCATCGTGCCCGACGGACTTCATACAAAAGTACCGCTATGAAAACGACGGGTTTTAGAAAGGTGAATACTTGAACATCTTGGTGGAGTACCCGGCGCGGGAAAACCGAATGGTGGCAGAAATTGACTAGAATTGTCAAAGTGTCTGCAAAAAAAAAAAAAAAAAAAACCATCGTGTGGGAAGCACGACAAAGGTCAAGAAGGGTAGGCAACATAACCAAGTCACGGATGACCTAAGAGGCCGCTCAGCAGGCGCACAAGATTAATCGACAAAACAACAACGGAGGGAGGGAGATATCTTCTCTTTGAGGACAGAAATGATCACCAAACCAAGGGGGGGGGGAGGTGGGGGGGGGGGGGGGGGGGGGGGGCCCCTCCACAAAAAACCCCACCAACAAATAGAATTGAAGGTCATATTTACATTTGGTTGGCTTTGCGAAGTTCCCACGGGGAAGTAACAAAACGAGACGTGAAACCAGCGGGAGAGCTTTTCTAAAATGAAGATTGTTGACCCCCTCGGGGATCAAAGCAGAAAAAAGGGGATAAAAAAGGATCGATGGGCGTGAAACTCAAATTGTTGGTTAGCGGTAGTAGTCACGTCGGGCAACGATGGCACGGGCATCAATTTGGGTAGAAGCAGCAAACATTACTCCGAGGAGAACTGCTAATACGTGAAGGTCATCTTTGTCTCCTCCTAATTTTTTAAATTGAGAAGGACAAGGTGCCAGACACGGCGACAGAAAAAATTACTCGGACAGGGGGTGGAGAATAATCTGGATATGTCAATCGGGAGGAAATCCGCTTTAGCCGCAGTCTGCCGGGGCGATATGGTTTTTGACCAGTCGTCGCGGCAGCGAGGGTCAAACAACTTGGTACAAAGGAGCAGGCCCTTGTACGCCTCCTCGGGGGGGGTCACACTATGACTATTTAATTCAAACTCTTTTTGAAGTGGGGAATATGGGGGAAGAAGAGAGCCCAAGGCTAGTTTAAGTTGTCGAAATCTCTCACCACAAAAGATGGGATGAGCGTCAAATCCCGACCCTGACGTTCTAGGGAGTCGACCTAAAAGGACAAACTGAGAAGTGAAGTAAGTTCAGTTTGAACCAGAGTGCGAAACGATGGCAAAAAGACACCGACAAGCCGATCCGAGCAGGAGACAAAGGGGGAGAAACGAAAAGTGGGAAGCAACAGAGAACGAATAAATTCAAAACAGGCGGCTAAGCCAACTCTTGGAACTGTGACCAGGGGATCCAAGGCCTTGGTCAGTACCGAAAGGGGGGAAGAGGGTGAAAGGGTTTCGGAAGGTATGATGAGGAGAAGGGCCAAGATATCTCACTGGAGATCCCAAGGTGGAAGAAGAAAGGTTCGGATTGTCCTTAGGGGCGTTCGAGACCCCAGTGATGCCGCTGTGGACAGAAAAACGTCAGCTCAAAAGTACCTTTTTTAAGGGTTGGCCCATGGTTTAGGTGGCATTTTGGGAAAAAACTGTGGGGTAAGGTTTCAAATTCCAACTGATACGGGACTGGGCAAAGGAAGATGCTTGCCATGGGGACGCACCCGAGCAAGGCGAACTTTCCAACGGCTCATAAACGGCAAATCCAGGGCGGAGAAGGGTCGTAATCGGAGAAGAAAGTTACGGGCGACTCAAAACGGAATAATATCGGTAAGTCATATCTGCGCCGGGATTCGATCTCTAACAAGTATTTTTTGAGAGGGGGGGGGTGTGGGTTGCGTTAAAAAAGTGTGACCGGAATAGTAACCCACATCTGAAAACTGGGGGAAATC
>Ga0179593_1658569_pt1 | contig 12403 bp, 14 predicted proteins | sample CZODoug2_1_08_16_FD_185931 | JGI IMG/M metagenome (GOLD analysis project Ga0179593, IMG submission 185931) | Vadose zone soil fungal communities from Angelo Coast Range Reserve, California, USA - CZODoug2_1_08_16fungal (PacBio error correction) | ecosystem: Environmental > Terrestrial > Soil >...
GGGGATTCACCAGACATTTGTATCGAAAAAGAGAACTGCCGTTTCGCCTGTGATGACGACGAAATCTCGGGCTTGGACTGCTCTAACTTAAGAGAGTTCCGGGACTCATCAATCAGGGGAGGGGGTGCACGATGCACTCAATTGGAGACTAATCGCCAAAAACCAGGGACCAGTATCTCCACGGAGCACAGGCGTGTAAGGGGGCCGCAAAAGTCGATAAGTGAGCTCCGAGGGTTTTCGCTTAATATGGTCGAAATCCGCCTCCCGGGACGATTTGAACTGGGGCAATATGGGGGGGGCTAAAAGCCTATCAGGTACCAGGAGGCCTCCACTCAGGTAACTACGGGTCTAACACAGATTCGCCGTGGAAAAAAAAAAAAGCTGCCTGTGCTCTAGTAAGGGGGGGTGTGGTCCGTCGGGATGTGGAAACATTTTGGGGACACCCGGGCCCTCTGTACGACGAGAGAAAAACTCGCTGGACATCAAACCGTATAGGGGGGGGATTGCGCAGAGAAGGGTTCGGGGTCGTGGAGGAACATCACTGGCCTCTCCTAACATCACGCAAAGCAAAAATCATCTCCTGGATTTCAAGAAAAAAGTCTTAGAAAAGAAGGCGACATCGGGCTTGGGGGTTAGATGGACCGATCGACTCTAATATTACGCGTTATAGCGCAGCCGGTTGAAAAGGGGGAATCGTATTTGCTTTCAAAATCTTGGGGGCGGGCAAGAGAGAACTGCCAGGAGATAAGGAGTTCCGCAGTCGAAGAAGGAGACACCGCGCGTAGCCAAAGAACTAGGGGAATGGATAAGAGCAGAACGACGCTCTAGCCAAAACGGGGTTGTCCTTTAAAAGTATGTATCGAGACCGAAAAGTATAAGATCCCTGTTAACAGGGAAGGTCCAGGGGCCCAAGGCAGCTGGTGCGCCCGTGGGGGCATCCGATCTTCAGGCCAGTTTTCGAAGGAGGGTGGGGGTAAACACTCCTCTCCACGGTGACTGAGGAAGCTGGGAACGTTTCGTGTCGTCGTGCGGGGTTCATAGGTGAACAATTAGTCAGGCCACACCATACCTTCTTGGATCCGGGGGGGGGAAAAATGAAATACTCCGGGGCATCCTTCGGTTGCCTATGAAAACCATCTTGACACAACGGGGCCACTTCCATCTCTGGGGTAGGGGCTGGAAACGTCTCCAGAGGGGGGGGGCTGGGTAGAATGGCAAATACTGTGTTCTGAACGGAAAATGGATCCCCTTACTAAGGTTCAGGTGCGGCGCGGGGGGAGTGGGCCTTGGCTCGTGTCATGCCCGAAGGGAGGAGGGGGGGAATGTATCGGGAAAACGACCGGTCAATACCAAAAACCATCGGAGGCCGTTGCTGGGGATCTAAGCCTCGCGCAGCCTGCCAGAGAAGTAAAAAAAAGCTGTCGCGCCGGCAGTCGGGCCATCGCTGGGTCAATCCTCCTCGCGCTCCATCGAGAAAAGAGAGGCTGCGACTCGAGCAGCCTGGGGACCACTCGCTTGCTTAATCGGGCAATGGCGCACAGAGAGGGGGGGGCGCGGATTTCCTAAGGTTAAAAACCTAGTCCGGCGGGCGGATGCTTGAGGGGGCCGTGCTCGCTCTCAAACCGTCTCGCCATCTGGTTCAAGGGGGGAGAAGCGGAGAATTCCACTGTTAGTCTAAAGAAGGAAAAGACCCTCCTGGAATAAAGTTGCGTGGCCGGGGTGAGCCAATTTTGGGGGAACGCATGTTCTACTCGAGGGGAAGGAGTTATCGGAGGGGAGGGGGGATAAAAACTGCTTGCTACGAGGTCACGCTCAGATCGCATTGTCACACGAGTAAAGCCGTGTCAGGTCAAGGAGGGGACAGCAGAGGGAATGAGTACGCTGAAATTTCCCATCGTGCGCGACAACAGCCGAAAGCCGTTTTTCACCGCCACCCGGGGTTTGAAAAAAGGAAGGAGCAAAAAAAAAAAAAGATGGAGAAAAAAGAGAGCCGCGGGAAAATCGAACGTGCTTTTGGGCGCTGTTTCGCAGTCAAGGTCGGGGGATCCGGCAACCTCGAAACTGGCGTACTTCGAGGCCGAGGTATCGGGGACAATTCCGAGAATGATCGTGGGCATTGAGAAGTTTTAACGACAATCAAAAAATCGTATGACTTCAAACAAAAGATGAAAAGGTAGCCGATGGGCTCAACAACCGGTGCCCAACCTTTATTTTCCATGGGGGGGTGGGGTTGGAGGGGGGGGGGGGGGGGGAAAGTAGGAAAAGGTTCCTCGCAAAACACCCTACCAGTGAAGTCGAGTTTTTGAAACCGATCCTATACGTGCGCTCGAAGGGGCTGGAAAGCCTGAGAAAGAAATAGTGGCGGAAGAGGGCTTTGGGGGGAAAGAAGAACATCCGGGAGGGAAAACAAAACCTCTCGAGTCCTATCCGCAGCAGGGATCGTTGGGTGTACAAAAGAAAAGCGGATACCGCCAATTCGAAAAAACAGGGGGATCGATTGGCTCCGGCAAAATGATGCCATCGCTCTGAGCAATGGGGCTAAGGGGCGGGCTCTTGCAGACCTATAGCAGTTCCTCAGGTCTATTGGGGAAAAAGAAACGCGCACTAGGTTCGCTGGTCTGTTTGAGCACTTCTGGGATTTCGAAACAGGGGGGTTAGGCACTTCGTGTCATCCCGCGAAAAATCACAGATAACCTCACTGCTTACGCGCACCTGCGTCAAAGGATGCGTTGGGGCAGCCCGCAAGGTTGACGTACGACAAAACTTTCGCTCTAGGGGAAACAAGCCGTGTCAAGAGATTTGGCCAATCCAGTTGGTGGAAGGAGAGGGAGGCTAAGGCTGCCCCTGAAGACTTGGGAAGAGGGGGGGGGGGGGCATAAAAATCGCGTCTGCGAATCTTGTTAAAAAGTAAGAGTCACGTAGAAGGGGGGGAGCACGACGCATCACAAAAACACTTTGTGAACGTGGGGTGGGTAACTACAGAGAAAAGGCCACATGGCTTTGTTCGTATTTACGGGAAAAACCAAATCGCTGAGCTCTTCCCGCCTGACTCAGATGCAAAGTTATGTTGACGGAAAAAAATATTTATTCAGGGCTTTATCGAGGGGAAGAAAAATAACATACTTCCCTACCTTCCGATATGGGGGAGATTGGGGTCCGATCAATTCCTTTGGTGGGGCCCGGCGGGCTAAGACGGGGGCGGCCTTAGTAACCAAAGGTGCGCCATTTGTTCTCCTTGCGGGGGATCGGGAAAGAGGCAACCGGATATGTCGGTCAAGCTAAAAAACGGGCTGCATCCGCTGGAAAGCTTAGGGGGAAAAAAAAAATCCTGTTGGCCCAAACATCGGGGGAGGGGGTAACGTACCCTCCCCCACCGAGAGGGACATCACCTTGCAAAATTGGGCGCTTGCGGCGGCTAGTCAAAAAAAAAGGGGTGGTTAGAAGACAATCCTGCGCGCGGGGGAACTACTTCCTTCGTCAGCGCCGTCCCAAAGGGAATAACTAACCCGGTGGCTACCAGTTGCTTCCGTCAAAAAAGGAAAAAGGGGGAAACACCAGCCTCGCCGAGCCGTGAGCTGGTTGGGCCTTACATCTTTGTCGCCCCGTGGCAGGGAAAGAGGAGGCGCTAAGGAGACGGGACCAAAATATTGTCCCGGCAGGGGGAAGGTTCAAGGGGGGCGTGCCTCGACCGGAAACACGAGGTGAATACTAAACCCCTTGGATCCGAAAAGCCAGAGGGTGCTTCAGCCGAAGACCTAGGAGGGGGGGTTTCCATTATAAAGCTGTACCAACCTTGGTGTGGTGGATTAAGGCGTAGAGTCGGAGGGGGAGGGTAAGGTCGAATAAAAACTCAAGGGGGCTAAAACTTTTTAAGAGGGGAGTTAAATTTTCAATCGATTCCAGACCGCAACTAAGGGGAATCGGGTAAGGGGGATCAACCTCGATAATGGAGATCGCGAAGCTCCTCTGTTCTGAGGTATAAAAGGGGAATTCGTGCGCGATCCGTACAGCTATCGAAAAACCAAGGGAGGGGGGAGGATAAAAAATCGGTAGGTTGGTGGGGGGGGGGGGGGGGGGGGGGTGGGGGGGGGGGGGGGGGGGGTTTGTCTTTGTGGGTGTGGTGTTGGTATTGAGTGGGGTGTTGTGTGTGTTGTTGGGTGGGTTGTTTTGGTTTGTAGGGGGGGGGGGTTTTTTGGGGGGGGGTTGTTGGGGTTTTGTTTGGTTTGTGTGTGTGTCGGATCGAACCTCAGGACGGGACAGATGCCGGCAAAGTTTGAGAAAAGAATCGGAAGGGGAAAGGGTTTATCTACTGTCGACTATGAAGTCTTCTGTTATAACAAGGAGGGGAAGGGTTCACCACAACCCAAAAAAGGAAAAACAACCCCCAATGTATCTCAAATCCCAGGGGGTGGTAAGGTCTTCAGAATAGGAGAAAAAGAATTGCGCCTTCATAGAACTCGGGAAAGCTTATCCTTTCACCAAGTATAAACAGGGGGAGAATCAAGCGGATGTTTCGGTCGGGAAGGGAGCGTGGTTCTTCTTAAATGGTTATAGGAGTGAAAATACATTTCGCTTACTCTTGTTGAGGCTCGACAGGGCACATTTTTTGGCTTAAATAAGGAAAAGGCCTCTGCCCCATAATCTTAAAAACTACTTTGGGGACCGAAAACCAGCTAAAGAAAGAGTCTGAAAAACTGGAGCGATGATTGGGGTCCCCGCTTTCGGGGGGAACGGGACAATTTGCTCAAAAGGGGGACTGTGTAAAAGGGGAAAACGGGTTTCCGGCAACACCTTACTGCTGCCCTCTGCACTGTGGGCGGGGGTGATCCTTCTACCGAATCTGACGAGTCTACGCACTAATCGACACGTGCTTAAAATGAGGGTTGAGGCACTAGGAAATGAGGTGGTTCTGAGAATACAGGGAAGGGGGGGGAAAAAGAAAAAATTGGATGCCTCTCTGGACAATGAAGGGTCCAGATATCGAATCCTGTGGGCGAGCGTTAACAATTCGCAGGTTAGAAGTTTTGATTCTGGGGAAAAACAGAAAGGGGGCCAATGCAGTGTCCAGCCAGCACGGAGGAACCGACGCGCGGGAAAGAGGGTGTTAAATAAAGCGGCAGAGATCGAGAGAGAGACGGGAAACTCTGTCACGGGAAGATGGGAGCGACCGTAGCACAACCGTCGGCAAAAAAAAGACTAAGGTCCCACATCGGAGGGTTGCGGAAATGGATGAAGAAAAGTCTTCGGCAGATTAGGCAAACGGAAGTGCCGTGACGAAATCGAGTAAAGGTTAAAACCATGCTCTTCTGCCACAAGAAGGGAGGTACAGAAAAGTGACTGGAATTCGCTCCTAGAGAAAGGGACAAGATTCTCGCAAAAGGGACTGGAAAGGGGAGGGAGTAGACAGGGGAAAAATAGAAAAAGCCCGGCATTCCTGATCATAAAATCGAAACCCCACCTAGGTTGGGGTCACGGAATCAGCATCAAGGGGGGAACTTGAAGCAGTTGGAAAAAAGGTTGGGGGTCCGGGTTGACTTAAAAGGTTGGGTTCAGTTCAAAGGAATTGGTCAAAAAGGGGGGCGAATTCGGGGGGGTGCGCACTTTATGGGATTTTAGGAGTTGGAAAGTACCCCTAATTGGTGAGAGGAAAAGGAGGAAGAAAATACCTCCCAGAAAAGGGGAGAAATAACGAACCTACAGGGCTTATGTCTGGGGGGGATCAAACGGTACCTCTTTCCCTTCCGGGGAAAGTATTTCGGGAAATGAAAAAGCTAGATTCTTTAAGCTAAGTTGACTTTCAGCCATTGTAAAATACGACCGTCTATCTTTGGGTTTCAGGGAAGCCATCTGACTTACTAAGGGTCGTGGGTACGGCACGTGGCGTTCAGAAAGGGGGACTTGCCCGCTCGCTGCTGATAGAGGGGGATGGCTAGCCGGTGGTCAAAGCAATAGGGAGGGCCTGAAAAGCGATATTTCAGCATAAGGAAAGCAGGATTGGGAGCTTCGAGCGGAAGCCCGGCTCAAAAAAGTATGAGGGGGGCATCGTGAAAAAAATCATGAGAAAGAGGCCGACGGGAAAAGTGGATGCCGTGGGGAGTAAAAACTAATTCCTCACCTTTAAAGGAGAAGGGAGGAACTGGTTGGTACCATGAAGGTGTTTAACAGCGGGTTCGTCAGATCGGTGGAGTGTCGCTAAAACTTCGGTTGGATCGGAGGAAATCACGAATCATGATGCGTTGCAAAGGGGAAGAGCAGTAAATAGTTCTGAAGAAGTGAAAAACATATTTGTTATTCGGCCGGTCAGGGCAACGAGGGTTAGTAGGGATACATCCAAAGAGTTTAAAAAAGACTCCGTTTTTTGAAAAGGAATCTACTCTCAAAGCAACCTTATTAAGGAAATAGTGAGGTCACCAAAAAACAGGGGTGAAGACGGCTGGGGGGGAGGGGGGGAAGCCGCAGCTCTGTTTTAAAAGGAACTGAAGCAGAAAATAGGGACTTAAACGCTGCTGTTAAAAAAAGTACTACAAGTGGTTGGACTGGGTCGGAAAAATGCAATGGCGACAACAGCCGTTTAAGCACATCACTTCCGTAAAGAGCTCGACCTAAAAGGCAGGGCTAAAAGGTGGGCTCAACCAGCATGATAGGGGGGGATTAAAAAGGAAAAAAAATGTCTTTCAGAGACGGAGTGGGACTCGTAAGAAAGGCACGCCCAGTAAGCGGGAAGATGCCTGATTTTTGAAAGGGAATGGAGGAGAAGGGGGGTGGAACCGGAGGAACGGAGAAAAAAAATCAAGCCGAAGCGGAGCATGAGGCACTGGTTCCTCAGAAGTCAGGAATGCAGAAGATGTTGCGCAGACCTATTAGAAAGGAGAGTGGACAAGGTCCACTGCTCGCGGCCAAGGAGACGAGTGTGGATGTGGCTCCGGACAAACAAAGGATAAAAGAGCTCTGCCGACAGGGAGGGCAGAAAAAGGAGGGATGAGCCTTGTGCAGACCTAGGTAAAGAGAAGGTTAGAAGACACACCCACGACGATGTGGAGGAGGGTGAAAAGGGTCGACAAAGTTCTGGGGGGAGTGCTATCACGGGAGGGCCCGTACGTACAGACCACGCATCAAATAAAGACACGCTGCGCGCACCGGACTGGGAGAAGGAAGTAGTTCCATTAATTCACAAAACAAAAAGGCTTTTACGGAAACAGCGGTTCTGACCGAGAGCCGGAGGAAGAGTGGGGAAAAGACGAGTGTTTCGCCGATGTGAAATGGAAAATGGGAAGTCGATTGGAATCTGGGAAGGACGGCTCAAAGAGGTGATGAGTTGAAGGACTCTGTGTAAAACGAGATAAACTGCGTCAGGGGGTACTCCCTCATAACAGGGAAAAGGGGGTTAGGGCATCATGCCGCGGGATCGGGGGGTTCTCCAGAAATTCCGCGGAGAAAAACAGAAAAAAAAGAATCTCGGCATTACATTCCTCAATGCTCCCAAAAGGGGAGTGGACCGGGAACTGGGAAAAGGGAGGGTGGGCGGGGATCTGGGTGCGTCTTCTGCAGTATACCAATACTGGAGGACAAGGGAGAGGATAGGAGCTAGAGGGATTCTATGAATCAAGCTTCGGTTCTTAAGAGATTGCGGGTCTAATCTTTCTTCTTTAAAGGAAAGGAAAAAAATGGGTTATCTCAAGGAGGGGGAGGGCATCTCTGACCACAAGCAGAAAGGGTGGAGGCAATCTAAAAACCTAGTGATCCTCTTTAAAATAGTTCGAGGAGGGTGAGGGGGCTTCGGGGGAAAGGGAAAAGAAAGCCTGGGGTGTACGTCTCCGACGCACGAAATAAATAACCAGGGGGACTCTTTTTTTAAAGAATTGAGGAAAAAGGGAATTAAACGAGAGCTGGAGGCTAACCGCCAGACTCGCAGAAAAGAAAATCTAGAAGGGCCCTGATTTTCCCAAGGTGAGCCTATCATTTGAATTAAAAAAGGGGGAACGCGACCATTGTGCGGGAGGACCAGGTCCACCATCAAAGAACCGGTTACTGGGGGGGGGAATGATGGCCCCTCAACTTGAAAACCATTCCGTGTAAAAGGAAGGGGGTTCTTCAGCCGAAGGGGGCGCGTATTTATAGCTTCGCCAACAATATGGGGGGGCAAAAAAGCAGGTTCCTCAAACACTTCCTCTGAAAAGGCAGAGGACGGTCAAATTAAAGGTAAGCCGACAAAAAACCTAAAGATAAAATGAGGATGAGGAAAAGGGTCCGCTAAATATATCCCTTGCGAGTGAAAGCCTTTCCCCTGGTGAGGGGGGGGGGGAAATAAAGGGAGGATCTGGGTCCCAAAGAGGGGAGGCCTCCCACTGATTCCGAATCGCAACTTTCAGCTATTGACGGGCTACCGAACCGCATCGGGAGGGGGCTTCATCAACAAAGCGCAAAGGGGCAAAGATCAAGAGCCTCTGAAATGACGAATAAAGGAACCGGAAGAAACCAATATCTCGAAAAACAAAAAAAAGTAAGGAGAGGAAAAGGAAGCACCGGGGCATCCATTTATGTATTCGCCTTAAGAAGGAAGTAGCGTTTTAGGACCAGGACAGAGGAGGCGATGCGAGCTCTCAACATTCGCTCGAGGAAAAAGAATTTGGCTTTGTGTAATCCAAAGGGCAGGCATCACTACGAGGGAAGAGGGAACAAAAAAATCCAAACCAGTGAAAAATACGAAGAACTTTGGGGGACCAAGACAGTGATCACATTAAGGGTTAGTGAGGAAAACTGTGTCTCCGGAATTGACTAGGAGCGGGGGGGGGGGTACCTAATTTTGATTTCGAGAAAGAGGACTAGGATTACGGAGGGAGAAAAAAAAGACGGGAAGCAATATGGGGGGGTCTGGGAAAATCGTAAAAAAAAGAAAAAGAAAAGGAAGAAAACCCCTCCGGAAACTACGTAGGGCCGAAGAGGAAAAAGAGGAGGGGGGAACTTGCCTGTTCGCGGGGTGACAGGGGGTCAGAGCTTGAATGTTTGAGGGGAAGGGGGCCAAAACCCGGGCAAAGAAAGGCTTGGTAAAGAAGGCGGGGGACCTTCTCTCCCTTTATTGGCAATGGAATACTGAAATATGACGCGTCCCGGAAAGAGAAAAGGGGGGGCCAACCTCTTAAGAGGCCTGTGAGAAAAAAGGGGAAGATGGAGATACTTACTAAATAGATTGGGGTTGCTAAAAAAAGCGTCTCCCGCGGATTTCCAAAGCGCAAGGGTATAGCGTTCCGTGGAAAATATTAGAAGAGTGGGAATGTCGAGATGGAAATCTCATGAGGAGAAAAAGGTTGAAGGCAGGGGGGGGAAAATCCGCTACTTCGCCCCTAAACCGCAGAGCCACGAAATAGGGGGAGGGAGAGATCCCATCCATCAAAAGAGAGGATCCATTTCTGCACCTAAGGGTCAGTAACGGGAATGGAAACCTTAATCCAAGGGACATTTCAATCCATCCCAAAGCTGGCCTTTCGGAGGGCCATGGGAGAGGGTTGGGACCTTAGAAGGGTACCGTGAAAAAAATCAAGAAAGGACACTCCGCTCCAGTCGGCTCCTGCCTCTTCTTGGAAAGAGTACCAGGAGGGAGGTCGTCTCGGAAAAGGGGACAAAAGGGATATAGAAGTGAAAAGGGGAAAAAGTACCGCTCGGATAAAGAGGGAAACCAAAAGGGCAATTCCTTCTTTCGCAAGAGAAAAACAGTCAGATGGGGAAGACTTCCCTCTAGCGAAAAAGGACGAGAGAAAAAAGGCGCATTTTAAGTGGTCGATCAAGCAGGGGGGTTGCAAGGGGAAGTCGGAAAGGAATTTCAGGTCAGGTGCGCGCAAAGAGTGGGAGAGGGAAAGTAAAGTGAATACCCCAAGAAGAAACTGAAGGGGAGCGAATAAAAAAAAAAAAGAAAATAAACGAACCAGCACGACACGGGACGGGGGGGGGGGTCTTGAGGACCCCTCGAAATAAGAGAAGAAGCTGCAAAGGCAAAAATAGGAAGAAAGAAGAATCTCCTGCGTCGTCACCTGGGGTCCTCGAGGTGACGGACCAAGGGAAAAATTGGAAGTTTGTCGTCAGGGCAAGGAATGAAAAGGGGGAAGGAACCAATGCTAGTATCATCAGAAATTTCGCCCACAGAGAGGTGGGGGGGGGTCAGCGGCTGTAATGTCCTTCACAACGGAGCACTGTTCCACAGGATCCCGGGAAGGGATTAGGGGTCGGAAAGGAGCGCGAAATCCCTAATGCTACAGACAGACCGTCAAGAAAGGGGAGAATTGGTGGCAAAATCAAGGCCTAGCTGAGTGGGACTTGTAGGGGAATATGACTAACATCCTTCATAATTAAATGGGGTAGCCTGGGGGGGGGAAAATCACTCGCAGGACTAAATGTTTTTGAACCTAGGGAGATGTGGAGTGATCGGGGGGAGTGTTGGGAAAAAACGTCTGGCTGGGGACTTCGGAAAACACTAAAGGAGGAGGTAAAAACTATTAGAAGTAAACGGCAGGCCTCGCAGAATTCGGGAAGGGAGGATTTCTTCATTCATTATCACAGCGAAGGGGGGAACAAAAATCAAAAATCCCTTGGGGAACCCCCTTTGGGTGGTTGCAAGGCTCCTACAACAAACACTTATTTTATTTAAAGGGGGAAAAAAAACCCCACCTTTTGAAGGAACTTTAATGTCTTGGAAGGGGTGTAGCACTCCCCTGCCCGTTGGAAAGGGGGACTCAAGTGAACTCTTCTTCACTAAACAAGGGAAGGACCGGAAGGACGAACTGATAATCTTGTTTGCCAAAAAAGTCTTAGGGGGGGAGGGGAAGACGTGACAACGCAAGTTGGCTACAGCAAAAAAGAACAAGACTACCTTAGTCCAAAAAAGGTACCAGGAGGTACGGAAAAAAAAAAGCGGGCGCGATGCTTCACCTTTCTTTCCGAAGGGGACCGAAGGAAAAACGCCTAAACGGGAAGTCGGAAAACGCAGAAAGTTATTGGGAAGTTCCGAGAAGGGCCGCGGGACAAACGTCTGAGGCCTGAGGCGCACTCAAAAAAAAGGAGGAAGCTTCTTCGAGAGAATGAAATAGGAAAACCGGGGTTCTATTGGTGGGTTCGCCAATTCAAAAAGGAGGCCGAGAGAGCGTGGGGTCAGAAAAGGGAAAAAATGCTCGAAAGAAAAGGGAGTCCGGAGCTTCTCTGGGGGGGAAGAAAAGCAAAAAAATCAGCCGAGGGGGATGAAGGAAATGCGCAAATGGCCAGTCTCCGGATGGCGGAGGTTAAGGACAGAGGAGCCTTGCAAAGAGGGAGAGGAAGACCCAGAAAAGCACCGCCCGGGTGTCAGAAAAGGGTGAGGAGCAAGTCGACTGTAGGGGGAAGAGGGGGGGGGAAAAGAAATTAGGCGGCCTGAGTGAAACTCTCCAAGTGAAATCACCAGAGATAGGACCCTCTTGGGAGAGGAAAAAGTCAAAAGTAGACCCAGGCCTTTTGACATGACCTTAAAGAAAAGTATACAAAAAAGCGGGAGGTCCGAGGGGGTCAAAAAAAAAAGGGAAAGGTCACATTTCCGCAGAGGAAGGGGGGGGAAGAGGGGGCTCTGTGTCAAGCCCAATGTGATGTAGGGACCGAAGGGGAAGTCTATTTTCACTTGAATTATCCCGCTATCGGCGGGTGGACGGAGGAAGGACGGGATAACCGAAGGGGAAAGCCCTCAAAGTCCTTGCTTTACCGGGATGAACTAATGGGCGCATGGAACTAAAGTGGAATTCCCAGTCACGAATCAAGTATAAAATCTTACCGGGCAGAACGTCGGAAAGGAAATTCGCCACAAACTCATGGGGGACGGGCTGTCTCAGCGAAAAGCGGAGAAAGGGCTTCGGGGGGTCAGAAACGGGTCTTGGTATCCAACCTCTCAAGAGAAATGGGCCCGACCTTTTCCTTCTCCTGGGGGCTGCGTGGTCATAAGGGAACGGGAGTTCTGTTCTTACATGAAAAGGCGAACTTAGGGGGGAGCGTGTTCGAAAACATGCGGGGGAGGCAACCTGTGTATGAGATTTCATCTCGCACTAAAAGAGGGGAAAAACAATGATGTCGTCACAAAGCGAAAAAAGGTAGATCGAAGGGAGCCTTCCGGCGAAGGGAAAGACAGGCGGTGGCCCGTCGCAAATGATACGTCTCATGAAGATCCGAAAACTGAAAAGAGGGCGGATAAAACAAGATGAGCGGGGGGAGGGGGCAATACGTTAGTGCTGGAAATACTCATAAATGGTAAAACATACAAGGGAGAACCTCTCACCAGAAAAGGGAATGTGGTCCAGACTACCGTGGAAAAACTCAGAGAAGCATGAAAGGGGATGACCGGTTGGGGGCGAAGGGGGCTTCATTCACAGACTTTTGACCTTGTCAAAAACAATTA